>MRWG01000026.1_pt1 | contig 361566 bp, 330 predicted proteins | sample 1013341 | NCBI WGS metagenome assembly MRWG01 (sample SAMN06117577, study PRJNA244670) | biofilm metagenome | biome: Water; feature: Cathode Biofilm; material: Biofilm; isolation source: microbial consortium enriched at the cathode of a solar microbial fuel cell | place: USA: District of Columbia...
ATTGTCCGTATTTTATCATAAACAAAACTTTCGTCAACCTGAACTTGTTTCAGGTTCTCATCAAATTACTGATTACTAACATGATGAGAGTCCGAAATACCTTGCCTGCCGGCAGGCAGGAATTCGGAATGACGTGCAGAAGAAAATTATTACTGGCAACGGATATCAGTTAATTTTCATCAAATCTTTTCCCCAACACCTCTTGCCCCATAGTTTATACTAGTTTGATTGGCAGACAAAACAGTCTGTGTTTGTCTGTTACCAGCCTGCTTTTCCCTTGTTTGTTTGTAGTATCATAAAACAGTTTTTCCATTTACGAAGCAATTACTACCAATTATATCCTATTTCCTGCAACGAATAAAATTGTGCTTTGTTGACCCATTGTTTTCAGTAATTTCGGTGTGTAGAAATACTCTCAAACAAAAACAAACACTGAAGCAAAATGAACACTGTAGAAACAAAGTTGGGCTACCTTTTTTGGTATTTTGTAATTGCCCTCTCCGTTTACTCCCTCATTAACAGCCTGTACTTGTATATCTCTTAAGCTATATAAACACCACCATCATCAATCAAAAACCCATCAGTTACATAAGTCTCTCAAGAAAGGCGTCCCTAAAAGGCGTCTTTTTTTATTCCCTTAAAAATCATATTGAACTCAATCCGAAAAACTGACCCAAAACAAGAGCGGTTTTTTCACCAAACAGATTCCATGTGTTTTATGGATTCAAGACGAATTTCCGATTCATCACTTCCATTTTGGACAATTAGGGTATTATAGGGCTCCGTGGGGAAAAGCTGTTCCGTCATAACATATACGCCCTCATTCATGAAAACCTCAATGGAAGACCAATCCAGTAGGATTTTGATCTTATGTGTGCCATCATTCAACATGCCCATGGGCATAAAATGCTTTTTGTTTCCAAATTCTGACTGAAAGTCAACGCTACCAGATTTGGTGCGATCCACTATAAAGGTATTGTTGTTGGCATCCATGGTCAACTCCAACGTTTCATCCAAATCATTTTTAAAAATCAATGTGAAGTTTTTAGAGGCAGTTTCCAACTCAATCTGGGATTGATTCAACCCATCGACCACCAAGGTGTCCGAAGCACCCGAACCCATCTGCACATTTTCTGCCAAAACATGCGATGTCAACACTTCCAATTGTTTTAAGGGATAGTTTGTCAGTACAATATCGTCACCCATTTTTTTGAGAGAGAGTTCCCTCGGTACGGTCATGGCACTTCTCCATTTTTGTGTGGGCGTATTACGTGCATAATCCCAGTTGCTCATCCAACCTATAAAAATCCGCTCATCGTTGGGGGTGTTGTTGTACGTTATCCCTGCATAATTATCTGTACCGTAATCAAGCCATTTGGGTTCTTTTTGATCCGATGTGAATTTCTGTCCATCAAAATCACCAATAAAATATTGGGTGCCGCTTCCTCCATTGGGAGCCCCGGGGTTTATACTGATGATCAACACCCATTTTTCTTCATCCGTACCTTCTACAGGCAACCGAAAAAGATCGGGACACTCCCATACACCCCCATGGGCACCTTGTGTTTTTCCAAAATCGCTCAGGTGTTCCCAATCTTTCAAGTTCTTGGAGGCATAGAACTTGGCATGGTCTCCGGCGACCAAGGTCAAAATCCATTTTTGGGAATCCTTGTGCCAGAAAACCTTTGGGTCTCTAAAATCCTTAATGCCATTATTTCCTATCACCGGGTTTCCTTCATATTTTGTCCAAGTCTCCCCATTGTCCAAACTGTAGGCAATGCCCTGGGTTTGAAAATCTGTTCTACCTGCTTTTTCCCCTTCCATGGAATGATAGGTGAAAATGGCAACCAAAGGAGCCTCTCCATTATTGGAAAAACCAGAGGTGTTGTTTTTATCCACAACCGCACTTCCCGAAAAAATAAGCCCACGTTCATCTGGGTAAAGCGCAATGGGTTTATGCTCCCAGTGTACCATATCCTTGCTCGTGGCATGCCCCCAATGCATGGGTCCCCAGACAATGTCATCAGGATAATATTGGTAAAAAAGATGATAGACCCCTTGATTGTAGACCAATCCATTGGGATCGTTCATCCATTTTTCGGGTGGGGAAAAATGAAATTGGGGCCTATACTGTTCTGTATACGTCGTTTCCTTTGGTTCTTTATTGGGTTTTTCCTTAACTCGGTCCTTGCAACCCATGAGCAGTACCGCCAAAGTAAAAAGAAGGGTGCTGGTTTTCATTTTTTTTATGTTTGCCTGCATAAGATACTCAATATTATCAATCAAAATTTTATTGGCTTATCTTTGGTTTAGACCCATTGCCGATGCGATTACCACTAATTTTCTTTCTCTTTTTGACATTGAGCTTGGCCTCATGTGCACAGCAGTCCATTCCCAAGGTTCTGGAACAACTCAATGACAACACGGTTGACTATATTTCCGTGGAAGATTTACACGAAATACAGGCCCCTCTACTTTTGGATGCACGTGAAAAAAATGAATTTGAGGTTAGCCACTTGCAAAATGCCGTTTGGGTGGGCTATGATGATTTTGACATCAACAAAGTGCTGCAACAATTACCCAACAAAGAAAAGCCCATTGTGGTTTACTGTTCCATTGGGGTCAGATCCGAGGATATTGGCGAGCGATTAAAGAGGGCTGGGTATACCAACGTCAAAAACCTTTTTGGGGGCATCTTTGAATGGAAAAACAAGGGATATCCCGTATACAATACCAATCAACAAGAAACTGAAAAGGTACATGCCTTCAGCAAATATTGGGGGCGTTTTTTAACCAATGCCGAAAAGGTGTACGCCAAAAAGACCCCAAATCCTCCAGAATAATCATCGAATAAAAGCTGCCGTATACAATTTTTTCATAAAATTTGTGTTAAGTCTTTGCAATACTGTTGTTTTTTCCTACAGCGATTCTTGCAGATGAATAATTGATCTCTATCCTGAGAATTGGTATGTCGGTGATGTCTTCAAAAAGAGAGTTGATTCTTCCCATTGTGGTCTTTGTTGTTCTTATGACCACGGTGTCGGTTTTATGGAACAATTCCTTAAAATCACAGAAATCATCATTCGTTCAAGAAATCCATAACACGGGAAATCTACGGGCCCAGGAATTCTTCTCTTCTGTTAAATACAACATCAAATCCCTTGAGAACCTTAAACAGCGCATTCAAATGTCCGATGGATCCTATTTTCAATATTGGGAACAGGATGCCCGCCTTATTTTGGAACAAAATCCATCTTTTAAATTTGTGGAATGGGTGGATAGCCTCATGGTCGTAAGGGTTGTGACCCCTTTGCAAGGAAACGAGGCTGCCATTGGCCTAGATCTTTCCACACACCCCAGGAATACGGAATGGCGGAGACATATGGCGAATGCTTCCACCAATATTTCTTCGTGGACAAACCTATATCAAGGGGGAAATGCTTTTTTGGTTGATGTGCCCGTCTTCTTTAAGGGGAGGTTCCAAGGATCTATCACCGCAGGGATGGATTTCACCAACCCCTTCAATGAACTGGCATCCAGCTTGGAAGTATATGCCATAGAAATACAGGATGAAAACGGTACAATTTTTTACTCCAAGAACAACCCCGACACCAATGCTTTTGCAGATGAATATGTATTCGCCACATCCTTGGAGATAGACCCCCTTGACAAACGGGAATGGACGTTCAAACTGATGCCCTCGGACATGAACTTTATGGTGGAAAGACAAAAGGACACCTATGTCTTATTGATTTTTGGAACCTTGGTGGCCTTGCTTACCAGTTCGCTCATCTACTTTTATCAGTCCTCGCGAAAAAAGAACATCCGCCTGAGCTATGCCAATGACAAACTCAAAGAACTCAACACATCGTTGAAAAAAGAAAGGTTGAAAGCCGAAAAATCCTCCTTGGCCAAAACCGAGTTCATTTCCAATATGAGCCATGAGATACGAACCCCATTGAACGCCATTATCGGTTTTATTGAGGTTCTGAAGCTTTCCAAACTACATGGATCCCTGCAAGAGTATCTCTCACTGATGGACATCTCCTCAAAAAAATTGCTGGTGCTGGTAAACGATATTCTGGAAATAGACAAGATAGAATCTGGAAAGATAAGCTTCAGGGAAGAGGTTTTTTCCCCAGCGGAGGAATTGGAAAACATTATTAGTATTTACAGGCCTTCTGCCCAAGAAAAGGGACTCCATATAAGCCTAAATTCCTCCATTGAAAACCATCATTATGTAAAAGCCGATGTTGGAAAGTACGGCCAGATCATCACCAATATTCTTAGAAATTCACTCAAGTTCACAGAAAATGGAGGGCTACAGGTTTTCTACCGCGAAGAAGTAAGGGAAGAAACGCTTGCAATTGAAATTAATTTCAAGGATTCAGGGATAGGAATTCCAAAAAATAAGCTGAAAACCATTTTTGACAGATTCACCCAGATAGATGCCGGTAAAGCAAAAAGACATGAAGGTAGCGGTCTCGGGCTTTACATTACCCGTAGATTGGTGGAGCTTTTGGGAGGAAAGATCACGGTGGACAGCGAGATGAACGTGGGCACCGAATTCTGCCTAAACCTTGAGTTCCCCATATCCAAAGCAAAACAGGATTCCAGTTTGCCAAGTCCTGAAAAAATAGACCTTAACGGCTGCAATGTTTTAATAGTGGATGACAACAGGGTGAACGTCATTGTTCTTAAAATGAGTCTGGAGAAATTGGGCATCCGGGCCGACTCGGTGTGCAACGGGCTACAGGCCGTGGAAGCCGTGTCCAAAAACGACTACGACCTTGTTTTTATGGACATACACATGCCCAATATGGATGGCTTCCAGGCTACCACGGAAATCAGAAAAATAAACAAAGACATTGCCATTATCGGACTTTCGGCAGATGTCACCAAAGAAGCCATTGATGAGGCCATAAGTGTGGGCATGAACGACTACCTCACCAAACCCATTTCCTTTGACAAGCTTCGCCACCACTTGCCAAACTATCTGGTAAAAATGTCATAGCCCAAAAAAACCAGCACTTTTCACAATCAATTCATGAAGGAACATTTTTGGCGATTTGTTGGCATTCCTGCACCATGAAATGGAAAAAATACAGACCTTTGGGTAAGTATTGGAAGTGATTTTTGACCAATCGAAGAAAGTACCTCCTTCAAAAAACAGACCGTTTGAACAATAGCCTACTTTTGATTCTTACGAGAAACCCGGAACTGGGCAGGTGTAAAACCCGATTGGCTGCCAAGGTTGGCGATGAAGCGGCATTGGACATCTACAAATTCTTGCTGAATCATACCGTTTCATTTACCAAAGACCTCAATGTGGAAAAATGGGTGTACTACTCGGAATCCATTTGGGAAAATGATATTTGGGACCGAAACAACTATCAAAAAAAACTCCAAATTGGGAATGATCTGGGGGAGCGGATGCTGAATGCCTTTCAGGAAGGGTTCAATTCCGGTTTTGAAAAAATCATTATTATTGGCAGCGATATGTACCACCTCTCCCAAGCTGATTTGGAAGAGGCTTTTTTACGGCTGGAAGAGCATGATTATGTAGTGGGTCCGGCCGAAGATGGCGGGTATTATCTGTTGGGCATGAAATCCTTAAAAAAAGAAGTGTTCCAAAACAAATCTTGGGGTACAGACACCGTACTATCAGACACATTGAAGGATTTACAATCTGGAAGTATTTTTATGCTCCCCGAGAGGAATGATGTGGATTATTACGAAGACATTAAAAATATTGAGGCCTTCCAGCCTTTCTTAAAACATATAAAAGAATGACCCAGGCGCAACTTGACGAATCTGTCGATCACCTAAAAAAGAGAGGGTTCGATACACCCGAAATTGGCATTGTCCTCGGTACCGGACTTGGTCAATTGATCAATGATATTGAAGAGCCCATTGAGGCACACTACAACCATATTCCCTATTTTCCATTGGCCACGGTGGAGTTTCATACCGGAAAACTGATCTACGGGACCATTGCAGGCAAAAAAGCAGTGGTCATGCAGGGACGGTTCCATTTATATGAAGGGTACGACTTCCTGGACATTACCTATCCCATTCGGGTGATGCACCAATTGGGCATCCAAAAACTGTTTGTGTCCAATGCCGCAGGGGCCATTAACCTCAACTTTAAGAAAGGGGACATTATGCTCATTGAAGACCATATCAATCTTCAAGGAGGTTCCCCATTGGCCTTTAAAGGTGTATCCGGATTTGGAGACCGCTTTGTGGACATGAGTGAACCTTATGACCTCGATATGCGAAAAAAAATAGAGGCCATTGCCAAAAAAGAAGGGATTTCACTTCAAAAAGGGGTATATGCATCCGTGGTTGGCCCGCAATTGGAGACCAAGGCCGAATACCGCATGCTGAAAATCCTTGGCGCCGATGCCGTTGGAATGAGTACCGTACCCGAAGTAATTGTTGCCAATCATTTACGACTACCCATTGTGGCCGTTTCCGTTTTAACCGATGAATGCGACCCGGATAACCTTGAACCGATAAATATTGAGGAAATCCTGGCCATTGCCAACAGGACCGAGCCCAAAATGATACAATTGTTCAAAGAATTAATCAAACAACTATGAGCTATTTGAATGCCACCCAAGACCTCTACAAAGAGGCTGCCCTTACCCCAGATGTTGGGCTTTGCTGCACCACGAATCCCATTTGGCAATTTCCTGGGCTATCCATTCCCAAGATCATGCAGGAAATGAATTATGGGTGCGGCAGTACAGTCTCGGCTCAAGATTTGGTGAACAACCCAAAAATCCTCTACGTAGGTGTGGGCGGTGGAATGGAGTTGTTGCAATTTTCCTATTTCTCTAGGCAACAAGGTGGTGTCACCGGGGTGGATTCCGTGGATGAGATGTTGGAGGCTTCCCGAAAAAACTTCAAAATTGCCGAAGAAGAAAACGATTGGTTCAAAAGCGAATACGTGAATTTGGTAAAAGGAGATGCACTAAATCTACCCGTTGCCGATGAAAGTATTGATGTCGCGGCCCAAAACTGCCTTTTCAATATCTTTAAAATGGAAGATTTGAAAAAAGCCGTCTCAGAAATGTACCGGGTACTGAAACCCCATGGCCGTTTGGTGATGAGCGATCCCATCTGCGAGCAACCCATGAACGAGGCGCTTCGTAATGATGACCGACTCAGGGCCCAGTGCCTGAGCGGCAGTATTCCACTAAAAGATTACGTAAAAGTTCTGACCGATGCCGGTTTTGGCACCATTGAAATAAGGGGAAGAAGATCCTATCGGGTTTTATCGCCCAACCATTACCCCACAGACGAACTAATTTACATTGAATCCATTGAAATTGCGGCCATAAAAGACCCCATGCCCGAGGATGGGCCCTGTATGTTCACTGGAAAAACAGCCATTTATTACGGTGATGAGGAATATCTTGATGATGGCAAGGGCCATATCATGTACCAGAACCAACCCTTGGCCGTGTGTGATAAAACGGCGGCGGCTTTGGCGAAAGCCTCGGATCAAATCCATGTCAGTGAAAGCACATGGCATTACAACGGTGGTGGTTGTTGCTAAATTTTTTCTAAAATAAAGACACATGAACATTGTCCTATATCTGTTGTTTGGTGTGGTTCTTCTTTCCTGTAACGGCAAGAAGGAAAATACTGGGGAGCCACAACATCAAATTACTACTTCCAAGCCCTCCCACTCGGTTTGGAACATGCTTTTGCAACGTTATGTGGATGAAAATGGAAATGTGAGCTATTCCGGTTTTAAACAGGATGGAGCGCAATTAAGTGCTTATTTAGATCATTTGGCGCAACATCCCCCTTCCCAAACATGGTCCAAGGAAGATGCATTGGCGTATTACATCAACCTGTACAATGCGGCTACCGTAAAGCTGATTGTGGACCACTACCCTGTAGAGAGCATCAAAGACATCCCAAATCGATGGGGCAAAAAATGGATACAGGTGGGAAATTCGACCCTATCATTGGATTATATAGAGCATCAAATACTTCGAGAGATGAACGAGCCCAGAATCCATTTCGCCATCAATTGTGCCTCGTATTCCTGCCCCAAATTGTTGAATGAGGCCTTCACCGCTAAAAAGATGGAACAACTGCTCTCCAAAGTGACCATGGATTTTGTGAACGACCCCACAAAAAATCGCTTTGAAAATGATGAGGCACAACTTTCCAAAATATTCAAATGGTACAAGGGAGATTTTACGAAAGATGTCTCGCTTTTGGAGTACATCAATCCCTATCTGAAAAATCCCGTCAACAAAGATGCCGATATTGATTATTTGGATTATGACTGGAGCTTGAACGATGCCAAATAAGAGTCGTTCCATAAGCATCATCATTCCTGTGCTCAATGAGGAGCATTGCTTGGGAAAGTTGCTCAACCATCTTGAACAGACGGCAACATCTTCCAATAGCATGGAAATTATTTGTGTGGATGGCGGCAGCACGGACAAAACACGGGAAATTGCTTCGCAACACGGGGTTAACGTGGTTCTGTCCGAAAAGGGCCGGGCCAAACAAATGAACTTGGGCGCTGAACAGGCCAAAGGCGACATCCTTTATTTTTTACACGCCGATACATTCCCTCCCAACCATTTTGACCACCTTATTTTGGATGCTGTGAACAATGGTTTTCTGGCTGGTTGCTTTCGAATGCGGTTCGACACCAAAAACCTTTTCCTGCAATTTTTTGCTTGGTTTTCCAGATTCAATCTGCTGCTTTGCAGGGGAGGTGATCAATCCTTATTTGTGGAACGGGACCTCTTCGTAAAAAGTAAAGGGTTCAACGAGGTTTATCAGATTTATGAGGACACTGAATTTATAGGCCGCTTGTACCAGCAAACAAAGTTCAAGGTCTTATCGGGGTATGTGATCACCTCGGCAAGAAAATATCGGGAAATAGGCGCAATGAAACTTCAATTCCATTTTGCCATTATCCATCTAAAAAAGTATTTGGGAGCGGGCCCGGATGAGTTGTATCGATATTATGCAAGATACATTATTCCCTAAAGGTTCAGTCCTCAATCTCTAGATCAACAAAGTCGTTCATAATGCCATTGGTAAGCAGATTGGCCAGCAGTTTTTTGTTGGGACGTACCGAAATCTTTTCTTCGGCAGATTTGGGGGATTCATTTTCAATTGTAAGCAAACTAATTGCCGGAAGGATGTTTCTGGCCAGATATAAACTGATTTTATCTTCAAAAATCATGTTGATGTCATTGGAGGAACGATTGGAAACACTGTTCTTTTTAAAAACGTTTTGAATGTTTGCTGCCAAACGCTGGCCCTCCTCACTCTTGTTGTAATGATAAACCGCCACATTCATATTTCCATTACCTGTAATTTCGTTGGCCCGTATGATCAACACTCTTTGATACTTGCCCGTATTTTGAATGTAACGCTTGTTTATGGCATCAATATAATTTCCCATTTTTTGGGCTTGGGCCACCTCAGTTTCATTCTCTTCCAAAATTTGTGGACTGTCGTTGCCGAGGATATACACCTTCGCACCATGTACCATAAGTTCCGAAGCCAAATTTTGGGCGGTTTCCCCAACAAACCCATTGTCTTGATGAGCGTTGTTTTCCACAATCAAATAATACACCGCATCTTTGAGTTTCTCACTTTTTAGGGACATATTGGCCAATTCTTCGTCGAAAATGGGCTCCTCCGTTCCGTTTTCAGCTACTATTTGCACCCCTGTTTTTTTGAAAGAATCTGCTGCCTTCGGGATTTTATAAGCCACTCCAACCTGCAAAAAACTGCCATCCTTGATTTTTTCTTCATTTAGTTTGATGAATTCCTCATAGTGCTTCACGGGATCTAAGCCTTGCTTTCGAAGAAGGGAAAAGATACCATCGCCATGTTCTGCAATAACGGTATTGGGCACCTCTTGTGCGAAAAACAATGTGCAAGTACATACCCAAAGCAAGAGGGTTGGAAAAAATTTCATAAGGTTCAGTTTATTAGTGGGAGGTGCAGTACAAATATGGCAAAAATCGCCTATCCTAAAACTTGGCAGGGCCAAAAAGTTTTAACAATCGGTATTGATAACCTTAAAGTTTTGATTTCTTAACTTGGGCGTAGTGCTCCCGTATCACAGATTCTGCTGGTTTATTTTGCGGGGTAAACCTATTGTCGGCATATCCTCCGGCCCTATCATGATGAATGAACCACTTCCATACAAAGCCGCCTGCAAACCAATCCTCACCCCAAAACTCATCAAAAATTACTTGGGTGGCATCTGCTTGTGCCTTTAAATTGACACTTTCTTGGTTTCGGTCCACCAACCATGGTTTTTTTCCAGTGTAATCCATGCTTCTGTACCCAAATTCGGTAAACAGCATGGGTTTTTTATGTTCTTTGGAAAGCGCTTTCAATTTAGCTTTCCACGGTTGCCATCCCGCGGTTAAGGTCTCCACAGTGGGTGTTTGCTTTTCGCACAAAGGGAAATAGGCGTTCACGCCAATAAAATCCAATTGGTCCCAAAAAGGGGTCCGGGCATATTCATCCCAATTGGCGGCATAGGTCAGCTTTCCGTGATAGACCTCCCTCACTTTTCCAATAAGTTCATTCCAAAATTCAGGTCGGTGCTTTATAAACTCATCCAATTCCGTACCAATGCAATACACGCTGCTTTGGGTCTCTTCAGCCAATTTTGCATAGGTAAGAATAAAGTCTGCATACGATTTTTCCAAAGTTTTCCAATCTGCTTCGGATGACATCGCCATATCTCCTGTAAACGAACCGCGCCGAATCCAAATTTGGGGCTTCAGCATTACCTGCACCCCATTTTTGTGCAAAAGGTCAATGTATTGTTTGGCTCCACCACGGGTTTCTCCATACCATTGGTGATCCGAGTTAAAAACAAGCTCAGGGGAGTTGGCTTCCCGCATAAAACCAAAAGGCATCACAGCAGCATAATTGGCGTGTATTTTCAGCAAGGGGTCCACGTGTTCTTGGACCACTTCCTCACGGGAGCCCACAAAGCTGACACCATTGATTTTCTCAAGATTTTGACCGCTGCACGAAATCAAAATCAAACACCAGAAAAAACTGACTAATTTCATATCCCAAAATCCATGACCCTAAAAATAATTCATTATAGTTTAGGTCATTACAAAAAATAGCATCTGTCTTAAATTATATTCTTTCTAAATTAACGGACTGGGTTAAGTTCCTAGAATTTAGTTCGACACATTAGCAACAATCATTCTGACCACATGGAGAACATTGTCATTATCGGAAATGGAATTGCGGGCGTTACCGCTGCACGGCATATCCGGAAACTTTCAGACAAACGGATTATCATTATCTCTGCGGAGACCGATTATTTCTTTTCCCGAACGGCACTGATGTATGTTTACATGGGGCACATGAGGTTTGAACACACCCAACCTTATGAAAATGGGTTTTGGAAGAAAAATCGCATTGAATTGGTCAAAGGGTATGTCACCCAAGTAATTCCTGAAGAAAAAAAACTATTACTTGAAGGTGCAGAGTCTATTACATATGACAAACTTATCATCGCCACAGGATCCAAACCCAACAAATTTGGTTGGCCCGGACAAGATTTGGATGGGGTTCAGGGGTTGTATTCCAAACAGGATTTAGATCTTTTGGAGGTGAATGCGCCCAATAAAAAAATCTGTAAACGGGCCGTGATCGTGGGGGGCGGATTGATCGGTATTGAATTGGCCGAAATGTTGCGAAGTCGTGATATACCAGTAACCTTTTTGGTGCGTGAAGACAGTTTTTGGAACGGTGTTTTGCCCCAAGGTGATTCCCAAATGATCAATGAACATATTTTGGAGCACCATATCGACCTACGGCTTGGCTCCTCCCTCAAAGAAATTGTTCCTGATGAAAACGGAAAGGTAAAATCCATTATTGTAGCGGAAACAGGAGAGGAAATCCCCTGTGATTTGGTCGGGCTTACGGCTGGAGTTACCCCAAATATTGATTTTTTAAAGGATTCTGGCATTGTATTGGGCCGTGGTGTTAAAGTGAACCGTTTTCTGGAGACCAATATCAAAGATATTTATGCCATTGGGGATTGTGCCGAACAGCATGAGGCCATTGGAAACAGAAGGCCCATTGAAGCAGTTTGGTACACGGGCCGGATGATGGGCGAAACCGTCGCCCAGACCATTTGCGGCCATAAAACGGCCTATAATCCCGGACATTGGTTCAATTCTGCAAAGTTCTTGGATATTGAATACCAAACGTATGGTTGGGTGTTTTCAGAACGAAGAAAGAAAGAGGAAGAAGTTCATTTTCATTGGAGACATCCCAAAGAGAAGCTTTGTATGACCATTGCTTTCCATAAAAATTCACAGCAAATTTTAGGCATCAATACCTTCGGTATTCGGTTACGCCATGACATATTTGACCGATGGCTCACCGAGAAAAGAACGATTGATCATGTTTTGGAGCATTTGGCCGATGCCAACTTTGACCCAGAATTCTACCGCAATTATGAAAGAGACATTGTGGGCAAGTTCAATTCCGATTTTGGGAAGTCCATCAAACCCAAAAAGAAACGTTTAAAACACATCTTCCAAACAAGTTAAATGGTTCAGGGTTTATGGTTCAGAGTTTATGGTTTATGGTTTGGAGTTTATTAAAAAGCTTATATGGCAAGAATAGAAAGATTTGAAGATTTAGAAGTTTGGCAATTGGCTAGAAAGATATGCAATGAAATCGAAGCACTTTTTCAAACTACACATCTAGGCAAGAACTTTTCTTTAAGAGACCAAATGGAAAGAAGCTCCGGTTCAATCATGGATAACATAGCGGAAGGTTTTGGGAGAGATGGTAATCGTGAATTTCATAACTTTTTAAGTTACTCAAAAGGATCTTGCTCAGAATTAAAATCACAATTATATAGAGCATTTGATAAGAAATTAATTCTTGAACAACAAATGGAATATGTCCAAGAAATAGTTGAACTAGAGACAAACAAAATTGGGGCTTTCATGTTCTATTTACGGAAATCAGACTTTAAAGGACAGAAATTCAAATCAACATAGAAGAACTACGAACAATGAACTATCAAACACATAGTAGAAGCATGGCCCTTACCGGGCAACCGCCAAAAAGCTTGAGCACAAACCAAAAGTTGGCCACCTTCTTGGGTGTCGCCGGATTGGTGGTGATGCTGTTGGCCATTTTCAACATTTCTTTTCCCAATAAGACATTATGGCTCACCCTATCACTTGCTGCTTTATTTGTGGGTGTTCTTTGGTTTTCTTGGGATGCCTATTCCCAAAAACTTCCAGGTATTAAAAACGACGGGGTCTATTTCAAATCCATATCCAGTCGCGGATTTTGGGCATGGGTGGCAGGCATTGCTTTGACCGGGTTTTATATTATCCTGTATTTCTATCCCGAATATCTGGGCTTGGTGAGCAAAGGGGATAATAAAGGTGTGATCGCTCTTTTCGACCCCTTGAGCAAGGCGTTGAGTGGCAATCCCGCCAGCCAATGGTTTGTGTACGGAACTTTATATACCGTTGCAATTTTGGCCTTTGGGATAAAATTTCTGTGGAAATATCGCCATAACCGTTATGAACGATTGCGAACCTTCAGTGTGATGTTCTTCCAAACCGCGTTTGCTTTTATTATTCCTGAATTGATGGCCCGTTTGAACGGGGACAAAATATTGAACGGGGGCAGTTTGCCCTACTACGACCTCAAAAATATTTGGCCCCTCAACTACTACAATTTTGAAAGTTATCGGATCAAAGGGTTTTTGAGCTCTGGGGATATTGGCTTTGCGCTACTGATTTTTGGCATTCTCTCCATTTTTGTCATCACTCCAATCCTAACCTACAAATACGGAAAACGATGGTATTGTTCTTGGGTGTGTGGGTGTGGCGGGTTGGCCGAAACTGCCGGGGATTCCTTCAGACATCTGAGTGATAAATCAACTTTTGCCTGGAGGGTGGAACGTTGGGTGGTGCACAGCGTTGTGGTTTTTGTCACCTTGATGACCACCGCAGTCGTTTATTCCTATTTAGGAACGGACACCAGCAAATACTGGTTGACCAAAAGCTCATTTTTAATCGGTGTTGCCACATTGCTGACCCTGGTTTTTGGCTGGGTGATGCTTTTTAAACGGGACCAGCTCCAAAAAGATGCCCAATATGGGGCCATTGGGTACTTTGTGATCATTATGGTACTCCTCGGGATGCACTTTTTTAGTGGCGATGGAAACGTGTTCTTGTTCAAATCTGAAACGCTTCGCAAATCCTATTCCTTTTTGATCGGCAGTATCTTTTCTGGAGTCATTGGAACCGGATTCTATCCCATTTTTGGCAATAGGGTCTGGTGTCGTTTTGGTTGTCCCATGGCCGCAATTCTCGGTTTTCAACAACGTTTGTTCTCCAAATTTAGGATTACCACCAATGGCGGCCAGTGCATTTCTTGCGGAAATTGTTCTACCTATTGCGAGATGGGCATCGATGTACGTGCCTATGCCCAAAAAGGCGAAAACATTGTTCGCTCCAGCTGTGTGGGATGCGGTATCTGCTCCGCAGTATGCCCCAGAGGGGTGTTGAAACTGGAAAATGGCCCGCTACAGGGAAGAATCGACAGCAATCAGGTTTTATTGGGCAACGATGTGGACCTCATGTCCTTGGTAAATCAGAAATAATACCTGTTGGTTTGCCATCAGTTCAACATAAATGAATGAAAAATTCATGGAATACCGTAGTTTTGGCAACTTCAAACTAAAATAAATTCCAAAGGCAACCTATGGCGGACATCAAGGTCATCATTCCCGCGATCAATGAAGGAGATTCCATAGGAAAAGTAGTGTCCGAACTCCCCAAACATGTTTCCGAAATTATTGTGGTGGACAACGGTTCTACCGATAATACCATGGAAAATGCCAAAAAAGCAGGGGCCGTTGTAATCACTGAAACCCGCAAGGGCTATGGGTCCGCCTGTCTAAGGGGCATGAAATATGTGGCCGAACAATCCAAAGTGCCAGACATCATCGTATTTATTGACGGAGATTACTCGGATTATCCGGAGGAACTGGATAAGGTAGTCGCCCCCATTTTGGAAAATGACATCGATTTTGTGGTCGGAGCGCGAAAAAAATCGCTTCGGGAACCCGGATCTATGACTCCGCAACAGGTTTTTGGCAACAAATTGGCCACTTTTTTAATGAGAATCCTGTTTAGGGCAAGATTTACGGATTTAGGACCATTTAGGGCCATAAAATATGAAAAGCTCAAAAAATTGGAGATGCAGGACACGACTTATGGATGGACAGTGGAAATGCAGCTCAAAGTACTGAGAAAAAACATGTCATATACCGAAATACCAGTGCGTTATAAACGAAGAATTGGTGTTTCAAAAGTGTCAGGTACGGTAAAAGGTACTATATTTGCTGGCATGAAAATTTTGGGTTGGATTTTTAAATACAGTTTAAAATAATATGGGACTCACAATTGCTCTTATCATAATAGCTATTTATAGTACAGCCTTAATTTTGATTTTCTTCTACAGTCTTGCCCAGCTAAATCTACTGGTCAACTATTTAGGGTACAAAAAACGAAATGAGGAAGCGCCCAAGTTCAACCTATTAGATCCCAAGGAAATACCATTTGTCACCATACAGCTCCCCATCTACAATGAAGAGTACGTTATGGAGCGTTTGTTGGACAACATTGCCAAAATAGAATATCCCAAAAGCAAGTTGGAAATCCAGGTTTTGGACGATTCCACGGATGATACTGTCATAGAAACAGCCAAACGCATCGAGGAACTCAAAAAAGATGGTCTGGACATCCAACATATCCGAAGAAAAAACCGACAAGGCTATAAAGCGGGAGCACTTAAAGAGGGGCTCGCCATTGCAAAAGGTGAGTTCATTGCCATATTTGACGCCGATTTTCTTCCAGAAAGTGACTGGCTTAAAAAAACTGTTCCTTATTTTAAAGATGAGGAAATTGGTGTGGTACAGACCCGTTGGGGACATATCAACCGTGATTATTCCACCCTTACCCGTATTCAGGCCTTTGCCTTGGATGCCCACTTTACGTTGGAGCAGGTAGGCCGAAATTCCAAAGGACACTTTATCAATTTTAATGGAACTGCCGGTATTTGGCGGAAAGAATGCATCTTGGATGCCGGTAACTGGGAAGGCGACACCTTGACCGAGGATCTGGACCTCAGCTACCGCGCCCAATTAAAAAACTGGAAGTTCAAATATTTGGAGGATGTGGAAACCCCTGCCGAATTGCCCGTTGTAATCAGTGCGGCACGTTCGCAACAGTTTCGTTGGAACAAGGGCGGTGCGGAAAACTTTAGAAAGACCGTTTGGAGTGTGATTACAGCCAAAAACATACCACTGAAAACCAAATTCCACGGGGTCATGCACCTGTTGAACAGCTCCATGTTCCTCTGTGTGTTCATTGTGGCGTTGTTGAGCATTCCCATGCTTTACATCAAAAATACCTATGGCCATTTGGGTTGGATATTTGAGGTGACCAGTTTCTTTATCATCAGTACCATTATCCTGTTCATCTGCTATTGGTTTACGTACAAAAGCATTCAAGGGAGCAGTTTTGATAATTTTGTGGACTACATCAAACTCTTTTTCACCTTCTTTTCCGTTGCCCTTGGTTTCTCTTTGCACAACACCGTGGCCGTTTTGGAAGGTCATTTGGGTAAGCGAAGCGAATTTGTTCGAACCCCAAAGTTCAACATCAACAGTATTAAGGACACCTGGAAAGGCAATAAATACTTGGCGAAGAAATTATCGCCCAATATGATTCTGGAATTCGCCTTAATGATCTACTTCCTTTTTGGAATGTACAGTGCCATCCCTTTGAATGACTACGGATTGTTCCCTTTCCATTTGATGTTGTTTCTTGGTTTCGGCTTTGTTTTCTTTAAATCACTGACCTCCAAGGCCTAAAATCCATGCTTTCTTACTGGCGCTTGCACAAATACCCGATACTCTTTGTTGTCGGCAGTATGTTGTTCTATGCTAGTTTTGGGTACGATTTGGCCCGTACCGATTTCATAAAACTGCTCATGCTCTTTGGCGGGCTGTTCTTTTTTATGGTCAAACTCATGCAGTTTGAGAAATGGAACTTTAAGTTCCTTCTTGTGGCGGGAATTCTATTTCGACTCGTTTTTTTATTTGCCGAACCCAATCTTTCCCAAGATTTTTATCGGTTTATTTGGGATGGGGAACTCATAAAAAATGGACTCAATCCCTATCTTCATACCCCTAATAACCTTATTGGGCAATCCAATGTAGCCATTGCCAATGCCCAAGAGTTGCACACAAACATGGGGGAACTCCATGCCAAAAACTTCAGCAACTATCCCCCCATCAATCAAATATTTTTTGCTTTGGCGGCCATTTTGGGCGGCGGAAGTATTCTGGGCTCCATCATTGTGATGCGGCTGATGCTGATTTTGGCCGATATCGGTGTACTGTATTTTGGTAGAAAATTGCTCCAAAACCTCAACCAATCCACCCACATGGCCTTTTGGTACTTTTTGAATCCCTTGGTCATTATTGAATTAACGGGCAATCTCCATTTTGAAGGGGTAATGCTATTCTTTTTGGTCTGGGCATTGTTCCTCATCTCAAAAAAGAAATGGCCCATTGCGGCTCCCATCTATTCCCTGTCCATAATGGTAAAGCTGGTCCCTCTCATTTTTTTGCCCATCTTTCTCAAGTATTTCAGGTTTAAAAAGAGTATGTTGTTCTATGCGTTCGTGGCAGTTGGGTGCATTGTGCTGCTCCTTCCATTTTATTCTCCATCTTTTGTTGATAATTATGCAGAGACCTTAAAATTATGGTTCTCCAACTTCGAATTCAATGCGAGCATCTACAACATCGTTAAAAAAATAGCGGTCACCCACTATGAATCCAAACCTTGGGAATTGATCGAATCCTATGGAAAGATTATCGCTAAAGTGATACTGGCTCTTGTACTATTGATTGCTTTCCTTCGGAAAAACCAAACCCTTGAAAGTGTCATCACGGCAATGGTTTTGGCCCTATCCAGCTATTACTTTCTGTCCAGTACCGTACACCCTTGGTACATTGTTTTTCTATTGGGGGTATCCCTCTTCACAAAATATCGGTTCCCTTTGGTCTGGTCGCTGGCCATTGTGCTCAGTTATCAGGCCTATTCCAATCCAGATTACAAGGAAAATCTTTGGTTATTGGCCGTTGAATATATTTTGGTGTACGGCTTTTTTGTTTATGAAATGATAGGTAGGGATTCAAAAAAGTTATATTTCTTCAAAAAACAAACCAATCCCTAGGTCAATTGGAATTAATTTGTACTTTTATCCCATAATGAAAGGACAAGAATACATATTTACAGCATTGAGCATCCCTGCTCCAGTACGTCCATTTTCTCCCCGTCGTCGCCCGTAAGGGTGCATTATTATCTATGGAAATAGGTGAGTCCATTTCCGCAAAACCATCAAAACATCATTTTTAATTTTATCTGTTTAATCGCTTGCAATGGAGATTGTAATTGCTAACGAATCACATTTTAAATACGCCCAAATTATCTGCGATACCATAGCGGAATCCGCTAAGGTGCGCGGTACCGGGATTGCCAAACGTACCCCTGAATATATCATGAAACGTCTGCAAAACGGGAATGCCGTCATTGCCCTGGACGGTGACACATTTGCCGGCTTCTGTTATATCGAAGTCTGGGGCAACAAGGATTTTGTGGCCAATTCTGGGCTTATTGTGCATCCGGATTATAGAAACCAAGGACTTGCCAAGAAGATAAAGAAGGCTGTCTTTGAACTATCGCGAAAGAAGTTCCCAGACGCCAAAATTTTTGGGATTACCACAGGGCTGGCCGTCATGAAAATGAACTACGAGCTGGGATATAGACCCGTAACCTTTTCGGAGCTTACCAATGACCCTGAATTCTGGAAAGGATGCCAAACCTGCAAGAATTTTGATATTCTTACACGTACCGAACAAAAAATGTGCCTGTGCACGGGAATGTTGTACGACCCAAATGAAAAAAAGAGCGAAAAAAAGACAGCATCAAAAAAATTAAACGGAAAGGCCTTTCAACGATTAAAGAATATCAAAGAAACCCTTTTCCTTAAGAAGAAAGAAAAATAAGTGTCAGTTCGAGCTGTCATCCTGAGCGAAGTCGAAGGAACAGTTTAGAAAGATTTTTCATCTGACTGCTTTCGTTACATCAATAAATTGAAGAACCAAAACATGAAAAAGTTAGTATTAGCCTATAGTGGCGGATTGGACACCTCCTATTGTGCCAAATATTTATCCCAGGAAGAAGGGTTTGAAGTACATGCCGTTAGTGTCAACACCGGTGGTTTCAGCAAAGCTGAAATCGAGGAAATTGAGCAAAAGGCCCTGGCCTTGGGAGCAACCTCCTATACCTCCATCAATGCCATTTCCAATTTCTATGAAAAAGTGGTGAAATATCTCATTTTTGGCAATGTGCTCCGAAACAATACCTATCCCCTTTCCGTAAGTGCGGAGCGGATTGTGCAGGCCATTGAAATTGTAAATCACGCTAAAAAGATTGGTGCCCAATACATCGCCCATGGCAGTACTGGAGCTGGGAACGATCAGGTTCGTTTTGATATGATCTTTCAAATCCTCGCCCCGGAAATTGAGATTATCACTCCGATCAGGGATAAAAAATTGGCCCGGGAAGAAGAAATCAATTACCTACAACAAAACGGTATCGACTATTCATGGGAAAAAGCGAAATATTCCATCAACAGAGGATTGTGGGGCACTTCGGTAGGTGGTGAGGAAACCTTGACATCGCACCTTTCCCTGCCTGAAAACGCATATCCAAGTCAATTGGAAAAAGAACTTCCCAAAGAATTGAAATTGACTTTTGAAAAGGGGGAACTCGTAGCCTTGGATGGAGAAGAAGACAACCCAGTGGCCAACATTGAAAAATTAGAGGCCATCGCGTCCAAATACGCCATTGGAAGGGATATTCATGTGGGCGATACCATCATCGGCATTAAAGGAAGGGTCGGTTTTGAGGCGGCGGCCCCGTTGATCATCATCAAGGCGCACCATCTGTTGGAAAAGCACACTTTGAGCAAATGGCAGCAGTATCAAAAAGAACAATTGGGCAATTTTTACGGCATGTTGTTGCACGAGGGGAATTATTTGGATGAAGTAATGCGGAACATCGAAGCCTTTTTGACCGACACCCAAAAGAATGTGTCCGGCGATGTATTTGTAACCCTTCATCCCTATCGATTTGAATTGAACGGAATCGCTTCCGATCATGATTTGATGAACGCTTCCTTTGGAAGTTACGGAGAAATGAACAAAGGTTGGACCGCGGATGATGCCAAAGGTTTCATCAAAATATTGTCCAATTCCGGGAAAATTGCAAACCACGTAAACAATAAAATTTAGAAGCCGTCACCCTGAACTTGATTCAGGGTCTCACTAGAGTGAGATGCTGAAATAAATTCAGCATGACGATAAATAATTCTCCATTGATATGAGAAAAAAAAATATTAAAGTAGGAATCATAGGCGGTTCTGGATACACAGGCGGGGAACTGATTCGAATTTTGTTGAACCACCCTGAAACTGAAATCGATTTTGTGTACAGTACAACACGGACAGGGAAGCCCATCACCTCGGCCCATCAAGACTTATTGGGATTGACGGAATTGGCATTTTCAGGAGAAATTAATCCTTCCGTGGATGTGGTTTTTCTTTGTTTGGGACATGGCAACTCCACTTCCTTTTTAAAGGAAAACACCTTTTCCAAAAACACCAAGGTCATTGATTTGAGCAACGATTTTAGGCTTAAGGCTGATGCCCATTTTGATGGAAAACATTTTGTATACGGACTACCGGAACTGTACAAGGAGCAAATACAATCCGCCGATGCCATTGCCAATCCCGGGTGCTTTGCCACCACTATCCAATTGGCATTATTGCCCTTGGCCAAGGCTGGATTATTAAAAAGTGATGTGCACATCAATGCGGTGACTGGAAGTACAGGTGCCGGCGTGGGATTGTCATCGACCTCCCATTTTAGCTGGCGAAACAACAACATTTCTTGGTACAAGCCTTTTACCCATCAGCATTTGGGTGAAATCGGGGAAAGCTTGGATTCCTACGGAAACCCTGTTGGAAAATTGTTGTTCTTGCCCACTAGGGGAAACTTTACCCGAGGAATTTTAGCCACTGCTTACACCTCTTTTGAGGGTTCCTTGGAAGAAGCAAAAAAAATGTACAAAGATTTTTACAAGGATGCTGCCTTCACCCATGTTTCTGATGAGGAAATCCATCTGAAACAAGTGGTGAACACCAATCAATGTCATATCCATTTGCATAAGCACGAAGACTTGATTTTGGTGACCTCAGCAACAGATAATTTGTTGAAGGGCGCCTCTGGACAAGCCGTTCAAAATATGAACTTGATGTTTGGTTTCCCTGAAACCGAAGGTCTATTGTTAAAAGCAGGGGTTTTTTAAGTCAATGTACCCTGAGCGTAGTCGAAGGGTCTAACATAAACCATAATATGGATTCCCGCCGGAGTTTATGCTGAGCAAAGCGAAGTATGGGAATGATAAAGAAATAAATTATGAAAATAGCAATCATAGGAGCAGGAAATTTGGGATTGGCCATTGCCAAGGGCATTTTGCACACCAACGGGGCCACCACCATGTACCTCACCAAACGGAACACCAAATCCATTCAGGAGTATGAAAAATACGGGAACGTTACGGTCACTTCAGACAATGAAGAGGCGGTAAAAAACTCCGATATTCTCATTTTTGCGGTCCAACCCGGTCATTTTACCTCCATTTTGGAGCAGACCAAGGCTCTGCTCACCGAAAAACATGTCATCATAAGCACCATAACCGGTTTTAGCATTCCTAAAATCGAAGGAATCATCGGTTCGGATAAATTCATCATCCGAAGTATGCCCAATACGGCTATTTCCGTAGGAAAATCCATGACCTGTATCTGTAGCAACGAACTCGGCAAAAAACGAATCGATTTGGCCAAGGCCATTTTTAACCGGATGGGGCACACCATGGAGATTCCGGAGGAGCAAATGCAAGCCGCCACGGTTATCTGTGCCAGTGGTATTGCCTTTTGGATGCGTTTGATTCGCGCAACCACACAAGGAGCCATTCAATTGGGGTTTGATGCCAAGGAGGCCCAGGAATTGGCCATGCACACCTGCAACGGTGCGGCCAGCTTGTTGATAGAATCCGGCAGCCACCCCGAAGAGGAAATTGATAGAGTGACCACGCCCAAGGGCTGTACCATTGAAGGATTGAACGAAATGGAACACCAAGGGTTGAGTTCCTCACTGATTCGAGGTATTGTGAGCTCATTTGAAAAAATCAGTCAAATTAAAAAGGGGTAATAGAATGAAATTATTTGACGTATATCCACTCTATGATGTCACCCCGGTGTCCGCCAAGGGCATTGAGGTGTGGGATGATAAAGGACAAAAATATTGGGATTTCTACGGAGGTCATGCCGTAATTTCCATTGGGCATACCCACCCCCATTATGTAAAGCGCATCAAGGACCAACTGGATAAAATGGCGTTTTACAGCAACTCTGTACAAAACCCGATTCAGGAGGAGTTGGCCGAGAAGTTGGGAAAACTATCCGGTTGTGAGGAATATGACCTGTTCATGTGCAATTCTGGTGCGGAGGCCAATGAAAATGCATTAAAAATGGCTTCGTTCCATACGGGAAAATCCAAGGTCATTGCATTCCACAATAGTTTTCACGGAAGAACTTCGGCTGCAGTTGCCGCTACGGACAATCCAAGCATCAATGCCCCCATCAACAAACAACAGGCGGTAACTTTTCTTCCCCTGAACGATTTTGATGCCTTCGAAAAGGCCATTACTTCGGATGATTATTGTGCCGTTATCTTGGAAGCCATCCAAGGGGTTGGCGGATTGGATGAACCTACCACGGAATTCTACCAATTCATCGCGAAGAAATGTAAAGAGCACCATGTCGTATTGATTGCAGATGAAGTACAATCGGGGTATGGACGGAGTGGTAAATTCTTTGCTTTTCAACACCACGGCATCCAGCCTGATATCATTTCGATTGCAAAAGGAATGGGCAACGGCTTTCCTGTTGGGGGTGTTCTGATTCATGAATCCTTCAAGCCTTCGTATGGTCTTTTGGGGACCACCTTTGGGGGCAATCATTTGGCCTGTGCAGCAAGTTTGGCTGTTTTGGAAGTATTGGAAAGTGAAGGCCTAACTCAAAACGCCGCTGAATTGGGAGCCTATTTCAAGGAAAAGGCCCAAGAAATCCCGGAAATCAAAAATATAAAGGGCCGCGGATTAATGATAGGCCTTGAGTTTGATTTTGAAGTAGCTGACCTTAGAAAAAAACTGATCTATGACCAACATATCTTTACTGGCAGTGCCAAAAACAAGAAGTTGTTGCGGTTTTTACCCGCATTGAACATCAACAAAGAACATGTAGACCTATTTTTTGAAGCACTGCAAAACGCATTGAAATGAAGCATTTTTTATCTGTTAACGATATTGAGTCCCTCCCCGATTGGGTGAACGAAGCGATTACCCTAAAGCAAAACCCCTATCAATTTGAAGATTTGGGGAAACATAAAACCTTGTGCCTTTTGTTCTTCAACAATAGTTTGAGGACACGTTTGAGCACCCAAAAAGCGGCCATGCAATTGGGCATGGAGGTCATGATCATGAATTTTGGCAGCGAAAGCTGGGTTTTGGAGTACCAAGATGGTTCCGTAATGGACCAAGGCACTTCGGAACACATCAAAGAAGCGGCGCAAGTCGTCTCACAGTATTGCGATATTATTGCCATTCGGGCTTTTCCCGATTTAAAGGACAGAGAGAAGGATGAGGCTGAGGAAGTTCTCAATGGTTTTGCCAAATATGCTTCCGTTCCCGTGGTAAACATGGAAAGTTCTACGGGACACCCTTTGCAGGCATTGGCAGATGCTATAACTTTGGCAGAATACAGCCCCAGACCAAGACCCAAAGTGGTGTTGTCCTGGGCGCCCCATCCCAAAGCTTTGCCCCATGCCGTGGCCAACTCATTTACCCAAATGATGAAGTTACAGGATGCAGAATTTATGATCACCCACCCCAAAGGGTATGAACTAGACCCCAAGATCACCCAAGGCTGCCAAATTGAATATGATCAAGAGAAGGCGCTGAAGGATGCCGATTTTGTGTATGTGAAAAACTGGAGCAGCTATACCAATTATGGAAAAGTGCTCCACCAAGACCTAAACTGGACCATGACACAGCAAAAATTGGGACAGGCCAAATTTATGCACTGCCTTCCGGTGCGCAGGAATATTGTTGTGGAAGATGCCGTTTTGGATGGAAATCAATCATTGGTGATCAACCAAGCACAGAATAGAACCTTTTCAGCACAAATAGTCCTGAAAAAAATATTGGAAGCCTTATGAAACAAAAACTATCCATCGTAAAAGTAGGGAGCAACATCATTGAAGACGACAATGGGTTCGTCCGTATTTTAGACCTTTTTTCCAAAATGCCAGGGAACAAAATCATGGTGCACGGAGGAGGAAAAAAAGCCACACAGATTGGGAACAAACTGGGTATTGAGGCCAAAATGATCAATGGTCGAAGAATCACCGATGAAAAAAGTTTGGAGATTGCCATTATGGTGTACGGTGGATTGGTAAGTAAACAGATCGTGGCCCAATTACAGGCTTTTGGCACCAATGCCATTGGCATGAGTGGCGCTGACGGGAACACTATATTGGCTCATAAAAGACCTGTCACAAAGGTGGATTTTGGCTATGTGGGCGATGTGGACAAAGTAAACGGCTATGCCCTTTTTAAATTGTTGCAAGCCGGTTTCACCCCCATATTGTGTGCTTTAACGCATGATGGAAAAGGACAATTGCTCAATACCAACGCCGATACCATTGCAGCGGAAATAGCCATTGCCATGTCCGATCAGTTTGATACCACCCTGTACTATTGTTTTGAAAAGAAAGGCGTACTGGAGGATGTGGATGATGAAAATTCAGTCATTACCCATATCAATTCCAAAACGTATGAAGAGCTTCTGGCCTACGGGATTATTTCAAACGGGATGCTACCCAAGATGCACAACTGTTTCCATGCCCTCAAAAACCAAGTGAAAAAAGTGTGCATTGGAGACATTACCATGCTGGAAGAAGGCAACCCAAATTTTACCACATTGACACTATGAAAATCAATCAAGAGATTTTGACCGAAAAAGCTATTGCGTTGCTCAAGCAACTTATTTCCATCCCATCGTTTTCAGGTGAAGAGGACAAAACTGGCAATGCCATTGAAGCCTTTTTACAAGAATTTGGGGTGAAAACGGAACGGCAGTTCAACAATATTTATGCCTTCAACAAGCATTTTGATGCCTCCAAACCCACCCTGCTGCTAAACTCCCACCACGATACGGTAAAACCCAACAGTGCCTATACCAAAGACCCTTTTCATCCCCATATTGAGGATGGTAAACTCTACGGACTGGGCAGTAATGATGCTGGAGGATGTTTGGTGTCGCTCTTGGCCACCTTTGTCCATTTTTATGAAATGGAAGGATTAAGTCATAACATCATCATGGCCGCCACTGGCGAAGAAGAGGATGCTGGCGAAAAAAGCATTCGGGCCTTGCTTCCCATTCTCCCTAAAATTGATCTTGCCGTTGTGGGCGAACCCACTTTAATGGATTTAGCCATTGCCGAAAAAGGTCTGGTAGTCTTTGATGCCTTGGTGGAAGGTACTCCATCCCACGCAGCCCACCCTAATGACAACAATGCCATTTATAACACTATTGATGTTTTACAGTGGTTCAAGGACTATTCGTTTGATAAGGTTTCGGATGCTTTGGGAGAAGTGAAACTCACCGTAACACAAATCAATGCCGGAAAACAGCACAATGTTGTGCCCGCACAAGTGGATTTGGTGGTGGATGTTCGGGTAAACGACTGTTATTCCAATCAGGAGATAGCTGATTTGTTACAAAAGGAAGCTCCGTGTAAAATGACGCCGCGTTCCTTGCGACTCAATTCATCCTGCATTGACCCCGGCCATGATTTGGTGAAAAGTGGATTGGCCTTGGGCAGAAAAACCTATGGCTCCCCCACTTTGTCCGACCAAGCGGCACTAACATGCCAATCGGTGAAGTTGGGCCCTGGGGACAGCACGCGTTCCCATTCGGCCAATGAATTTATTTATGTACGGGAAATCGAGGAGGGAATCGATTTATATATTAAAATATTAGAGGGATTTTTAAAAAAGAATTGATAAGGAGTTCGAGCGGAGTCGAGAACCCGATAAACAGATTCCCGCAGGAGTTAATGCTGAGCAAAGCGAAGTGCGGGAATGACAACTACAAACTATGAAACTCTGGGACAAAGGTTTTAGTACCGATAAAAAAATAGACCATTTTACTGTTGGAAATGACCGGGAATTGGATTTGGTCTTGGCAAAATACGATGTCATCGCCTCTACCGCACATGCCAAAATGTTGGGAAAGGTTGGATTGATCTCCCAAGAAGAATCCAATGATTTAGTGAATGCTTTGAGCGACATCGTCAAGGACATCGAAAACGAAAAATTCACCATTGAGGACGATTTTGAGGACATGCATTCCAAAATCGAATTTCTCCTCACTGAAAAATTGGGGGACACCGGTAAAAAAATCCATTCCGCACGTTCCAGAAACGACCAGGTTTTGGTGGCCATGCAGCTTTATCTAAAGGATGAGCTGACCGAAATCAAAACGCAGGTCAAGACCCTTTTTGATCTGTTGTTGGAGTTGGCCGAAAAACACAAAAATGTACTCTTGCCCGGCTACACCCATTTGCAGATTGCCATGCCCTCCTCGTTTGGACTTTGGTTTTCCGCTTATGCCGAAAGTTTGGTGGACGATCTGTACTTTGTACAGGCGGCCCACAAAGTGACGGACCAAAATCCGTTGGGAAGTGCGGCCGGGTATGGCAGCTCCTTCCCCATCGACCGAAGCTTTACCACATCAGAAATGGGCTTTGACACCCTAAAATATAATGTGGTTGCCGCTCAAATGGGTCGTGGAAAAGTAGAAAAAGCCGCTGCCTTCGGGATATCCAGTGTTGCGGCTACGCTATCCAAAATGGCGATGGACATTTGCTTGTACATGAGTCAGAATTTTGATTTTATTTCCTTCCCCAATGAGCTCACCACGGGAAGCAGCATCATGCCGCACAAAAAGAACCCGGATGTTTTTGAACTGATTCGGGCCAAATGCAACAAGATCCAGTCCGTGCCCAACCAACTCACCATGATCATGAACAATCTGCCCAGTGGGTATCACAGGGATTTGCAGTTGGTGAAGGAAGTCATCGTTCCCGCCCTTCAGGACATGCAGGCCTGTTTGGAGTTGATGACCTTCAGTTTAAAGGAAATCAAGGTGAACCCAAACATTCTGGAAGACCCCAAGTACGATTACCTCTTTAGTGTGGACACCCTGAACGAATTGGTAAAGAGTGGAATGCCGTTTCGGGATGCCTACAAAACCATGGGCAAGGCCATAGAAAATGGCAATTTTAAGCCCAAACGGGACATTGAACACACCCATGAAGGCAGTTTGGGCAATTTATGCTTGGAAGAGATTCGTGAGAAAATGGAAAAGGCACTGAATCCTTAAAAACTCGTTTTTTTGGGATAGTTATCAATTCATAGGATACATCTGTTCATTTGTGTTGGGCTCTAAATTTGAAAAAATACTAGCCTTACTCTCAAGTATTGACCTGTTTTTAGTATATGTTGAAATAGTTCATTACACTGGATTCCCACCTTAAACAATGGCAATAAGCCGAACAAAAACCATAAAATCTTGATAATCTGAGCTCTATATTGTATTTTATGGAAAATGAACCCAAATATTCTCTTAATGCTTTTCTGCTTAAAGAAGAAGAGCAGATTACTGGTAAGGAGGGTAAAAATTCTACATTATGAAAAAGTTAATACCTTTTTTCTTGGTCTTTTTCATGGCTATTTATGCCTACTCACAAAATGACCAACAAACACAGGAAAAGCTGCCAATTATTGACATGCACATGCATACTGGGCTTCCTCATGAAGTGCCTGTTGGAACCCCATCCCTTTGTCGCCCTGAGCCCTGTAAAGGTGATGTTAAATCGGTCAGCATTCCTGATTTGAAGAAGAAAACTTTGGAGGCTATGGATCGTTATAACATTGTCAAAGGTTTTCTTAGCGGAGTTGATTTATCGGCAGTCCAAGAGTGGGCAAATACCAATCCTGAACGTTTTATTGCATCTCCTTTTATTTTACAACCCAAAAGTTCTGCCTTAGAAAAGCTTAAACGAGATTATGCGGAGGGACGTTTTAATGGAATGGGTGAAATAGGAACCCAGTTAAATGGAATACCTCCAAATGACCCACAAATGGAACCATATTTCAAGTTGGCAGAAGAACTAGACCTTCCAGTACTCATCCATACCTTGGGAATCGGCCCCTATATGCCAAATTTTAGGTCAGCGGCCGGTAGTCCTTTACTGTTGGAGGAAGTCCTTGTAAATCATCCTAAACTCCGCCTTTTTTTAGAAAATGCCGGTTTTCCCTATCGAGATGAAATGATTGCGATGATGTATCAATATCCCCGACTTTATGCGGACGTATCTACAATAACCTGGGTAATCCCCAGGGCCACTTTTTATGACTACCTAAAGGCACTTATTGATGCCGGCCTGGGAAAGCGGTTAATGTTCGGTTCTGACCAAATGGTATGGCCACAAAAAATCGGAGAAGCTGTGGAAGCAATTGAAGAAGCCCCTTTTTTAACCTATGAGCAAAAACGCGATATACTGTATAATAATGCTGCCCGTTTTCTTCGTTTAGAAGAAGCTAATTAAACTAAATGTTGCGTTTTTGGTTTAAAATTGATTTTAGAATCGATGCATGAAATTTGTAGTGTTTCTTTAGGATTTGAATCGTACATGGATTATTAAGAAAAACAAGCGCTTCATAAAAACACAAAATTCATTGCTAAATTGGGTATCTTGACCTTTGAGTTTATCCTAATTGTCATAATATCCTTTTATGCAAAAAAGATTTTTAACCTCCATTCTGGCTTTTGCCTTTATTTTGCTCGCTGCAAATGCCCAAGATCAATATCCCAAAAACGAAAACGTAGATGTGCAACACTACGTGTTTGGCCTTTCCCTGAACGATGCCTCCAACGAAATTCAGGGCGATACCCAGGTCACCGTTTCCTTCGCAGAAAAAGCCGTTCCCTTTGCCTTGGATTTGGTTGCAAAATCAGGCACTTTTGGAATGGAAGTGACTCAAGTACTGGAGGATACCATCCAAGCTGATTATTCGTATGCCCAGGACAAAATCAATATTGTTCCAAAAACCGAGGCAAAAACCCAAACGTTTACGGTAAAATATCACGGTATTCCCGAAAGAGGCTTGGTCATAGACACCACCAAGTTTGGCAATCGCTCCTTTTTTGGGGACAACTGGCCCAATTTGGCAAGGCATTGGCTGCCTTCGGTGGACCATCCGTATGACAAAGCCAGTATTGAATTCCAAATCACCGCGCCAGACCATTACGATGTAGTGGCCACCGGTGAAAAAATTGAAGAAAGCAATCTAGAGAACGGCTACAAACTTACCATTTATGAAGAACCGGCCCCTGTGGCCACCAAAGTGATGACCATCGGGGTGACCGAATTTGCCAGTCGGCTTGTGGATGAAGTGCAGGGCATTCCCGTTACCGCCTGGGTATACCCGCAAAATCGATTGGAGGGCTTTCACGATTATACCGTAGCGGGAAAAGTACTCGAATACTTCATCGAATCCATTGGTCCCTACTCCTATGCCAAACTGGCCAATATGCAGGCCAAAACCCAATGGGGTGGACTGGAAAATGCCGGAACTATCGCCTATTTTGAAAATTCCGTGACAGGAAACAACACCGTTGAACCCCTGATTGCCCATGAAATTGCCCACCAATGGTTTGGCAATTCGGCCACCGAGAAAAGTTGGAACCACGTTTGGCTCAGCGAGGGGTTTGCCACCTATTTTTGCATCCTTTATTTGGAAAATGTGTATGGTGATGACCGTAGAAAAGAGGAATTGGCCATTGACCGAAGAGAGATTATCGCCTATTACAAAACCAACCCTTCGCCCATTGTGGATCTGACCATATCCGACCCCATGCGGGTATTGAGCACCAATACCTACCAAAAAGGGGGCTGGGTACTGAACATGCTCCGGCATAAGTTAGGCGACGACGACTTCTGGAATGGAATTCGAAAATACTACGCCACTTATCGCAACAGCAATGTGCTTTCAGAAGATTTTAAAAATGTAATGGAAGAGGTCTCCGGTGAAAAGTTGGATGCCTTTTTTCAGCAATGGCTGTTTACGAAGGGACATCCACAGCTAAAATGGGATTGGGAATACAAAAAAGGGAAGGTCATGCTCCATTTGGAACAAGTACAAACCCATCACGTGTTCAAATTTCCGTTGGAAATTGGTTTGGTCAAGGATGGAAAGATCATCATTGAAACCATCCAAGTGAATGAGCAAATTGAAAGTTTTGAGCTTCCATCTAAAGTTAGCCCAGATAGTGTGGTCTTGGATCCTAACCAATGGACTTTGTTTGAAGAAATAGGTCAACCGTAGGCTTATTAAAAAATCATCTTCAAATCGATGATTTTTTGCCCAACTTAATTTCCAATTTCTTTGTGGATTTTTGGATGCCATTCAAAGATTGAAATTCATCAACTTTTTGTAACTTACAGACAAACAAGTATTTAAAAACCTTTAACACCAAACCAAATGAAAATCAACAAAGAAGACATCCCTGTCACCATGGAAGCCCCAGAAACTAAAATGCGTACCCTTTCTGGCTTTGGCAACATGGATGCAAACTACCATGAACTGCCTCAGGGCACCGATTTTACCCCATTACTCAAAGGTCTAACCAATGATAGCTGCCATTGTCCCCATTACGGCTATATTATTGAAGGAAAAATAAAGGCTATTTATGATGATGGCACGGAAGAGTTGTTGGAACCTGGGGATATTTTTTATTTACCGCCGGGGCACACGGCCATAGTTGAAGAGAGCGCAAAATACATAGATTTTAGTCCAACCAAAGAACATACAGAGGTGCTGTCACATGTGGCCGAAGTGATGTCCAATATGGGATAGCGGCACTTTTAATGGTTATACTCTCGCTGGAGCAAGTGGCACCATTGGCCGCGGGGTAATCTTTTATGTAAACCCAAATAGTGCATACATCAATTAGCAGGTGAATATCAAGAAAATTTCCGATAGCTTCACTTATTAGTCTAATTATGGTATTATGTGTTGTTCAAAATCTTTCGAAATTCTAACTAAATATATCTACTATGCCTTCTTTATACTATTAATCGGTTCTTGTACTGGGAGCAATAAATCAATTAAAATGGATTTAATCATTTATACTGATTTTTTAAACCCAAAGCAGAGATATGATTCAATCATCAATGACTTTATGCAATCAAAATTTGTGGATAGCGTTAAAATTATTGGTATGCCAATTACGGAGCCTTCATTGAATATTCAGATAGACACTGAGGCTGTTCGCAGAAATAAAATATCCCTTGACACATTAAATAAGCATATTGAAGATATAGTGGGTAATGAGTTAAAGTCTTTGGATGAACTATTAAATCATTTTGTAATAAACAAATCAGGTCATAAAATACCTCTTCGTACTCTGGCAAAAGCATATCACAAAGCTGAATATTATAAGCCAAAAATATTTTTACCGAAACCTGATTCTTTCCATTATCAAAATACCAGAGCAATAAAAATGGAGCTTTATACCTCCAAAAAAGACAAAAAAGACTTGATTGAATTAATCATGACGGTGATTCCAGATAATTCCAATAATTTCAACACGGAACAATGGAAGTTTGAAATTATTGAATAAGAAAGTCTTTTAAAATTTATAAAAAGTACAAGTATATGCCACTAAAAATGATTACTGTATCATCTTTAAATTAATCACCTCCTGCTCGGTCAGGTGGCGCCAATGGCCTCGTGGCAAATCCTTTTTGGTGAGTCCGGCAAAAATAACCCGATCCAGTTTGGTGACCTCATAGCCCAAATGTTCAAAAATGCGGCGTACAATACGGTTGCGTCCGCTGTGGATTTCCACCCCAACCTCACGCTTGGGTGCTCCTTGGATAAAGCTGATGCTATCCACATCAATGGTTCCGTCCTCCAGTTCCAAACCGGCTTCAATCTGGTGCAAATCGGCCAAACTTAAACTTTTGTCCAAATGCACATGGTAGATTTTGCGGACCCCATGTTTGGGATGGGTCAATTTTTTGGTCAAATCCCCATCGTTGGTAAAGAGCAAAAGCCCTGTGGTGTTTCGGTCCAAACGGCCAACAGGCAACAAGCGGGCCTTACTGGCACTGGAGATGAGTTCCATCACCGTGCGCCTCCCCTTTTCGTCACTGGTGGTAGTGATAAAATTCTTGGGTTTGTTCAAGAGAATGTATTCTTTCTTTTCGGGATTCAGGCGTTTGCCGTCAAAACGAACATCATCGGAACGTTTTACCTTAAAACCCATTTCGGTAATGACCTTTCCGTTCACGGTAACATTGCCCGCCGCGATATACGTATCGGCTTCCCTTCGGGAACAGATTCCCGCATTGGCAATGTAGCGGTTCAACCGAATCTCATCTGGATTTGATGGTTTTCTGGGGGTGCTTTTCTTTTCGGCGGAATTGAACTTTTTGGAATGGGGCTTTCTCTCGTATTTGCCCTTGTTGTTCTTTGAAGGTTTCCGCTTTCGGTCATTGTCTGATTTCTTCATCAGTCATAAAATTTTGGCGAAGGTATACATTATTTTTAGGCAAAATACGATGAAATCGCGCTGAATTTTGATAATCTCCAATCTTGGGATAGGCTGTAAAGGATAAGGGAAACCTAAAAAATTTCTTGTTTGGATCCACAAAACCCAAAACCATCAACTGTTAGAGCCAATCCATCAATTTGAACCGGCTTTTTTGGAATGGATTTTAGAACTTCCCGTGTTGGGTACTAAATATGTTTTAACCCCTTAATCAATTTACCATTTAGGTATTGAATTCACCAAAACTACTGATTAGCCTATGACAATTACTGAAATTATAAGCAAGCTGTTCTTACCATTGTCCCTCGCCATTATTATGTTAGGTATGGGAATGAGTTTGGTACCTGCCGACTTCTCCAGGATTTTAAAAAACCCAAAGGCCATTCTGATCGGTTTGACCAATCAACTCATCCTATTGCCCATTGTGGGTTTTCTTCTTGCCGTGTCTTTTGATCTAAGTCCTACAATGGCCGTTGGACTTATGATTTTAGCCACTTGCCCCGGAGGGCCCACCAGCAACTTGATCACCCAAGTCGCCAAGGGCAATATTGCATTGTCTGTTACATTGACCGCCTTTTCCAGTTTAGTGACGGTTTTCACCATTCCTTTTATCCTATCATATGCGTTGGAATATTTTGGTGCGGGTACCGATATCACCATTGAACTGCCCATTTTAGATACCATCATTCAAATTATGGTAATCACTGCCATTCCCATTTTAATTGGTATGATCATCCGAAGGTATAGGGCCGCATTTGCCAAGCGTATGGAAAAACCCATGCGTATCGCTTCCACTGTAATTTTTATTTTAGTTTTTATAGCCGTAATCATGGCAAATATTGATATCATCGGTAGGGGATTGAGAGAAGTTGGGCTTGTAACCTTATTGCTGAACGTCTTGACCATGGGATTGGGCTATCTTGCCTATAAATTGTTCAAATTGGACTTAAAAAGCGCCATTTCCATAACTGTGGAGAGTGGTATACAGAACGGAACATTGGCTTTTGTGATTGCTACCTCCATATTGAAGAATGTGGAAATGGGCATTCCCACAGGTGCGTATGCCATATGGATGTTCATAACTGGGGGAATCTTGATGTGGCAACTTGGAAAAAGACCCGATATGGCGTAATGCACGGGCTAAACCAAGGTTGGGACCGATACGTTCATTGTTTATAAAATCCGGTTCAACACCAAATCCACATCAATCAACAGAATGCTGAAAACCCCAGCTACAATAATGAATTTCAATATGTTGTGAAGCCACACGTAGTGTCTTTTGTCCTTGGATTTCCATAAAAGCACCAAAAACAGGATCAAAAGGGCAATGCAGGCAATGAAATAGAGGTACATATAGCCCACATCAAAGGTTTTGATGAGCAACAAGGCGGGAATCAAGGTCAAAACAATCAAGAGCGCAATAATGAATTTGGAAACTTTTGGGCCATAAATTATGGGAATGGTCCGGTAGTTTTGGGCCATGTCGCCCGCCATGTTTTCCAAGTCCTTGATCATCTCCCGGGCCAAAATCAATAAAAACAGAAAAAGGGCATGCACAAAAATGACCGTTTGAAAGTTTCTGTAGTACACAAACACCACAAAAAAGGGAGCTATGGCCAAGGTGGCCGAGACCAAGTTTCCAATAAACGGAATCCGTTTTAGTTTGTGGGAATAGAACCAAATTCCAAAAATATAGGCCGAAAAAAACAAAACCGCCCGAAACGAAATGTAACTGGCGGCCAACACCGCCACAAAATTCAGGATGAAATAGGTGGTCAACTTAAACCGCTGGCTCACCAGTCGGTCCAGCATACTTTTGGCAGGTTTGTTGATCAAATCCTTCTCGGCATCATAAAAATTATTGATGATGTACCCACTGGCAATCACCAGTGCCGAAGCGGTAACGATCAAAAAAAGATTGAGGTCAAAAACCACTTGCCGAAGGGGAATGTTTGGAGACAGGATATAGATCGAGGCCAAATATTGGGCCAGGGTAATCACCAGAATATTGTACCCGCGCACCACAGAGAATAGACTCAATAGCTTAAAAAGCAAGAGTTTGTTTTTTCTGCTAAGCATGGGATTGCTTTTAGAAGTTGTACACTACTTCCAAATTGTAGTCTTTGAGTGCTTTTTTGGCTTTGTCCAAATCCTCGGTAAAGCCCAAAATATATCCGCCACCGCCAGAGCCGCAAAGTTTTAGGTAATAGTCATTGGTTTCAATTCCGTGTTTCCACAACTGGTGGAACTTGGCCGGAATCATGGGTTTAAAATGGTCCAAAACTACATGGGAAAGCTGTTTTAGGTTGCCAAAGAGGGATTTTACATTTCCGTTCAAGAAATCCTCCACACAGGCATCGGTATGTTTTACAAACTGGTTCTTGATCATGTTACGAAAACCTTCCTGCTTCATTTTCTCCATAAAAATCTGAACCATGGGAGCGGTTTCTCCCGTGATTCCACTGTCCAACAAAAACACGGCGCCTTTACCGTTGGTATTTTGGGATGGAATACTGGTAGATTCAATATTATCTTGGGAATTTATGAGTATGGGCAGGCTGAGATAACTGTTCAACGGATCTAATCCAGAAGATTTTCCATGGAAAAAAGATTCCATTTTTCCGAAGATTTTCTTCAATTTCAACAGTTTGTCCCGGGTGAGATTTTCAAGAACGGTAATCTTGTCGTTGGCATATTTATCGTAGATGGCGGCCACCAAGGCCCCGCTACTTCCAATGCCATACCCCTGCGGAATGGAACTGTCAAAATACATGCCATTGGCGATGTCCTTTTCCAAGGTTTCCATGTCAAAAGAGACCAATCCCTTTTCCTGTTTTTCTATATTTTTTAGGTATTCAGCGAAGGCTTTGAGGCTCTCATTGGACTTTTTGGCCAACTCAGAGGCATTTTTGTCCCGCTTTAAAGCCCCTTTAAAAAAATTGTAGGGAATTGAAAGACCTTTGGAGTCTTTGATGATACCATACTCTCCGAAAAGCAGAATCTTAGAATAAAATAATGGACCTTTCATATGCTTCTACCAAGATACAAACAATTTTGTTTAATTTTCAATACATTCCGATAAACAAAACGGTTTTCTCCTTGAAATCACTGATTTCTTTTGTAATACGGGACAAATAACGCAAAAAAACAGCTTTGCTGTTATTTCTTACCCATTATTTTTTTGGCGCCTACGCCAATTCGGTCGCAAATATAGTGCCCTTTCTCACAGTGTACAACCAATTCATCCTGAATAAATTGTATCGCTTTTTCCTTTATCGATTCTGGATAGAGCACGTGTACATTGGCCCCAGCATCCAAGGTAAAACAAATGGGAACCTTGCTCTCGTTCCTATACTTCCAAATTTTGTTGATGATTTCCAAGGTATCGGGTTTCATCAAGATAAAATAAGGCATGCTGGTCATCATCATGGCATGGAGGGTCAGCGCCTCACTTTCCACTATTTTGATGAAATTTTCCAAATCCCCATCGGCAAAAATGGATTTCAGCTTGTCCAAATTATCATAAGCCTGTTGAAAACGGTTTTGGGCATAGGGGTGGCCGTGCATCAAATCATGCCCCACAGAACTGCTCACCTGTTTTTGACCTTTGTGCACCAATAAAATGGTGTTGTGATACTTATTGAAAACCGGATTCACCTCAAACGGATATTTAATTCCAAAGAGGTTTGAGCTATTGGAAATATGGGGGTGTTCTCCCCACTGGATCAAATCGCCCTCTATGCTCCTGCAGGCACTTCCAGAACCCAATCGGGCTAAAAACGATGCCTTTTTTTTGAAAAATCCGTCATCCATTTCCGGGCTCAATTGTTTTTCAATCTCCATCAAGCAAAGTGACAGTGCTGCCATTCCACTTGCCGATGATGCAATGCCACTGCTGTGCGGAAAAGAGTTTGAGGTCTCAATGGTAAAATGGTACTCCTTCAAAAAGGGGACATAGGCCTCAATCCGACCAAAAAAAGTATTGATCTTGGGCTTGAAATCGGCCTTGGGCTTTCCTTCAAAAAGCAAATCAAAAGAGAATCCTTCTGTATTGCTCTCTTTCTTTTGATATGAAACGGTGGTTGTGGTGGCACAGGCATCCAACGTAAAGCTGATGGAAGGGTTTGCCGGGACTTGATCGGCCAATTTGCCCCAATATTTCACCAAAGCAATATTGCTGGGTGCTTTCCATGTCACTTTTCCCTTATCTGAAAAATGTTGGTATGGTGTGGGCAGAAAATCTTTTTCCGTCATGGGAAAGCTATTTGGGCAAATATACGGTTGGAACACACGTATTGGAAATTGGATTGAAATAAATTCTTATTTTAGACGGAGTTGCACCAACCATGAAAAAAAGAATCATTTACATTGCCATAAGCGTTGCTGTCTGTCTTCTGATAGGATTTTTAGCCGGATTTGCTACGCAAAGTTCCGTGAATGATTGGTACGTTACCTTGAACAAACCTGAGTTTACACCTCCCAATTCCCTTTTTGCACCCGTTTGGACAGTGCTGTATATCCTCATGGGAGTGGCGGCAGGGATTGTTTGGTCCAAGGGATACCACCATGTTTGGGTAAAGACCGCACTGTACCATTTTGTATTTCAACTGCTGGTGAACGCGTTATGGAGCATTGTTTTTTTTGGACTGAAAAATCCGTTTGCCGCACTTTTGGTCATCTTGGTGTTAATGACATTGATCATACTGACCATAAAATGGTTTAACGTCGTGAGCAAACCCGCCGCTATTTTGATGGTTCCTTATTTACTTTGGGTTGGTTTTGCCGCGGTTCTCAACTATAGAATTTGGGAGCTGAATCCTTAGAAAGTGCAAGTTTAAGATTTGGAATTTGGTATGTACAACTCTTATTGCGCCATTTCCAAGAGCTTTTGCATGGTTTTCTGGTTACGGGTGGTGGCCTCCACCTTTAATTTTCGTTCAATAAGATTGTTGTTGAGTTTGGCATTGCCATACCCTTTTTTGCACATCAAATAGACGCATTTTTCCGTAACATGAAAATCTTCGTTGGTAAAACTGAGTTCTTCAAATTGTGCCACCACATCCTTCTCTGGAGCTTGTTTGAGCAATACATAATACAATCTATTTTCCTCCGCTTTATTGGCAAAGGGATTATCTTCCAAAACTTTTTGAATAGCACTCCCGCTGACCACCAAAGTAGGCACTTCGAAGCCAAAATCCTGAGCTATAGCTTTATGAATCGTATGTTCAAGGGTACTTGTCTCCAAAACTTCACTATCAAAGATAATATTGCCACTCTGTATGTAGGTCTGCACATTTTCCAATCCGTTTTGGGTCAAAGTTTCCCGCAATTCGGCCATTTTAATTTTCTTTTGGCCGCTCACATTTATTCCGCGTAAAAGTGCTATAAAAGTCTTCATCCGTATTCTCTAAATAAATTACTCTGATTAATTTTAGTAAATTCAAACGCATTAAATTAACTAAAATGGATCAATATATCCTTGCCTTGGATCAAGGTACTACGAGTTCCCGCGCTGTGGTCTTTGATCAAAAGGGAACCATAATTTCCGTTGCTCAAAAAGAATTCACCCAAATATTTCCCCAACCAGGGTGGGTGGAACACGACCCCAGTGAAATCTGGGCCACCCAAGCAGGAATGGCAGCCGAAGCTGTGAGCAAAAAGGGGCTAAAAGGGGAACAAATGGCCGCTATTGGCATCACCAATCAACGGGAAACGGTAGTGGTCTGGGACAGAAACACTGGGGAACCCGTTTACAATGCCATTGTTTGGCAAGATAAGCGTACAGCGGATTATTGCGATGAATTGAAAAGTCAGGGGAAATCCCAAATGATTCGGGAAAAGACCGGACTTGTCATTGATTCCTATTTTTCTGGAACCAAAGTGAAATGGATTCTGGACCATCTAGACGGGGCTCGAAAAAAAGCAGAGGCCGGGGAATTGGTCCTCGGCACAATCGACACCTGGCTCATTTGGAAAATGACCGAGGGCAAGCTCCACATCACAGACGTTACCAACGCCTGCCGCTCCATGCTGTTCAACATCAATACCATGGATTGGGACGATGAGCTTCTGGATCTTTTGACCATACCCAAAAGCATGCTTCCGCAAGTAAAGCAATCCAGTGAGGTCTATGGGTATACCAGTCCCAATTTCTTTGCTTCCAAAATACCGATTGCCGGAATTGCAGGGGACCAACAAGCTGCCTTGTTCGGGCAGATGTGCACTAAAAAGGGGATGGTAAAAAATACCTATGGCACCGGTTGTTTTATGTTGATGAACATTGGTGACAAGCCCATTGTTTCCGAAAACAAACTCTTGACCACGGTAGCTTGGAAAATCAACGGTAAAACCCAATATGCCCTTGAAGGTAGTATTTTTATCGCTGGAGCGGTGGTACAATGGCTTCGGGACAGTCTTGGCATCATTAAAAAGTCTTCCGACGTGGAAAAATTGGCCGGTTCGGTGGATAGTTCCGAAGGAGTTTATTTTGTACCTGCTTTTGCAGGATTGGGTGCTCCACATTGGAACCAACGGGCCCAGGGGACTATTTTTGGACTTACGCGGGGCAGTACTGATGCCCATATTGCACGGGCCGCTCTGGAGTCCATTGCCTACCAGACCATGGACATTTTAAAGGCCATGGAAGCGGATTCGGGCATCTCCATCAAGGAACTTCGGGTTGATGGCGGGGCCACGGTGAATGATATGCTGATGCAGTTTCAGGCTGATGTATTGAATACCATTACGGTTCGACCAAAAATTGTGGAAACCACTGTTATGGGCGCTGCCTATTTGGCCGGATTGGCCGTTGGCTATTGGGAAAGCACAGATGAAATCCAGGATATTTGGCAGGCTGATGTGCATTTTAAGCCTTCAACTGACCGGGAAACGATTGAAAAAGGCATTCAAGGTTGGTACAGGGCCATAAAAGCATTGGAATATTGGACAGAGAATCCCAAATAATCGAACAAATAATAACCAAACCATTAACTTTTATCCTCATTTTCTATGACTCCTTTTATTGCTGAGATTGTAGGCACCTTTTTGCTCATGCTTTTGGGGTGCGGCGTAAATGCCAATGTTTCATTACAAAAAACCTACGGTTCGGGTTCGGGCTGGATCGTCATCACCACAGGATGGGCCTTTGCGGTCTACACTGGGGTGGTGGTAGCGGGGCCTTATAGTGGCGCACACATCAATCCCGCCATTACCATTGGCTTGGCCGTTGCCGGTGAATTTCCCGTACATGACATTGCACCATACATCATCGCTCAATTTATCGGTGCCATGTTGGCTGCTTTTTCAGTTTGGTTGATCAACAAGGATCATTTTGATGCCACTCCCAACGGTGACACCAAAAGAGCGGTTTTCTGTACTGGCCCTGCCATCCCAAATACTTTTTTGAACCTCCTTACTGAAATCTTGGGCACTTTTGTGCTGATGTTTGCCGTACTTTATTTTACCGATGCTACAATTTCTTCGGACAATACCATTATTGGTTTGGGATCTTTGGGAGCCCTTCCCGTTGCCCTGATTGTTTGGGGCATAGGTCTATCATTGGGAGGTCTTACCGGTTATGCCATAAATCCAGCGCGGGATTTGGGACCAAGAATTGTGCATGCCTTATTGCCCATAAAAGATAAAGGGTCCAGTGGTTGGGCGTATTCTTGGATTCCGGTTGTGGGGCCCATTTTAGGGGCGGCCTTGGCAGCAGGAATTGCGATGCTTTTGAATTGATATTATTCTTGAGATGCAATGGCACGTGCGACCAGAAAAGCTCCGGTCCAGGCATTTTGGAAGTTGAACCCTCCGGTAATGGCATCCACATTGATGATTTCCCCAGCAAAATAGAGGTTGGGATGCAACTTGCTCTCGAAGGTCTTAAAGTTGATTTCCTTTAAGTCCACCCCACCGGCCGTGACAAATTCTTCTTTAAACGTACTTTTTCCTTCCACCCGAAAGGAACAGGCGGTAAGTTGCTTGGCCAAGTTGTTGAGTTTCTCTTTGGTGATGTCGGCCCATTTTTCATCTTTTTGGATGTGTGCCGCTTCCACCAGTTTGACCCACAACCGCCTTGGAAGATTAACGGCTTGGGTACGCGCTACCGTTTTTTTAGATTCCACTTCCTTCACTTTCTTTAGAAAGCCTTCCATAGATCCGGTGGTATATTCCGGGGTCCAGTTGACAATCACTCGAAATGCATAATTGTACTCATGGAGAATGTTGGCTCCCCATGCGGAAAGTTTTAAAATGGCCGGGCCGCTCAGTCCCCAGTGGGTAATCAAAATAGGGCCTTCAGAACGAAGTACCGGCTCATCCTTGACCACACTTTTCAACCCCAAGTCGCTCGTATTGGTAGAAAAAATTCGTTTGGGGGGAATTTCCACGGAAACATCAGCACTAATGCCTTGAATTCCCCTAATCCGTTCATCTTTTATATTGAACGTAAATAGTGAGGGAACGGGAGAAACAATGGTATGCCCCAAATCTTTCAACTGATTCCATATTTTGGTATTGCTTCCCGTGGCCAGCAACAGTTTTTTGGTTTGATAGTGCTTGTTCATGGTGGTGACCTGCCACCCATCACCATGCTTTGTAAACTGTTTTACAGCACTATTCCTCAATACTTTTACCCCAAGACGTTGGGCTTCGCTTTCAAAACAATCGATTATGGTTTGGGAAGAATCACTTTTGGGAAAGACACGGCCGTCTTCCTCAATTTTGAGCGAAACGCCCCGCTCTTCAAAAAACGTCATGACATCCATGGGGGCGTGGGAATGGAACGGCCCCAAAAGTTCCTTTTCGCCGCGTGGGTAATTGGCAACCAGTTCCTTGGGGTCAAACGCTCCATGGGTGACATTACAGCGCCCACCACCGGAGACCTTTACTTTGGACAGTACCGTCTTGCCCCGTTCAAAAATGGCCACTTTAAGATGTGGTGCCTGTTCAGCAATATGGATTGCCGCATAGAATCCGGCGGCACCACCTCCCACAATTATGACATCAAACATCAGTGTACCCGCTCAGGATAGTTGGTGATAATCCCATCCACCCCAAAATCCTTCATTTTTTGAATATCTTCGGGTTCATTAACGGTCCATGTGTAGATTTTTAGGTCTTCATCGTGAATCTTGGCCGTATTTTCTGCGGTCAACGTTTTAAAATTGGGATTTATGGCCACGGCATTCAGTTCCTTTGCCACCTCAATGGCCTGCAACGGGTCTTCTTCTGTAAGGATGGCTATTTTCACATCCTTGTTAAACTTCCTCATATCCCTTAACTCATCCCATATAAAACTGGAAATGATGATGTTTTCCGGAGACCAGCCTCTATCCGATATATAATAATTTATGATTTGGTTGACCTTCTCTGCCGTTTTGTATCCCTTCAGTTCAATGTTTAGGGCCACTTGATTGTTGATCAGCTTCAAAATATCCTGGAGCAGTGGAATTTTATGGCCACCTTCCAAAGTAAGCTGCTTCATGGTGAACACATTGTAATCCTCAATCATGCCAATACCGTTGGACAACCTATCCACCGTTTTATCATGAAAGACCACAATTTCCCCACTTTCTATTCTAAACACATCAATCTCGATCATATCCACACCCAAATCCAATGCTTTTTGTACCGAAGCCAAGGTGTTCTCGGTTTCGTGACCCATGGCTCCCCTATGACCAATGACCAGGGTTTTTGATTCTTTCATACCACAACTGTTTAGAAGTAAAATGGCCAAAGAGGCCAAGAGCAAACCTTTTTTCATTCTATTTTTTCTTTAAGTAAGCTAAAAATACAATTTGAAAACGAAATAGGGAATCCTTTTAAGAAACCGAAAAGTATGCCCAAAACAGCCTTAAAAACAATATTGATAATAATATGAGTAAAATTTTATGCATTTGACAATTTTTATTTAATACATTTATCATATTAATAATCAATTAAATAAACCAACATGTTTTCAAAATCTAATTTGCTGGCCACCTTGGTCGGCGCAATTGTCATGTTTTTCTTGGGATACCTTATTTGGGGTATAGCCACAGTAGATTTTTTTGAAGAGCACACTATTGTCAATGTTATGAAGGAAGTTCCCAATTTAGGGCTCATTGCATTGGCAAACTTAATTGCTGTTTTTGCCTTATGCACACTTTACAGTAAATGGGCCAGAGGTCACCATTCAATGGGACAAGGTTTTCAATTTGGAGCTTGGATCGGTGTTTTTATCGGAATTGGAATGGGATTGCTACAATACGCTACAGCAAATTTTATGGATATGACCGCTTATATTGTGGAAGCGGTGATTGATATTGTTTTCTATGGCATCATTGGAATTGTAATTTCCCTTGTTTATCAAAAAACAGCCAAAAAGGAATAAGGTCACTAACCACCTTGAACTTGGGAGAGTGTCTAAAAAGCTCAACCTGACAAACTCAACCTTTTGTTGCTTTTAGACACTCTCTTTTTTATGGCTTCAAACAAAAAATAAAGGATTGCAGGGGTTCTAGTTCCATTTGTATTTCTCCCCTTCCATTACTGATAGAAAGCACCTTATTTACCTCTCCGTAGAGTTGCTCTTCGAGTTGATATCCTTTATTTTCCAATTGCCATTTACTGATGACGTCTTCCGGAACCCTTAGCTGGAAGCCATAGCTTTTATGGGCATCAAAATTGGAAACGATGATGAGTTTTTCATCAGACGACCATCGTACAAAGGAAAATACGCGATGGTCATACCCTTGGGTGTGGTCCTTATTGTAATAGTGGATTTCTTGGTAGTCTCCCATCAACGCATTGCTTTCAATGGTAAAATTTAAAAGGCGTTGGTAAAAATCACGTAAATTTCTTTCCTCTTCTGAAAGTTGGCCACCATCAAATTTTTTGTTGTTCATCCATCGTTGGTGATGGGGCACTCCGATGTAATCAAAAATGGAAGTGCGGGTGGGTTTGCCAAAACCGGCATCCTCGGCACCGGGCTCCCCAACTTCCTGTCCGAAATAAATCATGGTGGGTGACGTACTGATCGTGGCCGAAACCACCATCGCAGGTTTGGCCAATTGGGCATCGCCCACAAAATCGGGACTGGCAATACGCTGTTCATCATGGTTTTCCAAAAAATGGAGCATGTGATGTTCAATATCCGCCATTTTTTTCTGAACTACGGGAATATGATCTGTCCAACCATAGCCCTTCATAATATGCTTGATGCTATCATAAAGGTCCACTTTGTCGTACAGATAATCCATTTTTCCCAAGTGGATATATGCTCTATATAAATCTGGATTATAGACCTCAGCCATCAAAAAGGCATTTGGGTTTTTCATTTTGATATTGGAATTCAGATAGCTCCAAAACTCCACTGGAACCATTTCGGCCATGTCAAACCGGAAACCATCCACTCCAAAATCCAACCAGTACAAAGCAATATCCTTGAACTTGTACCACGAATCGGGCAGGGCCTTGTCTTTCCAAAATTCGAAATGGGCTTTATAATCCTTTGTCCAAAAATCTCCGGGCAGCTCCTCAAAATCTTTGGTGCCATCAGGGCGAATGCCATAGTTGACCTTCACGGTTTCGTACCAATCGTTGAAATTCGGTTGGGCCAATCGGGAACCATTGCCCGTCCATTTGGCAGGAATTTCCTCAAACTTGGCATCAACCAAAGGGTTTTCCTCTCCGCCAAGCGGCAAATACACATTATCCCATTCGGGGACTTTGAAGGCTTCTCCGGGAATGTAGTAGAAATTATTGTTGACATCATATTCCTTGCTGGTATCATCACTGGCCCCAAAATCTTCCACCCCTTCTGGATTGGTGACTCCCTCATAATTTCGGGCCACGTGGTTGGGCACGATATCGATGATGACCTTCATACCCGTTTTGTGGGTGCGATCTATAAGTGCTTTGAACTCGTCCAATCGCTTTGCAGGATCAATCGCCAGATCTGGGTTTACATTGTAATAATCCTTGACGGCATACGGGGAGCCGGCACGGCCCTTGACCACATCGGGGTCATCATTGGAAATGCCGTAGGCGGTATAGTCATTGATCAAAGCATGGTGCGGCACCCCAGTGTACCAAATATGGGTAATGCCCAAATCTTTGATTTCTCCCAAAGCTCCATCCGTGAAATCCGCAAATTTACCCACCCCATTTTCCTCGATAGTACCCCAAGGCTTATTGGTGGTATTGGTATTTCCAAAAAGTCGGGTGAAAACCTGATAGACTACAGCTTTTTTCTTCATAGGTGGCTCGGTGGGCTTTTGGTTGCTGTTCTGCTTGCATGAATATACTACGCCCAACACAATCAAAAAAGTGATGAGGCGGTTAGTTTTCATGCCTTTGTGGTTTCTCCGGGAATCAACTTGACCGATTTTCCATCCACCTGAATGGTCAATGGCTTATTTCCATTGATTTCAAATGAACTGCCATTTGCGGAAACATGGATGGTGATAATTTGGTTCCTGAAATTGATCTTAAAGGCATAGGATTTCCATTGGTCTGGGATTCGGGGTGCAAAGCACAGTTGATCATTCAACACCCGCATGCCCCCAAAACCTTCCACAATGCTCATCCACGTACCGGCCATGGAAGTAATGTGAAGCCCTTCTTTGACTTCCTTGTTGTAATCGTCCAAGTCCAATCTTGAGGTTCGTAAATAAAAGGTGTATGCCTGTTCCATTCTCCCCAATTTGGCAGCTTGGATGCTGTGCACACAAGGTGATAGCGAAGACTCATGCACCGTGAACGGCTCGTAGAAATCAAAATGGCGCTCCAGTTCTTCTTGGCTGAAATGATCCTCAAAGAAATAGAATCCTTGAAGCACATCTGCTTGTTTAATGTAGGGCGACCTCAAAATTCGGTCCCAACTCCATTTTTGGTTGATGGGTCGTTCGGACTTGTCCAAATCCTGAACCTTGACCATTTCCTTGTCCAAAAATCCATCTTGTTGTAGAAATACATCATGTTTTTCTGTATATGGAAAATACATGTTGTTGGCCACCTTGCCCCAATCTTCGGTCTCGCTTTGGGTCAAGTTTGTTTTGCCAATTATTCTTTTATACTCCTCTGGATGGGATTCCTGTACTTTTTTGAGCTGTTCCAAGGCATATTCAATGCACCATTGGGCCAAATAGTTGGTGTACCAGTTATTGTTGACGTTGTTTTCGTACTCATTGGGTCCGGTAACGCCCAACATCACATATTTTTGCTTGTCTTCGGAAAAATTGACCCGTTGGTGCCAGAATCGGGCTATCCCGACCAACACTTCCAAACCCATTTTTGGGATATAGCTATAATCTCCGGTGAAGCGATGGTAATTATAAATGGCGAAGGCAATGGCCCCATTTCTATGGATTTCCTCAAAAGTGATTTCCCATTCGTTATGGCATTCCTCTCCGTTCATCGTTACCATGGGATAGAGGGCCGCCCCATTTGAAAAGCCCAGTTTTTGGGCATTTTCTATCGCCTTTTCCAGATGGTTATACCGATATTTCAGCAGGTTCCAAGCAACATCTTGGTTTTTTGTAGCCATATAAAAGGGCAGGCAATAGGCTTCGGTGTCCCAATAGGTGCTCCCCCCGTATTTTTCACCCGTAAATCCCTTTGGGCCGATATTCAAACGGGAATCTTTGCCCAAATACGTTTGGTTGAGCTGAAAAATATTGAAACGGATGCCTTGCTGTGCCTTTACGTCGCCTTCAATGGTAATGTCGCTCATTTCCCAAATCTGGGCCCAAGCCTCTTTTTGATTTTGTAGGAGGGCATCAAACCCCAATTGTGAGGCTTTATCCAAAACGGTATGGGCTGCTTTTTGTAATTTATCCTTGGGATGGTTTCTGTCCACGGTGTAGCCCCCGAATTTTATCAAGGTCAAGGTTTCGTCCTTGTTGACCTTGGTTATATAGGAATGGCCTACGGATGTATCATCTTTTTGGGTAGTTGGCTTTACATCGGATTTGGCGCCATCAACATATAGTTCGCTCTGCATAAAGGTACAGACGGAAAAATTGGTCTTCATGGTGTGGGAAGCCACAAAGGCCCTGTTTCCTTCCGAAGCAATGTCGGTGATGTTCCAGAACTTATCATCCCAATTGCTATCCTTATTTTTGATGCCTCCATCCAAATAGGGGACCATGACCACTTCGGCATCCGAATTCAGAATCTGCAGGTTATATTGAATTGCCCCGGTTTCATCCAAATCCAAGCTCAAGAACCTGACGACTTCTACAGCAATTTTCAAGTCGTTGGGCATGGTGGCCACAAAGCTGCGTTTGTACCAACCTTCCTTCATGTTGAGCTCACGACGGAAGTGGTCCACTTCTTTACAGGTGTTCAGGTCTAGGGGGGTATCATTAATGGTGATGTCAATCCCGATCCAATTGGGGGCATTGAGCACTTTGGCAAAATATTCGGGATACCCATTTTTCCACCATCCCACACGGGTTTTGTCCGGATAATACACGCCAGCAATATAGCTGCCTTGAAACGTTTCGCCTGAGTATTGCTCTTCAAAGTTGGCGCGTTGTCCCATGGCCCCATTGCCAATACTGAAAAGGCTTTCGGAGGATTCCACCTGTTCGTTGCTAAACCCTTCCTCTATAATGGACCAAGGGTGTGCTTTTATATAATCCTGATTCATTGCTTATACCAAAAATTGTTAAGCAAATGTAGGTAGCTTTATGATAAGGACATTATAAACTTAGTGAAATATGGAGTCCCTGATGACCAGGGTAGGCTCCAAAGTTTTGGTCTGGAAGGTTTCCTCCTCTTCTTTTTCGCCTTCTACCTTATCAATCAACATTTGAGCGGAAATCTCTCCCATTTTTTCACCGTGCTGGGCCACTACCGTTAAACTGGGATAGGCGTATTTTGACAAAAAGCCATCGGTAAAGCCAATAAATGAAATGTCTTCAGGTATCTTGAGCCCCTTTTCTTGGGCCAAGCGCATACTATAGACCGCAAATATTTCATTGACACACAAAACAGCATCAACTTTCTGGGTTTCAAAAAAGTCCTTGATTCTTTCCTCATCCATTTCCATGGAAGAAAGCTTGAGTATTCTGGATTCGTCCACACCCAAACCACTTTCAATCAGTGCTTTTCTATACCCCATGGTACGGGCCTTGCTCACGCTCAGGTAATCGTCCGTTGTGATCAAAGCTATTTTTTTTCTTCCTTCATCAATGAGTCTTTTGGTGGCCATATAAGCGCCCAGTTCGTCATCAATGATGACTTTGTCGCAGTCTATTTCATTTGTGATTCGGTCAAAAAGTACTACGGGAATCCCTTGTTCGGTAACTTCCTTTAGGTGGTTGTAGTCTGCTTTTTGTTGGGTCTCCGAGGACAGTGACATGATAAATCCATCTATACTTCCATTGGCCAACATCTCCATGTTGATCACTTCCTTGTCAAAGGACTCTTCTGAAAGGCAAACGATCACATTATATCCTCTGGCATTTGCATATTTTTCGATTCCCCGGATAACAGTGGTAAAAAAATGATGCACAATATCTGGGATGACCACCCCTATGTTCTTGGTCCTTTTATTTTTGAGGCTAATGGCAATGTTGTTGGGCTTATAATTATAAAGCTTAGCAAAAGCCTGTACTTTTTCCTTGGTATCCCTGCTGATTTCCTCACTGTTCTTTAGTGCTTTTGAAACTGTGGAAATGGACACTTCAAGTTCTCTTGCTATATCTTTTAGGGTAATCTTCACTTTTTAATAAGGCTAATTTGGTTTCACTGTATACGGCAGGAAATTACGGAAAATGGAAAAGCGACTTGGTCAAAACCATGCTTTTTAACAAAAAGAAGGTGACAGATCAAAAAAACTCTTATCAAAATGTTAATGGCCGCTAAAAAATAAAAACACTATATTAGTGGTAAAATTGCATATTTCTTAATTATTTGTATTTATATTACGATATAAGTGTTGAATACACATTAATTTTATCACCCTTCTAAAGAATTAAAGTTATCAACACGAAACCGTTTTCGTTTCATATTGTAATATAGATAAATTTAGATTAACATTTTTTTTATATATGTTTAACACTTGAATTAAAATTAACTAAACTTAAAATTAACTATTTATGAAGATTACGCTACTTAGAAGCCTTTTGCTGCTTGGAGCTTTTTTATGCTTCAGTTTGGCAAAAGCTCAGACAGTATCTGGTACTGTTTCGGACGCTACCGGACCATTACCGGGAGCAAGCGTATTGGTTAAAGGAACGACCAATGGTACGCAAACCGACTTTGATGGTAATTACACTTTGGATGGTATCGGCGAATCGGCCACACTTGTGTTCAGTTACATTGGATACAAAACCATTGAGACTGCCGTTAATGGAAGATCTACCATTAACATCACAATGGAGGAAGATACCCAGGCATTGGATGAAGTGGTAATCATTGGTTATGGTCAAACCACTATTAAAGATGCAACGGGTGCCGTGGCAGCCGTAACCTCGGAAGATTTCAACGGAGGTGTCATTGCTTCACCGGAACAATTGATCCAAGGTAAAACTGCCGGGGTCCAGATTACTCAGGCAAGTGGTGCCCCTGGAGATGGGGTTGCCATTAGGATTAGGGGGACAAACTCTGTACGTTCCAACAACAATCCACTTTTTGTTGTGGATGGTGTTCCACTTTCAGGGGCAAATACTTCTCCTTCCAGTGGTGATACAGGTCTCGGTACATCTACTTCTTCAAACCCTTTGAATTTCTTGAATCCGAGCGACATAGAAAGTATAAGTGTTCTTAAAGATGCTTCTGCAACAGCCATCTATGGTTCACGTGGAGCGAACGGTGTGGTGATCATTACCACTAAGACAGGTAGAGGTAGCCAAGGAGGAAAGTTTGAATTTTCTTCAAACCTAAGCATTTCATCCCCGGCCAACGATTACGATTTGTTGGGCAGGGAAGATTTCTTGGATGCCGTGGAACAGTTTGGGGGAGATCGTGATGCACAAGATTTTGGCTATGATACAGATTGGCAAGATTATGTGACCCGTACGGTGGCTTCCCAAAACCAGAACCTTTCCTATTCCAACAACTATGGCAAAGGTAACATTAGGGCCACTTTTGGGTACGGAAAACAATTTGGGGTCATTGAAAATTCCGATTTGGAAAGAATCACTGGCCGTATAAACGCCACCCATAGGTTCTTGGATGACAACCTTACCCTCAATTTACAGGGAACGATCTCAAGAGTCAATGAACAAAGGGCCCCATTAAGTGGTAGTGCCGGTTTTAACGGGGACTTGCTTGGTGCAGCTTACTCTGCCAACCCAACTTGGCCAACCAGTCCATCTTTTTCAGCAGCTGGAGGTCTTCTTAGCCCAGCCACCTTAATAGAGGAAGTGCGAACAACAAGTAATGTAAACAGAGTTCTATTGAATGGCTCCGTGGAGTACAAGTTTACTCCAGAATTGACGGGTAAAATCAACTTGGGATACGATAAATCGGATGGTGAAACACTAGCACTTACCACAAGAGATGCTATAAACGCCGGAAGAAACGTTCAAGGTAATGGTCGAGGAAACTTTAACACCCTTGATCTGGAAAACAGACTTATTGAAGCAACTTTGAACTATCGCAAAGAGTTTGATAATTCTTATCTGGATGCCATCGTGGGCTATTCTTTCCAAGACTTCGGCACCAGTGGCCGTAACGTTGAAGGGTTCGGTTTCTCCTCTTCAGATTTTAACGTCATGGAGGACAATTTAAGAACATCTGTAAATAGCACGCAAGCCCAAATAGATGGTCCTTTCCAACAATTTGGCTATGACCCAAGATCCAGTGATATTGTGGTAAACCGACTTTTACCAACAGTTGTTGCTGCAGACCGCCTAACACCAGGTTCATCTTCACGCTCCGTAAGATCTATTGCAGCGGACACTTTTGATAACACAGATGAATTGCAATCATTCTTTGCAAGGGTCAACTACACGTTGATGGACAAGTACTTGTTCACCGCAACCATTAGAGCTGATGGATCATCCAGATTCGGAGGCAACAATCAATATGGTTACTTCCCTTCTGCTGCCTTTGCTTGGAAAATCAGTGAAGAAGATTTTATGGGAGACACCTTCTCCACCCTTAAATTGCGATTGGGTGCAGGTATCACTGGTAACCAAGAAGGTCTTGGATATGGACAGTTCATTAGACGTGAAAGGTTTGGAAGCCCCTCCATTAATGACGCAGGAGAGTTTATTCCACCTGGTATTTCACCCGTTACATTTGCCAATCCCGATTTGAAGTGGGAGGAAACATTGGATTTCAACGTAGGTATTGACTTTGGTTTCAATGCAGATAAAGTTTCTGGTAGCATCAACGTTTACCGCAAGGAGACAACAGATCTACTGTTGAACATAGAGGCGGCACAACCATCGCCACAACCACGTTTCTTCCAAAACTTGGATGCAACCTTGATCAACCAAGGGGTTGAATTTGAAATGAATGTGGATTGGGTAGCTACTGAAGATGTAAACTTTAGCACCTCATTCAATATTGCATACAACGAAAACGAATTGCAGGATTTTGCTGGACAGATTCCTGCAGGTACCATACGTGGTCAGGGACTTTCATTGGCCTTTGCCCAGATTTTGGCAGGGGACCGACCACTGTTCTCTTACTTCCTCCGTGAGTTTGAAGGATTTGATGAGAATGGACTACCTATTGGGGACGTTCAAACTTTTGTAGGTAAAGATGCCCTACCTGATGTAAATGCTGGTCTATCTTTGAATTTTGGTTATAAAAATTGGGATGCCTCAGCCTATTTCGCAGGTCAATTCGGTTTCTCGGTCTACAACAACACCAGAAACGCATTCTTTACCGCTGGTTCCATTGGTAACGCCAGAAATGTTACTCCAGATGTACTTACAGCCGGTGAAAGCAACTTGGCCTCTGCACCAGTTTCCACAAGATTCTTGGAAGATGGCGATTTTGTCAGACTACAAAACGCATCCATTGGTTATACTGTACCCCTTAGTGGTGACGGTGCGTTGAAAAGCCTTAGACTTTCTGTTACAGGACAAAACCTGTTCTTGATTACAGATTATAGTGGTTTAGATCCTGAAGTTAGCGTACAGCCCGGTACTCCAAACAATGGAGTTAGCGATTTGCTCAACGGTATACCAACTGCCGGAATTGATTATACATCTTTCCCGAGACCAAGAACCATTACCTTCGGCTTAAACGCTACTTTTTAAATAAAAAAATTGAAGACAATGAAAAGAAATCGATTAAAACTATTCACGCCAATTGCGTTAAGCATAGCACTCATAATTTCCTGTACAAATTTGGAAATTGAAGAGACAGACTCGAATTTTCCTGAGGATACCGGCGAAGGATTCTCTGGGGTGGGTGATCCCGCCAGTCAGGTAGATGGTCTTTACAACGATCTTAATGGCCATTTTGGAGATCAAGCAAACTATTATGCGCTTACAGAAGTTTCCACTGATGAGCAGTTAGTGCCCACTAGAGGTACTGACTGGGGGGACAACGGTATCTGGAGAACCTTGCACCAACATACTTGGGATGCATCACACCAATACATCCTAAATACTTGGAACCAGTTCAATCAAAACGTTTTTAGAGCTTCCGAGGTTATCGATTCCAGAAGTAACGCCCCTGCCGAAACCTTGGCAGAAGCCCAGTTTATCCGCGCCTTGAGTATGTGGGTAATTCTGGATCTATATGGACAGGTTCCCTTTAGGGAAGTGGATGAAGGCCCAGAAATCAATCCTCGTGTTTTGTCAAGGACCGAAGCAGTGGATTTTGTTATCACGGATTTGGAAGCTGCCATTACGGGGCTTCCTGCAGTAGCTGCACCAAGCAGTGAAGATAATGCCCGTGCCAGCAAAGCTGCGGCTCGCTTCCTTTTGGCACGTGTTCTTTTGAACAAGCATATTTATAATGGTTCTGGCACTCCAGATTCAGGAGATATGACCCGTGTTATTTCTTTGGTAGATGAAATCGCTGCCGAAGGATATGAACTTCAAGGGGGGTATTTTGACATCTTCAGGGATACTGCCGATACCGAAACCATTTGGTACCTTCCCACTTCAGTCGGTAACCGGATCTTTAACGGATTGCACTACAATTCCACCGAATTGGGTGGTGGTGGCTGGAACGGATTCAGCACGCTTGCAGAATTTTACGATATGTTCGAGGGAGACCCCAATAGCAACAGAGGTGAATTGGATGGTACTCCATTGGATGGCCAAGAAGAACGTCGTGGATGGGTTCCAAATGCAGGGACTCCCTTTACAGGTGCTGCCGGAACCAAAGATGATAACAGTGATGGCTTCGAAGATGGCTCCAATGTAGGATTTGGTTTCTTGATCGGACAACAATATACTCCTAATGGTAGTCTAATGAAAGATAGACCAGGCAACAATCTTATCTTCACAAAAGATTTTCCTGGTTTGGTGGGCAACAATGAAAGAACAGGTATTCGTGTTATAAAGTATGGTCCCCGCTATGGAGAATTCTTGAGCCATGAGATCATCTTTAGATATGCCGATGCCCACTTGATGAAAGCTGAAGCCATGATGCGTAGTGGCGGAGACCCAACTGCAATGGTCAATGAGCTAAGAACCCTTAGGGAAGCCACTCCTCTGGGCACTGTTTCAGAAGCAGACCTTTTGGCCGAAAGAGGAAGGGAGCTATATGTTGAGTTTGTTAGAAGAGGTGATATGATCCGTTTTGGTCAATACACCAGGGATTGGGAGTTTAAAGACCCATCTGCCGTAGGTGATGACACAAAACTATTGTTCCCAATTCCAAACAATGCTTTGCTTTCCAATCCAAACTTGGTTCAAAATCCAGGATACTAAGCAATCAAAGTTTAGGCTGTTTATACATAACGAAAGGCCGCCAATTGGCGGCCTTTTCTGTTTAAGCATGGCCGTTGTATCCAATATCGGATTAGTCAAAAATTAACCCTTTTTTTGGCAAACATTAGTCGTTGTAATATCCCTGTTTCCTATGGAAATAACTATATTAAACCTAGCTTTTGATACATGAAATGAGAGGATTGCGTCTGTTAACTTATGGTGTTGTTTTATTGATTTTCAGCTGTTCTTCGAACGAACCAAAAACCTTGTTTGTGCAAAAAAAGCCAACCCAAACAGGAATAACGTTCAGCAATGCACTGAAATCGTCCCCCGAACTCAACATTCTCAACTATCTGTATTTCTACAATGGTGCCGGAGTTGCTTCAGGAGACTTTAACAACGATTCTTTGCCCGACCTGTATTTTACATCCAATCAAGGTCCCGATAAACTATATCTTAACAAGGGCGGTTTTAAATTTAAGGATGTCACCGCCCCAGCCAATATTAAGAATGATTCTGGGTGGACCACGGGAGTTACCCATGCCGACATCAACAATGATGGACTTTTGGATATATACGTCTGCAAAGTAGGGGACCATGGTTCCATTCGGGGGCAAAATCTGCTCTATATCAATAAAGGAACAAATGCAAATGGTGTGCCCACATTTGAGGAAAGCGCGGTCAAATATGGGCTTGATTTTATAGGCTACTCCACACAAGCTGCCTTCTTTGATTTCGATTTGGATGGTGATTTGGACATGTACCTGTTGAACCATTCAGTAAATCCAAACCGCTCCTATGGCAAAGGAACCAAAAGAAAGATGACAGATGCAATGTCTGGCGATATCCTGTTTAGAAATGACGATGGATATTTTGTGAATGTTTCCAAAGAAGCGGGCATATTTCAAGGCAGCATTGGCTATGGTCTGGGATTGGCCATAAGCGATATCAACAATGATGGTTATCCCGATATTTATGTGGGCAATGATTTCTTTGAGAACGATTACCTCTATATAAACCAAAAAGATGGAACCTTTAAAGAAACCATATCACAAGACCCTACGAAAATGGGACATACCACCCACTTTTCCATGGGTAATGACATAGCAGATGTCAATAATGATGGGCTTGCCGACATTTTGTCCCTTGACATGCTCCCAGAAAATCTGGAAACCTACAAAACATCGGGGTTGGAATATCCTTATCCAGTGTACCAACAATACCTTAAAAATGGCTTTGCCCCACAGTACATGCAGAACGCCCTACACATAAATTTGGATGGCGAAAATTTTGGGGAAATTGCCAACTTGAGCGGCATTGATGCCACCGAATGGTCATGGGGCGCACTGTTTGCGGATTTTGACAATGATGGGTATAAAGATCTTTTTATTTCAAACGGAATCCAAGGGGTCACCAACGATATGGATTATATCAACTACATATCCAATACAGAGATCCAAAAAACCATCGAAAAAGGATTGTCGGACAAGGATATGGAACTCATAGACCATTTGCCCACAAAAAAAGTCCAAAACTATTTCTATAAAAACAATGGAGGCATGACCTTTTCCAATGTCACCGATATATGGAGCCAAAAAAGTGAATCTTTCAGTAATGGATGTGCTTATGCCGACCTAGATAATGATGGTGATTTGGACTTGGTGGTGAACAACGTCAACGAATCGGCCTTTGTTCTGGAAAACACGCTGAATGAGGGAAACTTTATCAAAATAGCGTTTGATGGCACCCCAAAAAACAGGTTTGGTATTGGAGCAAAAGCAATTGTATATCAAAAATCAAACAAGGCCCTACAAGAAAATTTTGCCACTAGGGGGTTCCTCTCTGCAAAGGATAACCGGCTAAACTTCGGCGTGGGCAAGGACAGCATCATAGATTCCATCCAGGTTATATGGCCAGATGGAAGGTTTCAGACCCTGCGCAACGTTCATGCAAACAAAACCTTGACCGTATCCTCCAAAGATGCGTCCGGCAACTATTATAAGGAGGCCCCTGCCAAAAGTAATTCCCAATTTTTGGCCAAAACAGAACTACTGGACTTTGTCCACGACGAGCAGCCTTCACTGGATTTTGATAGAAATCCCTTGGTTCCCTTTTCCTATTCCAATGAAGGGCCTTCACTTACAGTAGGTGATGTCAACAAAGATGGCTACGATGATTTTTTTATCAGTGGGGCAAAAAAACAAGCTTCAGCTCTCTTTCTACAAGATGGAAAAGGCAGTTTTAGTCAATCCCAGCAAGAATTGTTTGAATTGGACGAAATCAATGAAGACATTGACCAAGCGTTTTTTGATGCCGATATGGATGGTGATTTGGATTTAATCGTGGTCAGCGGGGGCAATGAATTCGCAAAAGGCAAACCCTTGCAGCCTAGAATCTATCTCAATCAAAATGGGGTCTTTTCAAAAAAAGAAAAACTGTTCGGCACCATTGAAGTCAACGCGTCCAAAGTTGAGGCTGTGGACATTGACAATGATGGAGACCAAGATATTTGTATCTCCTCCAATGCCGTTCCCACCAAATTTGGGGAAATTTCCAGGCAATACATCGTAAGGAATGATGGAAACCTGAATTTTACTGACATTACATCATCCTACGCTCCCGATTTTGAAACCATAGGCAATGTAAAAGATTTTGTGTGGACGGATTTGGACGGTAACGGATTTGTAGATTTGGTCATTGCAGGACATTGGACCCCCATTACCATCTTCCTGAACAATGGAAAACAATTGGTAAAACAAACGGGGAACGGACTAGACAACACCAACGGCTGGTGGAACTGCATAAAACTGGCCGACATGGACCATGACGGAGATCAAGATATTTTGGCGGGCAATTGGGGCCTCAACACAAAGTTCAATGCTTCCCTGGACAAACCTGTTACACTTTATATCAACGATTTTGATGGAAATGGTTCCATCGAGACCGTGATGACACATTTCCATGGCGACAAGGAAACTGCCTTTTCATCTAAAGATGAACTGGCCAAGCAAATGCCCTTTCTCAATAAAAAATTCCTTTTCTATAAAGATTTTGCCAAAGCATCCCTGGAAGAACTCTTTGGTAGGGAAAATCTGGAAAAAGCTGCCAAAAGAAAGGTGTACCTGCTGGAAACGTCATACTTTGAAAATGATGGAAAAGGTAATTTCTCCCCCAAGGAACTTCCTTTGATCGTGCAATCCTCCACGGTCAATGACATCTACATTGATAATAATGATGAAAAAACGACTAATGAAATATTAATGGTCGGGAATAATTTTGAGATAAGTACCCAACTTGGTAGATTAGATGCTTCGCATGGGTTGGTACTACAAAATGATGAAGAGGGCAACATATACTGGAAAGAGAACCTCAATATTTCCGGAGCTGCCCGAAAGATTGAAAAAGTAAACAGAAATGGGAATGAAGAACTCATCATCACGTTAAATAACGATTCTCCCGTTTTTCTAATCAAAAAACAGAACAACAAATGAGACTTAGAGCTGTAATCCTATGCCTTTTTCTGATTCACCTTGCGGCTTGCACCAACAAGGAATCAAATAACGCAACAGAGGAAAACGTTGAAACCCTCTTTACCTTGCTTCCTCCAGAAGAAACTGGAATCACCTTCATCAACGCCGTTGAGAATCAAAAGAACTTCAATATTTTCAAGTATAGAAACTTCTACAACGGTGGCGGCGTTGCCATTGGCGACATTAACAACGATGGCCTTTCAGATATCTATCTTACAGGGAACATGGTGGCTAATCGCCTGTATCTGAACAAGGGCAATTTCCAATTTGAGGATATATCGGAATCTGCAGGAGTTACCGGGAACAAACCTTGGTCCACCGGTGTGGTCATGGTTGATGTGAACCAAGACGGGCTCTTGGACATTTATGTCTGTAATGCAGGAAACATGGAGGGCAACAACCACGACAATGATCTCTACATCAATAATGGGGACCTTACCTTTACCGAGAGAGCCAATGAATATAATTTGGCCAAAACAGGCTTTACCACCCACGCCTCTTTCTTCGATTATGACAAGGATGGCGATTTGGATGCCTATATTCTCAATAACAGCAACATTCCCGTAAGCAGTCTCGGTTATGCCGAACAACGTGAAGTGCGCGCACAGGACTGGGAAGGTGTTCCCGATATTTTTAAAGGTGTGGGCGATATGCTACTCCGTAATGACGATGGCAAATTTGTGGATGTCAGCGAGGAAGCCGGTATTTATGGAAGCCTCATCGGGTTTGGATTAGGGGTGATGGTCACCGATTTCAACGGCGATTTTTACCCAGATATTTACGTCTCCAATGACTTTTATGAGCGGGACTATCTCTATATCAATCAAAAAGATGGCACATTTAAGGAGCAAATCAAGGATTGGACCTCACATTTGAGCCTTTCTGCCATGGGGATAGATGTTGCAGATATCAACAACGATGGGCATAACGATATTTTCATCACCGATATGCTTCCAGAAAAAGAACACAGGGTAAAATCTGTGATGGAATTTGAGGGCTATACTGTTTTTAACCTCAAACAAAGCAAGGATTTTGGCCAGCAATATATCCAGAACACATTGCAGCTCAACAATGGCAATGGTACTTTCTCCGAAGTGGCCTATTACAGTGGAATAGATGCCACGGACTGGAGTTGGGCCGGACTCATGTTTGATATGGACAATGATGGCCTAAAAGATATCTTCGTTACCAATGGTATTAACCACGACCTTACCGATTTGGACTTCGTGGACTTTTTTGCCAACGAGATTGTCCAAAAAATGGCACTGACCGGAAAAAAGGAATCCATTGATTCCATTATCAGCAAAATGCCCATAAAGCCCCAACCCAACTACGCCTACAAGAACAACGGGGACATTTCCTTTAAAAATGCCAACAAAGAATGGGGCTTTGACCTGCCTTCACGATCCAATGGGGCCGCGTATGGGGATCTGGACAACGATGGTGATCTGGATTTGGTCATCAACAATGTCAATACAGAAACTTTTGTTTATAAGAACAATACAGATACCCAACTGAACAACAACTACGTTCAATTAAAATTCAAGGGGCCCAAAACCAATCCATTTGGTGTGGGTGCACTGGTCCAGTTTTATTTTGATGGCAACATCATCAACCAAGAAATGATTCCGTCAAGAGGGTTTCAATCCTCAATGGAATATGGCATGACCATTGGATTGGGCAAAACAGCAGCACTGGATTCAATTCGCGTTGTCTGGCCCGATCGGCATACCCAAAAGCTCCAAAATGTCAAGGCCAACCAAATCATCACTTTAAACTATGATGATGCCACCGAAATCTATAATCCCGTCAAAAAAGAGAACAAAAAATCCTTGCTGACCGAATTGGAAACTGCCACAACGGTGGCCCACCAAGAGGACAATTACAACGATTTTGATTACGAGGGGCTTATCTATCAAAAACTGTCCCAAGAAGGTCCTTCCTTGGCCGTGGCCGACATTAATGGGGATGGAAATGAGGATTTCTTTATTGGCGGAGCCCGAAATCAGCCCGGAACCATCTATCTGCACCACGGAAATGGAAAAATCACCCAAAAAACATCAAGGGTATTTGAAGAAGACCAAATGTTTGAAGATGTTGCAGCGGCCTTTTTTGATGCAGACGGGGACGGTGACCTTGACCTCATGGTAGGTTCGGGGGGCAACAATGTAGGCGAACAACGTAGCTACATCCCACGCTTGTACCTAAATGATGGCAATGGGAATTTCACCAAATCGGAGACTAAATTGCCATCAACATTCAAGAACGTATCAACTATCTCCCCTTTTGATTTTGACGATGATGGCGATATGGACGTGTTTATTGGTTCCCGAAGTGTGGTGGGCGTATATGGCATATCGCCAGACCATCTTTTCTTGGAAAATATGGGCGATGGCACCTTCACCAATGTTACCGAACGATTGGGCTATGACCTAAAGGATGCAGGAATGGTAACCGATTCCAAATGGGTAGATGTTGATGGGGACTCAAAAAAGGACCTGATCGTGACCGCGGAATGGGACACTCCAAAAATCTACAAAAATACGGGGAGAAGGCTTACCAAAATGCCCTCTTCCCTAGACAGTCTCTATGGATGGTGGAATACTGTGGAAAGTGCAGATTTGGACAATGATGGGGACATGGATTTAATTTTGGGCAACCAAGGGTTGAACCTCCATTACAAACCCTCAATGGAAAACCCCATGAAAATGTGGATAAACGACTACGACAACAATGGCACCATTGAACAGATCGTTACCCTGGGGCAAGATGGGGGTGATTATCCCATCCATCAAAAAAGAGAGCTCACCGAGCAGTTGCCCGGTTTAAAAAAACAAAACCTGAAAGCTTCGGACTATGCCCACAGGACCATCCATGAACTTTTCCCAGAGCAATTGGTAAAGAATGCCATCATGAAAAAGGTGGAAACCTCAGCATCGGTAATTGCCATAAACGAAGGCGGTGGAAAGTTTACCATTCAAAATTTACCCCCTCGGGTACAACTTTCCTGTGTTTGTGACATTACCTGCACCGATGTGAACAAGGACGGAAACCTGGATCTGATCATGGCCGGCAATAATTTTGAATACAAGCCGCAATTCTCAAGACTGGATGCCAGTCATGGCAATATTTTGTTGGGCGACGGCAACCTTGGATTTGAATGGCAGAATTATGATATAAGTGGATTTAAGGTCAGGGATGAAGTAAAATATCTGGAACAATTCAAGGACAAAAACGGAAAAACTTTTGTAATTGTGGCCATCAATAACAATAAACCAAAGATTTTTGCCATTGATGAATAAGTTCAAAATAGCAGTTTTGGTCTCACTTCTTCTTGCCAGTTGCAAGAAAGAAGGCAGTCTCTTTGAAAATCCTTCGCCAAAAAAGACAGGTGTGGACTTTGTCAATACATTGACCACAACGGAAGACCTCAGTATTTTGGACTACCTCTATTTCTACAATGGCGGAGGGGTTTCCATAGGCGACATCAATAACGATGGCCTCCCTGATATTTTCTTTACCGGGAACCAAGTAAAGAACAAGTTATACCTCAACAAAGGCGACTTAAATTTTGAAAATATTTCAAGTGCTGCTGGAATTGAGGGTAATAGCACTTGGAACACTGGGGTAACCATGGCCGACGTGAACGGAGATGGGTTTTTGGATATCTACGTCTGTGCCGTGGTGGGGATAAACGGGTTCAATGGGTTCAATGAGCTCTACATCAACAACGGCGACAACACCTTTACCGAAAGTGCCGCCCAATATGGTCTGGATTTCGACTCGTACAGCTCCAATGCTGCTTTTTTTGATTATGATCTGGATGGAGACTTGGACCTGTATCTTCTAAACCATGCCGTGCACACCCAAAACTCGTTTGGGCGATTTGATCTACGCTTTGAGCGCCGCTATGAAACTGGGGACAAATTACTTCGTAATGATGATGGTCGGTTTGTGGATGTCAGTGAGGAAGCTGGCATTTACGGGGGCATCAATGGATACGGACTCGGTTTGGCCGTTGCGGATTTCAATCAGGATGGATACCCGGATATTTATGTGGGCAACGATTTCCATGAAGACGATTACTACTATTTAAATAATGGTGATGGCACGTTTACGGAAAGCCTCAAAAAATATTTTGGCCACACCACCCGATTTTCCATGGGAAATGATGTCACTGACATCAACAATGATGGGCGCCCCGATATTATTTCGTTGGATATGTTACCCGAGGATGAAGTCGCCCTGAAATCTTCCGAAGGCGATGACAATGTTCAAACACAAAAACTTCGGGTAGACCGTTTTGGGTATCACTACCAGTTCACCCGAAACATGCTTTTTGTGAACCAACCCGATGGCAATTACTTGGAAACAGCTTTCATGAGCGGTATAGCCGCAACCGATTGGAGCTGGAGTGCCCTCTTCGGGGATTATAACCTGGATGGCAAACAAGACCTTTTTATTTCAAATGGGATTCCAAAACGACCCAATGATTTGGATTTCATCAAATTTGTTTCGAGTGATGAAATCCAGAAAAAAATAGACAACACCAAACTGGTAGATCAAAAAGCGTTGAATCTTATGCCCTCTGGGAATGTGCACAATTATGTGTTTCAAGGAAGTCAGGATTTAAAATTCAAGGATAGGTCCGGCGATTGGATCACCAAAGACACTTTGATTTCTGGGGCTACGGCCATGGGGGATTTGGATAACGATGGCGACCTTGACCTGGTCACCAACAATATCAACCAGCCCGCTTCCCTTTACATTAACAAGGCTGCCAAAAAAGGAAATTATCTCAAATTAAAGTTTCAGTATTCCCCAAAGAACACCTTTGGAATTGGTACAAAAGTGTATTCCTATCAAAACGGAGGGCTTCAATTCAAAGAATTGTTCCCTACCCGCGGATTTCAAGCTTCATCAGAACCGATGATCCATTTTGGGTACGGAACCATCCAAAAGGTGGATTCCATCAGGATTATCTGGCCAGATAGGACTTACCAAACCTTAAAAGATGTCGCCACAAACCAAACCCTCACCGTAAAACCGGAAGACGCAAGGCCATTCAATTACAAATCACTTCACAAGAACGCCAAAAGACTTTTTGAGCCTGTTAACAATAATCTGGGCATAGATTTTACCCATGTGGAGGACAATTACACCGATTTTAACCGGGAAAAACTGATTCCCTATCAAGTTTCAGACAGGGGCCCGGCACTTGCTTTGGGTGATCTTAATGGCGATGGGAAAGAAGATATTTTTTTGGGAGGATCAAAGTTTGTCCCTTCAAAAGTTTATCTACAACAAGATTCTACTTTTGTACCTCAACGCTTTGAATCTATTGCCAAAGATTCCATTCGCGAAGATATTTCGGCAGCCATTGCCGATTTCAATAACGACCAAAAAAATGACCTGTTCGTAACGGGTGGTGGCGGTGACTTTTTTGGAAAATCTGAAGCGTTGCTGGAAACCTATTACGTTCAGAAAGACTCCAGTTTTTTAATCACAGAGCTGCCCAAATTTTTCCAAAATGCCTCTGTGGTAAAACCGTATGATTTTGACAACGACGGAGATTTGGATGTTTTTGTGGGAGGACATACCATTACGGCTAAGTTTGGAGCCCCCGCCACATCCTATATTTTGGAAAACAACAATGGGAATTTTTCCATTTTTGATGGGTTTGTGCCTTTTTCCGAAGGAATGGTAACTGATGCCATTTGGGACGATTTTAATGGGGATGGCACCAAAGATTTGATTTTGGTGGGAGAATGGATGTCTCCCAGATTTCTTCAATTTAAGAATGGAGCTTTTACCGAAACCAATCCCTTGGATATAAAAGGGCTTTGGCAAAGCGTAGTTGCATTTGATATTGATGGGGATGGTGACACGGATTACCTCCTTGGTAATTGGGGCACCAACTCAAAATTCAGGGCCTCTGAAAAATATCCGATGAAATTGTACTTCAATGACTTTGATAATAACGGTCAAACCGAAACCGTGACGGCCTTGGAAAAAGATGGCCTTTATTATCCCTTGGAAACCTTGGATGGGCTTACATCGCAATTGGTATATTTGAGGAAGGAGTTCACCACTTATAAATCTTTTGCCGGGAAGACCATGGAAGAATTGTTTGGAAAGAAAACCTTGAAAGAATCAACGCTTTTGGAGGTGAGCACCCTCGAATCTGGATATTTAAAAAATAATGATGGGATTTTCACTTTTGTTCCATTCAAAAATGAACTCCAAGTTTCCCCCATTATGGTATTTTTGGTGGATGATTTTGATGCTGATGGAGTCCAAGAAGTATTGATGGGCGGTAACTTTTTTGGGGTAAAGCCCTATCACGGACGACTTGATTCCTTTCCTGGGGCACTCCTGAAAAATGAAAATGAAATACTTTTGGGAACTGGACTGGGTCTGGATTTCACCAAAAAATCGTTGAGACATTTAAACACATTAACCCTAAATGGCAAAAAGTACGTAATTGCCATTTTTAATAACGACAAAGCACAAGTATATAGAATCAATAATTAAAAAAGGCCATGAAAGAAAGAATTAGTTTACTGGTAGCACTACTGTTGGTTTTTGTTTCCTGTCAAAAAAAGCAGGAACCCATAACCGTAACATCTGAAGACTATCATAAATCTGTGGACAAAGTCATTGAGGTCATGATTCATGATATCTTCTCTCCCCCTGTTGCAAGCCGAATTTTTGCGTATCCCAATATCGCGGCTTATGAAATCATAGCCAAAAAAGATGATCGTTATAAGTCATTGGCAGGACAAATCCATGATTTAGGGAACATTCCAAATCCCAAAACAGATGAGAACATCAATTATGAAATGGCTGCCTTGGTGGCCCATATAGATTTGAGCAGAAGACTCATTTTCTCCGAAGAACGGGTCAAAGCATTTCGCGATAGCCTCTATACCCTTTGGGCAGATAAGAATGAGCCCATGTTCAATGCATCCAAAGCCTACGGATTGGAAGTGGCAGATTTCATTGGGGCTTGGATGGACAAAGACAATTACAAACAGACGCGAACCATGCCCAAGTTCACGGTAGACACAGAGGAACCCTCACGTTGGCAACCCACTCCTCCTGCGTACATGAGTGGTCTTGAGCCACATTGGAGCAAAATACGCCCATTTGCCATTGATTCTGCCGAACAGTTCAAACCCATACCGCCCCCTCCTTTTTCCATGGAAGAAGATTCGCCTTTTTACAAAGAATTGATGGAAGTATATGAGGTTAGAAAAAGTATGGTCGGCAAAGGCGATAAGTCCGAAGAAATTGCTATTGCCCAATTCTGGGATTGCAATCCCTATGTTTCCGTCACTAGGGGACATTTGATGTTCGCCACAAAAAAAATTACCCCAGGGGCCCACTGGATAGGCATCACCAAAATTGCATGCAGAAAGGATGATACGGATTTTGCCACCACCACGTATGCCTATACCAAGACTTCCATTGCCATAGCCGATGCATTTATTAGCTGTTGGGATGAAAAATACAGAAGCAACCTTATACGTCCGGAAACCTTGATCAACGAGTATATTGATGATAGTTGGGAACCTGTGTTGCAGACCCCTCCCTTCCCAGAATATACCAGTGGCCACAGCGTGGTCTCCGGTGCCGCATCCACAGCCCTTACGGATATCTTTGGCGACAACTTTTCCTTTGATGATGATACCGAAGTACCTTATGGACTGCCCGTTCGTTCCTTCACATCATTCAAGCAAGCCGCCGATGAAGCGGCCATAAGCAGAATGTACGGCGGAATTCATTATCGCGCTGCCATAGAAGTGGGTGTTAAGCAAGGGCGTGACCTTGGAGCATATGTTGTTGATAAACTTGACATGACTAGAGGGTAATTTTCTATTTTTGCCATCTATGATGAGAAAAATTTCTATTCTGGCCCTTATTTTGGTTTTGATTGCCTTGTTTTGGTATCTATTCCTAAAACCACAGGATTATCAGGTAAGCTTTAAGGCAAAAGCCCTTCCGGGAACCATTTTTGAAACGGTTAAGGCTTGGAACAAGACCATGGATACCGTGGCACCAGTGCAATTTGAAAGCTTGCAGGATTTTACCCAAACTTTGGCCTTCAATGACTCCGTTCACATCTATGAATGGAACATTACCAAAATCCATGATTCCTTGAGCCAAATCGATGTGAACATTAAGGATAGGGACCACTCACTGATGAACAAAATCAAAATTCCTTTTTCCGATACGGATTTTGAGAAAGGTTCCAGAAAGACCTTATTGGATTTTAATCAGTTTTTAAATGAGCATCTTCAAAAGTTTAAAGTTTCAATTGTGGGAGAGGAAGAGCTCTTCTCCACATTTTGCGCATGCGTTTCATTGACAACAGAACCAGTGGAAAAAGCAGGTGGTATCATGGCTAATTATTCCTATCTAAACTCTACCATATTTGAAAATGGTGCAGAACCCAATGGGCCTCCTTTTTTGGAAGTAGAAAATTGGGACTTAAAGGCCAATACATTATCCTATAATTTTTGTTTCCCAATTATTCGTTCCGAAAAATTACCGATACACCCAAGCATTACCTACAAAAGAATCTTTGGCAAACCGGCATTGAAAGCGGTTTACAATGGAAATTATGTAACCTCGGACAGGGCATGGTACGCACTTTTAAACTATGCTGAAGAAAACAACATCCCTGTAGAAAAAAAACCCATTGAGGTCTTTTTCAACAATCCTAACATGGGAGGGAACGAAATAGAATGGAGAACAGAGGTTTACATGCCCATAAAGGAATCCGAATGAGCAGACTTGCTCTTGTTTTGATTTTGGTTTTTGCACAGGGATGCGCACAAAAAACCCAATACAGTCAGTTAAACCATTTGGGCAATTTCCCTTCCAAGCTCCGTGAAGTATCTGGAATCAGTATGGGACATGGAGACATTTGGGTCATTGAGGACAGTGGTAACAAGGACAAAATCTACAAGGTGGACAAGAAGGGTAATATCATCAAAGACCTTAAAATTGACCATGCCAAAAATGAGGATTGGGAAGATTTGGCCATGGACAAAGATGGCAATCTCTACATTGGCGATTTTGGAAACAATGCCAATGCCAGAAAAAACTTGACCATATATAAGGTTTCTGCTTCTGAATTAAAGAAAAAGGAACCCAACGCTGAAAAAATTGAGTTCCATTACCCTGAACAAAAGGATTTTCCGCCCAAAAAAGACAGTTTGCTCTTTGATACAGAGGGAGTTTTTCACTGGAATGGTCATTTGTACATCTTTACCAAGAACCGCACACGGCCCTATACCGGTGAAACCTTAATGTATCGGGTTCCTGATGTTGAAGGCAAGTACGATGCTGAATTCTTGGGTTCAATGGTCTTATGCAAAAGTCAAGACCACTGCTCGGTAACTGGGGCCGATATTTCACCCGACGGCAAAACCATTGCCCTATTAACTTATGGTTTTGTGTTTATGCTGACCGATTTCAGTACTCCCGATTTTACTAAATCATCCATCAAAATCATTGATCTACAAACCCGAACCCAGATCGAATCGGTTTGCTTTTATGATGATAGCACACTTTTGATTGCCGATGAAAAAAACAAGAGAACCGGGGGAGGCAGTCTTTACTCGTTTTCCATCAACTCTAACTAGAACCCGAACCCTACCCCAAAGGCAAACCGGAGACCATCGGTACTATTGAACAACCCAAAATTGGCGGTAAGCACATCAACTCCGTTCACAAAAATTCCCCCTCCGTAGGAATTGTGCCATTTGTCCGAGTCCTCTTCAGGAAACCAAACACGGCCATAATCAAATCCACCATAAATTCCCGGGGTTACGGGCAACAATCCGGTTTTACGACTCCTAAAACTGTAACGTAGGTCTGTACTTTGATAAAACGAGGTCTTTCCCGTGAAACGTTGAAATCGGAAGCCCCGCAACCCATCATTCCCCCCAATACTGGCGGCTTGATAAAATTCAAAATCGTCCCCAATATTAAGGTGCCCTTTTAACTTTGTGGCAAGGACCAATCTTCCATTGGAACACAGTTTATGGTCCACCGACAAACTGGGTATGATATATCCGAATGACCTACCGGATTCCTGCAAATTGGTTTTATACCCTCCTTCTAATGCAAAACTCATCCCCAAAGTGGGAAAAGCTTCATTATCCGTATTTGAATAGGTATATTCCGCATCCACACCCAAGAACCTTTGGTGTCGTTCCTCGCCATTTTCAACATAGAACTCATTGATGAACCTATCTCCCGTGGCTTCAACCTCAATATCTTCATAAGAAGCCCCAACACGTACTTTGGAACCTAAATGCCCACGCCACACCAATGAAGGTGCCAATTTCAATGTCCGTAGCTTAACCCGGTTATAATCCAAGCCAAGGGGTTCGTCATCATCATTATTCTCCGTCTCGTTACCAAAACCGAAGAAGTTCAAGGTAAAATTAGGGCTGGTGAACCGAGCGTGAATCTCTAGGTTCACTTTATCGATCACATTGGCAAACTCCCCTTTATATCCTAAATAAAATCCATTTGTGGCAAAGTAAAATGCCGCGTTGAAGGTATGTTGCTGTGTAAATGGGTTTTGCCGAAAGCCATTAAAGGTATAGGTATCGGTCAGTCCAATTCTAAAACCATCATCTGGATTGAACCCAAGGGTGGGCAAAAATTGGTTATTGCTTGCCTTGATTTTCAGAAATTCGTAGGTATTGGTCTCGTAATCGTTCAAACGGTGAATTTTCCCTCCAAAGGCTTCTTCATAGGTGTTCTTTTTGGCCTTAAAATCATAAACATGCACTTTTTTCGACTCCTCTCCAATCTTGTACACATCATTGTTCTGTCCACCCACAATCCTGATTTTTATCTGGGAATTTTTGGCATTGACATCGAAAACATCATCATCGTCCAAACCATACACCCAAATTTCTTTGGTGAACTCGGGCCGGTAGACTTTTTGGAAGAAAATATCAGCATTTTCCCCACCTTTAATACGGTAACCCATCACCTCAATGCTTCCATTTTCTAGGGAATTGATGCTGAAATAATCATCCTTGTCCGTTCCCGTAACCACACTGTATTGGTTGAGTATGGAAAAATATTCTTTTGCGGTTTCCACCAGATTTTCCTTTCTGGCCAATAGCGTATTCTTGATTAGGGTGACCGTTTCGTCCCTTACTTCTTCGGGAAAGGCCATGAAAGCCTCATCAATGACATTTTCATTAATATGCTGCTGAAGGAACTTGGCTTCGTCCACCCACATTTCCATGTTGGTTTCAGAAAGTAGGGCCATATCCAAGGCAAAGGTCCTTGGTGAAGAGGTAAATCCTTTTACGCTTCTGATCTCATCATGAAACCCTTCAAAAATCCGTAATGCAGGAACTGATCTTGAACCAAATTCCATAATCAATCCATCGCCCCACCGGGAAAACACCTGATCCCTATCCCTAGGAATGGGTTTATAAATTTTATTGCCGTCTTCGGTTTTAAATTCGGCCCATCGCCATTGATCTACGTGACGGTCCCAATCGCCCAGCAGCATATCAAATAAGCGGGCCTTTATATATTCCCTCTGGTCAATACTGTATTCCTCATCTTCCCGCAGTTTATTGATGAGATCGTATGTGCTTTCAATTTTTTTGGTTTTCCCGAAGCTTTCCAAATCATCGTGCCCATCTGATACATGTTCCTCAATCATATAAAGTCCATCGCCAAAATCGGAATTGAAATCGCCCAAAACGGATTGTTTGGGTACGTAGTACAACTTTGGGTTGGTATGGTAAATATCAACCGCATCGGACAATTGGGCTATGGTAAACGCTGCATACGGATGGGCCCCAGTGTAGAGGTCCAGCAACAAATCTTCTGTGTAAGTATCTTCAAACTGCCCAATAATGTATTGGTCTTGGAAAGCCATGGCCTGCAGGTATCGTTCGGCACTTTTGCGAAGATCGCGCATCACATATTCCCTACCTTCCCTATCTGCCAACCGCAACGAATTGGATTGGTTTCCTCCTCCTTTCCGCACTACCGTAAGCCCCCCAAAAAGTGTATCCAAGCGAACCGTTGGCACCTTCACCTTGGTGGCATAATATTTTCTATACCGCTCTCCCCACAACCATTTATGGAAACCGCTTTTATCAATTTCTTCCTCGGTATACACTGAAGCTTCCTTGTAGGCAGGAAAATCATCGGGCAGGGATACACTTTGGGTAGATCTATCCGGCGGCAATACCTCGGTGGTGAACATTGCCTTATTTCTGCCCTCTTCAATTCCATGGAAACCAACACTGGACGACCCATCCTTGTATACTTTGAGAATGGCGAAACCCATTTCCCCTGTGGAAAATTTACTTCCGTTCAATAGTCGCGTAGCCCCGGTTTTGGCCCCGGCCCCACTTACAATCTGTGGTTTTCCCGATTCCACAATATATTGAAGGGTATGCTCGTGCCCGGAAGCAAAAATCACCTTGTCTGAATATTGCGAAAGGGTCAGAATGCGTTTTCTGAGCTCATTGTATTTTTTATTGGACAAATCCTCCACAGAAACCCCAGCAGTCCGCCGTAACATATTGGCCACTGTTCCCAAAACAGGAAGCGGAAAACCTCCCCCACTGGGAAATATATGCTGTTTAAAGGAATATTGCCCACCATGGGTTCCGTAGGTGAACATAGGATGATGGAGGGCGATAACAATGGTCTTATCCAGATTTTTTTTGATCTCGCTTTCCAACTCCTCAAAAAAACGTTCCCGATCTTTAATCTCGCATTTATCGTTCATGGTCGGGTGCTTGTCCCAATCGGTCAGGTACCATTCTGTGTCTATGGCCAGCACCAGGATATTGTCGCTAATCTCGATTTCTTCTATGGGGCATCCATTGTCGGGAAGAAAGACATCCTTGCTGTCCAATGCTTTTTGGATATATTTTTCCTCCCGCTCCAGTCCCTCCAACCCGTTGCTGTACCAATCATGGTTGCCGGGGACAAAAACCGTCCGCCCTTTAAAGGATTCAACGCTGCTCAATTGGGCATTCAAGTAATGTTTTGATTGTTCGTGCCCTTCGGGATCATTCTCTTTATCGGGAAAACCGGCAGGGTAAATATTGTCTCCCAAAAAAAGGGCGGTACTGTTTGAATCGGCCTTGCTTAAAACCGATTTAAATTTCTTTAATGCTGGATTTAATTCCCCGGCGGGCGACAAACCCGCATCACCGATCAAATAAAAGGTATGCTCAACTTCCTTGTTTTCAAAAGTATATTCATCAGTGGAAGGAACGGCATATTTTGCCTCATAGGTGGCACAGCCAGACATCATTGCCAACAAGAGAATGAACGCGTAATGTTTCTTCATAAGCCATGAGGTTGAATCCAAAATTTTGTACTTTGGATAATTCAAACTTGCAGTTATGTCGGATATTGTTGAAAAAACTGAACGTTTTGTCACCGAACTTTTAGATAAAAAGCTTGACCCGAGGTTTTTATACCACAACTTGCGACATACCCAGCGTGTGGTTAAAAGTACTAAAGAATTGCTCAATTTCTATGACCTAAAGGAGGAGGAGAATGAAAAGTTGTTATTGACCGCTTGGCTGCATGATACGGGCTATATTGAGGACCCGCACGAGCATGAGGAGGCCAGTTGCAAAATCGCCACGGATTTTCTAATGGACAATGGTTATGAAACATCGGATATCAAGGAAGTCTGTGATCTGATCTTGGCCACCAAAAAACGATACGAGCCTAAAAATTTGTTGGAAGAAATCATCAGGGATGCGGATATGTCCCACTTTGCCAAAAAGAGTTATTGGGAAACCACGGATTTTTTAAAGAAAGAATTGAAAGAGTTGGGCATTGCCAACTATTCAGGTAAAGAATGGAGGGAAAAAAATATTAAAATGTTCCGAAATGAACACACGTTCTACACCGACTATGCCAAAGAAAATTGGCAGGAAGGAAAGGAACGCAATCTCAAACAATTGCTCAAGGAGAAAAAAACGGAAAAGAACATCGCCAAAAAAGAAGCGCTTAAGGCCAAGTACAAAGAAGAAAGCCCAGATAGAAGTGTGCAGACCCTCTATAGGGTAACCCTAAAAAACCACTTAAAGCTTAGTGATATTGCCGATACCAAGGCCAACATTTTGTTATCTGTAAATGCCATTATCATTTCCTTGGTGCTGGCCAATTTGCTCACCAAGCTGGACAACCCTTCCAACACCTACTTGATTTATCCGACCATGATCCTTATCCTTTTTAGTATAGTTTCCATGGTATTGTCTGTTTTGGCCACTAGGCCCAATGTTACCAGCGGAAAGTTCACCAAGGAAGATGTAGAGCAGAAAAGGGTCAACCTGTTGTTCTTTGGTAATTTCCACAAAATGGAGTTGGATGAGTATGAGTGGGCCTTAAAGGAGTTGGTAAAGGATAAGGATTACGTGTACTCCTCACTTACCAAAGATTTGTACTACTTGGGACTGGTATTGAACAAAAAGTACCGGATATTACGGCTTACCTATAACATTTTTATGATAGGAATGATTATCTCCGTTCTTTCTTTTGGTATAGCTTTCCGGTTTTTTGGACCCGATAGATTGATTTTTTAGACTAGGATTTTAGCTCCTCCATTAAATCATCATAGGTGTAGGTCTGCTCAGATTTTTTGTCCTTTTTGTACAAAATCTCAGCTCTAATGGCCTTAAGGCCCGTTACCCCCTGAAGACCTTCCAACTCCACAATTTCAATGTTGTCCGTAAAGTAACCTTTGTTTTTTAGGAAGCGTATATAGCGCATATATTCCCGCTCATCTTTTCGTTGGGAATAGACAATGGACAACTTGCCTTTTTGGGTCAACCGTTCATTGGTTCCTTTGATGTAGGATTTGTCGATACGTTTTTTGATCACCTCATACCGTGCATTGTAGGTACCATCCACATCAAACCGCTTTTCATCCATCCGAAAACGAATGGACAACGAGGTGCTATAGACCAAAATAAGCGAAGCCACATCCAGATGTACGGGCAAATGGGGCTTAAGTGCGTAATACTTGTTTTCCATGTCGCACATCACCTGAAGCTGCCATAGCCTGAGATTGCTCAGGTAAAGTTCATTGAACTTTCTGTCCCTGGCAATGGAACTGCCAATGTACATGTTGTGCTCAACGCCATCGGTTTTGTAACGTTCAAAATAATGCGGGAACATTTCTTGGGCGGCCAATTGTTTCTTGTCCAAAAGGGCGGCCAATTGCATGTTGGATTCCATCACACTATCATCATAATTTCTACGGTGATCGTAATAGGATTCCGTGGTCTCATCTATTTTGGACTCATAGACCTTGATAAGGGCCTTAAGTTCACTATCCTCTTTTTTCAAATGCTTGAAAACAGGGTTGATCTCTTCCTTCACAAAATCGAATACGGCCTGTTCGGTATGGGTATAAAGTGCTTCTTTCACCTCATCGAGATAGGTGTTCACCCTGAACATCAACTCCTCATAAATGGGCAATCTGTATTTCTCAATGGCCCTTTCCAAGACATCATTGATTTCAGAAAGCTGAATCATTAGATCCCGTTGAATGGAAAGGTTTCGTTCCTTGGAAGAATCCTTAATATCTATTTGCCCATAGAGCGGATATACGTCCTTGAACACAATTTCCCTGAACACAGGTTGGTTTCCGGATAATTCATCGGCCATAAAACGTTTGGCCTCTTCCTGAAATTTCCAATACACCGAAGGATGCACAGTGGTACACTCGTGTTGGATAATGGCGTCCACCAAATTTTCTTCTTCCTCAATGGACCGAAGTACGGATGATATAATGTACGGCATAACATCATCCAACTTATTGGCATTTACGCTGTTCAACTCGTTAACGGTGTCCGAAACCAGTTCCAAAACCCCCAAAAGCTCCCCATTGCTGGAAATAGGGGCCAATATGGCACTCCGTATTCCCTGGTCATAAAGGTTCTTATAGGGTTGGGCCTTTTCCTTCTTATAGTATTTTTCCACATTGGAGATGGCAAAATACTTGCTCTCCCTGAAAAGTTTTCCATGGGAATAATCACAGAGCATCACATCACAGGATTCTGTTTCCTTTCCATTGAGGATATAACTTTCCATGCCTCTTCCATAAATTTTGAAAAAGCTGTTGGCATTGGAATCGTAACCTGCAAAACCCACGTTGATTTTCTTAAGCTTAAAAAGCGACCTGAACGTATCCTGAAAACTGTCCATATAGTTTTCGCTTTCGCTCTTCTTTTTTCCAATAAGGGTGGACTTTATCTCAGAAATGGAATGCTCGGTAGTAACATCGAACATATTGGAAATGACAAAGCCTTTGGCGATAAAACTATTGGGCGGTATTTTTTCCTTCCAAAGTGCCAAATTTTCAAAATTATCCAAGAGCTCGTCCACATCTTCCTGGGTCAACTCCTTGGATTTTTCCGTTGGAAGAATTTCCATAAAATCCGCATTGTACAATATGCGATAATGGTGCATTACCCCATTGGCATCAGGAATATCGTAGAAAATGGGTCTTTTAAAATCCAAATTAAACCCATAATAAAAGTTCAGGATCACCGTACATTTCATGATGTAGCTGAGATCTTCGGGTATATTCTGGATTTGCAGCTCAAAGCCTTCACCAGCATCTTTCAATATTTTTTGAAAGCGTTCAGAGGAATTGAACACCATGCTTTCAAACGCTGTTGAGGCTGTTTTTATCTCGTTCTTGGTTAAGGCCGGGGCAAAGGTCTCCTTCAGGATGATACTGATGACATCCTTGTGCTTCTCCAACAAACCAAGGTCACTGAAACCATCTCGTAGCTCAGGATAGGGTGCTTGGGAATCCAAGACATACCTTGCCCAGTCGGCATAGTGCTTGTCCTTGCTCCCCAGTTGCTGTTCATAATGTTCCAATAGCTTGTTGAAACTTACCAACTGAACCATTGGGCTTACCGCATCACAGTTCTGTTCCATACCAATATTGGTCGTAGATTAGCATGTAAAGTTACAAAAAGAAAGGATGTCCGTCTTATAATGGTAATCTTTATAGATTAATCGCCATTTTTAAGGATATTTAGTGAAATTTATGCCATGTCCTCCAATTTTAGGTTAGATCGGGCCTACAAGAATGCCAAGACCATTCCTTTTGACGATGATTCCAAATTCATCTTTTTTAGTGATTGTCATCGGGGGGACAACAGCTTTGCCGATGACTTTGCCAACAACCGAAATATTTATTTTCATGCCCTGAATTATTACTACCGCCAGGGTTTCCAGTATTGCGAACTTGGTGATGGGGATGAGCTATGGGAAAACATCAGTTTTGATGAAATTTTTGAAGCCCATAAAAATGTATACCAATTGCTGCGCCAATTTCATTTGGAAAGGCGATTGCATATGCTCTGGGGCAATCATGATATGGTGTACAAGGACAAAACTTATGTGGACAAGCACCTCTCCAGCTATTTTGAGCCCATTGATGGTTCCGACAAGGAACTTTTTGAGGACATCACCTATCATGAAGCCATCGTTTTAAAGCATACGGAAACTGGGCAAGAACTTTTTTGCACCCACGGGCACCAAGCGGATTGGTGGAACTATGTGTGCTGGCGCATTGGTCGATTTCTGGTTCGGGTTTTATGGAAACCCCTGCAAGTAGTGGGTATAGCCGACCCCACCAGTCCCGCCAAAAATTACAAGGAACTTATCCGAATAGAAAAACGGATAAAGCGATGGATCTTAAAGAACAAGCTTCTCATCACCATTGCCGGGCATACCCACAGACCCCGATTTCCCGAACCGGGACAAATTCCCTTTTTTAATGATGGAAGCTGTGTACACCCCAGAAGCATTACCGGTATTGAAATTGAAGATGGAAAAATCGCATTGATCAAATGGCATATCGCCACAAAGGCAGATGGCACATTGCAAATTGTACGAGTGTTGCTGGAGGGTCCTGAAAAATTGGTGGATTATAGGGAACCATAAATCACCTTCCTTTGTTTGGATTGAAAACAAAAAGGAATGGTTGCAGCTTAACGATTTAACGCCGTTTTATCACATTCATGGCAAGGTATTTGCTAACTTTATAGTTACGAATCGACCAAGTTGCTATGAAAAAGCTTGTTTTCCTTCTTATGGGTTTTGGGTTGGGAATCGTTTCCCTACAAGCACAATCCTCCGACCTGCCCACCACCCGTCCCCTACAGATTGGCGACAACAACAATTTGGATGTCAAGGCCAGCAACCAAGGCACATCGCTCCGTATGCCTTCCGTACTCGATGAGAATTTAACCTCCGAAAATGAAAAGCCAGGCGTTCAAATGCTTCCCGATAGGGAACTGCTTCAGGCGGGATACGATTTGGTAATAGACCCCAAGGTGGGCGAAAAAGAGAAAAAGGGTTCCAACGAGCATTTTGGCGACCAATATTTGGGCGATTTAAAGACCACAGCAAAATTTGTCGGGATTGTGTGCCGTGATCATGAGTACGTTGATGGCGACAGAATAAAAATATACCTCAACGGTGAAGTAGTTGAGTACAATTTACTACTCTCAGGTTCCTTTAGAGGGGTTAATCTGGATTTGGCACAAGGATTCAACCGGATTGAATTTGAGGCTCTCAACCAAGGGTCATCCGGTCCCAATACTGCCCAAGTTGTGGTAGCAGATGAAAAAGGGCAAGTAATCCATAACAATCGCTGGAATCTTTCCACAGGCTCAAAAGCAAGCCTGATCATTATTAAGGAAGAGGAATAATCAATCGCCTGGTTTGTAGGTCCACGCTGCTCTTTTCAAAACATCTTCCCTGTAATACGCTGCATCCTTAAATTGCTTATCGGCATAACGTTGTGCCTGATCATTAAAATGGGGCGAATCTGGGTCACCACTCTGCCCCCCGGCCAATATGGTCTTCGCTTTTACTTTGTCCCCAAATTCCACCGCCGCTACAAAACTGTTGCCCCGGGTTCCATAGATTTTCTTGGTGCCATTATCGTAACGGGCACCGTATGCGGCCAAAGCGCCCCATCGCCCACTGGCAAAACCAATGGGGATACTCGGCTTGGCATCATCAAAAGCCTGACGAATATCGCTGTTTAATCGCTGGTAGCGATTGACCTCTCCCCATGGCATTTGCCAAGTGCCAAAATCACTTTCCAATTGGGCGATGGTTTCTTGGAACACTTGCAGTTTTCTGGAATTGGGCCAATCACTCCCCCAATAATTTACCCATTGCATGGGATACATTCCTTCCGGTCTTTCCGCATTTGCATAGCAATGGGTCCCGTAATAATGCGCCAAGGTCATGGCAATTGATTCTTTGGATGTGGTAAAATCCCATTCCCGGAGCACTTCTATTGGTTCTTTCAATTCTGGAATGGGCTGGTCATCATACGCCTGAACCAAACCGGGAATCAAAGCTTTAAACGCTGGCAAATAGGGATCATGGGCCATCTCAATAAGACTGTCCAAGGTGTAACCGCTTCGCCCTGTCAACAAATCAATGACATGGATGCCCCTAAAATTTTCTTGGTCGCGTGACATGTAGTTTGGATAGTCTTCACGCTTTGGACTGAATCCCAAGGCTGATGTATACGGGGTTGAATTGCAATTCTGAATCCATCCATTTTCTGGGTTCAGTACCAAAATATTCTCATCAACGGTGTGCAAGCCTTGCCAATCGGTTTTGGGATTGCTGCCATCAACAGGTTCGGTGTAATCAAAAATGGTATCACGCTTCGGAACAAAATTGCCGTGGAAATAGGCAATATTGCCCTCAGCATCAGCATAAACCGTGTTATTGGAAGAATTGGTTCGGATGTCCATCATCTCCCTAAAACCGTCATAACCGTCCTGCTTGGTACGGATGTAGGACTGCTCCAATGCCTTCACGGGCTCCCACATCATGGCAGAAGCCGTCCACTGACCGTCCGCCAAATGGGTGATGGGGCCATGGTGGGTACGGTACATCGGGAACGTTTTCTCTTTCAGGCTTTCGCCATCTTTATATTTTATGGTTACGGAGCTGGAATCCACAGCTCGCAATTCTTCCCCATAGTGATAAAACAACTTCCCATCATTCTTAACGATGGTTTCCTTGAATTCATCCATCACATCGGTATAGGTCGATGTATGCATCCAACCCGTTTTCTCATTGAAGCCCTGATATACAAAAAACTGGCCCCAGGTCACCGCGCCGTAGGCGTTCAACCCTTCTTCACTGACCACATGCACCTCACCCCGAAAGTAAAACGACGTATGCGGGTTGATCAATAGCATGGCATTTCCCGATTGGGTCAAGTTTCCTGAAATGGCAATGCCGTTGGAACCTTGGGGTTCTGCCATCTCCGTTTCTTTTTCGAGTTGAAGTTCCTTCATATCTGGAAGTTCCATGCCGCTCTCATAAAATGCCTTGATTTTTTCTGTGGAGATACGCTCAATATCGCCCCCAATGGATCCCTCGCTGAAATACATCGGCATCCAAGGCTCAAAATGGGTCAGTAGTTTGGGTTTTACCTCTGGATGGGTGTGGAGATAATAATTGATGCCATCGGCAAAGGCATTGCAAAGCTCCTTTAACCACTCCGGACTTTTCTCGTAATTGGCCTTGGCCTCTTCTTCCGTCATGAACAGTTTGGCACGGAGGTCACTGTACAATGCTTCCTCTCCTTCAACTTCGGCCAAACGGCCTGTGGCCCAAATGTAATTTTGCTCCACGCGGTTAAAATCATCCTCACATTGGGCATACAACAATCCAAACACGGCATCGGCATCAGTCTTTCCGTAGATGTGCGGCACCCCAAAATCATCTCGAATAATAGTGATGTTTTCAGCTTGTGCCTTCCATTTTTCAACTTCGGTCTGAGGTTTTTCCGCACAAGAAAGGAACAGTAAAAGTGCAGCTAGGATTGGAATTCTCATCTGGGGATTTGTTTTAGTTAGCTTTTGTGAAAATACGGGAAATCCAAAACAATTACCAACTTCCGCTGGCACCCCCGCCGCCAGAACTTCCGCCCCCACCGGAAAAACTACTGGAACTGCCCCCGGAAGATGAGCCAGAGCCAAACGAATGGCTTCCCGATGAAGAAAAGGTCTTGCTCATATACGTGCTGTCCGATTTGACCCATGAGATTTTGAAGTCGTCCTTGCCTTTGATCAAAATTTTTAAGATGGCCAATACAATGGTAAACACAAAGAAGCCTATCAACACAAAATATAGCCATGTAATGTTAGCTTTCTCCAACAAGCTGTCTGGATCAACATTGAACCCATAGACCAAAGCAAGAAAAAACAGGGGCATTAGGAGGAAAACCAAACCAAAAGCAACCATCATCAGAGTAGGGATAAACATAAATATCCCTGGAACAAGTCCAAGTTTACCAATAAATATACCCCTGAACATCTCTACGAGATTGGAATACCCTTTGTAAAAAACAAATCCGCCCGCAGCTATAAAAATGGAAAGAAAAAGGGTCAACAACAACATGGCCCACCAAGGCATTTCTCCTTCTGCCTCTATTTCTTGTTTGAACTCTTCCAATGCCTCAGGATTTTTTAAAAACTCAATGATTTGATCCGTGGCCACATCCAGTCCACCAAAATAATCTTCCTCCTTAAATCTCGGGATCATGGTGTTTCTAATGATTCGCGAAGCCACTGCATCCGTGATGTAGGGTTCCAGTCCGTAGCCCACTTCAATACGCACTTCCCTGTCCATTTTTGAGAAAAGAATCAAAACCCCATTATCCTTTTCGTCTTGACCCAATTTATTCTGATTGAAAGCCCCATTGGCATACTGCTCAATGGTTTCGTTGCCCAATTCATTTATGGTAAGAATCACCACTTGATTGGTGGTCTCCGATTCAAACTGATACAATTTGTTGCGGAGCCCTTCAAGTTGTGGTTGCGCAAAAATATGGGCATTGTCGGTAACAATCTCGGTCAATTTTGGGTATTCTTCCTGGGCAGCACACCATGAGAAAACCAAAAACAAAAAACCGAACCATCGTGCTTTTAGCATAATCTTTTTGTCTTTCAAGCATTTAAATATAGCATTTGTAATCTTTCCAAACTCAAAAACCAATCCATCCAGCTTCTTTTTAATTAACCGTAACTTGCAGCTTCTCACTAAGAATTGTTATGCCCGATAAAAAAGTAAGCATCCTCACTGCTTTTAAGACCATAATTTGGCCCAAACGAAAACTCGTTTTTATTGGCCTATTCTTGATTGCCATTAGCAAAGCGGCCAGTTTTGTTGCTCCAATTGCCTCAAAACACCTTATTGATGATGTCATCGTAAATAAAGATGTGAACATGCTCAAATATTTGGTTGCAGGCGTTATGCTGGCCATTCTTGTACAGGCTGTCACTTCCTTTTTATTGACCAAGATTTTAAGCGTACAGGCCCAATATTTAATTTCTGAGCTCAGGGCCCAGGTACAGAAAAAAGTACTCGCTTTGCCCGTTCGGTTTTTTGACAATGCCAAATCGGGAGCTTTGGTATCCCGTATTATGTCCGATGTTGAGGGAGTCCGGAATTTAATCGGCACAGGTTTGGTGCAGTTGGTAGGCGGCATCATCACAGCCGTGGTTTCACTCACCCTGCTTATGGACATCAGCGTTTTTATGACGCTTTTCACCTTTATTCCCCTCACCATATTTGCCATCATTGCGCTAAAAGCCTTTAAAATAATTCGCCCCATTTTCAGGAATCGAGGTAAAATAAATGCCGAGGTGAAAGGTAGATTGACAGAAACTTTGGGAGGCATACGCGTTATAAAAGGGTTTAATGCCGAAAAGCAGGAAGAAGAAGTTTTTGAGGTTGGTGTGGAGCGTTTATATGAAAATGTGAAAAAAAGCCTGACCACCACCGCATTTATGACGAGTTCGTCCACTTTTCTTTTGGGTGTGGCAACCACAAGCGTCATGGGTTTTGGCGGTTATAAAATAATTCAAGGTACCCTTACCATAGGTGAATTTGTGGAATTTACGGTATTGTTGGGCCTTATGATAGCCCCAATTGTTCAAATGAGCAGTGTGGGAAGTCAATTGACCGAAGCCTTGGCCGGTCTGGACCGTACCGAGGAATTGATGAATTTGGAGGAAGAATCCGATGAGGAAAACCGTTCCATTGTATTGGACAACGTGGTTGGGCGAATGTCCTTTTCCAATGTGTCATTTTCATACGAAAAAGATAAAGAAGTGCTGCACAACATCAGTTTTGATGTGGAGCCTGGACAGGTAATCGCCTTGGTAGGGAGCTCTGGGTCGGGAAAATCGACCATTGCAGGCTTGGCCGCCAGTTTTTTAAATCCCGATTCAGGAACCATCACCATTGATGGACACGATTTGTCCAAAGTAAACCTAAACAGTTTTAGACAACATTTGGGCGTGGTGCTGCAAGACGATTTCTTGTTTGAGGGCACTATCCGGGAAAATATCCTTTTCCCCAGACCTGATGCCACCGAGGAAAAACTGCTTGAAGCTGTAAAAGCGGCCTACGTGGATGAATTCACAGACCGATTTGACAAAGGTTTGGACACCTTGATTGGGGAGCGGGGAGTAAAACTTTCGGGTGGTCAACGCCAGCGAATTGCCATTGCGAGAGCTATTTTAGCCGACCCAAAAATTTTGGTTTTGGACGAAGCTACCTCCAGTCTGGATACCGAATCTGAAGCACTTATTCAAAAAAGTTTGGGAGAGCTCACCAAGGGCAGGACCACCTTTGTGATTGCACACCGATTGAGCACCATCCGCAAAGCGGACCAAATTTTAGTGATTGAAAACGGGCATATCCTGGAACAGGGAACACATGAAAAATTAATAGCTTCCGAAGGAAGGTATTTCAACCTGTTTACCTACCAAGCACGGATTTAAGCTTCCTCCGGGGCCAGTTCCACTTCCAAACCATCCAAATCCTCGGTAATACGGATTTGGCAACCTAACCGACTATTGTCCTTTACAAAAAAAGCTTCGGCCAACATGGCCTCTTCATCATCCGATTTTTCCGGAAGCTGATGTTCGGATTGTATGTAACACTGACATGAGGCACACATGGCCATTCCTCCACAAATCCCAATGGTTCCCTCAGGGGCCAGTTCGTAGGAACGCACCACCTCCATCAGGTTCATGTTCATATCGGTTGGGGCATCCACTTCGTGTGAAACGCCTTCTCGGTCGGTTATCTTTATTTTAATATCGCTCATTCTTTGAGGAAATAGGAATTAGGGGTTGTTTTTAATTGATCTGATTAGTCAATTGCCTTTACTACAGCTTTTGGTGCTTCTTTTTTGCTGCCATCAAATCCGGTGACGCCGCCTACGGTGGTATATTTCATCACATATTTCTTATCGGGATGGATGCGTTGGTAGGCACTTTGGCACATCAAAGTGGCCTCATGGAAGCCGCAGAGTATCAATTTTAATTTTCCCGGATAGGTGTTGACGTCGCCAATGGCATAGATGCCGGGAATATTGGTTTGATAGTCCAACGAATTGTCCACTTTTATGGCATTTTTTTCGATTTCCAAACCCCAATCGGCAATCGGCCCCAATTTTGGGGAAAGTCCAAAAAGTGGAATAAAATTATCCACCGCCACATCTGTTTCTTTTGAAGTATCTGTGTTTTTGACCGTGACTCTTTCCAATTTGTCTTCACCATGAAGCGCAACCACCTCGGCAGGGGTAATCAAATTGATTTTCCCCTCATTTTTGAGCTGCTGTACCTTTTCAACGGAGTCCAGAGCACCCCGAAACTCATTTCTTCGGTGCACCAAAGTCACCTCATCGGCCACATCGGCCAAGAAAATGGACCAGTCCAGTGCGGAATCCCCTCCACCGGCAATCAATACTTTTTTATCCCGATAGATTTCAGGCTCTTTGATCATATAGGCCACCCCATTATCCTCATATTGAGCAAGGTTGTCCAACAAGGGTTTTCTGGGCTCAAAACTTCCCAATCCCCCCGCAATGGCAATCACAGGTGCTTGATGCTGGGTGCCTTTATTGGTGGTGACCACAAAAGAGCCGTCTTCCATTTTTTCTATGGTCTCGGCACGTTCGCCCAAGGTAAATCCGGGCTGGAACGGCTTAATCTGCTCCATAAGGTTATCCACCAATTCACCGGCCAAAATTTCTGGGAACCCTGGAATATCGTAAATGGGTTTTTTGGGATAAATTTCTGAACATTGGCCACCAGGTTGGGGCAATGCGTCTATTAGGTGACATTTGAGTTGTAACAAGCCTGCTTCAAAAACAGCAAAAAGACCCGTAGGTCCCGCTCCAATAATAAGTATGTCGGTCTTGATCATGTAACAATGGTTTTGGTGCGCAACTTACCGCTTACCCATGGAAAGATTCATGATTTTCATCAATTAGCTCACATTAATGACTTCCTCGATTTGGGGTGCATATTTTTTAATGGTCATTTCCACACCGCTCTTCAAGGTCATTTGATTGACACTGCACCCAATACAGTTGCCTTCCAACTTCACTTTTACCGAATTGTCGTTGTCTATTGAAATCAATGTGATGTCTCCTCCATCACTTTGAAGAAAGGGTCGAATTTCCTCCAAAGCCTTCTCAACATTTGTTTTAATCTCTTCTGATGTCATGCTCATTTCTTTTTAACGGCGGCACAACCAGCCATAGTTGTAATCTTTATTGCTTCAGTGGGGGGCAAATCCGTATTCCGCCTTACCAACTCACTGACCACATTCTTGGTCAATTCCTCAAACGCATCCTCTGTTGGCGTGGCCGTTTGCAATGCTGCTGGCCTGCCCACATCACCTGCTTCCCGAATACTTTGTACCAAAGGAATCTCGCCTAAAAAGGGTACGTCCAAATCTTCCGCCAAGTTTTTGGCCCCATTTTGTCCAAAGATATGGTATTTGTTGTTAGGCAGCTCTTCTGGCGTAAAATAGGCCATGTTTTCCACAATGCCCAGCACTGGTACGCTTATGGCCTCCTGCTGGAACATGGCAACCCCTTTTCGGGCATCGGCCAATGCTATTTCCTGGGGAGTGCTCACCACAACGGCCCCGGTAACGGGCAAGGACTGCATAATGCTCAAGTGGATATCGCCGGTTCCCGGAGGCAAATCCAACAACAAAAAGTCCAATTCGCCCCAATGGGCATCAAAGATCATTTGGTTGAGTGCCTTTGCCGCCATGGGACCTCTCCAAATCACCGCTTGGTTGGGTTGGGTGAAAAATCCGATGGACAACAATTTGACGCCATAATTCTCGATGGGTTTCATTTTGGCCTTGCCATCCACATTGATGGACAATGGTTTTTCATTGGCCACATCTAACATGATGGGCATGGACGGGCCGTAGATGTCGGTATCCAACAAACCTACCTTAAAGCCCATTTTAGCCAAGGTGACCGCCAAATTTGCGGTAATGGTAGATTTTCCCACACCTCCTTTGCCCGAAGCAACGGCAATGATATTTTGAATGCCTGGAATTGGGTTACCCTTAATCTGATTGACCTTGGGTTTTTCAGGAGCATCAACCTTTAGGTTGACCTTGATCTTTGCCTTTTCATATACCTCTCGGTGAATACACTTTAAAATTTCCACCTCGGTCTTCTTTTTGGCCTGAAGACTTGGATTTTTTATGGTAACATCCACTTCCACTTCATCGCCAAAAACTTGGATGTTGGTAATCGCTCCACTCTCCACAATATTCTGTCCTTCCCCTGGCGCGGATATTTTTTCCAATGCCTTAAGAATGTCTGCCTTTTTCAGCTTCATGTAATCCTAGTTTTATATGCAGTCGTTTGTATTGATTCTAAATTACAAAGATACGGTGTTGCGCTTAGATTAAGAAGTTGGGTCATTGAAATTCAATATAGTAGCACAACTTGCATTTATAGTGTACCATTTAGTCCCATTTTATCAATGGTTAAGCCATTTTATCCTTTGGCTTTTCAGAAAGTCAGGCTATAAAATCGACACAAATACGGATTGGCACCTTACTTTTTTTTGAAAAAAATGTAGCTTAGGTGTTTCAACCGACCAAAAATGTCTATCAAACCTAAATTCTCCCATTTTGTTTGTTTGCTTAGTTTGATAGTTCTGTTTTCCTGTGCCTCAAAACAGGAATTCACAAAAAGGGATGTCAAAAGATCGGAACGCCTGATTGGAATTCATTTCCCAAAAGAGGGCCGGGATACGCTGTATCCGTATTTGAAACGAAACCGCGAAGGGTACGATTCCCTCCGTAAATTCCCCTTAGGCAACGATGTTTTCCCTGCTGTTCGATTTGATCCCGTTCCTTTTGGATTTGAAATGCCAGAGCAAGCGGACAATCAAACTTGGGAAATTCCGGATCATGTGGAAATCCCAGAACCTTACAATGACTTGGCCTTTTATACCATTCCGCAATTGGCCTCATTGATCAAACACCAAAAAATCACCTCAACCGAATTGACACAGTTCTTTTTGGCCCGATTAAAAAAATACCAGCCCACCTTGCAGTGCAGCATCAGCATTACGGATAGTTTGGCCTTGGCCCAAGCGGAGCGTGCTGATGAAGAACTAAAAAATGGCATCTACCGCGGTATTTTGCATGGTATCCCCTATGGAACAAAAGATTTGATGTCCGTTCCCGGCTATACCACCACATGGGGGGCCGCACCCTACCAAAATCAAGTTTTGGATGAAACGGCAACCGTTGTAAAAAAATTGGAGGATGCCGGAGCAATTTTGGTTGCCAAACTGGTATCTGGGGCCTTGGCCCGCGGCGATGTATGGTTTGGAGGCAAGACCAAAAATCCTTGGGATATTAAGCAAGGTGCCAGTGGTTCTTCGGCGGGGTCGGGGTCGGCCACCTCGGCAGGATTGGTCCCTTTTGCCCTTGGTACCGAAACATTGGGTTCCATTACCTCGCCCAGTACCCGAAATGGAATCACGGGACTACGTCCCACCTATGGCCGTGTCAGTCGGTATGGGGTGATGAGTTTGAGCTGGTCCATGGACAAAGTAGGGCCTATGGGACGAAATGCAGAGGATTGTGCCATTGTCTTTAGCGTCATCCAGGGGAAGGACAAAAAGGATTTAACCACAGTGGATCTTCCTTTTGGAGTGGATTGGGATAAGGATATTGCCCATCTAAAGATAGCTTATCTAAAAAAAGACATCGAAAAAGATACTACGGAAAGTGGTGACAATCTAAGAACGGCACTTAAAAAATTGGAAGAAATGGGGGTACATCCCATCCCAGTGGAAATGCCAAAGGAGATTCCCTATAGAGGGTTTGATATTATTTTGAGAGCAGAGGCGGGTGCCTTTTTTGATGAATTGGTGCGATCCGGGGAAGTGGATATGATGGTGGAACAAGACCAACGTTCCCGGGCCAACTCCCTTAGGCAAAGTCGATTTATCCCCGCTGTGGAATATCTACAGGCCAATCGTCAACGACAGGTTTTGATTGAAAAAATGCACTCTCTGATGAAAGATTATGATGTGCTCATTTCCCCAACGTTTGGCAACGACCAATTGCTGGCCACCAATTTAACGGGACATCCCGTGATCGCAATCCCTACGGGATTGGATAAAGAAAATCATCCAACCAGCATGACCTTTGTGGGCAACTTATATGATGAAGCTAGTATTTTGTTATTGGCCAAGGCCTTTCAAGAGCAAACGGCATTTGATGAGCTGCACCCTCCAGGATTTTAAAGCTCTTTCGCAGGATCCCAAAAATGCTTTTGAAAATCCACGATTTGATTGTCCTTTACCTTGATTCCTTCGTTTTCCAGAAGCTGTTGCATGAGATTGGTCCCTCCAAAATGGTGTTTTCCGGTCAAGATTCCAACTCGGTTCACCACCCGGTGGGCCGGCACATCCTTGGCCGAGGAATTGTTCATGGCCCAACCTACCATTCGAGCGCTTCGGGCAGCGCCTAGATACTTTGCAATGGCCCCATAGGAGGTGACCCTACCATATGGAATCTGTCGCGCCACTTCGTAGACCTTATCAAAAAAGCTTTGCTCTTCCATTTTAGCGATAAAAGATTCGAATGAGGGTAATGATTAAAAGTACAAGCATCAAAGCACTCAAAATATAATTGGAATTCTTTGAGAACCTATTGGTCTTCGTCTCCAATTTATCAAAATAAAACGTGTACAAGTATAAAACCGCGAAGGTTCCAGCACCTGCGGCCACCACAAAAGTGGTGATGTCCTTGGCCTCAAATTTAATCCAACCGGCCTCGTTCCACATGGCATTCAGTCCACTGTAGTAGGGAATGGTCAAAAGATTTAGGGCCGCCAATAAAATACCTTTATAAAAACTGTTCTTTTTACTGACTTTTACCTCCTTTAGCTTTTGTTCTTTTTTCCGCTTGGCGGTAATAAAAAAGTAAATGGCAAAAAAGGCGAAAACCGCAATGGCTATTTTCAACAATAGGTCAATTACCTCGGGATTTTTATATAGAAATTTTGAAATAAAAACGGCAATATAGGCCTGTACCATGATCATTGTGGACACCCCCAAACTGAAGATGACACCATTCAGCTTTCCTTTTTCCACACTGGTTTTGGCCGCATTCATATTGAGCAGACCCGGCGGTACGGTAGCCATAAAGGCAGCCGAGAATGTGGCGAAGAAGAGTATAAGGATATGGGTCATTGGCTAGTTTATCCTAAACCGGATATAGGTAATTGGTTTTCCAGCATCAAGATACTGATTTTCATAGAAAGTCTGGATTTCCAAAACTTCGGAGGGGCTTCCTTCGTTTTTGTACACATCATGATTGGCATACAAAATTTCGTGCCCCAAGCCCTGTAAAAGCCCTAACGTATACCCATGCATGAACTCGCTGTCGGTCTTTAAATTTACAATCCCCTTAGGCTTGAGTATTTTTTTGTATCGCTCCAGAAAAACAGGATTTGTCATCCTATGTTTGGTGCGTTTGTATTTGATCTGTGGGTCTGGAAAGGTAATCCAGATTTCATCGACCTCGTTTTCGCCAAATAAATGATCTATCAGTTCAATTTGGGTGCGAAGGAAGGCCACATTGTCCAATTTTTGTTCCAAGGCCGATTTGGCGCCACGCCAAAACCGAGCTCCTTTTATATCGACCCCAATATAGTTTTTGTCAGGGTTTCTTTGGGCCAATCCAACAGTATACTCGCCCTTGCCACACCCCAGTTCCAGCACAATGGGATTGTCATTTTTAAAAAAAGAGACCCACTTGTTTTTTAGTTTGAATCCTTCCAGAACTTCCTCCCTTGTGGGTTGCACCACATTGGCAAACGTTTCGTTCTCCTTAAACCGTTTTAGCTTGTTCTTACTTCCCACCGCTTGTGCTTTTGAGCAAAAATTTAATGTTTTGGCAAAACTAAGGAAATCTAAAAGCAATTTGGATTTTGTTTTTTTACGGTTATGCAAAATTCGAAACGCATTTTGGTGGCTCCATTGAATTGGGGTTTGGGGCATGCTACGCGATGCATTCCCATTATCAATGCCCTTTTGGAACATGGACATCAGCCTTTTATTGCTTCGGATGGGGTTGCCTTGGCCCTTTTGCAAAAGGAATTTCCAGGTTTACCTTCCTTTGAGTTGCCTTCCTATAAAATCACCTATGCCGAAAAGGGGAAGAATTTCAAGATCAAAATGATTTGGGATTCGCCCAAGGTGATCAAGGCCATGGCCAAGGAAAAAAAGGCAGTAAAAAAATTGGTGAAAGAGCATCAATTGGATGGTATCATTTCGGATAACAGACTGGGGGTATATTACAAAAAAGTACCCTGTGTGTTTATCACCCACCAACTCAATGTGCTTTCGGGGAACACTACGTGGATGAGTTCGCAGGCACATCAAAAGATCATAAAAAAGTTCAATGCCTGTTGGGTACCCGATGTTGAGGGCAAGCCCAATTTAACGGGAAAGCTGGGGCATTTGAAAAAGTCCAAACTCAACATCAAATATTTGGGGCCATTAAGTCGATTTGAAAAAATGGACGTCCCTGTGATCTATGATCTTATGGTCTTGCTTTCAGGCCCCGAACCGCAACGGACCCTTTTGGAAGAAAAACTCTTGGCGGAACTTCAGCCGTTTGAGGGAAACATTCTTTTTGTGGGGGGCAAGATTGAGGCCTCGAAGACCACAGAAGAGATCAAAACGGAAAATGGTTCCATTATTCGCATCAATTTTATGCAATCCCATGAACTGCAAACGGCATTGAACCAAAGTGCCAAGGTCTTATGCCGATCGGGCTATACCACGGTGATGGATTTGGCCAAATTGGAAAAAAAGGCCTTTTTTATACCGACACCGGGGCAATATGAGCAGGAATATCTGGCCAAACGTATGGAAAAACAAAATTTGGTGCCTTACAGTGAACAAGATAATTTTACATTGAAAGATCTATCCCGAATAGATGCTTTTGAAGGCTTGGCACAGTTTGAATCGGAAATTGATTATGCGGATTTGTTTACGGCCTTTTCCAAGGTGAATGAGAACTCGGAACCAACGTCTTCCTCACTTTCCACGTAGATTTTTTCACCATGCACCTCAATGATGTGCTTTACAATGGCCAGCCCCAGACCTGAACCTCCTTCACTGCGGCTACCGCTCTGGTCCACCCGGTAAAAACGCTCAAAAAGTCGGGGAATATGTTCCTTGGGAATACCTTCACCATTATCCGTAACCCTTACAATGACCTTGTTCTTGATCAGGTTTTCAACGCTCACCTCCGTGGTCCCGTTGGGATATCCGTATTTGATGGAGTTTACAAGAAGGTTACTGATCACCTGCTGTATTTTTTCCCGATCTGCATTTACATAGATGGGCTGTGTGTATTCCATATCAAAAGTAAGGGTGATATCCTTCTCTGCCGCCTTCATCTCCAAAAGGTCGAACACATTTTTTATCAGCTCAATGATATCAAAATCCTCTCGCTCCAATTTGAGTCCCCCTACCTCCAATTTGGTGATCAAATCCAGGTCTTTTACGATGTATATCAACCGCTCCACCCCTTTACTGGCCCGCTCCAAATACTTTTTCCTTAGTTTTTTGTCTTTCATGGCACCATCCAATAGGGTAAGGATATACCCCTGAACGGTAAAAAGTGGGGTTTTGAGTTCGTGGGACACATTTCCCAGAAAGTCTTTTCGGTATTCTTCCCGAATTTTTAGGGTGTCAATCTCTATTTTCTTTCCCTCCGCAAATTTTTCAATTTCCTCGGTAAGGGTCTTCATGTCGGTTGTTACGGGTTTTGAAGAAAAAGAGGATGACTCCAAGAGAGAGACATCGTCATAGATTTTTTTGATCCGCCGGTAGATAAAGCGTTCCACCCGAATCTGGAGGATGACAAAACAAATGGCAAAGCAAATCAGTGCAAACAGGATGGTATGGGACCAGTTTATCCTTTCTTCCTCCATAAGAAAGGCCACGAACAATCCGGTTAGGAACACTGTGATAAAAAGGGAAGACCTAAATGCAAATTTATAGGATTTCCGTAGTTGAATGGCCATTACAGAACAAACTTATACCCTACGCCCTTAACGGTTTTAAAGTGATGGTCCCCGATTTTCTCGCGCAGTTTTCTGATATGGACATCGATGGTACGGCCACCGACCACGACTTCATTCCCCCAAACTTTGTCCAGTATCACTTCTCTTTTGAACACTTTGCTTGGTTTTGAGGTAAGCAGTGACAGGAGCTCAAATTCTTTTCGGGGCAGTATGATTTCCTCGCCGTTGTTGATGATCTTGTACTCTTCCCTATTGATGACAATGTTCCCAACTTTGACGATATCCTCAACTTCTTTCTTTTCTTCCTTCAATCTTCGCAGCAATGCCTTCACCTTGCTCACCAAAACCTTTGGTTTTATGGGTTTGGTGATATAATCATCGGCACCGGCATCAAACCCGGCCACTTGCGAATAATCCTCGCCACGAGCGGTTAAGAAGGTAATGATCGAGTTTTCCAATCCAGGGGTATTCCGAATCTGTTCACAGGCTTCAATACCATCCATTTCGGGCATCATTACATCGAGGATGATCAAATGTGGCATTTTTTTCTTGGCCTTTGCCACGCCCTCAGCACCATTTTTGGCGGTAAAGACCTCATACCCTTCTGCAGACAGATTATAGCTTACAATCTCCAGAATATCAGGTTCATCGTCTACAAGTAAAATCTTAATGTCCTTGGTTTTCATGGGATGGTATTTCTAAGTTAAACGCCCAAATGTAAAGATAATACTATAACGGGATAAATGCTTAACATTCATTTAATCTCATAACATTATTGTAACGGTTCCCAAATAAACACTTAACACACAGCTAACATCGCTTTTACAGCCTGTGGCGTTCTTTGCGCCAAATACTTACCTGATAATGAAATATTTTTTATTGATTTTGACCCTTGCATTAACCGTGCAAGTGGTAGCGCAGGATGCCACGGGAAGCATCGTAGGTAAACTGACAGACAGGGAGCTGAATGACGAGCCCCTAGCTTTTGCCAATGTCCTTATAAAAGGAACAACAACCGGAACAACTTCGGATTTTGATGGTTTATATGAAATCCCCAATGTGGAACCTGGTGTGTACACATTGACCTATAGTTATTTGGGGTACGAAACTGTTGAAATTCCAAATGTAGAAGTAGTGGGTGGCAAGGTAACAAGTGTAAATGTGCCCATGAGTGCTTCTTCTGGATTAGCGTTGGACGAAGTTGTGGTTACAACTGTTTCTAGAAAAGACTCGGAAATTGCATTGCTTTTAGATCAGAAAAGAGCCATTACTTTGGAAACTTCCATTGGAGCTGAAGAATTGGCCAGAAAAGGAGCCAGCGATGCCGCCACAGCCGTTACCAAAGTCACTGGGGTCTCTAGAGAAGAAGGTTCCAACAATGTTTATGTTCGAGGTTTGGGTGACCGATTTAATGTTACCACCCTCAATGGACTTCCACTGCCATCCAACAACACAGCCAAAAAGAATATAGATCTGAGCATATTTGGCACAAGCATCATTGAATCTATTGGAATAGATAAGACCTATAATGCACAAAATTATGGTGATTTTGGTGGCGCCAACATTAATATTGTATCTCGAAACTATACGGGATCTGGTTTCTTGGAGCTCGGTGTAGGTTCTGGGGTAAACACCGAGGCCATTGGTGTTGATGATTTCTACTTATTTGATGGCCCAAATTTTAGTGGTTTTTACGATAAATCAATTCCTGATGGTGCCTTCAACAACAATTTTGACACAAGTTGGGATCGCGAGACACGAAGTACTCCAGTTAATTCAAATATTTCACTTAAGGGAGGAGAGTCCTTCAATATAGGTGAAAATTCAAGATTGAATTTCTTTGCTGTTGGTTCATTCAGCAATGGTAATTCCTATAGAGAAGGTGTAAACAGAGGAGCTCCCAACTTGGGAACCGGATTGCCCAATTCAGATTTCGATTATCAAAAATACAGCTACCAAACCTCCACAACCCTAATGGGCAACGTTGGTCTTCGTTTGGGTACTGCAAATGATATCAAATACAATTTTTTGTTGCTCAATAATAGCGAGCAAAAGCACGAGGAGTTTAACGGTATTCTAGATAGGGAGGATGATGCGCCAAACGGAGGTGGTTTTATTCAACGTAATACGTTTGACAAGACCTTGCTCCTTGTACACCAACTGTTGGGAAGTCATGATTTATCCGAAAAATTTGAGGTGAACTGGGGCTTGGGCTACAACTTTGTCCAAAACCTGATTCCAGATCGTCGCCAAAACATTCTTTTGCCATATACCAATAACGACCCAGAAGGGCCTAAGTCATTTAGGCTTGTTTCTGCTGCATCGGCAAACCATAGATTCTTTCAAGAATTGGAAGAAGAAGAAATTGTCGCCAATTTATCCACATCATTTAAATTCAAAAAAAATGAGGATGACGGGTTTGATGGAAAATTCACAGTGGGGTACAATGGCCGTTTCAAAAATGTTGATTTTGATGCCACCCAGTTTAACTACCAAATATTGAACGTTGCCAACCAACCGTTTGTAGATCCATATAACATTGATGCTTATTTTGATGAGTATGGCCCAGATTCCGGTTTTTGGCAAATCAGAACCTTTAGGGGAACAGCATCCACCGAAGGTGCGCTAGACCCGCAGACTTATGGAGGAGAACAACAGATCAATGCTGGATATGTAACCTTGGAATACAAGTTTACTCCAAAATTCACGTTGTTCGCTGGTGCCCGGGGAGAGCAAATCAATCAGACCATTGAATGGAGCACCGTAATTCAAGGGGATGACAGCAACGAATTGGACACCTTTGAGTTTTTGCCTTCACTGGCTTTAAAATATGAATTGAACGAAAAGCAAAATTTACGGTTGGCAGCCAGTAAAACGTATACTTTGCCACAGTTTAAGGAGAGGGCACCCTTTCTTTTCCAAGAAGAAATCAACCAAGATACACAAGGTAACCCTGCCCTAACCAATTCTACCAATTACAATTTCGACCTAAGATGGGAACTGTTCCCAACATCAAGCGAGTTGGTATCGTTGGCGGTGTTTGGAAAATACATTGAAAATCCAATCAATACTTTCTTGGTTGTATCAGCCGCCAACAATTTAAGCTATGCAAACACAGGTGACAACGCCAGAGCTTTTGGTGCTGAACTGGAAGTGAAATTGGACATCATAGAAAATGAAAGGGAAACAGCAGAAAGTATCTTGACCAATAGACTGTCCATAGGTGGTAATGTTTCCTATTTGAACACCAGTCAAGAATTGGACTATCAAAAAGTTTCGGACGAAACAATTTTTGCGGCTGCTTTTACCAACACAAAGGCTCCTTTGCAAGGCGCATCTGACTTTATTTTTAATGCTGATGCCAGCTATTACACAGAATTTTCTGAAAACAAGAACCTCAGGACCACTCTTGCTGCCAACTATTTCTCGGATCGTATTTACGCTTTGGGGAGCACTGGTAGGGGCCATTTAGTGGACAAAGGTTTTGTTGCCCTTGACTTTATTACCACTGCTGAGTTGGGAGAACACTTTGAGATTGGATTGAACATGAGAAACCTGCTAAATCCTACCGTTGAACGGGTAAATGAGAACGCGGAAGGAGATTTGGACACGGACAACCCCGCTATCCCTGGATTTTTGGAAGATGGCCCTGTTACAGCGCTATCATACAAAAAGGGAGTTGACTTTAGTCTGTCCTTAACCTATAAATTCTAAATCTGAATACTCACCAATAAAAATGTAAATCTGAATTTTTAATCTAAAACTATACTTATGAAAAAATCACTTTTTAAATTTTTGCTGAGCTTTGCTGCAATGGCTTTTATAGTCTCTTGTGCAAGCGACGACAATGGCCCAACCCCACCTACCGATGATGACCCAGTAGCTACGTGTTCCGACAATATCCAAAACGGTGACGAAACTGGCGTTGACTGTGGAGGATCTTGTAGTGCATGTCCTGAACCTCCTGTGGAACTTTCTGGAGATGTTACCGAAGACACGGAGTTGGATGCTTCAAACGAATATAGCCTAACAGGTAGTTATATTGTTAAACCAGGTGCTTCCTTGACCATTCCTGCCGGTACCGTTATAAAAGCTTCGGGTGGTACAGCGGCTTTCATCGGTGTTGAAAGAGGTGCACAAATCTTTGTCAATGGTACTGCCTCTGCTCCTGTTGTTATGACTTCAGATGCGGCTTCCCCTGCCCAAGGTGACTGGGGTGGATTGGTCATCGCTGGTGATGCTCCAACAAACAAAGGTGTGGATGTAACTACAGAAGTAGGTGAGCTTACGTATGGTGGAAACACAGCTGATGATGATTCTGGTTCCATCACTTACCTACGCGTTGAGTACACAGGTGCTACTTTCTCAAACGACAAAGAGTTCAACGGTGTTTCCTTGTTCGGTGTTGGTTCTGGTACTACTTTCGAGTATGTTCAATCTTACAACGGAGGTGACGATGGTATCGAGTTCTTCGGAGGAACTGTGGATGGTAACTACTTGGTATCCATCGGAAGCGGTGATGATTCCATTGATTTTGCTGACGGATGGACCGGAAACGGTAGCAACTGGTACATTGCCGGTGGTGCAAAAGCCGGTATTGAAGGTTCCAATAACGGTGATGATGGTGATGCCACTCCTGTTACCACAACTACATTGAGCAATATTACCGTAGTAGGTCCTGTTACTGAAGGTGCATTGTTCTTCAAAGAGGGTGGTGGTAGTTTTACCATTGACAATTTCTATGCTTCCGATATTGATCTTGGAGTTAATGTAACGGACGGTGATGCTCCTGCCGGAGTTCGTATTGAAAACGGTGATTTAGCAATTACAAACATCCAATTTGCTGATGCTGCTGAAGGATTCGCTGCAACTAACTACGCTGGTGCCAATCAAGCCTTCTATACCGAAGGTATTGCGACTGGTGCTGGCAACGGTGCTGCTTCTCCTGATTGGGCTTCTGGTTGGACAACAGGTTTGGACAATAGTGGTTCTACACAGGAAAACTTGGCTGGGGAAGTTACTGGTGATGTAGAGTTGGATGCTTCAATAGAATACTTCTTAACTAGTGGATTTATCGTAAAAGAAGGTGGTTCTTTGACCATTCCTGCCGGTACCGTTATAAAAGCTTCTGGTGGAACAGCTGCCTTTATCGGCGTTGAAAGAGGTGCTCAAATCTTTATCAATGGTACTGCAGCTGCTCCTGTTGTTATGACTTCCTCCAGTGAAACTCCTGCCCAAGGTGATTGGGGTGGTTTGGTAATCGCTGGTGATGCCCCTACCAACAAAGGTGTGGATGTAACTACTGAGGTAGGTGACCTTACCTATGGTGGTTCTACTGCTGATGATGATTCTGGTTCTATCACTTACCTACGCGTTGAGTACACAGGTGCTACTTTCTCCAATGACAAAGAGTTCAACGGGGTTTCACTATTTGGTGTAGGTTCCGGAACTACTTTTGAGTATGTGCAGTCTTATAATGGCGGTGATGATGGTATTGAGTTCTTTGGCGGTACCGTAAATGGAAACTACTTGGTATCCATTGGAAGTGGTGATGATTCCATTGATTTTGCTGATGGATGGACCGGAAACGGTAGCAACTGGTACATTGCCGGTGGTGCAAAAGCCGGTATTGAAGGTTCCAATAACGGTGATGATGGCGATGCCACTCCAGTTACCACAACTACCTTGAGCAATATTACCGTAGTAGGTCCTGTTACTGAAGGTGCCTTGTTCTTTAAAGAGGGTGGGGGTGTATTTACCATCACCAACTTTTACACCAGCGGTGTTGATTTAGGTGTTAACGTAACCGATACAGATGCTGAAGCAGCTGTACGAATTGAAGCTGATGACCTGTCTATCAACCCAATTCAATTTGATGCTCCTGCGATGGGCTTCTTAAATACAAACTATGCAGGATTGAACTTGGATTTCTTCACTGTTGGTGACAACACTGGTGCTGGTAATGGTGCCGCTCAACCAGATTGGGCCGCAGATTGGACCGTTGGCATCGAATAATGGTTTCGATATAACCTTTTATATATTAAAAGCCTCCGAAATATCCGGGGGCTTTTTTAGTATTCGTCAAATTAAAAGGCCTTTTCGTCAAACTGCACGCACCCCAAGGTCAATTTTTTTTATATTTGTGGCATAGCCTTTGGTATCAATATTTTATGAAGCACTTTTACCTTGTCATTTTCTTTTTTGTCTGTACGCTTGGTTTTTCACAAGAAAATACCTCAAGCTCAGATATTGATGGGTTTAAGCTGTATCCCAATCCCGTTACCCAGGGCAAGGTTTTCATTGAAACAACCAAAAATGCCCCCAAACAAATTCTCATTTTTGATGTCTTGGGAACCCAGGTCCTTCAAACCACAATTTTAGGTAACGAACTCAACCTTTCCAGACTCACCAAGGGCGTTTATATTCTCAGGGTCCTAGAAGGAAACAAAGCCGCCACTAGAAAGCTTATTGTCAAGTAGTTTACCCTTTTCAAGCCTTTCCTCTACACCATAAACCACACTTTTTCCACTTTTACCTACATATTTTTCTGTTTCACAACATTTTATAGCCTCTGAGCCAAGGTTGACCTACTTTTACTTTGCACATGATCCCAAATCAGCATACATGAAGAAAATCTACTTTGTTCTTATTATGATTATGTCTTTACCTCTAATTTCCTATGGTCAAGAGTTGGTCAGTGTAAATACTGAACCTGTACAAGAGCTAAAGGGTTTTAAAATGTACCCTAATCCTGCCTATGGCGAGGAAATCTATATTACCACCGAGACCAATGGCAACAAAGCCATCAAAATTTACGATGTTTTTGGAGAGGTGGTCCTCACGGATAGAATTTCAACCAATACCTTGGATATATCCAGATTGGTCCCCGGGGTCTATGTACTCCAGGTGACCGAACAAAAAAAGACCATGACCCGGAAACTGGTCGTTAAATAACAACCATGATGTTTTAGAAAGTCCTTCGTAGAGGGACTTTTATTTTTGGGTACTTTTATGCCCAATGAGCAACATGGATATTCAACGGATTTTTTCCATTTCAAATCCCACCGAATTTGAGGATGTGGCATTGGAGGTGTTCCAATTCCAATATAAAAACAACCCCGTCTACAAAACCTATTGCGATTATTTGGGAAAATCCCCGGTAAATGTCGCTCACTCGACAGAAATTCCGTTTCTGCCCATAGAATTTTTCAAAACACAAAAGATAACCGCCTCCACAAAACAGCCCGAAGCCGTTTTTGAGAGCAGCGGTACCACCCAAGCATCAGTAAGCAAGCATTTTGTGCCTGATCTCAAGATATATGAACAAAGCTTTCTAAACGGTTTTACCTCATTTTATGGCCCAGTTGATGAGTATTGCATCCTGGCTCTGCTACCCTCATACTTGGAACGCGAAGGCTCCTCTTTGGTCTATATGGTGAACGAACTGGTTTCCCGATCCAAACATCCTGATAGCGGTTTTTATCTCTACAATTTGGAAGAATTGCACCAAAAACTCACCATTTTGGAAAAAAACCAGATCAAAACAATGTTGATAGGGGTTTCCTTTGCGCTTTTGGATTTGGCCGAGCAAGCTCCTATACCACTTAAGAACACCATCATCATGGAAACCGGCGGAATGAAGGGAAGGCGTAAAGAGTTGATCAGGGAAGAATTACACGATATGCTGAAAAGTGCCTTTCAAGTTGCTGAAATTCATTCGGAATATGGAATGACAGAACTGCTCTCCCAAGCCTATTCCCAAGGCGATGGGGTTTTCAGGACACCCCCTTGGATGAAAATTATCACCCGCGATACCGAAGATCCATTGTCGCTCCAATCCCATGGCAAAACCGGGGGAATCAATATTATTGATTTGGCCAATGTGTATTCCTGTTCCTTTATTGCCACCCAAGATTTGGGAAAAACCCATTCCAACGGTTCATTTGAAGTCTTAGGCCGATTTGATCATTCGGACATCAGGGGCTGTAATTTGATGGCCCTATAAATCTAATAAGACACAATAGCATGGTTTTCGTCAACCTGAACTTGTTTCAGGTTCGCATCGCCACATACATAAGCCACATCATGCGATTCTGAAATACCTTGCCTGCCGGCAGGCAGGAATTCAGAATGACGCTTTCATGACTTTTACTCTACTATCAGAACAAAATAATTCTTCTTGCCCCGTTGCAGCAACACAAACTTGTTGTTGATCAAATCAGCTTCGGTGATCAGGTAGTCCTCTTTTACTTTCTCCTTGTTCACAGAAATGGAATTCTGTTTCAGATCCCTACGGGCTTCACCATTTGATCCCAAGAAATTGGTCTTGGCCGCCAGAGCCCCTATCATATCCAAACCGGGATTCAACTCGTTCTTGGATATTTGGGCCTGTGGCACACCCTCAAACACATCCAAAAAGGTTTTTTCGTTCAATTGTTTTAAATCGGCGGAGGTCGATTTTCCAAAAAGGATTTCACTGGCCTTTATGGCATTTTCCAAATCCTCCTTGGAATGGACCATGGTGGTGATTTCTTCGGCCAATTTCTTCTGAAGCATTCGTAAATGTGGTGCTTCCTTGTGCTCAGCCACCAAATTTTCTATTTCTTCTTTTTCTAAAAAAGTAAATATCTTGATGTATTTTTCAGCATCCTCATCCGAAGTGTTCAACCAATACTGATAGAATTTATAGGGTGAGGTCCGTTCGGCATCCAACCACACATTTCCGCCTTCGGTCTTGCCAAATTTGGTCCCATCGGCCTTGGTGATCAGCGGACAGGTCAACGCAAAGCCTTTTCCACCCCCTATCCTACGGATAAGCTCGGTTCCCGTGGTAATATTCCCCCATTGGTCACTACCACCCATTTGCAGGGTGCAATCGTGGTTTTGGTAGAGGTACAAAAAGTCATAGCCTTGTACCAATTGATAGGTAAACTCGGTAAAGGACATGCCTTCCTTGGCATCGGAGGACAATCGTTTTTTTACGGAATCCTTGGCCATCATGTAGTTTACGGTAATATGCTTCCCAACATCCCGAATGAATTCCAAGAATGTAAAATCCTTCATCCAATCGTAGTTGTTCACCAGAACCGCTGCATTATCGGCATCACTTTCAAAGTCCAAAAAACGGCTCAACTGGCTTTTGATGGCCTCTTGGTTGTGGCGAAGGGTCTTTTCATCCAAAAGATTGCGCTCAGCTGATTTCCCGGAGGGATCACCGATCATTCCCGTGGCACCACCCACCAAGGCAAACGGCTTATGCCCGGCCAATTGAAAGTGCTTCAACATCATCACACTCACCAAATGCCCAATATGAAGGGAGTCTGCGGTAGGATCAATGCCCACATAGGCGGCCCGCATCCCTTCCATAAGATGTTCCTCGGCACCGGGCATTACATCATGTACCATTCCCCTCCATTGCAGTTCTTGAACAAAATTCTTCGCCATGATTGTCTTTTAGAATAGCTGCAAATATAAAATGAAGTTGGCACTTCCCTGAATAAATCCGTTACAAATAGGTACTTTTATCGCATGATATTGGTCACTGGAGGCACTGGATTGATTGGTTCGCACCTACTGTTCCATTTGGTAAAAAAGGGAGAGGCCGTAAGGGCCACGTACAGAAGCGCGGATACCCTTGATAAAGTCGTCAAGATCTTTGGGTATTATAGCGACAATCCATCCAGCCTGATGGAACACATTGATTGGGTGCAGGCCAATATCACCAACATAGGGGAGCTGGAAGCTTGTTTTGAAGGCATAAACTACGTTTACCATTGCGCCGCATTGATTTCCTTCGACCCAAAACTGTACAAAACCTTGGCAAAAACCAATGTGGAAGGAACGGCCAATGTGGTGAACCTTTGCCTAAAGTACAAAATTGAAAAACTGTGTTATGTAAGCTCCATTGCCGCCGTAGGGCCAAGTATTAAAGGAAATGTGGTCACCGAAGAGAATGAGTGGAACGACACCCATGCCTCGGTGTACGGGATTACAAAGCATGATGCTGAATTGGAGGTTTGGCGGGGTTCACAAGAAGGGGTGGATGTTGTCATCGTTAATCCCGGAGTGGTCATTGGTCCCGGGTTCTGGAAATCTGGAAGTGGTTCATTTTTCACCTATGCCGCAAAGGGTAAGAAATCCTTTATCCCCGGCGGAACGGGTTTTGTAACCATAAATGACGTGGTTTCCGCCATGGTGGCCCTCATGGAATCAACTATTGCCCAAGAACGGTTCATCTTGGTCAACCAAAATCTCTCGTACGGTGAACTTTTTCAAAAAATAGCTCCAAAATTGGGCGTTGCCCCACCCACTAAAAAAGTACCCTTTTGGATGTTGGAACTCTTTTGGCGATTGGATTGGTTGCGAAGCAAGCTGCGTGGAAAAAGAAGGAGACTGACTAAAACAATGGCCAAAAAACTCTACAAACAAGAACTGTACAGTAGTACAAAATTGATGGATGCCATTGACTTTACATTTGAAGATTTGGATGCGGCCATCGCCTTTTGTTGCGCCAAATTTAAGGAGAAGGGGTAATGGAGTCCCTCTCTTTTTTTAAGTCTTGGATGGAATCTCTTCGATTGGTCTGTGCTTCCCGGATGCTATCATTTCTTTTTTGTGTGGTTGCTTCCAGCGCATCTTTTCTTTTTTCGATCAAGGCTTCCACACCTTCGTAAATAGATTGGTATTCCAACGGAACGGAAGCATAGTAGAGATCGCTTTGGGCAAACTGGGTGCTGTCCACATCATGTTTTTTATAAAGAAACTCCATAATGTCGATGCCGGTTTTGTCAAAAGCGCTGGAGAATGCCGACTTGCCGGAGTTCAATATGGCCAAATCATAGAGAATTTCGGTCATTTTTTCTTTGGGAATAAGGTTTTCGGGTTGTTCCACCACCTTCTCGCCACAGGAAAGAAAAAACACTCCAAAAAAGAACAGCACAGCCTTCTTCATAGTTTACCGATTGAATGTGAGTCGTTTTGCGTTTTTCTTCTCTGAAAAAACACCATTATCATACGCTAAATGACCGTTGACAAAGGTTCGCACCACTTTGGAATCAAAAGTAACACCTTCAAAAGGAGACCACCCACATTTATAGAAAATATTGTCTTTTTTAACCTCTTCTTGGGAATTTCGGTTCACCTGGACCAAATCTGCATAATAGCCTTCACGAATATAGCCACGACGGTCAATAGCAAACAACTTTGCAGGATTGTGGCACATTTTCTCCACCATTTTTTCCAAGCTGATGATCCCCTCTTTTTCCTTTTGAAGCATGGCCAACAACGCATGTTGCACCAACGGCCCGCCGGACGGGGCTTTGGTATAGGGATTTTTCTTTTCTTCCAAGGTGTGGGGTGCATGATCGGTGGCCACCACATCAATGCGGTCATCCAAAAGGGCCTTCCACAATTTTTCCCGATCTGTTTTGGTCTTTACGGCAGGGTTCCATTTGATCAGGGTGCCCTTTTCGGCATAATCGGCATCCGAAAACCACAAATGGTGGATGCAGACCTCAGCCGTGATCTTCTTTTCCTCCAACGGGATGGCATTGGTGAACAAATCCGTTTCAATTCCGGTGGACACATGGAACACATGCAGTCTGGCACCAGTTCTTTTAGCCAAGGCTATGGCTTTGGAAGAGGACAAATAACACGCTTGTTCGCTTCGTATGATGGGGTGCAACTCAATCGGGATGTTGTCACCGTACATTTCTTGGTATTTGGCCAAATTGGCGCGAATGGTGCCCTCATCCTCACAATGGGCAGAAATCACCATTTCGGTGTTGCTGAAAATCTTCTCCAAAACAGCTTCATCATCCACCAACATATTTCCTGTGGATGAGCCCAAGAACAGTTTTACCCCAGAACACGCATTTTTGTCCAAGCGCTTCATCTCTTCCAAATTGTCGTTGGTGCCTCCAAAAAGGAAGGAATAGTTGGCAAAGGCATCCTTGGATGCAATGGCAAATTTCTCTTCCAATTTTTCTATGGTAGTGGTCTGCGGAACGGTATTGGGCTGTTCCATAAAGGTGGTGATCCCACCAGCTATGGCGGCCCTACTTTCAGTGGCAATGGTCCCCTTATGAGTCAGTCCCGGCTCCCTAAAATGCACTTGATCGTCAATGATTCCTGGAAGTAGCAAATCTCCTTTTAAATCAATGACATGGGCATTGGTGTCAGAAATGTCGGTGTCAATCCGGGCGATAAAATCCCCTTCCAACAGCACATCGGTCTCAAAAATGCTGTTCTCATTGACCACTTTGGCATTTTTTAATAGTGTTTTCGGCATTTCTAAAAGCTTTTTTTGAAAAATATACTCCTAAATTTCATGGCAATGACACCAAAAATGGCTTCACGGATGATTGCGGAGTTCATTTTTGATTTCCCGTTGACCCTATCCGTGAAAATGATGGACACCTCCTCAATCTTAAATTTTTTGAGGTAGGCCCTGTACTTCATTTCTATCTGAAAGGCATATCCAATAAACCGAACACGGTCCAGGTTGATGGTCTCCAGCACCTTTCGTTTGTAGCAAACAAAACCGGCCGTTGGGTCATGCACCTTCATTCCAGTAATAAATTTTACGTAAAAGGATGCCCCGTAGGACAACAAAATCCGAAACAGCGGCCAGTTGACCACATTCACGCCTTTTTTGTACCGGGAACCTATGGCCACATCGGCCCCATTAAGGCAGGCCCTATGCAATCGGGATAGATCGGCGGGGCGATGGGAAAAATCGGCATCCATCTCAAAAATATACTCATAGCCTTTCTCCAAGGCCCATCTAAAGCCATGGATATAGGCCGTTCCCAAACCGGATTTTTCTTTCCGTACCTCAAGGAACAAGCGATCTGGAAATTCCTTCTGCAATGACCGGACCGCATCGGCCGTACCATCGGGTGAATTGTCATCCACCACAAGCACATGAAAGTCTTTTTTTAGGTCGAAAACCGTCTTAGTTATGGCTTCAATGTTTTCAATTTCATTGAAAGTGGGAATAATGACCAAGCCGTCTGCCATTCGTACTGGATTAGAGGGCAAAAATACGGTTTTCTATTTAGCCCCTACATGTTGCCCTGTGGATTCGCATGCTCTTGGGCAATATTTGTAACTTTGTGCCAGCTAAAATCCATTTGATGACCCAAAAGTTTCCCAGGCTTTTTCTTTTTTTACTAGTGCTCATCTTTGTCCTGAACCTTGTTCAAAGCTCTTTTACGGAACTCATCTATGATGAGGCCTATTACTGGTACTATGCCCAAAATATGGCCTGGGGCTATTTTGACCATCCTTCCATGGTGGCTTTTTTGATCAAAATCAGCAGTTTTTTGTTTGATGGGGAGCTTGGGGTTCGTTTTATGAGCTGCGTGCTCTCCGCGGGCACCTATCTTATCCTTTGGCTACTGGTGGAAAATCCCAAGAAAAAGGACTATGTGGTTCATTTCTTTCTCTTGGTGTTCTCGTTTACCTTGATGAACGCTTATGGTTTTTTGACCCTGCCCGATACCGCACTACTGTTCTTTACGGCCCTGTTTCTTTGGTTGTACAAACGTTTTTTGGAGGAGCCATCAACCGGAATCACCCTGCTTTTGGGGTTGACGATGGCCGCTTTGATGTACAGCAAGTACCACGCTGTTTTGGTGATTTTCTTTGTTTTTCTCTCAAATATGAAGCTCATCACCAACAAAAAAGCATGGCTTGCGGTGATTTTGGCGCTGATTTGTTACACTCCACACTTTGTGTGGCTCTATGAAAACGATTTTGTTTCGATTACGTTCCATTTGTACGAACGCCCGAACCAAGCCTACAAGTTTGATGAGTTTACCCTTGGTTTTTTCTTGAACAATATTGTAATTATTGGCCTCTTGTTTTACTGGGTTTATAGTGCCTTCTTCAAATTTAAAACAACCGATACATTTTCAAAAGCCTTAATTTATTTGGTTTACGGAATATTGATATTCTTTTTTATCTCCAGTTTTAACCGAAGGGTGCAAGCCCAATGGACCATTGCCATTTCCATTCCCTTGGCCATTATTGCCTTTAACCATATTTTGGAAAATGCAAAGAGCAGAAAATGGGTATATCGAATTGGGTTGGTAAGTGTGGTGTTGCTTTTATATGCACGTGTTTGGTTGGTTTATAAGCCCTTATTCCCAATGATATACGAAACCCACGGAAACAACGAATGGGTTTCGGAGCTTACCCAAAAAGCGGGGGGTGTTCCCGTCATTTTTGAAAATTCGTACCGGCGTGCTTCCATGTACGAGTTCTATTCGGGAGTTCCCGCCATATCACTCAACAATCTTTGGTACCGAAAAAATCAGTATTCCATAGATGATTCCGAAGAGCGTGTTCGGGGCAAAAAGGTGCTTTATGTTCCAATTGGCGGAAAAAGTGGGGATATCAAATACATGCATTTGGACAGTACGGTCTTTTACGGAAATTTTATAGAAGATTTTCAATCGTACCGGAAGTTGGAATGCATTGTGGAAAAATCCAAAACCGGCATCGAGCATGCGCTAAAAGTCTATAATCCGTATGAATTTGATATTCTTTTGGAAAACCTGAAATACGCCATTTCGTATTCCAATGAACATAAACAAGTAAAGGAAGTACAATCCCTCAAGGTCAAAAACCTTTATCCGGGAAACCGTATTTTGAAAGCCAAGGATACGGTTTTTTATACCTTTGAGCTGCCGCTGCCAAAAATGGAAAATCCAGACTATTATAGAATTGGAATCTCAGAAAATGGCTTAAGTCCTGGACTCAACGGAAAACCAATCAAGATAACGGAATGAACCCAATAGAAAAAGTTGCTTATTCGCTGGACTGGATGACCCTAGTGCTGTTTGTAAGCATGCTGATCTTTGCTTTGGGAAAATACCTGTACCATCAGAAATTCTTGAATTTCATAATACTTCCGTTCAACAATAAATACGTGCTGTTGCACAACAAAAAAGGACAATTGTTCAATTGGTTCCACATTCTGCTCACTGTGTTCCAAACCATAAATCTCGCTTTTTTCATTTTCTTAACCTTAAAAGCTTTTGATGCTTTACCCAGCGGAAATCAACCAAACGCTTTCTTCATGGTATTGGCTTTTTTGGTGCTCTTTCAAGTTGCAAAATTGCTATTGCAGTTTATCAAAGGATTTGTTTTTAACACCCAAGGGCTTATATCGGAATTGGTGTTCAGCAAAACCTCTTATCTGAACCATAGCAGTATATTATTATTTATGAGCAACGTGATCCTGGTGTACATTTTTAGGGACTCAAAAATCATAATTTACGTTACGATCATCCTAATTTTATTGGTGAATGGCATAGGGGTGATAAAGCTCTTGAAGAACTATCAAAAAGCTATGTTTCCGTATTTTGTGTATTTTATTTTGTACCTTTGCGCACTCGAAATTGCGCCCTTGGTGATAATTGGAAGCTATCTAAAAGATTGAAAATTTATGAAAGTAAAAACAATTTTGGTTTCCCAACCAGAACCTAAAGTCGAAAACTCACCCTATTCAAGATTGATTGAAAAAGAAAAGGTAAAAGTGGATTTTAGGCCTTTTATTCATGTTGAGGGGGTTGAAGCCAAAAGTGTGAGGCAGCAAAAAATCGATTTGCACAATTTTACGGCGATAATCTTGACCAGCAGAAATTCTGTTGATCATTTTTTTAGGATTGCCGAGGAGATGCGCTTTAAAGTTCCGGACACCATGAAATACTTTTGCCAGTCTGAGGCCGTAGCCTATTACTTGCAAAAATATGTAGTGTACAGAAAACGCAAGATCTATGTGGGAAAAAGGACATTCAATGAGTTAATTCCCTTGATCAAAAAATATAAGGACGAGAAGTTCCTTTTGCCATCATCCGATGCATTGAAGGCTTCCGTGCCCCAAGCTTTGGATGAGATCAACGTAGACTGGAAACGCGGTGTTTTTTACAAGACGGTCATCAGTGACCTATCGGACCTTAGGAACGTTTATTATGACATATTGGTTTTCTTTAGTCCTTCTGGAATTGAATCGCTATTGAAGAATTTCCCGGATTTTGAACAAAAAAACACAAGAATTGCCGTTTTTGGCAACAGTACCGTAAATGCAGCAACGGAAGCCGGACTTCGCATAGACATTCAGGCGCCCACACCGGAAACACCATCCATGACAATGGCCCTACAGAAATACATTACCAGTGTGAACAAGTAAACTATTTTACTGGAAAAAAAATCAACGCCCCCGATTCATATTGGGGGTGTTTTGTTTTTAAAAGGCGTACCGCTGCGGTCCTCCTCTTCTGATCTCCTCACTGGCATAAGCCTCAAACTTCTTAAAGTTCTCCCGAAACGCATTCGTTAACTTAAATGCCGTCTTGTAATAGGCTTCATCGTTGTTCCAAGTGGCCCTTGGGCTCAACACACTGGTGGGAACTCCTGGGCATTCCCTGGGCTGTGCCACACCAAAAACAGAATGGATATGGTACTTGTCATAACTGTAAAGGCCCAGCTCCCCACTAAGGGCAGCACTGATCATGGCGCGGGTGTATTTTAACTTCATACGGGTTCCGACGCCGTAAGGTCCTCCGGTCCATCCTGTATTGATCAACCAAACATCAACGCCCGATTCTTTCATCTTCCGGCTCAACATTTCGGCATATTTTGCTGGGTGCAAGGGCATAAAAGGAGCTCCAAAACACGCAGAAAATGATGGCTGTGGCTCAACAACTCCCGCTTCTGTCCCTGCAACTTTGGCGGTGTATCCCGAGATAAAATGGTAGGCCGCCTGTGCCGGGGTTAGCTTGGAAATGGGGGGCAATACCCCAAAAGCATCCGCGGTTAGAAAAAAGATGTTTTTTACATTTTTTCCAATGGAAGGTTCCTGAATGTTCTCAATATGATAGATGGGATAGCTCACCCTGGTATTCTGGGTGATGGACGTGTCTGAAAAATCCACCACACCCTTTTTATCGATGACCACATTCTCCAATATTGCGCCCTTTTTAATGGCCCTATAAATTTCTGGCTCGTTCTCTTCGGATAGGTCAATGACCTTGGCATAACATCCGCCCTCAAAGTTAAATACGGTATTGTCCGGGGTCCAACCGTGTTCATCATCCCCGATCAATTTTCTGTCCGGGTCTGTGGAAAGCGTGGTCTTCCCAGTGCCAGAAAGTCCAAAGAAAATAGCCGTGTCACCATCTTCGCCCACGTTGGCGGAGCAGTGCATGGGCAGCGTATTTTTATAAACGGGAAGGATAAAGTTAAGGGCTGAAAAAATCCCCTTTTTAATCTCCCCGGTGTAGCCTGTCCCTCCAATCAACGCAATTTTCCTGGTGAAATTAAGAATGGCAAAATTGTGTTGCCGGGTTCCGTCCACAGCAGCATCGGCCATATACCCAGGAGCATTGATAACTGTCCATTCCGGATCAAAATCATCCAATTCCTCGGTAGTGGGCCGCAAAAACATATTGTAGGCGAACATATTGGACCAAGGATATTCATTCACCACCCTTATATTCAATTTATAGGCCGGGTCTGCGCAAGCATAGCAATCCCTAACGTACAACTCTTTAGCGTTGAGGTAATCAATCACCTTATCGTAGAGCTTGTCAAACTTTTCGCTTTCAAAAGGAATATTGATGTTTCCCCACCAAATTTTATCTTCGGTTATGGCATCCTTTACAATAAAACGATCCATGGGCGACCTTCCGGTGAATTCACCTGTATTGACCGCCAAGGCACCAGAGGAAGCTTCCTTTCCCATCCCTTTTTCTATGGTAATGTCATGAAGTTCATCTGGAGATAGTTGGTACTGAAAATTGTCGTGCTTAATCCCGTAGGGCTTCAACGAAATCGTTTTCGTTGTTGAGACAGAATCCTTCATTTTTTTGTTTTAGTTATAACACAAAGCTAGAAAAATATCCTTTTTTAGCCTTTAATTTATAGCTTAATTGAGTTCTTTTCGGGTCAAAATGTAGTATCCTAAAAGAAACCAACCTAGAATTAAGAATACCCCTCCTATTGGCGTTAAAAAACCGATGATTCTAAAATCAAAAGCCGTTAAACTGTTCAAGGCCAATAGGTAAATGGAGAATGAGAACAGAATTACCCCTATAAGGATCATCACATAGATTCTTTTCTTTTCCGATTCACCCAAACCATTCCACATTCCCAAAAAAAGCAGGAACAAGGCATGGTACATCTGGTAGCGCACACCGGTCTCAAAAGTATCAACTGCATCAGCATCCACCAATTTTTCCAATCCGTGTGCCCCAAAGGCACCAAGAACTATGGCCAATAGGCCAAATACAGTTCCGGTCAACAGTATTGTTCTGTTCATAACTTTTATGGCTTGTTTTTTTAAAAATATAACATTTTGATACCTTAGCGGTACGTTATACAAAATTACACAAAACCTATGGTCCGCACTATTTTGGTCATTGGGGCTGGTAAATCAACCTCATATCTTTTAGATTATATTTTGAAAAAATCCGATGAGGAGAATCTTCATCTCATTATTGGCGATCTTCAACCTGAACATATTCCAGAAAAATTTTCGTCACACCCCAATTGCAGTGTGGTACAGTTGGATATTTTCAACGATGAAGACCGCAAGAAGGCTATTGATTCCGCTTCCATCGTCATATCCATGCTTCCGGCCCGATTGCACATCAAAATTGCCGAGGATTGCATCCATTTCAAGAAAAATTTGGTCACAGCATCTTATGTGAGCCAAGAAATGAAGGCTTTGGATGATGAAGTCAAAAAAAATGGGCTGGTGTTCATGAACGAAATTGGCCTTGACCCCGGTATTGATCATATGAGCGCCATGGAGGTCATAGATCGTATTCGGGACAAAGGCGGTAAAATGTTGCTCTTTGAATCCTTCACCGGAGGGTTGGTTGCCCCGGAAAGTGACTCCAACCTTTGGAATTATAAGTTTACCTGGAACCCTAGAAACGTTGTCTTGGCCGGCCAAGGGGGCGTGGCCAAATTTATTCAGGAGGGCACATACAAATACATTCCCTACCAGAAATTGTTCAGACGCACCGAATTTTTGGAGATTGAGGGCTATGGCACTTTTGAGGTCTATGCCAACCGGGATTCCTTAAATTATCGAGAAGCCTATGGGCTACAAAATGCCCTTACGCTTTATAGGGGCACTATGAGAAGGATTGGGTTTTCCAAAGCGTGGCAGATGTTCGTGATTCTTGGTATGACGGATGACAGTTATACGATTGAAAATTCCGAAGGAATGTCGTACAGGGAATTTGTGAACCTATTTTTACCCTATTCCCCCACAGATTCTGTGGAATTGAAGCTGCGGCATTACCTTAAAATTGACCAAGATGATGTGCGCTGGGACAAACTTTTGGAATTGAACATTTTTGACCATTCCAAAAAAATACCCCTCAAAAATGCCTCCCCAGCACAGATTTTACAACACATTTTGGAAGATAGCTGGACCTTGAAGGAAGACGAAAAGGATATGATCGTTATGTACCACAAGTTTGGTTATGAATTGAACGGTGAAAAAAAACAAATTGATGCCAACATGGTGGTCATTGGCGAAAACAGGACCTATACTGCCATGTCCAAAACGGTTGGGCTACCAGTTGCCATTGCCACACTTCAAATTTTAAATGGGAAAATAACCACCCCTGGGGTTCAAATTCCCATCCGTAAAGAGGTGTATGCGCCGATACTCTCGGAACTAAAATCGTATGGAATAGCTTTCAAGGAATTTGAAGTGCCCTATTTGGGCTACAATCCGGACTCTGTAGCGAGCTGATATATAAAGATTTTCTATATATTTAGCTTCGATTTTAAACAGTTTCCGTGAAAAACCATAACAGTTCGGTCAAAATTGATGGCATAGACAAAAAAATCCTAAGGTTTTTGATGGAAGATGCCCGAAAACCTATTTTGGAGATTGCCCGAAATATTGGCATTTCCGGGGCGGCCATTCACCAACGGCTTCGCAAATTGGAGAGTTCCGGTTTGTTGGCGGGTTCCAAGTTCATCATCAATCCACGTGTATTGGGTTATTCCACAATGGCTTACATCGGTATTTTTCTGGATAAGGCCATGGCCAACCCAAGGGCCGTTAAGGAATTGGAGAAAATTCCCGAAGTCTTGGAATGCCACTACACCACTGGAAATTGGTCCATCTTAATAAAGGTTCTCTGTCGCGACAATGAGCACCTTATGCAGGTACTGAACAAAAAAATACAGCAAATTGAAGGTGTTTCCCGCACCGAAACCTTTATCTCCCTCAACCAACAAATTGATCGACAAATTCAGATCTGATATTTGTATTCAATCTAAATAAACTTTACATTTGTACCCATGAATGTAATATATCAGTCTACATATTACACCTTATACCAATCCGTAAAGGAGCGTTCCTTCTATGTGGATTTTGGCCAAAAGATGGTCCGCATGTCGCTTTGCCAGCTGCTATCCCTACGCTACAAAGTGATGTCCATACCTATTGAAAGCCATTTTGACGGTGATTTGAACGAGCACGGCTTTGAAGTTCTGCTGCTGTGCAACAAAGAACATCTCTTTGTTCTGAACACTTATGAAATTTTGGACCTGAAGCAATTTGTGGAGCAAAGCTTTGTGGCACTGGGTCTTTCTGTGGGAGCAGAAACCGCATCGGTTTAGTTCCGTTTACCACCTCTTATTTTTATTCAATCTTAAACTGCCTTAAAACAAGGAAGTTACTTCCAAAACGCGGTTAAATTCCGTATTTTTGTTACAATTAGACGATAAACCCTATAGATATGAAGGATATAGCAAGACAAAGTATGAGCATTAAAGTGGAATCCATGGATTTGCTCAACCAACAGATAAAAATGGAAGCCCATGCCTCTGCCACCTATTTGGCCATGGCGTCTTGGTGTGAGCAGAATGGGTTTTTTACAAGTGCCAAGTTTTTCTACAAGCAAACTGAGGAAGAACGTGGACACATGATGAAGATTTTTGAATTTTTGGTGGATACGGGCGGAAACCCTGTTTCACCGGAAGTTACTGATATCAACCATGATTATTCTTCCATTGTGGATGTCTTTGAAAACACGTTGGAACATGAAGTGGCCGTGACCAAATCCATTCACAATATTGTGAAAAAAGCCCGTGAATTGGGCGATTTGGCCACAGAACGATTCTTGGATTGGTTTGTTCTGGAACAAGTTGAGGAAGAAAACACCATCCGTGATATTTTGGATATGATCAATGTGACCGGCACAGAAGGTGTAGGACTACAAATGATCGATAACAAAGTAGCCGATTGGATTGATTAAATAAATCCAATCACAATAACCAAAAAGAGGCAGATTTTCGTCAACCTGAACTTGTTTCAGGTTCTCATCGTGATATTTTTATCAGTTTGACGAGATTCTGAAATTAACCTGCCTTCCGGCAGGCAGGTTCGGAATGACGATTTTCCAACTCATACAAAATAAAATGGGGCCAAACGGCCCCGTTTTCAGTTTATATACCTTTCCTTAATAATATTGAAATGGCGAAGCTCATGACCTGCAATATGGTAGGCCAACCCACGCACCGTCCTATGGTTTATGATACTGCCATCAAAATCCACTCCCTTGCCTCCCCGTGTAAAACTCTCTTCAGGTAAATATTTAAAAAGGGTTATTGTTGACTTTCTGACCGATTCATATTCATCAAAAATACTTTCCAAACTCCTCGTATTGGCATCTGAATATTGCGCATAGCTGTCTTGGTCAAATCCATGGAGCGGTGTGTCATCATTTCTGGCGTATCTAAGGGCCCGATAGGCAAAAATCCGTTCATCATCGATCAGATGCACCAGTATTTCTTTAATGGTCCACTTATCTTTTGCATACCGAAACTCTAATTTTTCCTTCGGAAGGGAATACACAAAATCTTTGATTTTGAGAAAATTTTCCCAGAGATGCTCCAAAACCTTGCCATCATCTTCCAATAGATCCATATAAATATGGGAATATTCCGGATACTCTCCCTTGATCGGTTTTTTAATGTATCGCATTGTCTTACGGTTTGTTGTTATTTTCCTTAAAACTATTCACCCAACGGTGCCGGGCCCAATTTCCCATGGGTTCCAAAAGCTCATACAATTCCTTACCATATTCGGTAAGGGCATAGCCTTCCAAAGTTCGCTCAATAAGATTGCAGTCCCTTAATTCCTTTAATCTTGTGTTCAGGGTTGTGGGCGAAATGGATTCACAATAGTCTTGAAGCCCTCTAAATGTATTTGGCCCAGTGTACAAATGCCAAATGATGCCCATGGCCCAACTCCTTCCCAATAAATCAAGCAGAGCCATTATGGGTTGCCCTGTTTTTGAGCCACGAACAGGAATTCCTGGTTTAGGTGTTTTCATTAACTACTATTTTAGTAGCAAAGCTACTAAATTCATAGCGTCTAGAAAAATTCTTTTCACACCATAAAAAAACCTGATTGAACTAGCTCAATCAGGTTACTATTAAATTTTAAAGGTGTGTGTTGTTAATCCCTGCCGCCAAAAACCTGAACCGCCCAGTAAAGTAGGGAGGCCAAGGCTCCTATTGCCGCAACCAAATACGTTCTGGCCGCCCATTTTAGGGCATCCTCAGAACCGGCATACTCTTCTTGGCTTACCATGTTCTTTTGCTTTAGCCATACCAAGGCTCGCTTACTGGCATCATATTCCACAGGTAGGGTAATAAAACTGAACAAAGTGGCAAATCCCATCATGATCAGTCCGGCTACGGCTATGTAAAACCCAATACCTCCGGCCACACCGGTAGCGGCCATCAACATAATGCCTCCAAAGACTATCCAAGTGGACATCCCTGAGGTAACACTCACCACAGGCACCAATTTGGAGCGCATCGTCAACCATTCATAGGCTTGGGCATGTTGCACCGCGTGGCCACATTCGTGTGCGGCAACGGCTGCAGCTGCAGCATTGCGCTGGTTGTACACCCCTTCACTTAAATTCACGGTCTTGTTTTTTGGGTTATAGTGATCTGTCAACATTCCGGGAGTGGAGATTACCTTAACATCCCTGATTCCATGGTCATCCAACATTTTTTTGGCAATTTCGGCTCCACTCATCCCATTGCGGAGATGTACTTGGGAGTATTTTTTGAATTTGCTCTTCAATTTGCTGCTGACCAACCAACTGATCAACGCAATTCCACCAATCAATATATAATATGTCATCATAGCTTTTCTGTTTTGGTCTACTAAATATACCACAATAAAGCAAAAACCCCGCCAAATATTGACGGGGTCCTTTTACTGACAAAATGTAAGTTATGCCAACGCTGGCTCCCAATGAAAGGCTTCGATAATTTCCTTATAAACTACTTCACCTTCCGCAATGTTCAATCCTTTGGCCAGTGATTTATCCAGATTACATGCGCTACGCCATCCCAAATTGGCCAGTTTTAGCACATAGGGCAGTGTTACATTCGTCAAGGCAACTGTAGAAGTATAAGGCACTGCCCCTGGCATATTGGCTACACAATAATGAACCACATCATCTATAATATAAACAGGGTCTTCATGGGTTGTTGGTTTTGTGGTTTCCACGCATCCCCCCTGATCTACGGCCACATCCACGATCACTGTACCGGGGTGCATGTCCTTGAGCATGTCCCTTGTGATCAAGTTTGGGGCTTTGGCACCTTTTAGAAGAACACCACCTATGATAAGATCATGGTTTTTGATATGTTTTCTGATATTGAACTCGTTGGAAAATTCGGTAATAACATGGCTTGGCATGATATCGTTCACATAGCGGAGCTTTTTCATGTTTATATCCAAAATGGTCACTTGGGCACCCAGACCTGCTGCCATTTTTGCAGCTTGAATGCCCACTGTTCCCGCTCCCAAGACCAAAACGCGGCCCGGCGACACTCCGGGAACACCTCCCAAAAGCACCCCTTTGCCTTTTACGGGCTTTTCCAAATATTTGGCTCCTTGCTGAATGGCCATACGTCCGGCCACTTCAGACATGGGAGTGAGAAGCGGAAGGCTACCGTCTGGATCTTCAACCGTTTCATAGGCAATACAAACCGATTTACGCTGGATCATGGCTTGCGTCAACGCCTCGCTTGAAGCAAAATGAAAGTAGGTGAATACAATCTGGCCTTTCTGGATAAGATTGTATTCTTGGGCAACGGGCTCTTTTACTTTCACGATCATATCGCTCATGGCATACACCTGACCGATCGTATCCAAAATTGTGGCCCCCGCCCGTTGATAATCATGGTTGAAAAAACCGCTGCCTTCACCTGCACCTGATTGCACATAGACAGTGTGGTTGTTCTTTACCAGCTCAAAAACCCCAGCTGGTGTCATCCCTACCCGGCTTTCATTGTTCTTGATTTCTCTTGGTACCCCTACAATCATTTTGTTGTGTTTTTATGATTACACTTCCAAAGTTGTTACAAAAAAAACAAACTGGAAAACAAAATCGATAAAAAGTAGGGGTACAAGGCTAAAATTTATGTTTTTTAACAATTATACCCCTGTTTAAGTAGGGGTCATTTATTAAATATGATATATATTTTTTGTATGACCCCTAAAAATAGGGCTTACTTGTGTTTTAATTTTAAAAACAGCATCACCAAGACCAAAAAACCGGTTACGCCATTGGCAAGCATGATCGCCAAGCTTTCATGCTTATAGCCATAGTAGAGCCAAAGCATGGTGCCCGTAAAGAAGGCCAAATACATGGTGAGGGAAATATCTTTGGTAGACCTGTGCTTCCACGCTTTGTATACTTGTGGAATAAAGGCACTGGTGGTGAGGGTGGCCGCAGCAAGGCCAATGATTTCAATAGGGTCCATGGTAAGGTAGTTGTTCGCTATCTAAAGATACGAATTAACCTGTCGCCTTTCGACTGCCTGCCCGTCCGGCAGGCGGGCGCTCAAGGTGACAGGTTTAAGTAAAATTCAAGAGAGTGTTTAGCCTACAATATTGACGATCTTACCCGGAACCACAATCACTTTTTTGGGTGTGCGGCCCTGTAACTGTTCTTGGGTTTTTTCGTGGGCCAGGACGGCGGCTTCAATTTCATCCTTGTCCATGTCCAAGGGCAACTCCAATTTAAAGCGCATTTTCCCATTAAAGGAAATGGGGTATTCCTTGCTGCTCTCCACCAAGTACTTCTCCTCAAATTTGGGAAAAGGGGCTTCTGCAATGGACTCGCTATGGCCCAATCGCTCCCAAAGCTCTTCAGCAATGTGGGGCGCATAGGGCGATACCAAAATGGCCAAGGGCTCCAAAATGGCCTTGCTGGTACATTTCTGGGCCGTCAACTCGTTTACACAGATCATAAAGGTGGATACGGAGGTGTTGAACGAGAAGTTTTCAATGTCCTCTTCCACTTTTTTGATGGTTTTGTGGAGTGTTTTTAGATTGTCTGCTGTGGGTGCAACACCCCCCTCGCCCCCCTCAAGGGGGGAATAGAGTTTCCAAAGTTTTTTCAGGAAGGAATGCACTCCTGTAATCCCGGCCGTGTTCCAAGGTTTGGATTGCTCCAAGGGGCCCAAGAACATTTCGTATAAGCGAAGGGAATCTGCCCCATACTCCTCACAAATGGCATCGGGGTTGACGACATTGTATTTGGATTTGGACATTTTTTCGACTTCCGGATATGTTTTAAACTCCCTTGATTTTCCAGAAAATAATTCTGTGAATTTACCATCCAACCAAAATCCCCCTGGCACAACATAAATTGAATCATTGTAAGATTCATTGGTTTTTCTGTAGCCTTCGATATCCAAAATATTGTTTTCTACATAATTCACATCAAAACGATGAGGTATTACCTGATTATAAGGAACGGCATATTCACCTTCTTTGTATTCATCAAGGTATTCATAATCAGAACTAAAGAAAACATATTTCACATCATCACCATAATACTGAAACTTATCTAATTCGCCATTTTCGTTTTCCTTAATCAAGAAAATGATATTTGATGCTCTTTTACCTTCAAATCCGCCTTCAGTCTTATATCCAGAAATATACGCTTGATTAACTGAGGCCTGATTAGCAAATTCTGAAGTCCCCGTAATCATCCCTTGGTTGATCAACTTTTGGGCATACTCATCTTTGGGCACATAGCCCATATCAAACATAAACTTTTGCCAAAAACGGGAATACAAGAGGTGGCCTGTAGCGTGCTCACTACCTCCTATATATAAGTCCACATCCTGCCAATAGTTGATGGCTTCAGGGGAGAAAATGGCCTCGTCATTACGCGGGTCCATATACCGATTAAAGTATTGGGAACTCCCTGCCCACCCCGGCATGGTGTTCAATTCCAAAGGATAGATACCGTCATGCTGGACTTTCTGCCCGTCCGGCAGGTGGGGTTTCGGCATCCCATCCCCCTTGTCCAACCCTTCGACTGCGCTCAGGGTGACAAGGTCATTGGAAACTACTTTATTATTCTTTGCATCCCAAGCCCACGTAGTGGCATTGCCCAATGGCGGTTCCCCGGTTTCGGTGGGGAGGTATTTTTCCACTTCGGGGAGCTCCAACGGCAAATATTTTTCATCGATCATTTGCGGCATGCCATCCACATAATACACCGGGAAGGGTTCGCCCCAATACCGCTGACGGCTAAAAACGGCATCGCGAAGTCGATAATTCACCTTTCCTTTGCCATGGCCAATCCGTTCCAATTCGGATATGATTTTCTTCATCGCATCCTTGTAAGAAAGCCCATTTAGAAAATCGGAATTGGCAATTACCGTGGTTTCCTTGTCGGCAAATGCCTCTTCGGAAATATCCACCCCCTCAAAAATGTTGGGGATGGGGATATTGTAATGTTTTGCAAAATCATAATCGCGTTGGTCCCCACAAGGCACGGCCATTACTGCACCGGTTCCGTAGCTGGCCAACACGTAGTCGCCAATCCAAATGGGAATGGGTTCCTTGGTGAACGGATGTTCTGCATACGCTCCCGTGAACACCCCTGAAATGGTTTTTACATCGGCCATACGGTCCCGTTCGGAACGTTTTGCCGTGGCCTCCACATAGGCTTCCACCTCAGCTTTTTGTTCCGGCGTCGTTATTTTGGCCACCAATTCATGCTCGGGTGCCAAGGTCATAAAACTTACCCCAAAAATGGTATCGGGGCGGGTGGTGAAGACTTCTATTTGATATGGGTGATTATCCCCTCCCCAGCCCTCCCCTGTGGAGAGGGAGTCTAAAATGTCTTCTATCTTTTTTATAACCGCCTCTAGGTTTGAAATAACTTCATCATTGGTAAAACGGATAACCGTAAACCCCTTTTTTTGTTCCAATTCCAATGTCCGTTGGGCATCTTTATCCAATTGATAGTCATGGATTTTTTCATCAACTTCAATAATCAGTTTTTTTTCAAGGCATATAAAATCAACAATATATTTATAAACTGGATGCTGCCTTCTAAACTTAACATCAAGATTTTTTCTTCTCAATGCTTGCCACAATTTGTCCTCAGCAGGCGTTGGGTTCTTTCGCATTTCTTTCGCCCGTTCCAACAAAACTCCAATCATTGACGAATCACCTGTCAATCTTGCATTAGCCCCCCCTCCGCTAGAGGGGGTTGGGGGGAGGACTGAATTGCTGTCCCCTCCTTGTTCCTCCCCAAAGGGGAGGACATTAAAAGTAACCGTGGCTCCAACCGATCTTCCAATCCAGTTGGTTTGGGCATCTTTTAGCGGCTGGGGCCAGTCGATTTTGTCCAGACCATCCAATAAACGTTGGGCATAAGCCGTAATCCGCATGCTCCATTGCGTCATTTTTTTACGTATCACTGGATGGCCTCCACGTTCAGAAACACCATTCACGATCTCATCATTGGCCAAAACAGTGCCCAAAGCCGGGCACCAGTTCACTTCGGTATCGGCCAAATACGTCAATCTATATTTTAAGAGGATTTCTTGTTTTTTCTTTTCTGAAAAACCATTCCAATCCGCAGCGCTAAAACTTGGTGTATCATCATCACAAGTGGCTTCGACATTCTCATTTCCTTCCTTTTCAAAAATGGAAATCAAGGTAGAAATGTTTTCTGCTTTGTCCGATTTTTTATTGTACCACGAATTGAATAGTTGGATAAAAATCCACTGCGTCCATTTATAATATCTGGGATTGGAGGTACGTACTTCTCGGTCCCAATCAAACGAAAAGCCCAATTTATCCAGCTGCTCCCGGTATCTTTTGATGTTATTTTCAGTGGTTATGGCCGGATGTTGCCCCGTTTGGATGGCGTATTGCTCCGCAGGCAACCCAAAGGAATCGTACCCCATGGGATGCAATACATTGAACCCCTTATGTCGTTTATAACGCGAATAGATATCCGTAGCAATATAGCCCAAAGGATGCCCCACGTGCAATCCTGCCCCAGATGGGTAGGGAAACATGGACAATGCATAAAATTTGGGTTTATCTGAAGTGTTGGAAGCCTTGAATGTATTGTTTTTTGCCCAATACTTCTGCCATTTGTCTTCAATCTGACGGAAATCGTAGTTCATCATACTTCTTTATGTTCATTTTGTCACATCGAGCCCTTCGACTACGCTCAGGGTAAACCTAGGTCGAGATGTCTCAAACACAAGGGAGGAGATTTCTCGCCCAGATTTCATCCGGACTCGAAATGACAATAAACTGTATCTCTTTTCGAGTTGCAAAAATAGGTTTAATCCCCTAAATACAATTTACTTTTCTATTTTTACGTATTGATTCCACTATATGAGCCAATATATTGAAAGATATCAGCGAAGAAAACTGATTTCCTCTTATTTTTCCGTGGTTTTGAGCATCGCACTTGTGCTGTTCCTTTTGGGGGTGCTTGGTCTTTTGGTGCTGAACACCAAAAAACTCGCCGATCACTTTAAGGAGCAGATCACCATTTCGGTCTTTTTGAAGGACAATGCCAAACCTGTGGAAATTGATCAATTGCAAAAAAGTTTGACCTTGGCCGAGTATACCAAATCGGCGGATTACATCTCCAAAGAGGATGCTGCGGAGCAGTACAGCGAGGATATTGGAGAGAATTTTGTGGAGTTCTTGGGCTACAATCCGCTTAAAAACTCCATTGATGTCCATTTAAAGGCTGATTTTGTTTCTCCGGAGCAAATCGCAGAAATCGCAGAGGAAATTGCCGCAAAGACCTATGTGGATGAAGTGAGCTATGACAAACCGTTGGTTTCACTGCTCAATGACAACGCCCGAAAAATCAGTTTGTGGATTTTGGTGGCCAGTGCGGTATTTACGGTAATTGCCGTTTTGCTCATCAACAGTTCCATCCGATTGTCCATTTATTCCAAGCGCTTTATCATCAAGACCATGCAGATGGTGGGAGCCACCAAGACCTTCATTAGACGGCCCTTTATCTGGACGAACATTAAACTGGGTATGGTCGGTGCTGCCGTGGCCCTCGTTTCACTGAGTATCCTTATTTATTATATCAACAAGAATTTTCCCGAACTCAATCTGCTTCAAGACTATTTGGTACTGATTTTTTTATTTGTCGGTGTTTTTGGGCTTGGCGTGATCATTTCATGGGCCAGTACCCATTTTGCCACCCAACGTTTTTTGAATTTGAGAACAGATGATCTGTATTATTAGACAAAAGATGCAAGACCGCTTCGCTTATAGATTTGAGACACTTTACGCACCGACTGGATACTCTGGGAAACTTTTCACTAAATTTGCGGCATGAGCAAGAAAAACAAGAACGTTCAAAAACCCACCAAGGAGTTCATGTTTCAAAAGAGAAACTATTTGTTCCTTTTCATTGGCATAGCTTTTATTGCCTTGGGCTTTATTTTGATGAGCGGTGGTGGCAGCGATGACCCCGAAGTCTTCAATCCAGATATCTACAGCTTTAGACGAATCCGTTTGGCGCCCACTTTGGTGCTGATCGGTTTGGGCATCCAAGTATATGCCATCTTGTTGAACCCTAACAAAAAGAAAGACTAATTTGGAGCTTATTGATGCTATCATCCTCGGCATTATCCAGGGATTGACCGAATTTTTGCCCGTATCGTCCAGTGGACATTTGGAGTTGGGAAAAGCCATTTTGGGCGCACAAGCCGTTCCCGAAGAAAGTTTGTTGTTCACGGTGATCCTTCACTTTGCCACTGCTTTGAGTACCATTGTGGTCTTTCGCAAGGATATTCTTGAAATTTTAAAAGGGCTTTTTCAGTTTAAATGGAACGAGGAGACCCAATTTTCCCTAAAGATTGTTATCTCCATGGTTCCCGCTGCATTGATCGGGCTGTTTTTAAATGATTTTATCGAGGTGTTTTTTGATGGGGCCATTGTTATTGTCGGGATTATGCTCATCATTACCGCAATTTTGCTCTACTTGGCCGATTTGGCCAAAACCACGGACAAAGGGGTTTCGTTCCGAAGTGCTTTTGCCATTGGAATGGCACAAGCTGTGGCCATATTGCCGGGAATTTCCCGAAGCGGGGCCACCATTTCAGCTGCCGTTTTGTTGGGTGTGGATAAAACAAAATCCGCCCGGTTCTCATTCTTGATGGTTGTTCCCTTAATTTTAGGGAAGGTGGCCAAAGATCTGTTGAGTGGTGACATCAATTTCCATGGAGACCAAGCCGTGGCCATGGGGGCCGGATTTATAGCTGCTTTTATCGCAGGTCTTGCTGCCTGTACTTGGATGATCAAACTGGTACGCCAGAGCAAGCTTACCTATTTTGCCATTTACTGTCTAATCGTAGGGCTCATTGCCCTTGCTTGGAGCATTTGGGGATAGATCAGTACTTTTGTTGTAAACCCCGAAGCCTTTGAAAACCAAAGAAGATTTTTTGAATGGTCAAATTTTGTTGATCGACAAACCGTTGGAATGGAGTTCCTTTCAGGCGGTGAACGCGCTCAAATGGGCCATCCGGAAAAAATTTGATCTCAAAAAAATCAAAATAGGCCATGCAGGCACTTTGGACCCATTGGCCACCGGCCTTTTGATCATCTGCACGGGAAAGTTCACCAAAAAAATTCCCGAATTTCAAGGGCAGGTCAAAGAATATACGGGAACCTTCACCTTGGGTGCCACAACTCCATCCCATGATCTGGAAACCGAAGTGGACCAGACCTATCCCACAGAACATCTTACGGAAGCAGCCATAAAGGAAGCCACAAATCAGTTTTTAGGGGAAATTGACCAAGTCCCTCCTATCTTTTCGGCCTTAAAAAAAGACGGAAAACGGTTGTACGAATTGGCCCGGGAAGGCAAGGACGTCGAAATTAAATCAAGAAAAATAGAGATATTGGAATTTGAAATTACCCGAATTGCATTGCCCGAGGTAGATTTTCGGGTGGTCTGTAGCAAGGGAACTTATATTCGCTCCTTGGCACACGATTTTGGCAAAGCTTTGGGGTCTGGGGCCTATTTATCAGCCCTTAGAAGAACCAAAATAGGGGATTTCAACGTAAATAATGCTACGAGCCCCAAGGTTTTCAAAGAAAATCTGTGATCTTAGGCCCAAAAAGCACTCCAGTAGTCGGTTGTATTAAGATCACGGGGTAAAATATTTTTGAAAAAAAGCGGTTATAGTAAAACTATGAACCTTAATAGAAGTCAGTTATCACTTTTAATTACGTTCTTCTCCATGTCCATCGTGGTTTTGTTGTTGTTCAACATCCACTTGGGAGGTATACAGGAAGAGGAGTATGTTATTGAAATGAGCCTGGCCGATGAGGATATCGAAGAATTGTTGGAAAAAGAAGAAGAGCGATTGGAAGAATTGGCCAACAATGACCCCATTAAGAGCCACATGGCCTTCAACGAAACCGCAAAGCCCACCATTGGAAATCCAGAACCTTTAAAAACTTTGGAAGAATTGATTGAGGAACGGGCCATGAACAGTGAGGAAGGGGAATACTCAGGAGACAGTGATTTTTCTGAACAACTAAAGCAATTGGCTGCCAAACGGGATGAAAACAAACAAAAGTTGGGTGAGCGCGATGCCCAAAAGGAAGAATTTACCAATTATTTAAAGGATAGGCGCACCTCCATTTCATTTTCCTTGGTGGAGCGAAATGCGTATTATCTCCCCCCTCCCATTTATACGTGTATTGAAGGCGGAAAAGTGGTCATCAATATCAGCGTGGACAGAAACGGCTATGTTACCGAGGCCACTTTTAACGACAAAAGCTCTGGAACCAGTAACGGTTGTCTGGTGGACAATGCCATTGCCTATGCCCTTAAAGCACGGTTCAGTGCAGATTCCAAGTCATCTCAAATTGGAACCATCACTTATCTATTCCAAGGGAAGTAAGTCCAAAATATCCTGTAAAATACCCTCTCCTTTGTCCTTGTTATACCAAACCTGAAGCTCCTGTTTAAACTCAGGGGTTAGTTTGCCTTGTTCTTGCTTATAGGCATTCACCATTTCGGTTGCCACACGTGGTCTTGGACCCCATTCCCCAACAATTTGCTTGTTTTCCACATCCCACAGAATCACTTTGGGAATGGAACGGGCTCCCTTGGTCAAAAAAGCATCCATGATTTCAGGGACTTCATCCCTGAGGATAATTTTATGGTCGATATTTGGATTGAATTCGGCTATCTTGTTGATGACAGGCAAACTGTGGGCAGCGTCCCCGCACCAACTTTCGGTAATGGTCAGGAATACCAATTGTGATTTTAAACTGCTGATTTGTTCTTGAACTCCCTCAGGAATCACAAAAGTTTTGTCCCACCGCTTCATTCTGCGGTCATTGAGCTGGGTATATTGTATGTTCGCTTCGGTTTGACTGTGGCCAGTAGTTTGTTCCATTTCAACCAAATGATGTACCAAATCCCTATATGTTCCATAATCCATCCCCATGGAGATGCCTTGCTGCACCAAAGTGGGCTTATCTTGTTGTATGTGCTTTTCCAATACTTCCATAAAAACTCCTTTCTGCAAATTTATCCTTCAAAAACAGCCTATCTTCTGACTTTTGTCATTGGTTGTATTAGACTAAAAAACCTTACAAGATTCTCAATTTGGTCTTTACGGTCTTAAGAAGTTCCCATAACTTTAGCTAAAATTTGTACCATGGACAAACATCGATGTGGTTGGTGTGTTGGCGACCCCCTATACGAAGCATACCATGATTTGGAATGGGGCGTTCCCATAAAGGATGATGACACCCTTTTTGAGTTTTTGATTTTGGAGACCTTTCAGGCAGGGCTCAGCTGGATCACCGTTCTTCGGAAACGGGAAAATTTTAGGGAGGCGTTTGACCGTTTTGATTATAAAAAAATTGCTGGTTATGATCAGGATAAAATTGATGGCCTTTTGCAAAACCCGGGCATCATCCGAAACAAATTAAAGGTGAATGCCACGGTTTCCAACGCCAAAGCCTTTATGGACATCCAAAAGGAATTTGGGAGTTTCAGTGACTATATCTGGGGGTTTGTGGATGGAAGTCCTATTAAAAATTCGTGGGAAAATTACAAACATGCCCCTGCAACCAGTGAAGTTTCGGACGCCATCAGCAAGGATTTAAAAAAACGTGGGTTCAAATTTGTGGGCAGTACGGTCATCTATGCCCACATGCAGGCCACGGGCATGGTAAATGATCACGAAATACATTGTTTTAGATATGAGGAGGTTTAGTTCCATTTTTATAGGCCTATTGTGCTTTTTCCAAGTGGGTTTTGCCCAGAACAAGTACGAAAAGGAATCAAGGATCAAAAAGGAGGCATTTCCTGAAAAAGCGTATGATCTTATTTCAGCGTATTTGGAAAATGCCAAACGGGTACGGTTTTACCAAGAATCGGACAGCACCAAGAAAAGTTTTGAGGCAAAATTCAAAAAAGGAAGGTTGCATTATAGTGTGGAGTTCAATGCGGAGGGTGACTTGGAGGATGTGGAGTTCATCATCAGGGAATTTGACATTCCTGAAGACACTTGGAACACTATCAAATCCTACCTCAGCTCAAATTATCCCAAGTTGCGCATCAAAAAAATACAGCAACAACACCCGCTAACTGAAGATGACCCAGAAAAAACCGTATATGAAGCCTTCCAGAACTTGATGTTGCCCCATATCAACTATGAAATCATTTTTTCATCCAAGAAAGAACGAAAGTTTCAATCCTATGAAGCTTTGTTCAATGCTGAAGGCAATTTGGTGAATATCCGTAAATCATTCCCACCAAGCTACGACCATGTCCTCTATTAAATGGTATTGTTTTCTTGTTGTTGTTTTGTGCATCCAGACCATACCTGCGCAAGATAACCTTACGGGGTATTGGCAGCCCCAATTCGCCATTAATTATGATGTGGGCCCTCTTTATTCCCACAACTTTTCGGTGGCCAACAGAAATTATGTCATTGATGACAGTGCGCTTCAACTTTCAGGTCGGCAACTGGACATTGCCCATTTTTCTAATTTTAAAATACAGGACAACCAAAGCATTGCCTTGGGCATCCAATATCGGTTCAGGAATGTTTTTGAAGGAAGAGGGGATGAACTCCGGTTTACCCAGCAGTTTAATATCACCAAGAAACCAATTGATGTACGTTATGGCCATCGATTTAGAACAGAACAACGTATAACCAAGCTCCTGACCGTTCATCGATTTCGATATCGGTTTGCCGTTGATTTCCCCTTAAAGGGTGAAAAATTGGATATTGGGGAACCTTATTTTGTGGGCAGTTTTGAAAATTTGCTGAGTGTTTCAAAAAATGCTTCCCCCCAATATGATACCCGATTGACCGGACAAGTTGGGTGGCAACTCCAAGGAGGACTTAAACTTCAGGTGGGTTTGGAATATCGACTGGAGGATTATACCTCCCCCTTACCCCAAAACGTGATCTTTTTACTCACCAGTGCGCAGCTGTCCCTATAACAGTTCCATGAATTTTTTTCTGGGAATCAGTTCGGCCCCCAAGCTTTCCAAATGATCGGTGTGGACTTGGCAATCAATGAGTCGGTACCCTTTTGCATCCAACTCCTGGGCCATTTTTATGAAAGCATATTTGGATGCGTTGGGTCTAAGACTGAACATGCTTTCCCCACAAAACACTCCGCCCAAATCTACGCCGTACAGTCCACCCACCAAGTTGCCATCCTCCCAAACTTCGTATGATCGGGCAAATCCTTTTTTGTGTAGCTCCGTGTAGGCTGATTTCATCTTTGAGGTGATCCAGGTACCCTCTTGACCTTTCCGTTCTACTTGGGCACACTGCTCTATGACTTCGTGAAAATATTTGTTTTGGGTCAATGTCAACGAATCATCACGCAAGACCTTACGCATACTTTTGGACACTTTCGCCTTTTTTGGAAAGAGTACCATCCGTGGGTCCGGGCTCCACCACAAAATCAAGGCATCATCATTGAACCATGGAAAAATGCCGCTTTTGTAGGCCAACAAAAGTCTTTCAGGGGACAAATCGCCACCAACGGCCAACAACCCGTCTTGATTTGCTGTTTCAACCGGCGGAAATTCCAATCTGTTCCCTAAAAAGTGCAGGGGAAAGTTTGCTCCGTTATTTTCCAAAATGCAATTTTTACTAAAATACGGAATAGGACTAAAAAATAAGAAGGCCAGCTATATATATGGCACTTCCCACAACCATGAACATCAAGGTGTAGGGCAGTATTTCCCTGGCCTGTAATTTGGTAATCCCCAATAAAGGAAGGGCCCAAAAGGGTTGCAACATATTGGTGACTTGATCCCCGTAGGCCAAAGCCATGATGGCCTTGGGCAGCGGAACCCCCAACTGTAAGGCAGATTGTAGCACCAACGGTCCTTGAATAGCCCATTGACCTCCTCCGCTGGGCACAAAAATATTAACGAGCCCCGCACTTAAAAAAGTGAAAATGGGCAATGTTGTTGCCGTGCTGATGGAGACAAAAAAATCTGAAATGGTATTGATCATCCCACTTCCAGCCATTATGCCCATAATCCCAAAATACAGCGGGAACTGAATCAGGATTCCAGCGGTATCGCCAATGGCTTCCTCAACCGCCATTAAAAAGCTTTTAAAACTGCCATGGAGTATAACGGCCAACCCCAACATAAAAAAATTGAGCATGTTCGGGGTGATGTTCAGCGTTTGGAGCGCAGGTAGATATTGCACTAAAAAAGCGAGTAAAATCAAAAAGCCAAATACGGTTGAGGTCCATGGGGAATAATCCAATTTTTCTGCGCCTTGCAAATGCTTCCCTTCCGCTGATTTGAATTGGTAGCCCTTCAAATCGGTGGTCGTGGTACTGGTCTTTTTGCTCAGGTAATAGGCCAGACCGGTAATGGAAAGGGACACCACGGCAAACAAAATGAGGTTCCAATAGCTAAAAACGGTAAGGGCCGTGGAAATGGTATCGGGCAAGCGGGCCAATACATCGCTACTGGCATTATTCTCCAACAAGCCCTTCAAATGACCGGCCTCAGCAACTTTTATGGGAGCCGAACCACTGATTCCACCGTGCCAGACCATTAAACCGGAGTATCCGCAGGCACCCACCAGTGGATAATTGATGGAAATATTGTGGGTTTGGGCATATTCTCCCACTTTTCGGGCCAAAATCGCCCCAAAAATAAGCCCCAATCCCCAATTAAAGAATGAAACCAAGAGCGTGGGCAGTATCACCAATATTGTGGCACTGGATGTGTTTTTAACCAAACTGGTGATTCGCAGAATCAACCGCTCCATGGGTTTGCTCAGCACCAACACGTGGCCCAGCACCAGAATGAGCATCATCTGGTAGGCAAATACCAAAAGCCCATTGTTCCAGATACCATCCTCCCAATACGAAAGAATGGCTATGAAATGGTTTCCATCGGAACTGTTGTCCGTAAAAACCAATGCCAGTACCATTGTGAGCACGGTAAGTAGCACCGCAATGGTGAATGGGGAGGGCATATACCTCCTAAAAATACGTTCTATGACCTTGGTAAGGTCCAATGCTGTGGTTTAGAAGGGTAGATCATCGTGGTCTTCCTCATTGAGGTCATCAGCAGGTTCAAAGGCTTCCATGGGCGGAACCGGGGGCATGTTCTCGGTGTTGGCTTCAGACTGAAGGTTTTCGATGCGCCAACCTTGAATGGAGTTGAAATATTTGGTCTCTCCCTGTGGGTTCACCCATTCCCTTCCTCTCAAGTTTATACTGATTTTCACCATTTGCCCTACGCTGTAATTGTTCAGCAAATCACATTTATCTTGTACAAACTCCACCAAAATATGTTGTGGGTATTGTTCTTCGGTTGTAACGACCACCTCTCTTTTTCGGAAACCGTTGTTTCCGTAGGTTTTGGTCTCATCTATCATTTTTATTCTTCCCTGAACTTCCATGTACGCTAATTTTCAATGAATTTCAAATGTACATAAAATGATGTCCAATGGAAACCCAAGTTTATCACGAAGTATCAACATATTTTTCATTTTCCGCTATCTTTAATCACAATTCCATTAAAAAATGAACTTTAGCCCAAAGCGAAAAGCTTCCAATATCATCATGCTGATTTCGGCTTTTATTATTGTTAGCCTGATTTTGTGGAACACCAATAGCTTTTTTAGGAAGTTCAAGGAGGAAGAACGATTAAAAATGGAAATTTGGGCCACGGCGCAATCGGAACTCATTCAATCTTCCGTGGATCAAGAGCTGGGCAACCTGACCTTGAAGGTCATGGGCAACAACACTTCCACCCCCATGATCTTGATGAACGAGGAGGGATCCTACAAAACCCATAACATTCCTGAGGAAAAGATTTCCGATAGTAGTTATATCAAGAAAAAGGTGCAGCAGTTCCGCAACGAAAATGAACCCATTGAGATCATTCAGGATGGAGAACTTTTGGAGACTTTGTATTACGGAAATTCCGAGGTTTTGAACAAATTGAAGTACTACCCCCTTGCCCTGTTGTTGATCATCTTTTTGTTTGCAGCGGTCATTTTCTTTTTCTTCCGAACCAACAAAGCATCGGAACAGAACAAACTTTGGGCAGGTATGGCCAAGGAGACAGCCCACCAAATCGGTACCCCATTGACATCGCTTTTGGGCTGGAACGAGTTGTTGAAGTCGGAGGACATCAATCCAGAAATCACTATGGAAATTGCCAAAGACATAGATCGATTGCAAACCATTACGGAACGGTTCTCCAAAATTGGGTCCATCCCCGAACTGGAGGTGCACGATATTGTGGAAGAGACCAAGAAGGCGTATGAGTATTTAAAGAAACGAAGTTCCAAGCTGATCCACTTTTCCTTTAGCTCCAATGTTGATGAACTTTATGTGCTTTTAAATCCCCCTCTGTACAACTGGAGCATTGAAAATTTGGTGAAAAATGGCATTGATGCCATGAAAGGAAAGGGAAATATTGCCATCCAAATTGATAAAAAAGGCCAAAATGTTAATATATTGGTTTCGGATACGGGGCACGGTATCCCAAAAAGTGATTTTCAAAACATCTTCAGTCCGGGGGTAACCTCGAAAAAAAGGGGATGGGGATTGGGACTTTCATTAGTAAAAAGAATTGTGGAAGAGTACCATAAAGGAAAAATTAAAGTACTTTCGTCCAGTAAAGAAGGAACAATCATGCAAATTTCGCTAAGAGCAAAATGAACAGTGAACCATGTCAAAGGAAAAACAAATTGTAATAAAGGACGCTGACATTACCAATAACTGCCCCGAATGTTATAACCAAGAATTGAAGCTTACCTTTTACCAAAAACATACTTTAAATCCATTTTATCACAGGACCACCGGCGAGGTGACGCACGAGATAAAGTGCAAGAAATGCCATTCCATCATTTATCCGGTAAACTGGACCCCAGACATTGAGCGGGTCTTCGACTATTACAATAAACTGGTGCGGCCAGACCGACCTTCGGTGCGGTTCACCACCCTATTTTTTATTCTCCTCATTTTGATTTTGTGCCTAGCGGGTGCTGCGGTCTATTTTTATTTGGAAGGGCTTATTTAAGCTGCTCCCTGATTTTGTCCGCAATGGCCTCAAACTCTTTGGCTTCCAAGCTTTCTTTATGTTGAAATGTTGCATTTTTCATGCTGTGTAGCGGAATAAGGTGCACATGCACATGGGGCACTTCCAAACCAATGACGGACATTCCCACACGCTTGCAATCCACGGCGGCCTCAATGGCCTTGCCCACTTTTCTGGAAAAAGCCATTAGTTTCATGTAGGATTGCTCATCCAAGTCCAAAATCTTGTCCACTTCTTTTTTGGGAACACATAGCGTATGCCCTTTGGCATTGGGGTTGATGTCCAAAAAGGCAAAATTATCGTCGTCCTCTGCAATTTTATAACAGGGAATTTCTCCATTGATGATCTTGGTGAAAATACTGGGCATGTCAGCTTGGTTTTAAATAAAAAATCCTGTCGGGTGACAGGATTAAATATAGGCATTCTATAAACTTTTAATTACGTGTGATCTCCAAAATCTCCAACTTTAACGTTCCGTTGGGCACTTTGATTTCGGCCACATCACCTACGGATTTTCCCAACAGCCCTTTTCCAATGGGTGAGGTCACCGATATTTTACCCGATTTTAGGTTTGCCTCACTTTCGGCCACCAAGGTATATTTCATCTCCATGCCATTGGCCTGGTTTTTTAATTTCACTGTGGACAATACCAATATCTTTGAAGTATCCAACTGGGACTCGTCAATCAATCTGGCGTTGGACAAGGTTTCTTCCATCTTGGAAATCTTCATCTCCAAAAGACCTTGGGCCTCTTTGGCAGCATCATATTCCGCATTTTCGGACAAATCACCTTTGTCCCGCGCCTCTGCTATGGCCTGCGAAGCTTTGGGGCGTTCCACATCCTTTAGATGGTTTAGCTCCTCTCTCAATTTTTTTAATCCCTCCGCAGTATAATAAGATACTTTGCTCATATCGTCACATTTTTATGCAAAAGAGCATTGAAGAAAATCAAAAAAATTTCCCCAATGGTCTTGTTCTCTACAAATACAAAAAATCCTCAACGATCACCATGCCTAACATGGTTTTTAGCGAGGATTTAACGCAAATATAGGTAATTTTTGATCAACTTTGTGCAGCGATGAATTGAAATCCAAACCATGAAGCACATTTGGGGCTGCGTCCTACTTATAGTTCTAATTTCCTGTAGTTCAGACAATACCAACAGAAATCCCTATCTTCAAGAGGTAGGTTTTAGGTTTGATATGAACCTAAATCTTCCGCTCTATAATGGGTTGAACACCATTGGGAACCCCGTTTATGTGGGAAATAATGGGGTGGGCACCCGAGGAGCTTTTGTAATGAGAGCTGGATTGAGCGGCTCCCAATTTGTTGCATGGGAAGCCAGTTGTCCCAACCATACCCCCAACAATTGTTCTACTATGGACATTGATGGCCAAAATGTGGTCTGTGACTGCGAAGGCTTTACCTATAATCTCTTTACGGGACAGCAACTGGATCGGCCCGATGATGGCAAAAGATACTACGACCTTCTTTTTTACCGGGCCACACAAAGCGGAAATACAGTAACCATATCCAACTAATAATTTAATATGCAATACAGAAAACTTGGAAAAACCGGACTTAACGTCTCTGAAATCTCTTTGGGAACATGGCAAGTGGGAGGCAAATGGGGTTCCGGTTTTGATGATTCCCTAGCAGAACGCATTATCAACGAGGCCATTGATGCCGGCATTAATTTTATAGACACCGCCGATGTATATGAAGCGGGCGCCAGTGAGGCTGCCGTAGGCAGAGTGGTAAAATCAAGGTCTGAAGATATTTACGTGGCCACCAAATGTGGGCGGCAGATCAATCCCCATGTCAATGAAGGCTATACCGTAAAAGCATTGCGGAAGTATGTGGAGGATAGTTTAAAAAATTCAGGCTTGGAGTGTTTAGATCTTATTCAATTGCACTGCCCCCCAACCGAAGTGTACTACAGACCCGAAATCTTTGAGCTTTTTGACCGCTTAAAGGATGAAGGCAAGATAAAAAACTTGGGGGTGAGCGTTGAAAAGGTTGAGGAGGCCCTTAAAGGCATGGAATATCCAAATGTGACCACGGTACAGATTATTTTCAACATGTTTCGGCAACGCCCTTCAGAGCTATTTTTTGAACAGGCCAAGAAAAAGGATGTCGGAATCATAGTTCGAGTACCCTTGGCGAGTGGCTTGCTCACGGGTAAATTTTCTTCCAACTCCACTTTTGAAAAGGACGACCACCGCTTTTTCAACCGTGAAGGTGCTGCTTTTGACAAGGGCGAAACGTTTTCCGGGATTCCTTTTGAATTGGGATTGGAAGCCGTGGAGGAACTCAAACAGCTATTTCCAAATCATGAAAATTTGGCACCAATTGCCCTACGTTGGATTTTGGACTTCCCTGAGGTGAGTTGCATCATTCCAGGAGCATCGAAAGCAGAGCATTTACATTCCAATCTGAAGGCCACAACGTTCCCAGCACTTACAGCCGAGCAGACCCAAGGAGTCAAGGCTATTTACGAGAAATACATTAAAAAAGAGGTACACCAACTTTGGTAGCCCATTTTTAATGTGCACCCAAAATCCGATCCATGATCCAACTGGTGTGCAATGCTGATTTTCCGAGGGACGGATGTTCACCATTGCCCAGAAAATGGTTTTTGATGTTTTCCACATGATGCTGTTGCACGTGTTCTGGATGTGGAATCTCCAATACTTGATGTCCAGCCGCATTTCTTAATTCAACTGGGGCCTCATCGAGTACGGCAAAGGTTATGGTCCCTTCGGAACCCAATAGTTCAACCTTGTCCACCCGATCATGGGTGCCAAAATTCCAAACACCCTCCCCAGTGATACCATTGGCATGCATCCATGAACCCGAAATGGCATCATAAGCGGTGTACAGCCCTTGTTGATTGGTGGCAACTCCCTGTGTTTTTTGGATATCACCCAGCAAAAAAGTAAACAGGTCGAGACCGTGACTGGCCAAATCATCAAAATACCCTCCTGGGGCCACGGTTTTATCCGTTCGCCAGTTGTATTCCCCGCTCAAATCAACTTTGTTGGGCGGTTGGGTCTTTTGCCAATGGATATGGCGCACTTCACCTATCCGGTTTTCTTCCAGCCACTGTTTTATCTGGAGAAAACGGGGCAATGACCGTCGGTAATAGGCAACAAAAAGTGGAATTCCCTTGGATGCAAAGGCCTCATAAATTGCCAAACTGTCCTGATAATTTGGGGCCATGGGCTTTTCAATACAACAGGGTTTTCCTACCGCCGCCACTTGAAGTGCATACAATTTATGGGTGTCAGGCGGAGTGGCGATATAAATGGCATCAACATTGGGGTTATCAATGACCGCTTTGGCATCGGTGGTCCATTGTGCTACGCGGTGCCTTTTTGCATAGTCTTCCACCTTTTGTGCATCGCGCCGCATTACCATATAGACTTCAAAACCAGAAGTTTTTTGATAGGCGGGTACGCTTTTCTTTTCGGCCACACTTCCACAGCCAATCACGCCCCATCGCAAGGGTTTATCTTCAGAAAAAAGAAAATGGGATTCTGTCATAGCCTATAAATGTACAGAATCCCATTAAAAATAGTCAAGGCAACTCAGTTCTCAACACAAAATTCTTTCAGAATTTTACATTAATTGACAGTTTTCTTTTTGACAATCCTCAAAAATTAACCGTGGCCCCAACCAAGAAATTGATTCCAGCTTGGGGATAATACCCAGCACCTTCAATGGTGGTGATGGTTCCCGGATTGGAAAAATCATCATCATACGTGAAGAAATAGCCGTTGGAAATAATATCGGCATCAAAAATATTGTTCACCAAACCAGAAAGAACAATGCTCTTCACAAACGATCCTGTCTCAATCACGTACTGCACATTAAAATCGGTTTGGGTATAGCTATCCAAGGTCGAATTTTCAGAATCGATGTTGCCCATGTACTGTTTTCCCACAAACTTTGACAAGAGTGAAACTTGAAAACTTTCATTAGGTTGAAACGAAATAACATTACCAGCCACCACTTGGGGCGAATAGGCAATATGGGTATTCCCCAAATCCTGAAGTTCGCCATCCCGTTGAAAAAAGAAATCGATGTTCCTATTATCACTCAGCGCAATATTGGGACGCAGCCTAAACTTGTTCCCCAATCGTAGATTGGCATCCACTTCAAGCCCCAAACGGTAGCTGTCCCCTACATTGGCACGGAGAGGTGCACCAACATCATTGAGTTCCCCGGTCAGCACCAATTGGTCCTTATAACGCATATAGTACACATTGGTATTCAACTGAAAACCCGGTGAAACGTAGCGCCATCCCAATTCAAAATCGTTCAATTTTTCCGGTTTTGGGCTACCATTTTCATAATCGTTTCGGTTGGGTTCCCGGTTGGCCCTGGCATACGACAAATAGAAATTGTTGTTTGGGTTCAAATTGAAGGTAACGCCGGCCTTGGGGTTGAAAAAGTTGAAGGTATCATCCACCAACCCCGTATCATCACCATTGGCCTGGTAACCAACACCTCTGTATTGCACATCTCCGAAAATGGACCATTTGTTGTTCAACTGATAATTGGCCTTGGCATAAACGTTCAGGTCGGTCTTTTTGGAATTGTCCTCGTAATAGCGATCTCCGATTTCACTGCCACTGGCATAACGGGCCCAAATGATTTCACCAAAATGGTCTCCTTTGTATTCATTATAGCCTCCACCAAGAATTAATTTTAGGTTGTCCTTGTTGTAGGTGGCCGAAAAAACGGTTCCATAGAAATCATTGTCCAGCCATCTTCTGCGGATCAAATCGGTGGTGTTTATGGTTTCCCCACCTATGTCGATAGGCTCCAAACCATAATCAGCAAATCCTTCATCTTCCCTGTACTGCTCAAAAAACCCTCGTCCACGGGTATAATGCAGTGCCAAGTTGGTGCTCCATTCGGGGCTTAAGGTTTCATTCCAATGCAGTTGAAAATGGTCTTGTTTGTAATCATCAACCTCATTGTTGTAAAACTGTCTGTTTCCATTTTCATCGAAATATATCCCTGCCGAATTGTATGTGCGACCTTCCTCTTCCAACTCTTCCGCGGTTACACCGTTCCAAGCTTGATAGGTGATTTCATGTCCTCCAAAAAGCAATGCCTTCACCAGGGTGTTGTCATCTTTGTACACGCCTTGAAGAAAGTAGGAGTCCAAGTCTGATCGTGCCCTATCAATGTATCCATCCGAATTGATTCTGGACAACCGCCCCGATATTTCAAAATGGTCGCTAAGGATTCCCGTGCTGAACTTGATGTTGTTCCTGAGGGTATTAAAACTCCCCACGGAAGAGGAAATCCTGGCATAGGCTTCTTCAGAAAAAGCATCGGTCAACAGGTTTAAACTTGCCCCAAAAGCCGCTGCTCCGTTGGTGGATGTACCCACACCTCGCTGCAATTGCAGACTTTGGGTGGATGAGGCAAAATCGGGCATGTTTACCCAAAAAGTCCCCTGGGACTCCGCATCATTGTAGGGAACACCATTGATGGTGACGTTTACCCTAGTGGCATCGCTACCACGCACCCGAATGCCCGTGTAGCCCACCCCAGCTCCTGCATCGGAAGTGGTGACCACGGCCGGTAAAAAGTTCATTAAAACAGGAACGTCCTGCCCCAAGTTTCGGGGGGTGATTTCCTCTTGATCCAAGTTGGAAAAGGTGATGGGAAACTCCTTGGTCACCCTAATGGCCTGCACCAGAACCTCGTCCAGCACCACTTTTTTTCCTTCCAAAGAATCGGTTTCCTGTTCTTGTGCGCTCAAACCAAGCGCCAAACCCGAAAGGGCCATTGTTGTGAATACGGTTTTAATACGATGACATTTGAAGTTTTTTGCCGATCGTCTTGTGCCACATTTTAGTGCTGTGGTCTTGCACTGAATAATTGAATAAAGCGGTTTCATCCGTAAAAATTTTACGAATAAAAGGGGTCATTATTCTTGTTACTATTTGATTTTTGTTTCTAAGGAAACATAGAAATTCCAAGATGCGCCTAGCGCAATCCCTTGGCAGCATTACCCGCCCAGGTTCATTGGGTATAATCTCAGCTTGTCCTGAACTTGTTTAAGGACCTGCCCAATTCAAGTTCGAGGCTTAAGCACCCCTTTGAGATGGCCACAAATGTATAATGCAGCACTCATTTTTCATAAGAATACGCAGAAATTAACTTTTGATAACAACTATGTGGTATCCCTCAATGCGTATATACTTTATCAACTGATGGCTATGGACCATAAATCCAAGAGAAGGTTTACCTTAAAAATCATAAGCAGCTATGTGGTATTGGGCATTTTGGCGATTTTGGCCGCTGCTTTTATGTATTCCGAATTCAAAAATTATACGGCTTCACAAAACAAGGAAGATGATAGTTTGAAGTTGGTAAAGACCAATGTTTTGCTGACCAATCTGTATGAGGCCGAAAACCTTTCCAAGTTGGCCCTTCAAACCAAAAATCCAAAAAACCTTAGGGCCTATGCACAAAAAGTGGATTCCATCAATACCCTGATTGATTCTTTAAAACCATTGGTTGACAATGGCGTTGGCCATCAAGCTACGAAGTTGGACAGTGTGCAAAAATTATTGCAGCAAAAGGTGTTCAACAGTGCTGAACTTCGAAAACTAAAAGTGGAGAACGAAAATACGGCCTCCATTGATTCCATACTTGAAGCCTTCCATAAAATGGAAGTGGACATGGGCCGAATCACTCCACAGACCTTTGCCCCCAACTTTAATCAATTGTCCCCTAAAATGCAAGAATCCATCCGGGAATATGTGGCCATTCTCAACAAAAACATCCCAAACCCCAACGGAAACACCAGTGCCAACAACATAGATTCCATTCTTCAGGTCTCCAAATCCATTTTAAACAAGGCCAAAGTTGAAAATGCGGCCATTGAACGCTCCATGTTTCAAAAAGAATTACAGATTTACAGGACCGACCTGGAGCTTTCACAGAAAATGAGGAGTATTATTTCTGCATTTGAACGCGACATTGTGCAAAAAGCTTTTCGGAACAACCTCAACCAGCAACAAATTTTAAAAAGAAGTACCCGACTGGCCGGAGGTGCCATTGTATTGGGCCTGTTGATCGTTATCCTTTTTACTTTTCTTATTTCTCAGGATTATTGGAAAATCCAACGCTATCGGGACCAACTGGAGCGGGAAAAGAAAAATTCGGAATCCATTCTCAAAAGTAGGGAGCAGTTGATTGCCACGGTGAGTCATGATCTACGAACCCCTTTGAACACCATCAGTGGTTATTCGGAATTGATGGAACATAGCGGTCTCAATGAAAAGCAACTGAGATACCTGAAAAATGTCAAATCCGCTTCGGGCTACGTGGAGAATTTGGTCAATGACCTGTTGGATTTCTCAAAACTGGAGGCTGGGAAAATACATTTGGAACGGGTTCCTTTTGTGCTTTACTCCCTTATCGAGGAAACCGCACTGCATTTTAAGGAAATCCATTCCAAAAAAGAGGTGGAACTCCAATTTGATATTACAGAGGATTTGAGCAAACCCATTCTCAGCGACCCCTTTCGAATGCGTCAAATCCTTACCAATATTATTGGCAATGCGTTTAAGTTCACCGATAAAGGTTTCGTGAAAATCATTACTTCGATTGAGGAAAACAACACTGGGCAGAAAGCAATCATCAAAGTGGTGGATACGGGTATCGGGATTGAAAAAGAAAAACAGGAACTGATTTTCAAAGAGTTTACCCAAGCGGAGAACACTACTGAGAAAAAATATGGCGGTTACGGTTTGGGACTCACCATTTCGAAGAAACTGACCGAACTTTTGGGTGGAACCTTGGTGCTGGAAAGTCAAAAAAGCAAGGGAAGCACGTTTACCATCTCCCTTCCTTTTGAGTTTTCAGAAAATCCTATTTCAACTCAAATTACCGAAAAACAGTATTTTCAAAGCCGTTTGTCATTGCTTATTCTTGATGACGACGAATCCATGCTGGGACTGTTGGAAGAACTATGTCGGGTCAATAAAATTGAAGTGCAAACCTTTACCAATTATTCCAAACTTGCAAAAAGGCCTCCCCAAAAGTACGATGCCGTCTTGACCGATATTCAAATGCCCAAGGTGGACGGTTTTGGCGTTTTGGAAAAACTAAAGCAAAATGAGTTGTCCCATTACAAGGGTCAACCGGTGATTGCCATGACCGGGCAGAAAGTCCGGGACAAAACCCCATATATTGAGGCAGGATTTTTAGGGGTTCTTCAAAAACCATTCTCCAGCGAATCCCTGTTGGATATTCTATCAAAAATCCATGTGTATTCGGAGCCTACCCATCATTCCATCCCCAAAAATGAGAAAGTTCCAAAACCAGCTACGGACCTATTCAATACGGAAAGCATCGCAGGTTTTTTGGACAATACCCATGCCGTTAGGGAAGTCCTTGAAGTTTTTATGGAGAATACCACCAAAAACATGGGACTCTTATTTTCGGCCATTGAGCAGAACGATACGGAAGAAATACGGTCCATTTCCCATAAAATGCTTCCGATGTTTCGTCAGTTACAAGTCAATGAGGTCATTCCAATTCTTGAGCGATTGGAACATTTGAACGGAGAGGCTCAAAATAAACAGGCTTTTGCTGATTTAACCCGTTTGAAAAACACCATTTCCAAGCTGGAAAAAGCAATAACCAAATACTTGACTACACTTCCAGTTGGTATTGGTTGATTTTATTGTAAAGGGTCTTTCGGGTCATATCCAGGAGTTTGGCCGCTTTGGTCTTATTGAAATTGGTCTGTTTCAAGGCATTCAGAATCCGTTCCTTTTCATATTCCGATTTTGAAAAATTGGATGATTCCATTCTTCCCGTTCCATTGGCCACCACATCTGGAACGGATTGTACCGTAACGGTATCTCCCTCAGAAAACAAAACAGCACGTTTTATCATGTTTTTCATTTCCCTCAGATTTCCGGGCCATGAATAGGTGCGGAACATTTGTTTTACCTCTTCCGAAAACTCCATGACTTCCTTGCCCAATTCCTCGTTGGACTTGTCCAGAAAATAATTGGCAAACAACATGATGTCCTCAGTGCGTTCCTTTAGGGAGGGCACCTCAATGGAAAACTCGTTCAGGCGGTGGTATAGATCTTCCCGAAAATCTCCTTCTTCCACGGCCTCCATCAGATTTTCATTGGTTGCGGCTATAATGCGCAGATCCAATTGGATTTCCTTGGTACTGCCTACCCGTTTAATCTTTCGTTCTTGAATGGCCCGAAGCAGTTGTACTTGATGTTCGTAGGAAAGGTTTCCCACCTCATCCAAGAAAAGGGTTCCGCCATTTGCAGCCTCAAAATGACCTATTTTATCCTCAATGGCGCCCGTAAAACTACCCTTGACATGGCCAAAAAATTCGCTTGTGGCAATTTCCTTGGGAATGGCGCCACAGTCTACGGCCACAAAATTTTGGCCTTCTCGCTTGCTGGCAGCATGAATGGCCTTGGCCGTAACCTCTTTTCCCGTTCCACTTTCCCCGGTCAATAAAACTGACATATTGGTGGGGGCCACCAATTGCACATATTGCTGTAGTTTCTTTGACTTTTTGCTCTCCCCGGCCAAAAAATGGCTTTGCCGTTCTTCTTTTTGGACTTTCCTTTCCTTTTGATCTATGGTGGGTTTGGCCTCAAGAGCATTTTGGATCACGGATAGAATTTCCTCTGGGGTGAACGGTTTGGAAATGTAATCAAATGCTCCCCTTTTCATAGCGTTGACGGCGGTCTTTACCTCTGCATATCCTGTCATTAAAATGACTTGGGTCTTGGAAGATTCTTCTTTTATATGGGAGAGGAGAGAGACCCCATTTCCTTTCGGGAGCCTAACATCGGATAGAATGACATCAAAAGTGGAGGTGCTTAATTTTTCCTCGGCTTCTTTTATGGAATAGCTTGTGGAAACCTCAAAATCATGTCTCGTCAAAAACTTTTGCAGCATTTGACAAAAAGAAGTGTCGTCCTCAATGATCAAGATTTTGGGCATAATCGTGTCAGTATCTAATATACGATGCCAACAACTTTTGGGACTCCCAAGGTTTTATAAAATTATCACAAAAAGAAAGGGCTGCACATGCAGCCCTTGCTAACCAAACTAACTAACCTAACACGGTATAAAAACTATTACATTTCAATCCAGTTTCCTTCGGCATCAGCATACACGGTACCTTGGGTACCATCCTCCAAGGACAATTCCAATTTGTATTGGTCTTTGTCGTTTTTGTATGCTTTGTCGACCGTGGCAGTGGGGTAATTTTGTGCCACGGCTGTTGTAACGGCCTCAGGAAGGTCAGAAACATTGATTTCCTCAAAATCCCCAACGGTGATCACGGTTGCTTTTTCTACATTCAACTCAGGAGTTTCTACACTGGCAAAAGCTGTGAATCCTACAAAAGATAGTACGGTTGCTAAAACTAGATTTTTCATGGTATATGATTTTAATTGTTAAACTTGACTATCTATATGAAAAACCAGTGCCAGTATTTCATATCAAGCACAATTTGACATAATCAACTGAAAACATGTTTGTTATGGGGCTGGGTCGATTTACCCGACTGTGTAAAATTGTGTAGAGAGCCTTTCAAACCGTATACTTTTTATACAAGAAAAGCCCCCAAAACCACAAGTTGGGTATATTTACACGAGCTTTAAATGAAGTTATTAAGCTTGATGTGTAGGCTTCAAAAGATCATTGACCGTTTTCACTGGATTAAAGGTAACCAAGGGCACCTCAACAAAAATGGTGTTCCAAAAGGCCATGGCCCCGTTCCATAGCCCGGGAAGTTCCAAGGCCTTCAATTCTTTGCCTTCTTGGGTCTTGCCTGTAATGAACCCTTGTTTGGTATCCACAAAATCCAAGAGATTGTACTTTTCTCCTTTATGATTTCTAACCCCACAGACCAAATCAACGGGATTAAAGTGGGTGGAATTCTTTAAAATGGCCGCTTGTTCATCATTGGACATATCTATTTGCGCAGACTCAATGATCTGTAGCGAAATGTTGCCCTCTCCATCTTTTATCCAAAACGGGCCACCACCGGGTTCGCCTTCATTCTTTACCATACCACATATTCGAATAGGCCTATTGATCTTATCCTTTAACACCGAAAGTTGTTCATCAACGTCCAGTTCATCATAATTTTGGGGCATTCGTACATTAAGGTCCCTTTCCAAAAAGGCTTTGATTTGATCTGCGGCTTCTGGGGAAACCTTGCCATCTTCCAACTCTTGTGCAAACGCAAATGCCTTATCCTGAACTTTTTTAAGTACCCCGGCCAGCATTTTTTTGCTATTGGCCACCTCGTCCAAATTTTTGTCTATCACCACATTGTCTATGTTCTTGATGAAGATGATATCGGCATCCTGGTCGTTCAGGTTTTCAATTAGGGCTCCATGGCCCCCCGGCCTGAACAAAATGGAACCATCGCTATTTTTAAACGGTTTGTTTTCCATATCCACAGCAATGGTATCGGTGGATGGTTTTTGATTGGAATAGGAAATATCAAATTCCGTATCGGTTTTCTTTGAAATTTTAGGGCCCACTTTGGATTCTTCCTCGACGAACATAGCATCGTGCTGTTCCGAAACGGTAAAGTGAAGATGGGCCTTTCCGTCAGTCTTGGCATAAAGGGCTGCTTCTTTTAAATGCTCTTCAAATGGGGTGGCACTTCCTGAATCGTATTGATGGAACGGTAGCAGTCCTTTGGGATAGAAACCGTAGTTCAATCCATTTTCCACCAGCATTTCCTTTACAAAAAGGTAGGCTTCCTCGTCTTTGTTGGCCGCTTTGCCCTTGATTCGGTCCATGATCAAATCATAAAAGGGCAACTTGTGCATTTGGTCGGTAAACTTTTTGGCATCGGCATCTCCCGTTCTTTCTATATAGGCTGAAAGGGATTCCTTGGACGGATCGTATGCATCCAAAAAATTGAACATGGCCTTGAACATTCGGGAAGCTGCGCCAGAGGCGGGAACAAATTTCAAGAGATCTAGATTGCCTCTGGAATTCTCAAAATATTGAACGAGTTCCTCTTGTTCCTGTTCAGAAAACCGGAGGATACCGTTGGAAACCACTGCCGCCTTTACCAAATCCACAAAAGGGATTCCCTCTTTGAAGGTTTCTATTTGGCGAGCTACTTTTTCTTTGGAAATGCCTTTGCTTTCCAATTGTTCCAAGTCTTTTGGACTTAAATCGATCATGTTATGGAGAAGTTTATCAATGTGTTTTATTGCTGTTGAAAGCCGAGATGCTTTATCCCCCTTTAAAATAATAAAATTCCTGTGATATTTTTCCAAAGTTTCCTTGAAATACGCAAACATTCGTTCCCGTTCATCGGGTTTGTCCCGAAGATCGTCTGCTTCCCAAGGGGTATCAATATAGGTCAGCAGATAGAGGTCGTAGGAATTCTGCAAAGCATATTTCTCCAAAATGGGATCACAAGAGCCTAAATAATAGGCCTCTGAATATACTTTGGTTTCCAAAAGGTCGGTGTCGCAAATAAGAATTTTGTCGGCTCGTTTGGCCAGCTCATTTTCCAGCTGCATCTGTCCGTAGGCAATAGGCAAAAGATCTTTGGGTTCGCAGGTTTTTTGTTCCCGGTCCCATTTTTTCTGAAGATATTCCCGGGCGTATTCCGGAACCCATTCCGTATTGTAATGCCGGGCCAGTGTTTCGGCCAAGGTGGTCTTTCCTGTTGATTCTGGCCCAAAAAGTACTACTCTGATGAGGTCTGTAGGGTCTTGTCCAAGTCTTTCTTCCATGCTAAATATCCCTGAATGGCCAGTACGGTGAAGATAAGGTATTGCAGTGAGAACATGCCCCATCCCCTATATGCATACAAAGGCACGGTTATTAAATCACCCACGATCCAAAGGGTCCAATTTTCCAATTTTTTATTGGCCATGTACCACATTCCGGTAAAAAAGATGCCCGATGTAAGGATGTCCACATAATTGGTCGCCTTTATTTCTGCCCCAAATGCTACGTACACCCCGTAGGTTACCAATAAGGTCAGCAGGAAAAGACCAAACCCAATCCATTTTTCCTTGGTGCTTGTCCGTGAAATCTTCACTACAAACTCCCTGTTCTTTTTTCTTCTGGACCAGTTCCACCATCCATAAATACTCATGATGGAAAAGTAGAAGTTCATCATCATATCCCCCAGCAAACGATCTACAAAGAAAATGTACGTGGTTATGGCCGTGGCCACCAGGCCAGTGGGGTAGACCATAATATCCTCTCGTTTGGCATAGACCACACTGGCTATCCCAAAGAAAAAAGCGGTGGCCTCCAGAATGATCAGGGAAAGTTCCCGATCTTCGTAGGGCCCAAGAAAGAAATCAAAAATGGGGTTCATAGTCGCTTCGGTCCGATTTTACCATTTTCATGGTCAATACCACATGTTCCAGATTCTCAAAAGCTTCCCTGATCTCGGTTTGAAGCACTTCCATGACCTTATCGTACTCCCCATACACCTGGGTGCTCAACGGGTTTTCCAAGACCGTGAGTCCAGAATCACGCAATTTTTTGATAAAATCAATGATCGGGGGCTCAAAATCATCTTGAAGCGGCGTGAGGGTAAGTTCAACGGATATTTTCATGGGCTATGCAGAATTTTCAGGGGCAAAACTACAAAAAGGAATCGTCAACCCCCCATCATTTTTAGGGCATATACGCAGGTGAAGCCTTCAAATTCCAAAAATTCAATTTCATAGTGCGATTTTTTGCCCTTGTATAAAATTTCGGCCACGGTTCGGGAGTCCTCAAAGGTAAAATCCATGACATTGATGTGCCTTAAAAAACTCAATCCCTGTTGCGCATAGATCTTGTAGAGCGATTCCTTGGCCCCCCACACAATGGTGAGCTTTCTGATAAGCGCATCGGTATTGGCCAAGGTTTTATACTCCTGAATGGGTGTGAATTTATGGGCAATCCGAAGGATTTTGCCTCGCTGCATCTCTATATCGATGCCCACCTCGTCGGTTTCGCTTACTATGATTCCCGTAAAATTGTGCGAGTGGGTAATGGAAATGTGCTTTCCATCCTTTAAATGCGGTTTTCCAAAATCGTCATAAAACAAATCTTGATCCACATACCCTGCTTGGGCCATTAAATGCCTGATACTCAAAAAAGCGGTTCGGTGTGCTTCAGATTTCATGCCATCCATTCGGTTTTGGCAATGTGGGGTCAATTCAATTCCATCGGCCAAATCCTGTTCTGTCTCGGTCACCTTCCAAATATAGACCGATGTTGTTGGCGAAACTGTTATGGTTTTGTAAATGGGCATCAACAAAAGTTAAGCGAATTCGTATCTTTGTCGCACTAATAAAGCGAAGCTACAAAAGTAAATTTATATAAAGTTATGAGCACAAAGACAATTCCGTATGTACCTTATAAGGTAAAGGACATTTCCCTGGCCCAATGGGGAAGAAAAGAGATTGAGCTTGCCGAGGCCGAAATGCCCGGACTTATGGCATTGCGTGAGGAATACGGTAAGGAACAGCCCTTGAAGGGCGCGCGAATTGCCGGTTGCCTACACATGACCATACAAACGGCTGTCTTGATCGAAACTTTGGTGGCCCTGGGCGCCGATGTTACCTGGAGTTCCTGTAACATTTTTTCAACCCAAGACCATGCTGCCGCAGCCATAGCAGCTGCCGGCATTCCCGTCTATGCCTGGAAAGGCATGAACGAGGAAGAGTTTAACTGGTGCATTGAACAGACCTTGTTTTTTGGAGAAGACAGGCAGCCTTTAAATATGATCTTGGATGATGGGGGAGACCTCACCAATATGGTTTTTGACAAGTATCCTGAGTTGGCTGCGGGAATCCGGGGACTTTCTGAAGAGACCACAACGGGAGTCCACCGTTTGTACGAACGAATGAAGAAGGGTACACTGCCCATGCCTGCCATTAATGTGAACGATTCCGTGACCAAGTCCAAATTTGATAACAAATACGGTTGTCGTGAGAGTGCCGTGGATGCCATCAGAAGGGCTACCGATACCATGTTGGCCGGAAAACGTGTCGTAGTTGCCGGCTATGGGGATGTTGGAAAAGGAACCGCTGCTTCTTTCCGAGGCGCGGGTGCCATTGTTACCGTTACTGAAATTGACCCCATTTGTGCCCTACAGGCCTGCATGGACGGTTTTGAGGTGAAAAAGTTGGAAAACGTTATCTCCAATGCCGATGTGGTCATTACCGCCACAGGGAACAAGGATATTATCCGTGAAGAGCATTTCCGTGCTTTGAAGGACAAGGCCATTGTCTGCAATATTGGCCATTTTGACAATGAAATTGACATGGCCTGGTTGAATGGGGCTTATGGAAATACCAAGGATGAAATAAAACCACAGGTGGACAAGTACACCATCAATGGCAAGGACCTCATTGTTTTGGCCGAAGGCCGATTGGTAAATTTGGGCTGTGCCACAGGGCATCCCAGTTTTGTGATGAGCAACTCGTTCACCAACCAAACATTGGCACAGATTGAGCTTTGGAACCACAGCGACAAATACGAAAACGAGGTATACATGCTTCCCAAGCATTTGGATGAAAAAGTGGCCCAATTGCATTTGGCCCGTTTAGGTGCGGAGCTCACCGAGCTTAAGGAAGACCAAGCGGAATATATCGGTGTAGAAGTAAAAGGACCGTTTAAGCCGGATTATTATCGCTATTAAGCATAAAAAGTTTTTATAAAACAAAAAACCCATGGCAAACACCATGGGTTTTTTAGTGGGTTTTGGTTTTAATCCGCCAAAAGGCTTTCGGAATAATAACAGGTCTTATTTTCTTGTAGAATGGCCAATCCCTCTTCCCTAGTGGTCATAGGGTCAATTTTGATTTTCTCTCCATTGGGCATGTATACAATGTAGAAACCTTCTTCAAAAGAGGATAGTTTGATCACTTCCCCGTTGGGACGGATGGCATTCCACGATTTTTCATCTGGTTTGTACACCAAATCTATTTTCTTCCCTTTTTTAGGGCCATCCACTACAGTGACCTGAATCCTGTTCTGGGTCGCCACCATTTTAAAGGTGTTTCCGTCGTGTTCGACCATTTGGGTCTCAGATTCCCCAGGTTTCATGGCAATGGGGTTAGATCCCGACCAAAACTCGATTACGTTGAAAATAAGCACATCTCCAAGAAAAAACAGTCCATAAACAGGAACGATGTTCAGTCCCCAAAAAATTAGGTTGTCCAAAAACTTACTGTCCGTGGCTCCTTGGTTCCAATCCTTAAGATTATTGAATGCCTTGAATGAACCCAAACAGCTTGAGAACAAAATAGCAGAAGATAATAACAAACACGTGGTGAATTTTTTCATGGTACTAAGATTTATAGTTAATGTTCTTAAAGCTACGAAAAGGTTTTAAAATTTAATGTGTTAGCTACCATCGCTTTTGGGCGAAAAATTCAAATTCCAACAAATTCAAATCATTTTTCCGCACAAATGATTACATTGTTTTCCAAATCAAAATGGAAAAAACAGTAGCGACAATGGCCAAAGATTGGTACGAAATCAAAAATGTGGAAACGGTAGACTCCCCTTCGATAGCTTTGTACTTGGAACATCTCAACTACAACATCAATGAGATGATTACCTTGATGGACGGCCAAACTGAAAGACTGATGCCGCATATCAAAACCAACAAAATGCCCAAGGTAATGGAGCTATTGTTGGAGTCGGGAATCACTAATTTTAAGGCTTCCACCATTGCTGAGGCTGAAATTGCAGCTGAGGCCGGGGCTAATTCCGTTTTAATTGCCCACCAACTGGTTGGTCCCAAAATAGACCGCCTTTTGCGTTTGGTCAAACACTATCCCGAAACCCAGTTTTGCACCATTTTGGATAACGAGGATAGCGCAGAGCTTTTGAACCAAAAAGCGTTGGGGCAAGAACTTACCGTCCCTATTTATATTGACATCAACAATGGCATGGACCGTTCCGGAATTGAAATTGGTCCGGGATTGGATGAGCTTATGGCGTATTTGAAAATATGCAAGTCATTGGTTTTCAAAGGACTTCATGCCTATGATGGTCATTTAAGAGATCCTGATTTTACGGTTCGGAACCAAAAGATAGAAAAAGGGGTGAAAGACGTTGAAATCTATTTTGAAGCGTTGCGAGACGATTATCCCCAAGCCGAATTGATCTGTGGGGGGACGCCTTCGTTCACTTCGCATTTACGAAAAGAAAAAAGAATAACCAGCCCGGGCACTTGTGTGCTTTGGGATTGGGGGTATAGTGAAAAGTTGACCGAGCAAAATTTTAAATACGCTGCCCTTTTGGTAACCCGGGTCATTTCCAAACCTACAGAGGGAATTATTACTGTGGATTTAGGCCATAAATCGGTTGCTGCGGAAAACCCCATTGACAAACGGGTAAAATTCCTGAACCTGGACAACTACGAGCTGCTTTCACAAAGTGAAGAGCACGGTGTGATCAAGGTAAAAGATTGGGACAAATACAACGTTGGGGATGTATTTTATGGAGTTCCCTATCACATCTGCCCGACCATTAATCTGCACGATGAGGTTTCCGTTATAGAAAATGGATTGAAAACCGATTCGTGGGAAATCACAGCCCGAAAACGGAAATTGCGCTTCTAATCCAAGTCCAAAAATTTGCCCAAATCGTAAAAATAGAAGTTTATTTGGTCGTTCTAAGCTGGGAAAAGGCTATTCAGGCTGTTCTCCCCCACCAACATCACCTTTCGGCAATGACACACCTAAAATTAATGGTAAACAAAAAAGGCCCCGCTATTGCGGAGCCTTTCAATTGAATATTATTGTTGCTTGTTAAGCTTCAAAAGGTTCGATGGAAACATAGGATTTACCACCTACTTTTTTCTCAAACTTAACCAAGCCATCTACTTTGGCATGCAAAGTATGGTCTTTTCCTGCGTAAACATTATCGCCAGGATTGTGCTTGGTACCACGTTGTCTAACAATGATGTTGCCGGCAACAGCTGCCTGACCACCAAAAATCTTAACGCCCAAGCGTTTCGATTCTGATTCTCTACCGTTTTTTGAACTACCTACACCTTTCTTGTGAGCCATGATATATAAATTTTAGTTCGTGTCTTATTTACTTAACGCTTCAATCAACTCGGCTTTCTTCATGGAAGAGTAACCGGTAATTTCCTTGGCTTTTGCCATTTCCTTCAACTCTGCTACAGTTTTGGAGCTCAAGTCCTCGGTAGCCTTTGCTTTTGGAGCTTCTTTTTTTGGAGCTTCTACCTTTTTGGCTTCGGCCTTCTTAGGCTCAGCAGCAGGTTTTTCCTCAGTTTTGGCCTTGGTAGGAGCGGCTTTTTTAGCTCCTTTGGCCACGATACCTTCAACAACGATTTCAGTCAAATATTGTCTGTGACCGTTTTTCTTTTGGTATCCTTTACGTCTTTTCTTTTTGAAGACGATTACCTTATCTCCCTTAAGGTGTTTAACAACTTTGGCCTCAACAGCCGCACCTTCTATGACCGGGGCGCCAATGGTAACGTTACCATTATCATCCAAAAGAAGCACTTTGTCAAAAGTAACTTTTTTACCTTCTTCGGTCTGCAAACGGTGAACGTACACTTTCTGGTCTTTTGCAACTTTAAATTGCTGCCCTGCCATCTCTACAATTGCGTACATAATGCGTTAATTAGATTAAATTTATGGTCGCTTTATCAAATTAGCGGGTGCAAATATACTGCTAAATCATTAATCTACAAGTATAATATCCCTCTTTGGGGCATTATTTTTTCTGATTTTTGGTGGATTTAAACAGTTGCATAAAGGAAAGCGTCAAAACCAAGGTGGTGGCAAAACCCATAATAGCTACCGTAAAGAAAACAATCCCTTGAAAGTTTTTATAGTCCTTGGACCACACTTTGGAGAGTTCATCCAAATAGGCGCTGTCCAACTCCGTACTATAAAAAGCGAAGAAAATGGTGAACAACAGGGTAGCTATAAATCCTGTGGTGATGCCTGCGGTAAATCCATTTCCATAATTGAACCCCTTGCCTTGTCTAAGCTTCGTGTACTTAATGGTTTCATAAATGCCGAACCCGGTAATGACCCCGTTGAACAGGCTAAAGAACACATTGGTGTGCTTTCCCATAAGGGACAAGATCAAAAAATACGCAATAAGAACAGCACTTGTAACTATCCCAAAACGAATGGGAAGGGTTAAATTTTTCATCTCGTTTTATTTTTGGATGCGATGTTTAATTTACTGAATGTTTACGAATTATCCCATACATTCTTTTAAAGACTTGTCCTCCCTTATTTATTCCGCTTGCAAATTTTGTTCTATATTTAACCTAACATCAATCAAATAATCAATACCAACCTCAGTAGTACATCGTATACCAACATTAAAATTACGTATTATGAAAAGACGTTTATTAGCTGTGCTTTTCATACTTGCCATGGGCAACTTCATTGCAGCACAAGAAGTAGCTTTTGAAGAGTATGATCTGGACAATGGCCTGCATGTGATCCTGCATCAGGACAACGGCGCACCTGTGGTTACCACATCGGTTATGTACCATGTGGGATCTAAGGATGAAGACCCCGACAAAACGGGTTTTGCCCACTTTTTTGAACACTTATTGTTTGAAGGAACCAAAAACATTGAACGAGGTGAATGGGACCAAATTGTTGCTTCCAATGGAGGTAGGCATAATGCCAACACCTTTTTGGATCGCACCTATTATTATGAAGTTTTCCCTTCCAACAGTTTGGAAGTTGGCCTTTGGCTGGAATCGGAACGGTTGATGCATCCGATCATTGGTCAAGTTGGCGTAGATACCCAGAAAGAAGTGGTGCAAGAAGAAAGAAGGCTCAGAACGGACAATGCTCCTTACGGTGCATTTTTTGAGCAAATCTTGAAGAATCTTTACACGGACCACCGATACCGCTGGGGAGTTATCGGTTCCTTAGATCATTTGGCAAGCGCCACGTTGGACGATTTTAAAAAGTTCAATAAAACCTATTATGTGCCCAATAACGCTGTTTTGGTCATAGCCGGCGATTTTGAGACCGCCAAAACCAAAAAGATGATCGAGGATTATTTTGGACCTATTCCAAGAGGTGCCGAAATCGAGCGTCCCAACGTTAAGGAAGAACCTATTACAAATACCAAGTTTGCAAAATATCACGACCCCAACATTCAAATCCCTGCAATTTTGTTGGCTTATAGAACACCGGGGCAGGGACAACGGGATGCTTATGTCATCAACATGATTTCTACTTATTTAAGTGATGGGGAAAGCTCCAAACTCTACAAAAAATTGGTGGACGAGAAAAAAATGGCACTGCAAATACTTTCCGTGCCTGTTGATGCGGAAGATTACAGCTCCTACATCGTTGGGGGCCTTCCGGTTGGGGAAAATTCCATTCAGGACATCAAAAAAGAGATCGATGAAGAAATCTTAAAACTTCAAATGGAGTTGATTTCCGAAAAAGATTACCAAAAACTTCAGAACAAGTTCGAGAACCAATTTGTAAATGCCAACAGTAGTGTTGAGGGCATCGCCAACTCATTGGCAGAAAATTATATGCTGAAGGACGACACCAACCTCATCAACACCGAGATTGATATTTACCGTTCCATTACCCGCGAGGAAATCATGGAGGTGGCCAAAAAATATTTAAAGGTAAACCAACGATTGGAATTGGAGTATTTACCAGAACAAAAAGACGCTAATTAAGATGAAAAAGTATTTAATTTTAACTGTGCTGTCTTTATTTATGACGGCCTCATACGCACAAATTGATAGGAGTACGCCACCAGAAGCTGGTCCTGCTCCCAAGATCAACTTAAAAGAGCCTGCCCGTTTTGAGCTTAAAAATGGCTTGAAGGTCCTCGTCGTGGAAAACCACAAATTACCCAGGGTCCGTATTCAGCTTTCCATCGACAACCCACCTATTTTAGAGGGTGACAAAGCTGGGGTATCCGCACTTACGGGAAGCATGTTGGGCAAAGGTTCCAAAAACATTCCCAAAGATGAATTCTACGAAGAAGTGGATTTCTTGGGAGCCAACATTTACATTGGTGATCAAAGTGCATTTGCAAGTTCTTTGTCCAAATATTTCCCAAGAATCTTGGAATTGATGGCCGATGCCGCACTCAATCCGGATTTCCTTCAAGAAGAATTTGAAAAGGAAAAAGAGAAAATCATTACAGGAATCAAATCCGAGGAAAAAGACGTTTCCGCCATTGCGGACAGGGTTCAATTGGCCTTGGCCTACGGAAAAAACCACCCCTTTGGTGAATTTATGACCGAGGAGACCGTTAACAATGTGACCCTAGTCGATGTGGAGCAATTCTACCGGTCTTATTTTGTTCCCGCCAACGCTTATTTGGTCGTAATCGGTGATGTAGAATTTGAAAACGTGAAAGATTTGGTGACCAAGGCGTTCACACCATGGTCCAAAGCAGCACCGCCATCTTTTAGCTATTCCGACCCAAAAGATGTGCAGTACACCCAAATCAACTTTGTTGATGTGCCCAACGCCGTGCAGTCCGAAGTTGCGGTGGAAAACATCACCCACCTAAAAATGAAGGACGAGGACTACCTTGATGCACTCTTGGCCAATAGAATTTTAGGGGGAGGTTCACAGGCCCGTTTGTTCAAAAACTTAAGAGAGGACAAAGGGTACACCTACGGTTCCTATTCCGGTTTAAGGGCCAATAAATTCAGTCCAATGCGTTTTAACGCCTATGCGCAAGTCAGAAATACCGTTACCGATAGCTCCGTGGTCGAAATCTTGAAAGAGATAGATAAAATGACCTCAGAGCCCGTCTCCGATGAAGAACTGGCAAACGCAAAGGCCAAATATGCAGGAAGTTTTGTGATGGCCCTCGAAAAACCTGAAACCGTTGCCGAATACGCATTAAATATTGAAACCGAGGACCTTCCAAAGAATTTTTATGAAACCTATCTGGAACGATTGGATGCCATTACCAAAGAAGATGTGCTCCAAGCAGCCAAAAAGCACTTTTCCACCACCAATGCCCGCGTGGTTGTTACCGGAAAGGGAAGCGATGTTTTGGAAAACTTGGAAAAAGTACGCTTCAACGGGAAAGAGGTTCCTGTCCTGTATTATGATAAATATGCCAACAAAACCGAAAAGCCAGCGTATAATGTGGCAATTCCGGAAGGCATGAGTGCAAACATGGTCTTGGAAAACTATATTGAAGCCATTGGAGGAAAGGCCAAATTGGAAGCGGTTGAGTCCTATGCCATGATCGCCGAAGCCGAAATGCAGGGCACAACCTTGGAACTTGAGATGAAGAAGACCTCCCAAGACCAATTCATGCAAGACATAAAAGTACAGGGCAACTCCATGCAAAAACAAGTTTTGGACGGTGATTCGGGTTATATGGTGGTGCAAGGGCAGCGAAAAGACCTCTCACCTGAAGAAATTGCAAAAATCAAGGAAGAATCTGCCGCTTTTCCCGAGCTTAACTACTTAACCGCAGGAGATGTTTCCCTAGAAGGCATTGGGCCTGTTGGTGACAAAAAAGCCTATAAGCTGAAGATTACCGACAAAAAGACGGCTTATTATGATACCGAATCCGGTTTAAAGGTTCAGGAAGTATCAGTAGAAGAGATACAGGGGCAACAAATGCAGAACATAGTAGGGTACGATGACTACCAAGAAGTATCCGGAGTCAAATTTCCCTTTAAATTATCACAGAGCATGGGGCCACAAAACTTTGAATTTACTGTGAAGGAACTCAAGGTGAATGAAGGGGTAAGTGCTTCGGATTTCAAATAATAAATGAAAAAGTGTTGTCCAAAAGCTCACGTTAGTCAGTTCGAACGCAGTCGAGAACCCAATAAAATTTGTATAAGCAAAGGGTTTCGACTTTAGTTTATCCTGAGCGTAGCCGAAGGGCTCAACCTGACATGGTTAAAGTTAAATGGCTTTTGGACAACATCTTTTATTTGTGCCTATCTTCTAAAAACTATATTGTATAAAGGCAGATAGATTCCTTCCGGGGTCATTGATGGGCACCCGACCATAATCTGCTTGGTTCACAAAGGAAAAGTTCAAATGATTATTGTAGGCTACATCAAAAATGTTGGATGCGGCAATGCCAACCGTCAAATGTTCAAAGGGTTTTGCCCCAAAACTTAAATCCACAATCCCGTAACCAACCGTACTTTGCTCTCCAAAGGAATTCGCAATATTGGATTGTTCGGAAGTCAGCGTATAAGTGGCCTTGGTCCAAAATTTCTCCTTTTCAAAACTTAAATTGAAACGGGTCACCAAAGGTGGTGTCAACGGAAGGGATTCATCCAAATCCTGATTTTTGGCATACACATAAGATAGCTCCGTCTTAAAGGCAAAATCATCCAAGAAAGCCAGTTCCCCAAAAACTTCAAAGCCGGTTTTATAAGCTTTGTCCAAATTGGTGAACCGTTTTACTTCGGTGGGTTCTGCCATGGGCATGTACTTTTTGTCCAAGGTCGGGTCTATCACGGCAACAATATAATCCTCGTACATGGCATAATAGACCGATGCGCCATAATCCAATCGGTTGAACGGGTAGCCCTCAAAACGGGTATTGGCCTTTACACCCAACTCAAACTGATTGTTTACTTCGGCATCCAAATAGGGATTACCCACATATTCGTAAGGATCCTGACCTACTGTAAAATGGTTGATGAAGTGCTCGATCATATTTGCGGAACGCACTCCTCTACCATAAGCCAACTCAAATAACAAATTGGATGTGGCCATATATTTAAATGATGCTGTTGTACTAAAGTTATGCTCCGTTCTTGTATCCAAATCGGGATATTCCGCAACAAAATCATCTGCTGGCGCATCTGTTTTGGAGCGCACCACATCGTACCTTGCCCCAGCGTTCAACAAAAGTTTTTCAGTTAGTGGATATTTTCCTTCCACAAATGCTCCGTAGTCATCAATTTGGGAATCTTGCCAAACCTCATCCACAAATTCCATGGGCATGGGGAGTGCTTCCCCGGTCATCATGTTCCTTTTCACCAAGCGGGTCCTGGCTCCGGTTCTCCCCACGGAAAAGGCATCTACCCCAGTGTAAAGTTTAAAGTTCTCAACAGGTCTCCATTCCAGTTCAATTCTACCACCAACAGTAAGGGCATCAACTTCTGATACGGCCTCCATCATCATAAAAGTTGGACGCAATTCATTCGTCATAAGATGGTCCACTTTGGAGCGATATATCTTGGCACTCAGGGTTTTTAGTCCATCTGAAATATTGTCCAGTTTATAATCCACGGAAAGCACATTGCTGTTATCCTCTTCTGTATCCATGGGAAGGCCGGCATGTAGCACATCCCTTCCAAAAGACTGTCGGAATCCAAGTTGAATCCGCTGATTTTCTGTTGGATTGTACCCCAACTGAACACCATAATCTGTACTCTTGAAGGATGACGGCACCTCATTCCCATCACCGTCTTCGTAGTTCCCAAAATCACGTAATCCAAAATTGAGGTTGACATCGAACTCTTCCCCAACGTATTTTACATTGGCATAACTGGTAATGGCGTTTCCATTGTTTTCACCTCCAAAATTCACTTTTCCGTGGTATCCTTTTTCCTGTTTTTCAACTTCTTGGGTCACCAAATTCACAATTCCACCAAAGGTGGGGCCATACCTAAAGGTGTAAGGTCCCTTTACAACCTCGACCCGTTCTATTTCTTCCGGTATAACATGAGTTGTAATGGGATCCATACGGTTGGGGCATGCATGCATCACCTTGGTTCCTCCGTTAAATTGAACGTTCAGTTGTTCATATTGTGTGGCACGAAATGATGGATCTATGGCATAATTGCCCCTTTTGATCAAGGCAAAACCATTGATGTCCTTAAATAGGTCCGCCACATTCTTGGATTGAACGATTTTCTTCTCGGGTTCGCTTGTAAAAGCTGAAAAAACAGGGTCTGTTTTTCGTTCTCCTTCTACCAAGACCTCATCCAATTTCACTAGTTTATTGGATAGAGTATCCTGAGGGGATTGTACTTGGGCATAGGACACACCTGTCCCAAAAAGCAAAACGCAAAGTTTTGCCATTGCAATTCTATTCATTTTTGATTTTATGTTTAAGATTATACCTGTTCGGCAATGGTGTTTGCCGTTTTATTGATACATCTTAAACCATAGGAGGTTTATATGCGGTATTGCTATAGCTGAAGGAATAGTTGTTGTTGTAGTGGAAATATGTTTTTTCCACTTCCGCTGTATTCTGTAGACCAAAATTCAAGGGCTCAACCAAAAAGACCAATACTTGTTCCCAACCTATTATGGGCATGGGCTGTTCATCATCAGTCTGTGCTTGGAGCATTTGGGCCAACATGCATTTACCGTCGCAGTTAAGCTCCGGTTTGTCCTTGTTCTCGCAAAGTTGCTCAATAAAACCGTCCCTATCAATGCTATAATAGAGGTACATCGAGGAAAAGCGCAGGTTGCTCATCAAAATAAAGGCCGTAAAAAGACAAGTAACGACAAGCTGCTTTTTAGATATATGTTGTGATGACCCGAGCAAAAGTTTTCAATTACCAGATAGAAATGCAAATATAAGTCTGCGGAAAATACTATTGCCTGATAATAATCATACATTAACACATATTGGAGGTTTATTGGCCCCAACAATAATTTAGATCCTTAAATTTGTACTGCGTAAATCAAATCCATGAAAAAATTTATTTTTTTATCCGTTTTAATCATCTCCACAACATTCTCATCTTGTAAGGAAGTGAAAAAAGCCCCTGAAGGCCCCACCCAAATGGAAAAAGTAATGGCCATCCATGACGAGGTGATGCCCAAAATGGGAACCATTGGCAAATTAGTGGGTGAACTCAAAGCAAAAGTGGACACTACCGAAATGGGCCAAAAGTACGAGGTTGCCATGAAAGACCTTCAGGAAGCGAACACCGCAATGATGGATTGGATGAAAGATTTTGGGGACCGGTTTAATTCCGATGAAATATTGAACGGCAAGGAGCTTTCCGAAGAAAAACAGCAATGGCTGGACGAAGAGGAAGAAAAGGTGAAAGTGGTCAAGGAAAAAATCAACGGCAGCATTGAGAGGGCCCAAACCCTGCTTGCCAAGGACACCGTACAATAATCACTTTTTCCATCGTAAACTTTCCATAATTCTCCTGATGTCGTTCTGTAGGTACATGGCCGCGGGAAGAATGGAATCGTAATTGGGCTTGGCATAAAAGTAGAGTGACCCGGTTACAAAGTGCTCCGTACTGTCGGTCACATAAAATTGGGATTGGGAGGCAGCATTGCCACTTACTTCGTAAAACATGCCATATACGCCATCCTCTGGGTTCACAAAAGGCTGGTCAATAATGTTGTCCGCTTTCCTTACGTGCTCATAGGACAGTTTTTGGGCATCTACCAACAAAGTGTCCAAGTTTCCGTTCACAGCTTTGTAGGTAAGATAGATGGATCCCTTCATCATGGGATAGTCCAAAACCAAGGAGCAGTCCGTGTTCTCCTTTATATTGGAGAATGTATTCTTATCAAAAGTGTAGGGACAATCAATTGCAGATTCGGCATAATTGGCCATTGGATAGTCCAAACGAAGCATAGCTTTAGGTTTGGGCTGAACATCATCCTTACAGCTGACCACAAGAATCGTCAAAAACAAATAAAAAAGAAGGTTATGCTTCATGGGGCAGTGTAACTTTTATGCGTTTTAATCTTTTTCTGTCCAGATTCTCCACAATGAACTCATAGTTGTTGAAGAGCACTTTTTCACCGCGTTTGGGAAAACTTCCCGAAATCTCCAATACAAACCCGGCAATGGTTTCTGACTCTCCCTTTTTTGATTCAAACTCCTCCTCATTTTCAATCTTCACCACCCTATAAAAGTCTTTTAGTGCCGTTTTTCCATCAAAAACGTAATTGTGTTCGTCCAATTTCGAGAAAACAAGGTCTTCATCATCAAATTCATCGCTGATATCGCCCACTATTTCCTCAATAATGTCCTCCAAGGTTACAATGCCCGATGTTCCGCCGTATTCATCCACCACCACGGCCAAATGGTTCTTCATATCCTGAAATTCCAACAAGAGATCATCCAGTTTTTTATTCTCCGGAACAAAATAGGGTTCACGGATCAGTGACATCCAATTAAAGGTCTTTCGGTCTATGTAGGGCAAAAGGTCCTTCACATAGAGAACGCCCAGCACGTTGTCCATATTTTCCGAGAAAACGGGAATCCGTGAGTATCCATTTTTTTTGATTTCCTGAAGAACCTCTGGGAATTTCATTTTCTCGTTGAGGGCAAAAATATCTATCCGGGGGCGCATTACCTGCTTGGTGTCCGTGTTGCCGAAGGTAACAATGCCTTCCAAAATCTTCTGTTCCTCCTTTGTGGTGTCCCCCTCCGAAGCCAATTCCAAGGCCTGGGACAGATGGTTGACGTTGAAACTGGATTTCTGTTTTCCCAACTTATCCTCCAAAAAAAGGGTGGCGGAACGCATGGGAGCGCTCAAGGGGGTAAACATAAAGCTCAATCCTTTTAAGGGCAAGGCCATGAAATACGAAAATTGTACCCGGTTTCTATTGGCATATATTTTTGGAAGGATTTCCCCAAACATCAAGATCAGGAATGTGGCGACCACCACTTCCAACAAAAAACGCCAAGTTCCTTCAATTTCTGAAAAAATGGTATTTCCAATGGAACTGAACAACAGCACAATACCAATATTGATGGCGTTGTTTGCAATAAGGATGGTAGCAAGCAGTTTTTTGGGCTTCTCCAATAATCGAACGATCAGTTTTCCTCGGGATGTGTCCTTTTCCTGCATCTCGTTCAAATCGGTTTGGGAAAGGCCAAACAGGGCCACTTCAGCTCCCGAAATCATGGCCGATCCACCTAGAAGAAGCAAAAGCACGACTATTTTTATGGTGAAGATACCATTAACCGCTGCGAAGAAAAACACCAAACAATGGGGCTCAGGATCCAAATTGAATTGCTTTAAACTTGTATTTAAAAGGGTAGGTCGTCATCCTCTTCAGTATCATCAATAGGAGCTTCTGGCGCAGAAGGTTTAGTGGGCCCACTCTGAGGTTGGGTTCCAGATGTTTGTTGCGCATTGGCCATACTCTCCTTTTTGGTGGTCAAGAAGGTAAAGTCCTGCACATGCACCTCTGTAGTGTACCGCATATTACCATCTTCCCCTTGCCATTGCCTGTTCTTGAGTCTTCCTTCCACATATACCTTATCTCCTTTGCTAAGGTACTTTTCACAAATTTCAGCGGCCTTGTTCCTCACCACAATATTGTGCCAATCTGTATTGGTGACCTTCTCCCCAGTCTGCCTATTGGTATAGGTCTCGTTGGTGGCCAAAGGAAATCGCCCAATGCAGTTGCCTCCTTCAAAATAGTGCATTTTCACTTCGTCTCCCAAATGCCCGATCAGCATTACTTTATTCAATGTTCCGCTCATACGTCTTTAATTAGTCAAAAGTACTAAATTTTAAATTTTTGAATGAAATCCGCGATCAAAACTGGAACGGGAAAAGCTTTTATTTTCTGCCATGAAATCCCATTTTCCAACAATTGTCCTGTTTTTAGGATCCAAAACTTGGTGTGCAAATGCTGATGGGAGAGTTTATGTGTGATGATATCATTATTATGTAAAGAAAGGGATTCCATTTCTGGAAAACCGTTCCCATGGGTCAATTTTTTCTCCATTTCCTCTTCATGAAGCTCTTTTTCTGATTCCAATAAGGGAAATTGATATAGGTTTTGCCATATTCCTCGTCCTTTTCGCTGTTCCAACAAGGTATTTTCTTCCCCATCCAGAAAAACCAAATAATTGAAATAACGGTTCTTGATCTTGGTCTTGTTCAATTTTACCGGAAGCACATCCACTTTATTCTCTTTTAGGGCAACACAACTGTCCTGCAAGGGGCAATGAAGGCAGTAGGGTTTTTTTGGCGCACATTGTATGGCACCAAACTCCATAATGCCTTGGTTATAATCCCGAATGTTCTTGGTATCCATCACCTCTCTGGCCAGTTCCTTAAAATATTTGGTTCCTTCGGAACTGTTGATGGGCAAATCCACTCCAAAGTATCTGGCCAGCACGCGATATACATTGCCATCAACAACCGGTTCTGGGAGATCAAAGCAGATGGAAGCGATGGCACTTGCGGTATAATCGCCCACTCCTTTCAGGGATTTTAACCCTTTATAGGTTTTGGGAAATACACCGTCATAATCTTCCACAACCATTTTAGCAGTGGCATGGAGATTTCTGGCCCTGGAATAATAGCCCAGCCCCTGCCAGAGTTTCAAGACTTTTTCTTCTGAAGCACTCGCAAGATCATCCACGTTGGGGAAGGTTTCCAAAAACCTTTGATAATACGGCATTCCCTGGACAACCCTGGTCTGTTGGAGAATGATTTCGGACAGCCAAATCTTGTAGGGATCGCGGGTTGAACGCCATGGAAGTTCCCGCTTATTTGCACTGTACCACTCCAAAATTTTTTGAGAAAAAGACATCTAGAAAAATACTATTGCCAAAATGTATGAGTTTATATACTTAAAATTAAAGGCTTTAAACGAAAGATTAATTTTAATTTTTATATTTGCAAGCCGAAAAAATAAGAAAAATAATCAAGAGAAATGACGAAAGCAGATATTGTAACTAGAATCTCAGAAAAACTAGGAATTGAAAAAGGAGACGTACAAGCAACAGTAGAATCTTTTATGGAGGAGGTTAAGTCTTCCTTGGAAAACGGAGACAACGTTTATTTAAGAGGTTTTGGAAGCTTTATCATCAAGACAAGAGCGGAAAAAACAGGTAGGAACATTTCAAAGAACACTACCATCAAGATTCCAGCACACAACATTCCAGCCTTTAAACCGGCAAAAGTGTTTGTTGAGGGAGTTAAGAGCAACGTACAAGTAAAATAATATAACTAACACAAAAGGAGAGCCGTATGCCGAGTGGTAAAAAAAGAAAAAGACATAAGGTAGCTACCCATAAGCGTAAAAAACGCAGGAGAGCTAACCGACACAAGAAAAAGTAGTTGATAGCCAACTACTTTTTCATTTTGTATTTAGACGTTCTTTGACATAGAGATTCAAGAAACGAATTTCAGTCGGTTCGAAAAATAACCGATTCTATATATTGTTTAATCATTTATCCCAAAAATTGTAATGGGATAGATACAAAATCGATTCAGGTGAATAGAGAACTAATTGTTAGATCTAGTCCTGATGCAGTCGATTTTGCCTTACTCAAGGATGGAAAACTTATAGAATTACACAAAGAAGAGGACAACAACAACTTTTCCGTAGGGGATATCTTCCTAGCCAAGATACGAAAACCCGTTACAGGCCTAAACGCGGCATTTGTCAACGTGGGTTATGAAAAAGATGCGTTCCTGCACTATCATGACCTTGGTCCGCAATTGTCCTCCATGTTAAAATTCATAAAAAAAGTTAGAACAGGGCGGTTAAAAGACTTTGCCCTCAAAGATTTTCCATTTGAAAAAGATATAGACAAGAATGGCAGCATCAATGATGTGATCAAAGCCAATCAGTCATTATTGGTACAAATTGTTAAGGAACCCATCTCCACCAAGGGTCCAAGAATCAGCTCAGAACTTTCCATTGCTGGGCGTTACTTGGTCATGGTGCCTTTTTCAGACAGGGTCTCGGTATCGCAAAAGATAGCGAGCAAGGAGGAAAAGGACAGGCTCATACGACTTGTAAAGAGCATTAAGCCCAAAGGATTTGGGGTTATTATCCGTACCGTAGCAGAAGGCAAAAAAGTTGCAGAACTAGACAAAGATCTTCAGAACTTGTTTTCCAAATGGATAACAATGTGCAAGAAATTGCAAAGAGCACCGCATCCCTCCAAAGTATTGGTCGAGCTCAACAGGGCTTCGTCCATTTTACGGGATGTTTTCAACGATTCCTTCACGGGAATCTATGTTGATGACGAAACGCTCTTCAACCAGATCAAGGATTATGTGCACGAAATAGCACCCGAAAAGGAATCCATTGTAAAGCAGTATTCCGGTCCTGCCCCCATTTTTGAAAAGTTCGGGATCGAGCGTCAGATCAAGACCTCGTTCGGACGCACGGCCTCAATGAGCCGTGGGGCATATCTTGTTATAGAACATACCGAAGCCCTGCACGTCATTGACGTGAACAGTGGCAACCGTTCCAACAAGGCCAAGAACCAAGAGGATACCGCTTTGGAAGTGAACATGCTCGCCGCAACAGAAATTGCCAGACAATTGCGTTTGCGTGACATGGGCGGAATCATAGTAGTGGATTTTATAGATATGACCCGAGGTGAGCACAGACGAAAACTGTTTGATCACCTACGGAATGAAATGAAGGATGACAGGGCAAAACACAAGATTTTGCCGCCCAGTAAGTTTGGACTTGTACAGATTACAAGACAACGGGTTCGTCCAGAAATGAACATTAAGACCAGCGAGGAAAACCCCAATGGCACCGGTGCCGAAGTGGAAGCCCCAATCGTCTTAATAGACCATATTCAGTCGGATTTGGAGCGAATCTTGAAAGGAGACCACAAAAACAACGGAATTGTATTGAATATACATCCGTTTATTGCGGCCTACCTCACCAAAGGATTCCCATCCATACGTTCCAAGTGGTTCAAAACCTATAAAAAATGGGTGAAAGTTCAACCTAGGGATGCCTATAAATACCTTGAATACCGTTTTAAAGACAAAGACGGCAAAACAATACGACCATAAAAAGCGACTCCAGAAATGGGGTCGCTTTTTTGTTTTTACCAGTTTGGGACAAAACAGTATTTTTGATAACCTAGCACCCTGAAAATGAAAAAAACCGTTCTCTCCCTATTGAGTATTTTGATCATGGCATGTTCCACCCAAACAGAAAAGTCATTATCAAACATATTAGAACAATCCCCCAACATAAAAGGTGATGCAAACTACTTAAGCTCTCCTTACGTTACCGCCGGAGACAGGGTGTATATGGTGGGCCATCAGGATGGGACCTTTCCTCCTTTGGGCTGGCATATAAAAGACGAAATGGGAGGGATTTGGAACCACCCGATAAAGCTTATGGACGGTTTTGAGGTGGAAATGACAATCAACGACCGTGTGTTGCCATTGAGCAAAGCCTCTGGGTTTGTAAACTACCCGTATGCAAACAAACACCTATTCGAGTTTGAACAAGAAGACCTCCTTATTGAACGGATTCAATTTGTTCCTGATGGACTCCAGGGTATTTTAGTCCAGTTTATCATCAAAAACAACAGCCAAGAAAAAATTGAAAGCACTGTGAAGTTTGTTGGCCATAGCAACTTGCGACCAACGTGGTTGGGGGAGCGATCAAATATGGTGGACGCTAAAGATTCTGGTATTTTCGAAGACGCTTATTGGGTGGTCAAGGATAGTTTAAATTCTTGGTATACCGTTTTTGGGTCGGACCAAGCACCCATTTCTTCTGAAGAACTTAAAAATCCGAACAAGCCCAATGGGGTCTCCAATTCCCTTGAATATGTTGTTACGATTCCAGCAAAATCGGAGAAAATCCTAAATTTTGCCATCGCCGGGTCATATATTTCCCGCGAAGATGCCATTTTGGACCACCAGAATATTCTAGAAAACTTTGTCCAGATGGCCAAGGGAAAAAAGTCGCGTTACGGGCAACTGGCAAACCAGTCCAAACTTACCATACCGGACAAACACCTGCAAGACACCTTTGAATGGCTAAAATATAACTGCGACTGGCTAGTACGCACCGTTCCCGAAATTGGTTCTGGCATTGGCGCAGGCATACCCGATTATCCTTGGTATTTTGGAGTGGACAGTGAGTATGCGCTTCAAGGGTACATGGCCATTGGCCAAAATGATATTGTTGAGAAAACCATTACACTTTTGGACAGTGTTTCAATGGCGGTGAACGGCAATGGAAAAATTCTTCATGAAATGTCCACAAACGGCGTTGTTTTCAATGAAGGAAACATCAATGAAACCCCTCAATTTGCATCATTGATATGGGAAATATATAAATGGAACGGCGACAAGGAATTTCTTGAAAAGTATTTTCCAACGGTAAAAAAAGGATTAAAATGGTTGTTGGAGGAAAATGATGATAACAAAAACCTTTTTCCAGATGGCTTTGGAATGATGGAAATACACGGCCTTGATAGTGAAATGATTGATGTTGCTTCATACACCCAAAGAGCTTTTGCCGATGCTGCCCTTATGGCCAATGAGTTGGACGAAACTGAATTGGCACTCGAATACCAGCAATTGGCAGAGCAATTGAAGGAAAAAATAAACACACAATTCTGGTCGGACACCTTTCAATCCTATGCCGATTTCATTGGAACCGATGAGCAGGCACTTGAATTGATCGAAGATGCTTTGGTCAGGGCCGATACGCTCAACAAACCATGGGCAATTGACGAGCTCAAAGCCACCAAACAGGAGATTTTGAGCAATCCATCCGAAGAACCAAGGCCTTTTGTCCTCTACCACAACTGGGTGGTAAACACTCCTATGGAAATGGGCATAGCCGATTCATCCAAAGCAATGATGGCTCTGGACAATGCAAAGAAATTTACAAATCCTTTTGGGGTTTTCGTCACAGGTATTGATCGTGACGAGACCGCGGGCAAAGACGCTGGCTCCTTCAAGGGAAGCAAGGTGTTTTCCTATACAGGTGCAGTGATGACATTGCCCACTGGTGTACAAGCTGTGGCAGAAAATAATTATGGCCGCCCCGACGAAGCCTTGGATTATTTAAAAAGAATGTCCCGTTCCTTTAGCTATGCACTTCCCGGAAGTATGTATGAGGTCTCTCCCGACTATGGAATGATGACCCAGGCTTGGAACATTTACGCCTTTGCAGTCCCCATTATAAAACAGTTTTTTGGCATCAGGCCTATGGCTCACAAAAAGATCATTAGTATTGAACCTCAAATGCCAAAAGAATGGGATAACGCTTCATTGGAAAATGTAAAAGTTGCAGACAATGAGATTTCCATATGGCACAAAAAGTCCAAGGATCTTGATCAAATCAAAATACAACAAGTGCAACCGGGTTGGAACGTAAAGCTTATTTTACCAGAGGGAGATTATACGGTAACAGAAGGCAACCCGGAAATAACAACTGAAAACGGCAAAACCACATTCACTTTTTCCGATAAAATAATTGTGGTAACCAAAAGCTAAACCCAGATGGACTCCCAGTTTTCACCACGAAAATATTATTCGCTCCAAGAGGCCACAAAAAAGATGGAGCACTACTGTGCGTACCAAGAGCGCTGCCATTATGAGGTTGTTGAAAAATTAAGGGGTATGCACATGATTCCAGAAGCCATAGATCAAATTGTAACCCATTTGATCCAAGAAAACTATTTGAACGAGGAACGCTTTGCCAAAAGTTTTGCCCGAGGCAAATTCAATATAAAAAAGTGGGGGAAAAACCGAATTATAAGGGAATTAAAACAACGGCAGATATCGCAGTTCAACATTAAAACTGCATTGGCAGAAATTGGGGAGGAAGATTACCATAACACCCTAAATGAACTCGCCAAAAAAAGGTTGGGCCAAATCAAAGAGCAAAACATCCAAAAAAGAAAGAAAAAGTTGGCCGATTATCTGCTTTACCGAGGCTGGGAAAGCCATTTGGTCTACGAAAAACTGCGAGAATTGATTTGAGAGTTTAATTCCATTTTTGGGTCATCAGTCTTTCCGTACGAACCACAGCCTTTTCATTTTTCCAATCAATCCATTTTTGACCTTTTAGCCTACGCATTACATTATCAAAATGGCGCATAAAGAAGATGTTGTAGACGGCCTTCCCAAAATTTTTAGGTTTTCGGGCAATGGCTCGTAGACTCATGGAAAATCCAGGAGTAATATACTTCATATGGTGCCAATACCCTTCGGGTATGTAAAGGACGTTACCGTGTTCCAATTGGGCCACGTGTCCCTTGGCATGTTTTAGGGCGGGCCATTTACCCAAATCCGGGGCATCAAAATCAATATCTTCCCGTGTAATCAGGGAATGCGGAATTTTGTATAGATACTTGGTCTCTGATTGGGAAAAGAGGATACACTGCTTTTTTCCTTCAAAATGAAAATGGAATATGTTGGCCAAATCAATGTCGTAATGCATAAATGTGTACGAATTGCTTCCGCCAAAAAACAACATGGGCAGTCCTTTCATCAAAGGCAGCCCAAAATCAGGATACGTAAAATCCTTTTGAAGTTGGGGCACTTCCTTTAAAACATTCCACAGAAAAATTCGGTATTTGGTAGGCTCACTTTTTAAAAGGTCGATGTACTCCCGCATCTTCATTTTGGCATGGGGCTCATTAAAACCCTCATCGTGCTTTACCGGGCGATCATCATATAGTGGCACTTCTTTTTCGCCCGCAACATCTTTCATATAGTCCAGACTCCATTTGGAATAAGCGGGCCAATCCTCAATAAACCGTTCTATGACCACGGGCTTTTGAGGTTTAAAGTATTTCTGGATAAACTCCTTCTTGGAAAGGGTCTCTTCCCTGGGAATCTGTTCAAGGTTCAGTTTCAAGATTTCAATGAGTTTGAAACCGCTAAATTAGTAAAAAGGTTTTTATAAAATATGAAGCCTTACTCTTTGGATACCAGCCCAGATTTCTGTTTGGCCGCTTCATTACGGTCAATGACATGACCGGGTCTGGACCATTTTGGTTTTTCTCCCAAAGGTTGGTATTCCGACTCGGAAGCTTCAACCGTTTTGGGCTGGGGAGCCTTCACAAAAGCCTTTTGGGGATTCAATCCCAGTTGTTGGAACATGGCCATGTCCTCACTTACATCAGGATTTGGTGTGGTCAACAATTTATCTCCTGCGAAAATGGAATTGGCCCCGGCGAAAAAGCACATCGCCTGCCCTTCGCGACTCATCCCGGTTCTTCCGGCAGAAAGTCGTACTTGGGTTTTTGGCATCACAATTCGGGTTGTAGCCACCATCCGGATCATTTCCCAGATTTCAACAGGTTTTTGCTCTTCCATCGGGGTGCCTTCAACCGCAACCAAGGCATTGATCGGCACCGATTCTGGCTGTGGATTCAAAGTTGAAAGGGCTACTAACATTCCCGCACGGTCCTCAATGGATTCCCCCATGCCAATAATACCACCGCTACATACGGTTACATTGGTTTTACGGACATTCTCTATGGTCTGCAAACGATCTTCATACCCACGAGTTGAGATGACTTCCTTATAATATTCTTCTGATGTGTCCAAGTTATGGTTGTAGGCATAGAGTCCTGCTTCGGCCAATCGTTTTGCCTGATTTTCGGTAACCATACCCAAAGTACAGCACACTTCCATGTCCAGTTTGTTGATGGTACGAACCATATCCAACACCTGATCAAACTCGGGACCGTCCTTCACATTCCGCCATGCCGCACCCATGCACACCCTGGAACTACCAGATGCCTTGGCACGTAGTGCTTGCGCCTTCACTTGCTGAATGGACATCAAGTCGTTGCCTTCTATATCGGTATGGTAGCGAGCAGCTTGGGGACAATACCCACAATCTTCTGGGCACCCACCGGTTTTAATGGAAAGCAAAGTGGAAACCTGTACCGTGTTCGGGTCATGGTGCTCCCGGTGTACGGTAGCTGCTTCATACAGCAATTCCATCAAAGGTTTGTTATAAATATCGAGGATTTCTTCCTTCGTCCAGTTGTGTTTTGTACCGCTCATAATGGTCAGAATCTAATTCAAAAATAAGGCATTATTCACTATTAAAACCAAGAAAACCCCGATTTAAGAAATGGTGTGTTTCTTTTGTGATGGTCGTTTCAACAATATGCTCACAGCATTTCCACCAAAGCCAACGGCATTTACCAGTACGGTGTCCACCATTTCTTTATCATCCCTATTTTGAAAAAAGGGAGTTGGAATATACTGCTGATGTTGCAGCATTAAAACCCCCAGCTCCAAACTCAACAATCCCGAAGCACCAAAGGTGTGACCCACTTTCCACTTATTGGTGGTCAAAAAAGGCAAGTTATTGCCAAACACTTTTTTGATGGCATTGTACTCGGTGACATCTCCCTTAATAGTTCCTGGGGCATGCATGACAATGGCATCAACTTGGTCGGTGCCCGCACTTTTTAGGGCCATTTTCATGGAATCCTGAAAGCACTGGGCATCCGTTGAAATGGAAACGCTGTGTTCCAACGGTTCGGTTGCGTAGCCTATGCCCGCAACCAAAGCCAAGGCATTCGGCTTTTCCCCTTTTTCCAAACAGGCCAACGCTGCTGCCTCACCCAGAACCATGGTGTTTTGTTTCTTTTCCAAATCCATGGCCAAACATGGATAATTTTGCTCTTCAGCATCTCTCGACTGCCTGCCCGTCCGGCAGGCGGGCGCTCGAGATGACATTCTGGAATATATCTTCAAGGCCTGCATTTGGGCAATGGTAAATGGGGTCAACGGAGCCTCGCTCCCTCCCACCAAAAATTTATCGGTCAACCCGCTTTGAATCCATGCCACGGCATTCAACAGCCCATGCAAAGCTGTGGAGCAGGTAATGGAATGCGAAATTTCGGGACCTTTTGATTTTAAATCGTGGGCCACCCAAGATGAAATATTGCCCAAAGTGGTGGTGGGCGAGGCAAGGGTGGAGGATTTTCCCTGATCTAAAAATTCTTGGTGATATTTTTCAAAAAGAGAGGTGGCGCCTCGGGACGACCCTATATTGACCCCAAAATTGGAATCAGTTTCCCATCCAGCTTTGTCAATTACCTTTCGGGCTGTGTAAATGGCAAATAAAACGGAATCATCCAAATCATTGTATTTGGTATCGGATTGCCTTAGCGTTTCAATGGCCTTCTTCACCACATTACTCAAGTTGGAAGCCCAAACTTCCTGTTTTCCTATTTTCTGATAGGACAAACAATGCTCTTTATTCAAATATGATTTCCAAACCTCATCTGATTCACTTCCCAAGGAAGAAATGGATGATAATGCGGTTATGGAAATGGGTTCTTTCAACATAAAATCATTTTATACCAATTCCAAGGCTGATTTGATAGCCCCATAAATCCGTTGCATTTGAGTTTCTGTGGTGACATAGGGAGGCAAGATATAAATGGTATGGCCCAAGGGTCTTAGAAACACCCCTTGATCCATAAAATGCTTGAAGAGTCTGTTCCGCAAATTACCATAACGCTCCATTTTCACATCCAAATCCAAGGCATAAATGACCCCCAATTGTCGGGTATTGGCCACCTTGGGGTGCTGTTTTATTTCTTCATCAAACTTTTGGTGCCATTGGATGATATTCTGTATCCCTGTCTGGATTTCATCGGTCTGAAGCAATTTCAGGGCTGCCAGCGCCGCCGTACAGGCCAATGGATTGGCGGTATAGGTGTGACCATGGAACAATCCTTTGGCCATGTCATCACTGTAAAAAGCCATAAACACCTCTTCAGTGCATGTGGTAAGTCCCATGGGAACCAAACCTGCTGTCAAGGCTTTGGAAAGACACATGATATCCGGCTTGGTTTCCAAATAGTCAGAAGCAAAAAATTTCCCTGTTTTGCCAAATCCCGTCATCACTTCGTCCGCAATCAGGAGTACACCATGCTCCTTCAGCAGGGCCAGAATTTTATCAAGACCAGTAGCATTGTGCATTTTCATGGCTGCGGCACCTTGAACCAAAGGTTCATAAATGAAGCCTGCAATATTTTTCTGTTCCAATCGCCTTTCCAGAAAAACCAGAATCTGGTTGATGTTTGTTTCCGTGGGCACCGGAATACGCTCCACTTCAATGAAAAAATCCTCGAACGGCCCGTTATAGACCGACAGGCCCGAAACGGACATCGCCCCAAAGGTATCGCCATGAAAACCTTCCTCGAAGGCCAACAGCACATTGCACTTTTTGCCTTTGTTATGATGGTACTGCAAGGCCATTTTGATGCCCACTTCGGTGGAGGTGGAACCATTATCCGAAAAGAAGAGCTTCTGCTGGTTGTTGGGAAGAATCTTGATGAGTTCCTCGGAGAGCCTCACCGCCGGTTCATGGGTAAAGCCGCTGAACACCACCTGATCTAACTGCTGCATCTGTTCCGAAACCTTTTTTAGAATATGCGGGTTGCAATGCCCGTACATACAGGTGTACCACGATGCAATTCCATCTACATATTCCTTTCCATCCTCATCAAAAAGTAAGGCCCCTTCGGCTTTTGCCATACCCAACATGTCTGGACTCACTTTGTGTTGCGTGAGTGGGTGCCAAAGGTGCTTTTTGTCTCGATCCGATAATTTTTCCAATGCTTCTGTCTTACGCAAACCCCTTAATTTATCTATCTTGCAAAGATGACAATTAATCGCCAAAAAAATTAATCCAGACCGTGTTTACTAAAATCACTTCCCTTACTTCACCTCGATATGAAGACTTTGACTGGAAAGCGGTTTTATTGATTTTGTTTTTGGCGGCCCTCTTTATCCGTTTTCCGTTTTTCTTCCGGGATTATATAGATCGGGACGAAAGCACTTTTATTATCATGGGGCAATCTTGGGTTGATGGCCATTTGCCCTACACCCAACTCTGGGATTTAAAGCCTCCCGTAACTTTTTTGTTCTTTGCCATGGTCATAAAACTGTTCGGGAAAAGTTTCATTGCCATTCGATTGTTCGGAACTTTAGTGGTAGCCTTGACTTCCTTGTTCACGTATGGAATCGCCTCCAAAATCACCTCCAAAAAAATAGCCTTTTGGTGTGCGATGTTCTGTGTGTTCTTTCTAAGTCTTTTTGGAAGTTTGCAAGGGGTAATGTCCGAACATATCTGCACCCTTTTTTTTGTGGCAGGAGTCTTTCTCTTGTTTTTGAAAACCCGAAGGGTTTGGTTTTTTTTGACAGGGCTTCTTTTTGGACTGTCCCTAATGTCCAAATTGAACATGGCGTACCCTGTTTTAATTTTGGGCCTATACCTTTTGTGGGCCGGGTATAGGGACCGACAATTGTGGTCAACCCTCCAAAATTTATTTTTTATGGGCCTTGGCACAATCCTGATTGTGTTACTGACTGCCCTTCCCTACTACCTTGAAGGAAACGTCCCTATTTGGTGGCAATCCATTTTTGAGGCTCCGCTGGCCTATTCCGAAGGAAAATTCCATTCTCCCTTAAAAACATTGCCCTTTTTAATAGTGATTTTGGGTTTGCTCACTGCTGGATTTGCAACAAAAATATTAAATCGGCATAGCAGGGAGCTGCAAATTTTAACCGCCATTGTTGTTGGAATCTTATTGTCGTTTATGCAGGCCGGTAAAGTAAATGGTCATTATTTAATCCAACTCTATCCCTTTATTTTGATTCCTTTCAGCATGGCCGTGGGGAAACTTCCGCGACCCAAAAAACGGTACAGGCCTTTGCTTATTTTGCTTTTGGCGCTCATCCCAATGGAATCCTATTTGGAATACGCCAATGTTGTTTCCAATAAAATGGAAAAGGGTTCTTTTTTTAATGGGGAAGGGATTGATGTCCCCAACTATATTGCCACGCATAACCTAGAGACCAAAAACATTTTCTTTACGGAATACCATATTGGATATTGGGTATTGGGTGAAAGTCCGCCCACCAAAGCTGCCACGCATCCGAGCAATGTAATACGCGAAGAGATTTTCCCTTACATGGAAAATCCAAGAAAGACCGGAATGGAGGAGTTACGGTATATCATGGAGGTGATTCAACCTAAAACGTTGGTGGCCCGGGATGGGAAAAAAATCTTTGACAAAAAGTTGGTGGAATACAACACGTACATTGATTCTTATCTGGAAGAACATTATACTTTAATTGAAACCGTGGGCCGTGGGCTCATTTACCAACGCTTAGAATGATTCGAGAGCTGGTTTTAATTGTTCTGCATATTTTTTGATGATCTCTTTATCAAATTTTTGCTCCTCATTGATCCGTCCCAAAAAAGTCACTTTAGCTTTTTTTAAAATAATGTCCTCTGTGGTTGGGTGCTCATCGCCACTGAAGATGATTCCTGTTTTCACTTTCTTTTCCTGAAGTTTTTCCAAGGTCAAAAGCGTATGGTTGATGCTTCCCAAATAATGCCGGGAAACCACAATTACTTTGTAATCGGGCTGGATAAGGTCAAAAATGGTATCGGTATCGTTCAAAGGCACCAACAATCCGCCTGCACCTTCAATTACCAAATGGTTTTTGGTTTTTGGTGCAACGATTTTGTTTAAATCAATGGTGATTCCGTCTATATCTGCAGCAGCGTGGGGACTCATCGGCGTTTGTAAAGCGTAGCTGTTGGGATGGATGATTGTTTTGGTATTGGAAATTAGCGACTCCACTTTATGGCTATCCGAATTATCGAGGTCCCCAGCCTGGATAGGTTTCCAGTAATCTGCTTGGAGGGCTTCCACCACAATGGCAGCTGCTACTGTTTTTCCAACTTCTGTTGAGATTCCTGTTACAAATAATTTCATCATCTAGTGGGTCTGGATATGAAGTTACACTGAATGCATTTGTATTTGGTTGGCTCAAAAAATGGGAATAGCTTATGAAAAATAGTCTTTCTGGAATAATAGATTTCTGATTTGGTCGCCTTGCAATTGGGACACACTATAGGAAAACCTTGGGCGTCTGTGGCATAATTTCTAACCTCATCATAAATTTGCCTCGCTCTCTCCTTATCCGAAGAATAGACTTGAAGTTTTACCCCACCAATGGCTGAACTGATCAGTGGGTCTGTATTGATCGTGGCCTCATCCCGAAGAAAAACACTGATTCCCTCTGATTCCAATTTTCCCTTGATGATCTGCACATCAGCAGGGAACTCAAAAGTGGCCAAGGTGTGAAATTTAGGTTCTTTCATTCCATAAAGTTTTTTAAAAACGACAAAACTCGTGATATTTCCTCTTTGGTGTTATAGGCATGCAAACAAAATCGCAAACGCTCTTCTCCTTCTTTTACAGTTGGTGAAAGAATGGGGCGAACATCAAAACCTTCATGCCGCAATTGGGTCGCAATTGACTTCACCTTTGCATTTCCTGGAACAATGGCGCATTGAATCGCCGAATTGCTTTCTAAGAACGCTTCAGAAATTTTCAACTGCTTTACCCGCTCCTTAAAATAGTCGATATTTTGCTGAAGTTGCTTACGCGGTTCTTCCCCAAAATCCCTTAGATAATGATACGATACCAGAAGCGTTCCAATAGTGTGCGGAGGCAGTGCGGTAGTGTAAATTAAGCTTCGGGCAAAATTCACCAAATAGTTTTTTAAGGCATCACTGCCTAAAATAGCGGCTCCGTGACAACCCAAAGCTTTTCCAAACGTAATGATCCGTGCAAAAATGTGTTGTTCCAACCCCAGCTGACAGACGAAATCCCTTCCGTCCCCAAAAATTCCTGTGGCGTGGGCTTCGTCCACAATTAAATGACAGCCATTTTCACTGCAAAAATTGGCCAAGGCCACTAAATTTGGGGTGTCGCCGTCCATGGAAAACACGGACTCGGTGACAATGTAGATTTCTGAATTGCCGTCCATATTTCGACTGCGCTCAATATGACGGCTCAAATCACCGATGTTGTTATGGGTAAACTTATAGCTTTTGGCATGTCCCATTTGAATGCCATCCCGAATGCTGGCATGGACCAACTCGTCATAAAAAACAATATCTCCACGTTGTGGCACAGAGGAAAAGAATCCAACATTGGCATCATAGCCCGAATTGAACACCAGAGAAGATTCAGACTTGTGGTGCGCTGCCAAAAAATCTTCCAATTCGGCATACAAGGTATGGTTTCCCGTAAGCAGCCTAGAGCCCGTTGAGCCATTTTTCTGAGGTTTGATCTTTAGAAAATCGGTGGCTGCTTTGGACAAGTGTTCATTTCGGGCAAATCCCAAGTAATCGTTAGAGGAAAAATCAACCAAACCGTCAATCAACGACAAGCTTCGCACAGCATCATTCATGAGTCGTTCAGATAGTTTCTGCCGTAATTTTTTGGGCAATTTCTCCATACCACAAATGTAGCACTTACTGTTTTTAAACAGTATCTTAGTGTTGAAAATACCTTTCCCCCTAATGCGAATACATGATCTATTATAAGCAGGCCTCCAGCGAACAAGAATTGGAGCAGATTCTGTTGCTACAACAAGAAAACCTCGTCAATAGCCTATCCAGCGAAGATAGGGAGAAAGAGGGCTTTTTAACGGTGGAACATTCCATGGAAATTTTAAAAGCCATGAATGACATGTGTGGCCACATCATTGCTGTTGAAAATGGGGATGTAATCGGATATGCATTATGTATGCATCCCGCTTTTTCCGATTCCATAGAAGTATTACAACCGATGTTTATTGAGATCAACAAAGTGCTTGAAGGAAAAGCAAATTATATGGTAATGGGTCAGATTTGTGTGGCCAAGAGCCATCGGGGCAAGGGGATTTTCAGAAACCTCTATCTGACCATGAAAAATAGATTGCCAGAGGGTTTTGATACCATCATCACCGAGGTGGATGGAAAGAACAAAAGGTCACTTGCCGCCCATGCAGCTGTTGGGTTTAAAACCCTAAAAGTTTATACGGATGGAGGAAGGGAATGGCACTTGATCAGTCTGAAATAAAAAAAGCCACCCAAAAAATGAGTGGCTTGGTTTATATTTTCTGGTGATGATTTTCTAGTCAACAAGAACGATCACCTTGTTATCCTTCATTTCCACAGTACCACTTGTAATGGGAAGTATGGTCTCTCCATCATTTCCTTTGGAAAATTTGTTTTGAAAGGCTTCTTCTATGGCTAGATTGCCCTTCACCTTAACTTTTCCCGATTGAAGCAATGAAACTACGGGAGCGTGGTTTTCCAACATTTGAAACTCCCCGTTTATGCCAGGTACAGTAACAGAGGTTACTTCTCCCGCAAACAAAGTGGCTTCTGGTGATACTATTTCTAAATACATATTTTTCTCCTGTCATTCCCGTGCAAACGGGAATCTTTTAAACTTTGACTTAATTAATAATGAGATTCCTGCTTCCGCAGGAATGACACTATGCTTCCGCCAACATTTTCTCTCCAGCCTCGATGGCCTCGTCGATGGTTCCTTTAAGGTTAAAGGCAGATTCTGGCAAGTGATCCAATTCACCATCCATAATCATGTTGAATCCTTTAATGGTGTCCTTAATGTCAACCAAAACACCAGGAATACCCGTAAACTGTTCCGCTACGTGGAAAGGCTGCGACAAGAAACGTTGCACACGTCTTGCTCTACCTACTGCCAATTTATCTTCTTCAGAAAGTTCCTCCATACCCAAGATGGCAATAATATCCTGAAGCTCTTTATAGCGTTGCAACAACTCTTTTACGCGTTGAGCACAGTCATAATGTTCTTTACCCAAAATCTCAGGGGTCAAAATCCTTGAAGTGGAATCCAAAGGATCCACCGCTGGATAGATACCCAACTCAGCAATCTTACGAGAAAGTACGGTTGTGGCATCCAAGTGGGCAAACGTTGTGGCTGGTGCTGGATCCGTTAAGTCATCCGCAGGTACATAAACCGCCTGTACGGAAGTAATGGAACCTCTTTTGGTTGATGTAATCCGTTCCTGCATGGCACCCATTTCTGTTGCCAAGGTTGGTTGGTACCCTACCGCAGAAGGCATACGACCCAAAAGTGCGGATACCTCTGAACCTGCTTGTGTAAAACGGAAAATGTTATCAACGAAGAAAAGAACGTCTTTTCCTTGTCCTTCTCCTGATCCATCACGGAAATATTCGGCAATGGTCAATCCGGACAATGCCACACGGGCACGGGCTCCTGGAGGCTCGTTCATCTGACCGAACACAAAAGTGGCCTTAGATTCCTTAAGGGCCTTTTTATCCACTTTGGACAAATCCCATCCGCCTTCTTCCATAGAGTGCAAGAAAGCATCACCGTATTTTATAATTCCGGACTCCAACATCTCACGAAGCAAATCGTTTCCTTCACGAGTACGCTCTCCAACACCTGCAAACACAGACAAACCACCGTGTCCTTTTGCAATGTTGTTGATCAACTCTTGGATCAATACGGTTTTACCTACACCGGCACCACCGAACAATCCAATTTTACCCCCTTTTGCATAAGGCTCGATAAGGTCGATTACTTTAATCCCTGTGAAAAGTACTTCTGTTGAAGTGGAAAGATCTTCAAATTTTGGAGCTTCCCTGTGAATGGGAAGTCCGTTGTCTCCAGTTTTTGGCAGGTTTTCCATACCATCAATGGCGTCACCGATCACATTGAAAAGACGTCCGTAAACTTCTTCACCTATTGGCATTTGGATTGGATTTCCGGTAGCAACCACGTCAACTCCCCTGCTCAAACCGTCAGTGGAATCCATAGAAATGGTTCTTACGGTATTTTCACCGATGTGGGATTGTACTTCCAAAACCAATTTTGATCCGTCAGCTTTTGCAATTTCAAGGGAGTCATAAATTCTTGGGATTTCCACCCCTGATTCAAACTCAACATCAATGACCGGGCCTATAATTTGGGCAACCTTACCTGTAACTTTAGACATTACTGTGTTTATTTATAAATGAATACGCGGGAAATAACCGCTATTTTTTCGGCTGCAAAGATATGTTTTTCCCTTATTATTGAGAAACCGATTTTAGCTTTTTTTTAAAAGAAAAAAGGCGTTGGAAAATCCAACGCCCTTACTTTTTATAGTTTATTATGGTTTAAGGGTTTATAGTCCAAGATAGATAGTAAATGGAACCTATATTTCCCGTACCGATTGCCGTGAAGTATTCTTCACCCAAAATGTTGGAGGCTCCTGCCTTGAACACAGATTTTATGCTTGGAACCGTATAGTTGATTTGGGCATCCAATACGGTATAAGCAGGAATTTGACCATCGGCAAAGGAAGCTTCCCAAAAATAGGTGTCGCTCCATCTGTAGTTCACATTGAACCCAAAGTTCTCGAAAAGGGCCGTGTTCCCAAAATGGGCCTTTACTTTGTGTTTTGGTGTATTGAAGTTAGTTCGTAAATCAGGGTATCTACCTTCATCGATATCCAATTCGGCAAGGGTGTAATTTACGCCTAGATCAAAGTTTCCAAGTTTGGTATCCACACCAACCGTTGCTCCGTAGGAGTTAATGTCCTCATCTGAATTGGTATAGGTTTGGTAAACTTGAAAATCCCCATTTTGAAGTGCCAACAAAGACAATCCCCCATCCCCTGCTTCTCCATAAAACGGAACCGCAGTTGTGGTGTTGGCCAAGAAATTTTTATAACTGTTGTAATAGCCACTTAAATCGATGGTGAACCTACCAATCTGAGCTCTATACCCTGCTTCATAAGCTGTGATTTCCTCGGGTTGTACCAAAGGAGTTTCTACCGCTTCGGGCGCACCAGCTTGCAAAGAACTGGTAGAATAGGCGTTTTCATAGGCAGCACGACCCACAATTTGTACGGTAGCTGGTTGGCCTAGATTGTCTTGTGCCGCTTGGCTTACGTTAAATGTTCTTACATCCCTGTCCAAGTTGGCTGGTGCAGAACCTACCAAAATGGCACGACCTGCATTCAACCCAATAAACAAATCTTGGGTGGTTGGGTTTCTAAAACCCTGCTGAACAGAAACCCTTAGATTGTGGTTTCTTTTCTCACCCAAGGTATAGGCCAAAGAGACCCTTGGGGATACAAATCCATCAAAGAATTCATTTTTGTCATAACGGGCTGAACCAGTAAATTTTAAACGGTCATCCAATAACTTCTTTTGAATTTGAAGGTAGGCTCCATATTCATTATATGTAATGGGTCCATCCAAATCTGTAAATATGGTTCCGTTGGAATTCAATTCGTATTCCCTGAATGAGCCCCCAATTTGGATGTCTGCCCAATTATCAATCAAATGAGCCAAATTATAGTTGCCATTGACATGACGAAACTTGGTCTTATCCACAAACTTGGCTCCTGTGGTTAAATCGCCATCATTTGTAACTTTATTAAAAGCACTTTGGAAACCTGGTGTTCCGGGAACCAATCTACCTTGATCCGCAGCTTGTCTACCCACTATATGTGCCTGCGTGGAAGCCTCTTCCGGTGTAAGTCCTCCTTGTTGGATTCCTCCTAGGTATGTTGGAATATATGCACTTGCATAATCCGTGAACCATTGTGTATCCGATTTCCATTGTCTATTTATATTGATAGCTGCAAATCGGGTATCATAAGCATCCCCTGAGTTTTCGGAAACAATATATCCTCTAAGGAAGAAATTATCATTTTTTATTTCCAATCTGTGTTGTTGCATCGTAAAACCTGCAACTGCATAACGGTTAGCTCCCTGGTATATGGTAGTACCCCTACCAATTCTACTGTTCAAAATAACTTCCAAGTCATTGGCAAAAGGTCTATAGTGCAACGCAAAATCAGCTTTCACACTTTCCGCATTATAATTTGCCAAGTCTGCTTCATCATATCCCGTTCTGGAAATAACTGCTGAACCAACGGTACCTGTTGGCAACCCAGCAGCAGCATCGAAGTTCAACGTAGTTGAAACTTCATCTCCATATACATTTAATCCATCATAGGCCGGATTGGAACGGTCAGCACCGGGATTGTTCAAATCCACAGTACGGTTAGCATGCCAGTCTTCACCGTTCAGCACCGATAAGTTTGCTTTTACAGCCAATTTATCATTGAAGGCGTGGGCAGCGCGCACACCAAAATCCTTGTAAAAATTAGAGCCTGCAGCATCTTGGACCGTTACCCCACCTTTGGCATAGGCACTAATCCCTTGAAAGTCAAATGGATTTTTACTGGTCATGAACAAAATACCGTTAAAGGCACCTGCCCCATATAGCGCAGAGGATGCTCCTGGGAGTATTTCCACGCTCTGTACATCCAATTCGGACATACCGACAAGGTTACCCAGTACGAAATTAAGTCCCGGAGCGGTGTTGTCCATACCGTCCACCAATTGCAAGAATCGGTTATTGGCAAAAGTGGCAAAACCTCTTGTGTTTATGGATTGAAAGGTTAAACTGTTGGTATTGATGTCAACACCTTTTAAATTTTGAAGGCCGCCATAAAAGGACTCGGCCGTAGTACTTTTAATTTCTCTCAGCCCAAATCTTTCTACGGAAACAGGAGATTCAAAAATACGTTCCGGGGTTCTTGAGGCGGAGATGACGATCTCATCCAATAGAGTGGACGCTTCCGAGAGGGTTATGGAAAGGGTCTGGTTGTTTGAAGTGACATTGGCCACAAAATCCGAGAATCCAATACTGGTAAATCGAAGTTGAAATGGGGGTTGTTCCGAAGTATTGAAGGTGAAATTTCCATCAAAGTCAGTGGTGGTTCCCTCGGCTTTTCCAACCAAAACCACATTGGCCCCCGGTATGGGCTCATTATTATCATCAACTACTTTTCCCTGTACGGTTGTTTGGGCATAGGATACAACTCCAAACATCATTAGGGAAATGAACAAAAGTCTTCTCATCAGCTTTGAATTAGAGTTAAATTAGATTTGAGTATCTGTTAAACATTGGGGTGGAAGATACATTTTTTTTCATTTGATTTCCACAAATTTGAAAAAAATTATGCATGCATAATACTTTTTTCATAAAAAATACGGATTAAATATGTCTTTTTAATAAAAATGGCACCCAATTGGATGCCATTATATAGTAATTCAATAATCTGGGAAGTTACTCCACGGTAACCGATTTCGCCAAATTTCTGGGCTGATCCACATTACATCCCCGCATTACGGCTATGTGGTACGACAACAATTGCAGTGGTATTGTCGTCAATAATGGTGAAAGCCCTTCCGAAGTTTCCGGAACCTCAATAACGTGATCTGCCAATTCTTTTACTGTCTCGTCCCCTTCGGTAACAATGGCTATGATTCGTCCATTTCTGGACTTGATTTCTTGAATATTGCTCACAACCTTCTCATAATGCCCTTTTTTGGTGGCAATGACAATCACTGGCATTTGTTCATCGATCAAGGCAATTGGTCCGTGTTTCATCTCGGCTGCAGGATAACCCTCTGCATGGATATAACTAATTTCCTTCAACTTTAAGGCACCTTCCAAGGCCACGGGAAAATTATAGCCCCTTCCTAAATACAGGCAATTGGTGGAATCCTTATACTTTTCTGAAATTTGTTTCACAATTGCATTGGACTGCAATGTCTTTTCCACTTTTGCAGGGATGCTCTCAAGCTCCGTTAAAAATTCATGGTATTTTGGCTGCGATATTGTTCCCTTTTCATTGGCCAATTTTAAAGCGATAAGCGTTAGCACCGTAATCTGCGTGGTGAACGCTTTTGTTGAAGCCACTCCTATTTCCGGTCCGGCATGGGTATAGGCCCCTGCATGAGTTTCCCTAGCAATGGAGGATCCCACAACATTACATACTCCAAAAACAAAGGCACCCCTTTCTTTGGCCAACTTGATTGCCGCCAAAGTATCCGCGGTTTCCCCAGATTGCGAAATGGCAATCACCACATCATTTTCGGTAATGACGGGATTTCTATACCTAAATTCCGAGGCGTATTCCACTTCAACAGGTATTCTGGCCAAGTCCTCAAAGATGTACTCGGCGACAAGCCCGGCGTGCCATGATGTTCCACAGGCCACGATAATGATCCTATTGGCATTGAGAAATTTCTCCAAATTTTGATCAATGCCCGCCATTTTTATGAGGCCTTTATCCGCATTTAAACGTCCTCTGTACGTATCCAATATAGCCCTGGGCTGTTCATAAATTTCCTTGAGCATGAAATGCTCGTAGCCGCCTTTTTCAATTTCCTCAAGATTTAATTGAAGTTCAAGGATATTGGGATAGGCAATGGCATCATCTTTAATTTTACGCAATTTTATTTCCTTACCGATGCGCACTATGGCCATTTCTTCATCTTCCAAATAGATCGCATTATTGGTAAATTCAATAAATGGGGAAGCGTCCGATGCAATAAAGTATTCGTTTTCTCCAATTCCGATAGCCAATGGACTACCCAATTTGGCCACAACAATCTCATCGGGCTTGTTACGGTCAAAAACGGCAATGGCGTAAGCGCCCACAACTTGGTTGAGCGCAATCTGTACGGCTTTGCCCAGCTTTACGCCTTCTTTGGTCTTAACTTCTTCAATAAGGTTGACCAATACTTCTGTGTCCGTATCGGATTGAAAGGAATACCCTCTTTTAATGAGTGCTTTCTTGATGGATTCATAGTTTTCTATGATTCCATTATGGATGATTACCAAATCACCCGAATTTGAATAATGGGGATGTGAGTTTACATCATTGGGAACCCCGTGTGTGGCCCATCTTGTATGGCCAAGTCCTAATTTTCCATTGGTGGATATCGTGGTCTCTGCCTTGTTCTTTAAATCTTCAACCTTGCCTTTGGTTTTGGAAAGACTTGTGTTCTCTCCATCGAAAAGTACTATTCCAGCACTATCGTATCCTCTATATTCCAGCCTTTGAAGACCTTTTATGATTATGGGATATGCGTCTCTGTGACCAATATATCCTACTATTCCACACATAAGATAGATTTTTAATGAACGGTTGTTGTTGGGTTTAGGTGCTTAAAATTATAATCTATTGCCCAAAATCAACAAAACGACATGTTCAAAACGATGAACAACGCAAAATTAGCCATAAGTAGCGATATTAGTTCGCTTCCGTATAGTAAATTTCAAGTTTTAGTTTCTTGTCCTCGTTTGCAGGATCAACATTGCTGCCGTAAAGTATAGTGCCCAAAGGACTAACAGACGACATAACAGGGACATTGATTGCTTGGTTATCGCTACTGCGCATACCTTCTTGCACATTTACAATGTCAATATTTGAAGTTAAAGTCAACCCCAAACTGGCGTTCGTGGAATCCCTAACTACAATATTATTAAGGTGTTCGGTTATTCTGATGGTATATTTAATGCCCCTATCACCTTCTTTTTCAATGATTCCATCATAATTAAGGAAGAGTCCCAACGGGCCTTCATTGGCATTGTTCTCTGTTGCCAAGTTGTACAAAGGCCGATTGGTTTCAGCATTGTACAAATAAAGTCTTGGTGGTTCCACAACATCATCTCCTTCGCCCAGTGCCCCCTGATCCACATAAAAGACCAGATTTGCCTCATTGATAATCCAATTGTTCGCTTTGATCTGGTTTATGATTTCCCCACCTCCGTTCAGAGTCTCTTCGAACAATCGTATTTCTGCAAGGGTCTTTGCTCCCTTTACATATATACGGGAAGCATTATTCCCGTTGTCCAATTCACTTGCAATATCTGGTGAAAGCGGATCTTCTTCAAAAATATTAACCGCATTGCCAATCAAGGTATTATTGCTCAAAGACATCAAATTAAGGGTATAATCTCTTTCTGCCGTTTCCACCTCTCCATCTGCGGAGTTGTAGTCCTGGTATGTGTAGGTGATGGTGATATTGGCTTCCGTTAAATCCAACAGGAACATTAGTTCTTCCGAATCACTATCCCCTGCAGCGATATGAATCCCTCTAAAAAAATTGGCAAAATTGGATTGGCTCAACAATTCGGATTGCCCTTCTTTGTCCAAAATGTTCTCTTGAAAAAAGGCTTCATTCAACTTCACACGGATGCCGGGAGCCAAACGTGATTCCACTACCGTTTCATTCTCTTTAATATCGGTATCGGGGTCATCTTCGGCAAAAGTCAACATTTCTTGATTATCAATAATCACTGTTTTTTCACCTTCTTTGGTAAGCTCTTCGCCAATGAAACTGGAAAAATCTTGATTGGAAAAATACCGCTGCCGCTCCTCAAAGTTGGTGCCTGGATCCAAATCCCTAAGAAAATAGTTGGATCGTGAAACCTTTATTTCAAAAGACTCTGTTCTATCACCATAGATACTGTCCAAATCAAAAGTGCGGGGGTAAATATTGGGCACAAAATCATCACCAGTCCCGTCTTCGTCGGCATCAAGGGGATTGGAACCAATATTTTTTTCCTCAATATCCGTAACACCATCTCCATCTGTGTCTGAAGTGGGGTCATAGGGGTCGAAGTCCAGTTCATTCTCCACACCATCTCCATCACTATCGAGTGTAACTGATGGAGGGTTTTGGAACGGGATATATAGATAAACCTCTTTTACCGTTTCGTTTTCAGGAACAGTGGCATCATCATCATCAGAATCCGCATTGTCCTCCGTGGTTTGGGAATAGTCCCCAAATATAGGTTCAGAACTGGGAAGGGTGACCTGGGTTATGATGCTTGCCTTCCGTTTTCCATAAACAGGATCGTTGAACGTGCCCAATTGGTACAATGGCAAGCGGTTGGTCTGTACCGCGGCGACGCCCTTGTTAAAGGCAAAGACGTCATAAACAACCTTGCCCGTAGTGAAGGGTTCCCCTCCAACAACACCTTCTCCTATGGTGTCCAGTTCATCCTCACAAGAAGCAATCATTAAAAATAAAGTTCCAACCAAGGCCGAAACTTTTATCATCCTGGAAAATTTCATGCAATTTATTTTAAAACCTCTGTATTATAGAAATTTGTGTATGCCTCCTCCGCTTCTTGAAGCGAAACATAGGGCAACACGGGTTTGGAAAGATTGTCTATGTGGCTCTTTAAATCCTCCGACACCTCTTCTGCGGCTAAAATAATGGCATCGGAATAATCTGCAGCAACCTTTAACAAATTATTATAGTCAGGCTTGGCAAGCGATGAAATCTGTTCCTTTTTAATCCCATCAAAGGCAATTTTATTGATCATTTCGCTATCCAGCTCCCCTTCAAAACTTTTGTTATAGATGGAGGTAACTATTTTACTGTCGGCAAACAGGGGCTCATCTGCATAATATTCCCTAAGATATAAGGGGAGTAATGAGGCCATCCAACCATGGACATGGATAATATCCGGGGACCAATTCAATTTTTTAACCGTTTCAACCACGCCTTTGGCAAAGAAAATGGCCCGTTCATCATTATCCGGGAACAAGTTTCCCTCGCTATCGGTAAAGGTTGCCTTTCTTTTAAAATATTCTTCGTTGTCTATGAAATAGACTTGGATTCGCTCTTTTGGAATGGATGCCACCTTTATGATCAATGGCATATCCATGTCATTGATGACCAAGTTCATCCCCGATAAACGAATTACTTCGTGCAATTGATGCCTCCGTTCATTGATGTTTCCATATCTTGGCATAAAAATGCGGATTTGCCCGCCGTTGCTATTGACCATGCGCGGCGCTTCGTACGACATTAAGGAAACCGGATTCTCTGGGAGGTAAGGAACTAATTCAGAAGATACAAACAATATCTTTTTGCCATTCATAAACACTTTCTTTTGTTTATCCGAAAAACGTAGCTGCAAAAGTACAAAAATTATGCTGATTACCAGTATTTATAGTATTTTTGCACGCTTTTGAACCATGTGATGCACATATTCCACCATAAAAAAGAGCTCATGTCCTTCCTTGGGGAAGAGCGCAAAAAGAACCATACCATTGGGCTTGTGCCCACCATGGGCGCCCTTCATGAAGGTCATATTTCGTTGGTCAAAAAAGCACTTTTGGAAAATGACAAGGTCGTGGTGAGCATCTTTGTGAACCCTACCCAATTTGACAAAAAGGATGATCTGGAAAAATATCCCAGAAATCTTGACAGGGATTTAACGCTTTTGGAACTTGTTTCGGAAAACATCCTTGTTTTTGTTCCTTCAGTGGATGAAATTTATGGTGAGCATATAAAATCCCAAAGCTATGAGTTCAATGGTTTGGACAAGGTCATGGAAGGCGAGTTTAGGGAAGGTCATTTTAACGGTGTGGGCACCATAGTGGAGCTCTTCCTTAGAACGGTTTCTCCAGACAAAGCCTATTTTGGGGAAAAGGACTTCCAACAGCTCCAAATCATACGAAAAATGGCAGCGTCAAAGAAATTGCCCTGCGAAATCATTGGGTGTCCCATAGAGCGCGAGCCCCACGGATTGGCCATGAGTTCACGTAATGAAAGGCTCTCAAAAACGACTAGGAAAGAAGCAGGTTTCATTTATGAAACCCTCCAGGCTGCCAAAGCAAAATTTGGCACGGAAAGTGCAAGAAATATAGCGGATTGGGTAAAGGAGAAGTTTAAAAAGAACCCCTTGTTTCAATTGGAATATTTTCAAATTGCTGACGAGGACACCCTCACACCAATGCTCAAAAAACAAAATGACACAAAATACAGGGCGTTCATTGCCGTTTATGCAGATGGCGTTCGCCTAATAGATAATCTAAGATTGAATTGATAAATTTGCACCATGCAAGTAGAAGTTGTAAAATCTAAAGTTCACAGGGTAAAAGTAACCGGAGCCGATCTTAATTATATCGGGAGCATCACCATTGATGAGGATATTATGGATGCCGCCAATATCATTAGGGGCGAAAAAGTGCAGATCGTGAACAATAACAACGGTGAACGTTTGGAGACCTATGCTATTCCAGGCCCAAGAGGTTCTGGAGAGCTCACCCTTAACGGAGCCGCCGCCCGAAAAGTGGCCGTAGGCGACGTGTTGATTCTGATCACCTATGCCTGGATGGGCATTGAAGAGGCCAAATCATTCAATCCCGCATTGGTCTTCCCCAACGAAGCCACCAATCTTTTAAACTAGTTTTGGGCAAATCCCTAAAAAAATTCCTGAAGATTTTTGTCCCCATTGCCGTTGGGCTGTTTTTGGTTTGGTATTCCTACAGCTCCACCACCCCCGAAGAGCGCAAACAAATCATCCATTACATCTCAAATGCCAGCCCCTTTTGGGTCACCCTGTCCGTGATTCTTGGAATTTTGAGCCACATTTCCAGGGCCGTCCGCTGGAACTTTCTTTTGGAGCCCATGGGATATCGACCCAAGATCATCAACAACATCTTCATCGTCCTTATTTCCTATTTTGCCAATCTGGGAATCCCACGATCAGGCGAAATCTTAAGGGCCACCGCTTTGACCACCTACGAGAAAGTTCCCTTTGAAAAAGGCTTTGGCACCATTGTCACCGAAAGGGTCATCGACCTTTTAATGCTGCTATTGATCATCATAGTTACCTTACTGCTTCAAACCGATATTATTTTGGCCTTTCTGGAGGAAAAAGGGGTCAACCTTATTGGCGCTTTCGGCATCTTGTTTGTTGGAATTGCAGGCCTGTTTATCTCCACAGCGATCATCCGAAAATCAAAATCGGCCTTGGCCCAAAAACTCAAGTCATTTTTGAACGGGCTTTTGGATGGCGTGCTCAGTGTCTTCAAAATGAAGAAAAAATGGCCTTTCATTTTTCATACCTTTTTTATCTGGGCTGCTTATATTGGCATGTTTTGGGTCATTAAACATACCGTGGCCGAAACCCTGTCCCTGTCCCTCAGCGAACTATTGGTGGCCTTTGTGGCGGGTGCTTTTGCCATGTCCACTACCAATGGTGGTATTGGCCTATATCCCATCGCTGTAAGTGCCGCTTTGGGTATTTTTGACATCAACTCCGTTTCTGGGGATGCCTTTGGCTGGATCATGTGGATTGCACAGACGCTCATGGTCGTGGTCTTCGGTACAATATCCTTCATTGTCCTACCGTTATTGAATAGAAATCGGTAGACCCCAGCCAACAAAATCTTAACCTATGAAAAACCGTCTATTGTTTCTATTGATGGGCCTTGTATGCCTTAATCTTGGAGCGCAGGTAAAAAAGGAAATCTTTGAATCCTTCAAGCTTCAGGAGCGAAGGGATGTATCCTATTATTTTCCCGAGGACTATACCGATGAAAAAAAATACCCCCTGTTGGTTGTCTTGGATGCCGAATACCTGTTTGACCTTGTTGTGGCCAATGTGAAATTCCAAAGTAGGTTGGGGCGCATGCCACAAGCCATTGTGGTGGGCATTGACCAAGGTAAAAACGATATCCGTTGGGACGATTGCGCTTATGAAGTAGATTCGGGCCTTCCCACCGATAAAGGAAAAATGTTCTACGAATTTTTGGGAACCGAAATCATTCCATACCTCGAGACCACTTACAATATTGCCCCTTTTAAAATGTTCATCGGGTATGACATTACGGCCAATTTTGGAAACTATTACCTCTTTAAGGATCGCTCCCTTTTCAATTCGTATGTGAGCATCTCCCCAATTTTGGCCACTGAAATGGAAAATAGGGTGCCGGCTCGCCTATCTGCTTTGGACCAAGAGATCTTTTACAACGTTATTTTGGAAAAAGAAGAATCAGATGACAGACAACGTATTCTTCAAATGAACCACAATATCAATTCCATTACCAAGGAATCCCTGCACTATTTCTTTAATGAATACGAAAACGCCGACCATGTTTCCATAATAGCCTATGGCATTGGAAAGGCGTTTGACAATGTTTTTAAAATGTTCAGGCCCATCTCTCCAAAAGAGTACAAGACCGAGATCATCACCTCAGATAAACCTGCCTTTACCTATTTGGAGGACAGGTATGCGTTGATCGAAAAGCTCTTCGGATTTGAAAAACCCGTGGAACTCAATGACATTATGGCCATTTACGCCGCCTGTAAAAAGAAGGACGATTTTGAATCCTTGAAGCCGCTATCAGACCTCTGTAAGGATCAATATCCTGAAACCATGATGGGGTTTTATTTTGAAGGCGAATACTACGAGGAAATCGGTGAGCCCAAAAAAGCGTTCAAGACCTTTGAAAAAGCTTTCCAAATGGAGGAAATCGACTTTTTGACCAAGGATATGGCCTTGGAAAAAATTGATGCGCTTAAGGCAGACTTCGGATACTAAATTCCAATTTCTTCTGAGGACTTTGCTATCTTAGCCAAAACCTGAATTCAAGGTATGGCCAAGACCAAAACCGCTTTTTTTTGTCAAAACTGTGGCACCCAATATGCGAAATGGGTGGGGCAATGTTCCGCCTGCAAGGAGTGGAACACCGTTGTGGAAGAGGTGGTCCAAAAAGACGACAAAAGAGGTTGGAAGGCCAGCAGCGTTTCGGATAAAAAGGCAAATAAACCCCTTCGGGTTTCTGAAATCACCCATGAAAGCGAGCTTCGTTTGGACACCCAAGACCAGGAGTTCAATCGGGTGTTGGGCGGTGGATTGGTCCCTGGTTCCTTGACCTTGTTGGGTGGCGAACCCGGCATCGGAAAAAGTACGCTTTTGCTTCAAATTGCCTTGAAATTGCCCTTTAAAACGCTTTATGTTTCTGGAGAGGAAAGCCAACGGCAGATCAAGATGCGGGCAGACCGCATTCAACCGAACAGCGAAAATTGTTACATCCTCACCGAAACCAAGACCCAGAACATCTTTCAACAAATTGCTTCGCTGGAACCGGATTTGGTGGTCATTGATTCCATCCAAACCCTGCACACCGATTATATTGAATCTGCCGCAGGAAGCATTTCGCAGATCAGGGAATGTGCAGCCGAACTCATCAAATTTGCCAAGGAGAGCCATACCCCGGTCATTTTGGTGGGCCACATTACCAAGGATGGCACCATCGCCGGGCCCAAAATCTTGGAACACATGGTAGATACCGTACTTCAATTTGAAGGTGACCGTAATTACGTCTACCGTATCCTTCGTTCCCTCAAAAACCGATTTGGTTCCACAGCCGAATTGGGCATTTATGAAATGCAGGGCAGTGGATTACGGGAAGTGAACAATCCCTCCGAAGTGCTCATTTCCAAAAACGAGGAGGACCTCAGCGGAACCGCCATTGCTGCCACCGTGGAAGGCATGCGACCCTTGTTGATTGAAATCCAAGCCTTGGTCAGCACCGCCGTCTACGGAACCCCACAACGTTCCGCCACGGGTTTCAATGCCAAACGCTTGAACATGCTCTTGGCCGTACTGGAAAAACGGGCTGGATTTAAACTGGCCGCCAAGGATGTTTTTCTGAACATCACCGGAGGTATTTCCGTGGATGATCCTGCCATAGATTTGGCCGTAATGGCCGCTATTTTATCCAGCAATGCGGATATTCCCATTGAAAAAGGGGTCTGTTTTGCCGCTGAAGTGGGACTTGCTGGCGAAATTCGCCCTGTACAACGGGTGGATCAACGCATTTTAGAGGCTGAAAAATTGGGATTCACTTCCATTTATATCGCCAAGAGCAATAAAATCGGCCTAAAAAACACCACAATCCAGATACAAAAAGTCTCCAAGATTGAAGACGTGGTCAGCCTCCTTTTTGGATAATTTGTTACGGCGCCGGATTGGGAATGGCATTATGGATTTCCTCAATGCCTTTCAAGACCTCATCTGATAAATTTACATCAATACTCCCAATATTTTCCTTGAGCTGCTCCATACTGGTGGCACCAATAATATTGCTGGTCACAAAAGGTCGGGTGTTCACAAAGGCCAAAGCCATTTGGGCCATGCTCAACCCATGTTTTTGGGCCAATTCCGCATATTTTTTGGTGGCTTCCACTGCGGTGTCCCCACTATAGCGATTGTAATTTGGAAAAAGGGTGATTCTTCCCTTTCGAGGGGGAACTTCCTCTAAATATTTGCCGCTCAAAACGCCAAATCCCAGTGGCGAATAGGCCATCAGTCCAATTTGTTCCCGAATTGAAATTTCAGAGAGTCCCACTTCAAAAAGTCGGTTCAACAAATTATAGGGGTTTTGGATGGTCTTCATGCGCGGTAGGGTTCTGTGCACTTTGCTTTCTTCCAAAAAGCGCATGGTTCCCCATGGCGTTTCGTTGGAAAGTCCCAAATGACGAATCTTCCCTTCAGCGATCAAATCCCGAAAAGTTTCCAAGATTTGGTGGATATTGTCCTCCCAAGAATCCACCGCATGGGCATTAAAGCCGCGCTGCCCAAAATAGTTGGTGTTTCGCTCGGGCCAATGCAATTGGTATAAATCGATGTAATCCGTTTGGAGCCTTTTCAGACTCCCCTCAACAGATTCTATGATTTCTTTTTTGGTGAATCCCTCATCCCTGATAAACGAAGCCGGCCCTCCCGGGCCTGCCATCTTTGACGCTAGAACAACTCGATCTCGATTCCCCGTCTTCTTGAACCAATTACCAATGATCTCCTCGGTCACGGCATACATCTCCTTTTTGGCGGGAATGGGATACAGTTCTGCGGTATCAAAAAAGTTGATGCCCTGATCCAAGGCATAATCCATCTGCTCAAAACCTTCATCTTGGGTGTTTTGGCGCCCCCAGGTCATGGTGCCCAAACAGATTTTACTTATTCTGATATCGGTATGTGGAATTCGGGTGTATTTCATCAAACTATTTTTTTTAAGCAACTAAGGTAGTCAATCCTATTTTTTGACTTTTAAAGCAATTGTTATTTTTCCAACTCCAATAAAATGGGGCAATGATCACTGTGTTTTGCTTCCGAAAGAATGACCGAACGCTTTAAACGGTTTTCCAGTGATTCGTTGACCATTCCATAATCCAAGCGCCAGCCCTTATTGTTGTTTCTGGCGTTGGCTCGGTAGCTCCACCACGTATAATTGTGGGGGTCTTTGTTGAAATGCCTAAAACTGTCAATAAAGCCGCTTTTGATAAAATTTCCAATCCATTCGCGCTCCACGGGCAAAAATCCCGATACATTTTTGTTGCGGACCGGATCGTGGATATCAATGGCTTCATGACAAATGTTGTAATCCCCGCAAACCACAAGATTGGGGCGTTCCTTTCGAAGCTCATCGGCATAGTTCTGAAAATCGTCCATGTACGTCAACTTTAGATCTAGACGGTCCATGTTGGTGCCTGACGGCAAATACATGCTCATAATAGACAAGTCACCGTAATCAACACGCAAGTTCCGTCCCTCAACATCCATATAATCGATTCCAGTGCCATATTCCACATGGTCCGGTTCCTCCTTGCAGAGCAATGCCACCCCACTATATCCTTTTTTCTGGGCACTGAACCAATAGTGGTAAGGGTATCCGGCTTCCTCGAGAACCGTGGTGTCCACCTGTTCTTTCATGGCCTTGGTTTCCTGAAGGCATACCACATCTGGATTTACAGTTTGCAGCCAATCCACAAAGCCTTTGTTCATTGCGGCCCTGATGCCATTTACATTGTACGAGACAATCTTCATTTTAAAATTTTGCCCAAAAATAGCCATTGCAGTGGTTTTGTTAAAATAAACCTGTTTTACATTCATACTGTACCTTTGTTTTTGGAACGCTAATTGATTATCCTTCCATGAATTAAAAACATGCCTCATGAAAAAACTTTTGCTCCTCGGTTTCTTGTTTTCTGGTTATGTGATGTCGGCCCAAGCCTACCCTGCCTTGTACAATAACAACGAGATCAAGCTCAACATTGGACTGTTTTTGGCCACTACCACGGTTGAAGGTTCGTATGAATACTACTTTAGTGAAGATGCCAGTATTGGGGCAACGATCTATTTTGACGACGATGCCACCGACTTCAATGGGAATTTTGGAATTGGACCCAATTTCAGGGCGTATTTTGGCTATCAGCCCAGAAGCGGGTTCTTTGCCGAGGCCTTTGGCCTGTACTACACCGGTGAAGATGAGATTGAAAATGAACTTCAACGGAACAGGGACTACAGCACTACGGCCCTAGGTTTGGGATTGGGCAATAAATGGTCTACCCGGGATCAACGGTTCACCGTGGAAATTTTTGGAGGTTTGGGCAGAAATATCAATCCCGAGGATTTTCAGGACGACTTCATGTACCGCGGAGGATTGTCTGTTGGATTTCGGTTTTAATCCCTACTTTTAATCTAAATTTAATGGGGATGACCGCCTTACTCCTTATCGATATCCAACAAGGGCTTCAAGAAATGGAATTTTATGGCACGGAACGCAGCAATCCGGATGCTGAGGCCAATTGTCAAAAAATCCTGTATGCCTTCCGAAAGAGAAAATGGCCCATTTTTCATGTGCAGCACTGTTCCACAAATCCAGAATCACCACTGCACCCCAGCAAAAAGGGAAATGCCTTCCATCCTTCGGCAAAACCGTTGGAACATGAGCCCATCATCCAAAAAAATGTGAACAGCGCCTTTATCGGAACAGATTTGGAAGCTCGGTTAAAGTCCCAAAACATTACCGATTTGATCATTGTTGGGCTTACTGTGGAGCACTGCATCTCCACCTCGGTGAGGATGGCCGCCAATCTGGGTTTTAAGGTTACTTTGGTCTCGGATGCCACCGCCGCCTTTGACAAAATTGGCGTGGATGGCAAAACGTATGGTGCCGATATCATTCACAATACTGCCCTGGCCAATTTAAAGGATGAATTTGCCCATGTGACAAATACAACAACTTTATTGAAAGAACTGGTAGATTAGTTGTTATTTTTGTGCCAATATGATGCACATCATCAGCCCATACCTTAATAGTGTTATTGACCCGGTATTATTTTCCGAAAAAGTGCCTCTTGTCTATGGCAGGGCAATCCACCCATTTTTGTGCGAAAACTGAAGAAAACAATACATACAAAAAGCATTCCCAGTGAATAGTTATAATTCCCCTAAAAACGCAATAAAAGTTCTTTTTTATAGTCTAACACTGCTTTGTACAGCCCAAATTTTGGGTCAACAAGTGCAAAGAGATTCCATAACCCAGTTGGATGAGATCATCCTCACCGAAGATCTAGCTCCAAAAAAGGCCACGGGCATTACGGCTTCATCCACCATCAGCACCAAAACCTTTGAGCGCTTCAATCCAACCGATATTCCTTCGGCAGTGAACCAAATTTCCGGGGTATATATTCTTTCCGGGGCCATCAACACCAACCGGATCACCATTCGTGGTGTAGGTGCCCGCACGTTGTACGGAACAGACAAACTCCGCATGTACTTCAATGGCATTCCCGTGACCAACGGCACCAATTTTTCTGATATTGAGGCCTTCGATTTGGAAAATTTGGGCTCTCTGGAGGTCATTAAAGGCCCAAAGGGAACAGCGTATGGTTCCAATTTGGGCGGTGCCATTATTTTGGATACCAAATCGGCACAAGCGGACGAGACCCAACTCATCAATACCACCACAGTGGGATCGTACAATATGCTGAAAGACAACCTTTCGTTCACCCATTCTGAAAAATCTTTTGATCTCACTTTTAGCTACAATCATTTGGAAACGGATGGCTACCGACAGAACAGTCGTTTTGAACGTGATGGTTTTTTGTTGACGAGCAACGTCAACCTTAGTACAAAAAGCAGTGTGGGCATCTTGGTGAACTATATCGACTACACCGCCGGCATTGCCAGTTCCATCAACCAGACCGATTTGGAGGAGGACCCCACCCGCGCAGCTGGAAACTGGTTGGCAGCACAAGGGTTTGAAGCCAATAAATATTTGCTTACGGGATTATCGCACACCTATAAATTTTCGGAAGCGTTCCGAAATACCAGTAGCATTTTTTATACCTACACGGACCATTACGAGCCACGTCCTTTTAATATTTTGGATGAATTCACCAACGGTTTTGGCTTCCGAAGTCAATTTGAGGGCAGCTTTGATAAGGCCGAATATACGTTTGGAGCCGAACTTTATAAGGATGAATACCATTGGAGTACCATTGAGAACCTGTACGAGGACAACAATGGCAATGGAAGTCTTGAGGGTGACCGTTTGAGCCAGAACACCGAGTTCCGGAGGCAGTTCAATGCATTTGCTACGTTTACATATGCCTTGACCGATGCTTTTTCGGCCCAAGTGGGACTCAACCTCAACAAAACCCATTATGATTTTAATGACCTGTTCAACCAAGGAGCTTCCAATACATCGGCCACACGAAATTTTGACGCCATTTTGTTGCCCAGTTTTGGACTGCAATATGCCCTGAACAATGGGAATTTGTACGCCAACATCAGTCGTGGGTTCTCCAATCCCGGTTTGGAGGAAACCTTGACCCCCGAGGGTGTTATCAACCCCGATATTGCCCAAGAGACCGGTACCAATTATGAAATCGGTGCACAATGGACCTTGTTGCAAAAACGCTTTTCCGCCAACGTGGCCCTGTACCGCATGGACATCAACAACCTTTTGGTGGCCCAACGCGTGGGCGAGGACCAGTACATTGGCACAAACGCCGGGGAAACCCGTCACCAAGGTCTGGAAATGAATGTGAAATACATCGCCCGGCTGTCCAGCCAACTTTCGCTGGCACCCTATTTCAGCTATACCTTTAACGACCATACGTTTGTGGATTTTGTGGACGAGGACAATGATTATTCCGGTAACCCTTTGACCGGGGTGCCCAAACACCGATTGAACACGGGAATAGACCTGCAACATACCAATGGTTTGCAACTGAACCTTACCCACCAGTACGTGGACCAGATTCCTTTGAACGATGCCAACACGCTGAGCAGCGATTCCTTTAATGTCTTTAATGCCAAATTGGGGTACAAAACACAGCTCTCCAGCCAGTTTTCTTTGGGCGTGCATGCTGGAATCAACAATGTGTTTGATACCACCTATGCGCAATCCGTGTTGATCAATGCCACAGGATTTGGCGGCGCGCAACCGCGCTTCTTTTACCCAGGGAACGGCAGAAACTACTTTGTAGGGGTGCGTTTGGGGTATCTTTTTTAGGTGAACAACCGCTTTACTGCTTCTATTTAGAGATGATACCCTATATGACCGGGGGTGAAAATGGCGTGGTGCTGCCAAGTTTGATATGATGATTGGGGAGTAGTGAAATTATATATAAGTGAAAACATTCGTTTAGATATGTATCTTTGAAATATGTATCAAGAAAAACTAACATTTATTGACCTCTTTTGTGGTATTGGAGGTTTTAGAGTTGCTTTCGAAGAAGCTTGTGCTGAAAATGACATAATCCCAGAATGTGTATTCTCTTCTGACATAGACAAATTTGCTCAAGATTCATATGAAGCAAATTTTGGGGAAAGACCATACGGAGATATTACCAAAGTAAACGAAAAGGATATTCCTGATCATGATATTTTATTTGCAGGATTTCCTTGCCAGCCTTTCAGCATTATAGGTCAAATGAAAGGCCTTAGCGATACTAGAGGAACCCTTTTTTTTGATATAGCTCGAATACTAAAGGAAAAACAGCCTAAAGCATTTATATTAGAAAATGTCAAACAGCTTGTAGGACACGACAAGGGAAAAACTTTAAAAGTTATTCTCAAATCTCTAAAAGAATTAGGCTATCACGTCAATTACAGTGTCTTGAATGCGTTGGATTATGGATTGCCTCAAAAAAGAGAAAGAGTTGTTATTGTAGGTCATAGAGAGCCAATAATGTTTACTTTTCCAAACCCTGAAAAACCTTATAAATCTCTTTCTGAAATCTTAGAAAAAAATGTAAATAAAAAGCATTTCGCTTCAGACTACATCCAAGAAAAGAGAAAGAACAGCCATAAATCTTCATATTATCCATCAATTTGGCATGAAAATAAATCTGGTAACATTTGCTCTTATCCATACTCCTGTGCTTTGAGAGCAGGAGCATCTTATAATTATCTTTTGGTTAATGGAGAAAGAAGGCTTACACCTAGAGAAATGTTCAGATTACAAGGATTTCCTGACTCTTACAAAATTGTAGTTAGTGATGGCCAAGCAAGAAAACAAGCTGGTAACGCTGTTCCTGTAAACATGATCAAAGCTGTAGCTTTAAAGTTATTGCCATATGTTGCCATTGGAATGGATCAGACCGCTGTTTTAAGAGAATATGATTTACGCTTTAATGCAAGTTAAAAATGGGAAAAAAGCAATCACCAAAACTGAGAACAGTTAATAAATCAATTGCTGCATACCCACTAAATCAATTCAATAGTGATTTCCCATACATTTTAGGACAAGAAATTGTATATCTTCTTGCCAGCAAAGGTCGAGCTGATTTACAAGGAAATGAGTGGGAACAGATATTCGCTCAGTGCATTGGAGCTGAATGGAAGCCATCAAATGTTGGTCTTGATGATGTAGTAATGGGTAATACAGCTTGGGGTGCAAAAACAGTTAAATCTGGAGTCAAGGATTTCAGAAATTTAAGACATGTCAGATTGATTTCTGGAAGAAATTCACCTATTTATTCTTATGGTGGAACAATTGATACAACTATTGAACCAAACCTAATAGGGGAACAAGTTTTAGAGATTTGGAACGAGCGTGTTTCAGCAATTCGTGAGAAATATAAACATCTTCGTACAGTTGTTTTGGTTAAATCAGACAGTCTTTCTCAAGTAGCCGTATTTGAGTTTGAAACCATTCGCTATGATGCTGAACTTTTTGATTTTTCTTGGAATCAAAGGGGCAACCTGGAAGGCTTTATTAAAGGAACCAAAGAAAAGCGATTTGTATGGCAGCCTCATGGTTCACAATTTACAATTATTGAAAAAGTTCCTGAACACACACTGATTCTAAAAATTAAACAACCTGAAACTCTGAATAAAGAAAAAGTACTAAGAGCAATTGGGTTTGATAAATCTTGGGTTACAATTGAGCGGAAATAAATTGATTAAACTATAATAAACATCTATTGCTTCACCCCAAAACCCTCCTCATCCCCCGCAACGCCGTCACCACATCTTGAAGTTCCACTTTGGTAAAGCAGTCCTCCTCAATATAGAACAACATTTCCACGGCCAAATCTAGATAATGGGCCAGTGCTTCAGGTGTGCTGTAGGTATCGGTGATCCAATCTTGGAACTGTACGATTTGGGTTTCGTTCAACATAGAAGCAAAATACCACTCAATTTTCATTTTTGTTACTACGAATAAGTAGCTTTTCCTTCGGAAAAACTCGAACTGACGGGTTTACAACATCTACTATTCCGTATCTTAGTCAGAACGTAACACTGCTCTATGCAAAAGTTGGTCTTGATCGTTTTGTCGTTCATTATCCTCTCCTGTGCCGAGAAAGCGCAGAAAGAGGTCAGTTCCATGCATCCCGTAAACTGGAATAGCCGCTCCATAACCCTTTCGGCCAGTGATTCCTTGGTACAGGGCACCACCTACCTTTCCGTATACTCACAGATCTATAGCGAAACGGAACACCGCACCCATAACCTTACGGGCACCATCAGCATGCGGAACACCAACCTCAGGGATTCCATTTACATCCACAAAGCGGAGTATTTTGATACCCACGGCAGCTCCATCCGCACCTACTTCAATAAGCCCATTTTCATAAAGCCTATGGAAACCGTGGAAATTGTCATCGATGAAAAGGACCAATCCGGGGGAACTGGAGCCAACTTTCTGTTCCAATGGTCCATAAAGCCTAATACACACGAGCCCTATTTTGAGGGGGTAATGATCTCCACCTCGGGACAACAAGGCCTCTCCTTTACCACCCAGGGCATTCGGGTGGAATGATCTATGTCAAACTTTTAGGCTCACAATCTTCTCCCTAAATGTTAATCCATATTCCGTATATTAGTAAGGGTTCCCTTCACAGCATTTTGCGGAGCGGCCTGTACATGCAACCGAACAAACAATCCCTTATGAAACGTAAGCAATTCATTAAATCATCCTCCATGGCCGTGGCGGGCGGAATGTTGCTGCCCAACCTCGCCTGTTTAAACAAGAAAAAAGAAACCGTGACCGCACAAGCCACTCCACCTCGAAAAAACTGGGCGGGCAACTATACCTACAAAGCTGAAAAACTATATGAGCCTACCACTGCTGAAGAAGTGCAGCAATTGGTAAAGAAACTGGACCAACAAAAGGCCTTGGGCTCCCGGCACTGTTTCAACAACATTGCGGACAGTCCCAAAAACCAGATTTCCACCAAAAATATGAACAGAGTGGTCAGTCTGGACGCCGAAAACAAGACCATCACCGTGGAAAGCGGTGCGCGGTATGGTGATTTCAGTGAGGAACTTTACGAAAAGGGCTATGCCTTACACAATCTGGCTTCACTGCCCCATATTACGGTGGTGGGTGCCTGCTCCACTGGAACGCATGGCTCTGGGGTCACTAATGGCAACTTGGCCACGCCGGTGGTCGCTCTGGAACTGGTTACCCCAAGCGGTGAGCTGGTGACCATAGATCGCAACCATCCCGATTTTTATGGGATTGTAGTGGGCTTGGGTGCTTTTGGCATCGTTACCAAGGTTACGTTGGAAATTGAGGAAGCTTTCGATGTGACCCAAAATGTGTTCGTGGATCTTCCGTTACCTGCCTTGGTTGAAAATTTTGATGAAATTATGTCCAGCGGATATAGCGTGAGCCTATTCACGGATTGGATGGATGAAAAAATCAGTGAGGTTTGGGTCAAACGAAGAGTGGATGCGGAGCATGCGGTATTGGGTGATGATTTTTATGGTGCAAAGGCCGCCACGGAAAATTTGCATCCCATTGCTTCCATTTCAGCGGAGAGCTGTTCGGAACAAATGGGAATCCCTGGCCCTTGGTACAACCGTTTGCCCCACTTTAAAATGGGCTTTACCCCAAGTGCCGGTGAAGAATTGCAGTCGGAATTCTTTATTCCACGGAAAAATGCCGTGGAGGCTATCTTGGCGTTGGAAAAGATGAAGAATGAAATCAATCCGCATTTAATGATCACCGAAGTGCGTACCATCGCTGCGGATGAATTTTGGATGAGTCCCGCTTACCACCAAGATTCTGTTGCTATTCACTTTACCTGGAAACCAAAATCCAAAGAAGTCATGGCTCTGCTTCCAAAAATTGAAGCTACTTTGGCTCCCTTCAACGTAAGACCGCATTGGGGAAAATTGTTCACGGTAGACCCCAACACCCTACATGAGCGCTATGAGAAATTTGCCGATTTTTTGGCCTTGGCGAAGAAATACGATCCGGAAGGGAAATTCAAGAACGACTATCTGGATTTGAATATATACTAGGCAGTTCTTGTCCGATTATGGTATATTGTAGGTTGGAATACGAATCCTTTTTCGGGTTTCCAGCACTAACTCAAAATACCGTTTATGACAGATCTGCAAATTGCGAAGGGGGTGGAACTGCAACCCATATCCTCCATTTCCGAAAAATTTGGCATACCCGCCGATGCCATTGAAATGTATGGCAAGTACAAGGCCAAACTTCCCTTGAAAGCCATTGACAGGGATAAAGCAGGCAAGAGCAATCTTATCTTGGTTTCGGCCATTTCCCCAACCCCAGCCGGTGAAGGAAAGACCACCATGTCCATTGGATTATCCGAAGGATTGAATCGTTTGAGCAAGAAAACCACAGTGGTATTGCGTGAACCTTCATTAGGTCCTGTTTTTGGGATAAAAGGGGGTGCCACAGGTGGGGGATATGCTCAAGTATTGCCCATGGAGGACATCAATCTTCATTTTACGGGGGATTTTGCCGCCATTGAGAAAGCACACAACCTCTTGGCGGCCATTATCGACAACAATATTCAGAGTAAAACCAATTCTTTGCTTTTGGATCCACGGACCATTGGGTGGAAACGGGTCATGGATATGAACGATCGTTCGTTGCGCCATATTATTGTGGGTTTGGGCGGAACCACCTCTGGTGTACCCCGGGAAACGGGTTTTGATATTACCGCTGCTTCGGAAATCATGGCCATTCTCTGTTTGGCTGAAAACCTCAGCAATCTAAAAGAGCGTTTGGGAAATATTTTTGTGGGCTATACGTATGACAAAAAGCCCATTTATGCCAAAGACCTAAAAGCCGAAGGGGCCATGGCCGTCTTGCTCAAAGATGCCATAAAACCCAATTTGGTACAGACCATTGAGGGAAATCCGGCCATCATCCACGGCGGGCCGTTTGCCAACATTGCCCAAGGAACCAATTCGGTGATTGCCACCTTGATGGGCATGTCCCATTCTGATTATACCGTTACCGAGGCTGGTTTTGGATTTGATCTTGGGGCCGAAAAATTCTTCGATATCAAATGCAAAAGTGCAGGGTTGAAACCCAAGGCCGTGGTGCTCACCACAACCATCCGAGCTTTAAAATATCATGGTGGGGCTGATTTAAAATCCTTGACAGAGCCCAATGTGGAGGCTCTCAGGAAAGGGTTGCCCAATCTGGAAAAGCATTTGGAGAACATTGCCAAGTTTCAAGTGATCCCTGTAATTGCCATCAATAAATTTACTTCGGATACAGAGGAAGAGATTGCCGTGATCCAAGAATTGGCCGCCTCCAAAGGTATTCGTGTGGCGGTTGCCGATGTCTGGGCCAAGGGAGGGGAGGGTGCCTTGGATTTGGCGCAAAAGGTAATTGATGTCGTAGACTCCAATGCTTCAAATTTTAAGCCGTTGTACGATTGGAAGTCCAGCGTTACCGATAAAATAGCCACCATTGCCACGGAAATCTACGGGGCCGAGTATGTGGATTACACCGCTAAGGCCAAGGCCAATCTTCGGAAAATTGCCGATTTGGGTCTGGAACATTTGCCCGTTTGTATTGCCAAGACGCAAAAGTCATTGTCAGACAATCCTGCATTGCTGGGTAGGCCCAAGGATTTTATCATTACGGTTCGGGAGATTGAAATTGCCGTGGGCGCCGGTTTTTTGATTCCCATTACGGGTGATATCATGCGCATGCCGGGATTGCCAGCGCACCCATCCTCTGAGGGCATCGACATTAATGATGCTGGGGAGATTACCGGATTGTTCTAAGCCTTAGATTTTCTGCAACCAATAGCGCATGTCCACCTCTTTAGAGATAATATCCTTCACTTCTGAAAGCTTCACTCGCTTTTGCTCCATGGTGTCCCTGTGCCGGATGGTAACGGTATCATCTTCCAAGGTCTGATGGTCAATAGTGACACAGAATGGCGTACCTGCGGCATCTTGGCGGCGGTAACGACGCCCAACGGCATCTTTTTCATCATAATCCACATTGAAATCCCATTTCAACCCATCCACCAATTTTTGGGCCACCTCTGGGAGGCCATCCCGTTTCAACAGTGGTAAAACGGCCACTTTATTGGGGGCCAGTACCGCTGGGATTTTCAATACAGTTCGCGTAGTGCCATTTTCAAGCTCCTCTTCTTGGAGTGAATTGGAAAAAACCGCCAAAAACATACGGTCCAAACCAATGGATGTCTCCAGCACATAGGGCACATAACTCTTGTTTTCCTCTGGATCGAAGTATTGCAGTTTCTTGCCGGAATATTTTTCGTGGTTGGCCAAGTCAAAATCAGTTCGGGAATGGATACCTTCCAATTCCTTAAATCCGAATGGAAACTTGAATTCAATATCGGCTGCGGCATCGGCGTAGTGGGCCAATTTTTCATGGTCGTGGAAACGGTAGTTCTCTGCCCCCATTCCCAAAGAAAGGTGCCACTTCATTCGTTTTTCCTTCCAAGCTTCATACCACTCCATTTGGGTGCCTGGTTTGATGAAGAATTGCATTTCCATCTGTTCAAACTCCCGCATACGGAAGATAAACTGACGGGCCACAATTTCATTACGGAAGGCTTTTCCTGTTTGGGCAATCCCAAACGGAATCTTCATCCGTCCGGTTTTCTGAACATTCAAAAAGTTGACGAATATACCTTGTGCGGTTTCAGGACGAAGATACAGGTCCATGGCACTATCGGCAGAAGCGCCCAATTTGGTCCCGAACATGAGGTTGAACTGCTTTACATCGGTCCAATTTCTGGATCCAGACAATGGGCAAGCTATTTCCAATTCCTCTATCAAGGCTTTTACATCTGCCAAATCTTCTTTTTCGAGGGATTTGCCCATGCGTTTCAAGATTTCATCGGCCTTGGCTTGATAATCCATAACACGCTTATTGGTGGAAAGGAATTGCTCCTTATCAAAGCTATCGCCAAAACGCTTTTCGGCCTTTGTAACTTCTTTATCGATTTTGGCCTCGATCTTGGCCACATAATCCTCGATAAGGACATCGGCCCGGTATCTTTTTTTGGAATCCTTGTTGTCTATCAACGGGTCGTTAAAGGCATCCACGTGGCCAGAGGCCTTCCAAGTGGTGGGATGCATAAATATGGCGGCATCGATGCCCACAATGTTCTCATTGAGCTGCACCATGGCCTTCCACCAATATTCGCGAATGTTCTTCTTTAGCTCGGCGCCGTTCTGTCCGTAGTCATAAACTGCACTGAGTCCGTCATAAATCTCACTGGATTGGAACACATACCCGTATTCCTTTGCATGGGAGATAACCTTCTTAAAAATGTCTTCCTGATTTGCCATTGGGCAAAAATAGAATATTGTCCAAAAAGAAGTGGCTTATTTCAGCTGAAATTCGGTGGAGGCCAGCAATCTTTCGTCCTCAAAAACATTGAGGGTGTAAATTCCTTCCGGAAGGGATCCCTCTGGAACGGTAATGGCATCGCAAACACTGATTTCCTTACCCGTGTATACAATCTCCACTTTTTTGCTGTAGGTGTTGCCACTCACCGAAACGGTATTGGCATTATCTTCAATAACGGCCATGTTGGGGTCCAAAAATTGGAGATAGAGCACTTTTACATCCCCTTGCTCACTGGGATCGCTCAAAATAGTGACACAGCCCCTCAATTTTTCAATGGTCGATGCTTTGTTGGTCTTAATGGGCCTGCCTGCACGCAAACGGAACCCACTGCCTTCGGCATCCTGTAATTTTAAATAACTTTTTATGCGAAGTTCCCGGGTAAGTTCCCTATTGGTCTCCCTGAGCAGCGATTCTGTTTCTTGCATGGTATTTGCCCTTCCCCTAAGCTCTTCCAGTTGTTTTCGGGTCTCCTCGTAACGACTGGCCATAAGGCTGTTGTTATACCGAAGAAAGTTGTTCTTGAGTTTTAGGCTATCGAACCGGATTTCAAGTTTACGGAGTTCTTTCCGGGTTTCCTTTAATTTGGTGATGCTGAAGTTGAGTCTTCCCACAGAATCCAATAATTGCTGTACCCTGAACCTTGATGTCTGCAATTCAATCTCATTGACCTCGTTGAGTCCGGATAACCGATCCACTTCGGCTTTCATCAAAGTAAGATCTTTGACCAAAATGGATTTTTCATCTTCCAAGAACGACATTTGGTTCTGGGACTGCGCATAACTGTAATAAAAAGCTATTAGAATACCCACGATGACCGCAACAAGTGCAGCAAAGATAATTTTGTAGTTGAAATTGTTATCTTGGGGGTTCATGGACTAACAGACTACTCTAACGCATATACGATTTGACACCAAAAAGGTTGGCTAAGATAATAAACGTGATTAACAACATCCTATTGCCACAGGTATGTTTTGGATGTAATACCCAATTATTCAGGGGAGAACGCGTTTTGTGTACCGTTTGTCGACATGAAATGCCACTCACCGATCATAACTTTCTGGAAGAAAACACAGTAGACCGTATATTTTATGGGAGAATTCCTATAAAAAAGGCCGTATCCTTTGTTTTTTTCTCAAAAAATGGGATTGTAAAAAACCTGTTGCATTGGTTAAAATACAAAAATCAAGAGCAAATTGGAGCCTTTTTTGGGGATTGGTGCGGTTCACTTTTGGAAAAAGATGGGAATCTTAAAAAAGTGGACGTTGTGGTACCTGTTCCATTACATCCCAAAAAACTAAAAAAGCGAGGTTATAACCAAGTTGCCCTGTTTGCACAGAGGATTGCATCTTCCCTTGGGGCAGAATATCGGGACGACCTTCTTCTAAAGGTTGTCAACACAAAGACACAGACCAAAAAGGATCAGCAGGCACGTTGGGAGGACTCCAAAAAGGCCTTCCAGCTTAATCCAAAGGCCAAAACTTCCTTTGGGCATGTGCTTTTGGTAGACGATGTCATTACTACCGGGGCCACCATAGAATCCTGTGCCAAGGTACTCTTGCAGCTGAAAAATGTCCGTGTTTCGGTTTTGAGCATGGCCGTTGTGCCCTAGGGTTAAAATTTGTGAATGCTTGGGTCAGGTTTTTAAATTAGTTGTTTCTTTGTCCCATTGATTTTGAGCATGGCGTACATCAAAAAAATATTGGGTCTGCTATTTTTTGCCTTTGTGGCCCTCGCCCTTTGGCAATGCGCCAAAAGAGGTTCCCCATCAGGGGGGCCGAAAGACCTGACCCCACCAAAACTGACCCGTGCCGAACCCGAAAATTTCTCCGTGAATTTTAAGGCCGAAAAAATACGGCTCTATTTTGATGAACTTATTAAGTTAGAAAATGTACAGCAACAATTGGTGGTCTCCCCTCCTTTAAAAAATCAACCTGAAATAACCCCACAGGGTGGACCCAGAAAGTATATTGAAATTATTTTGAAGGATACGCTGCGGGAAAACACCACCTATACCCTTAATTTTGGGCAAAGCCTGGTGGACAACAATGAAGGAAACCCAAACAGTTTTTTGACCTATGTGTTTTCAACGGGTGACTATATTGATTCCTTGACCTTAAGCGGTGCGGTAAGGGATGCCTATAATAGAAAAGCGGATGAATTTGTAAGCGTAATGCTCTATGAAATAGACACCGCCTATACAGATTCAACGGTTTATAAGAGCCTCCCCAATTACATTGCAAATACCGGGGATAGTCTGCCCCTTTTTGAATTGAGAAACTTGAAGGCCGGAAATTACGCCTTGTTCGCCCTAAAGGATGAGAACAAAAACAACAAATTTGATCAAAGGTTGGACAAAATTGGATTTCTTGAAGATACCATTACATTGCCAACAGACTCCATTTATCTGCTGAACCTATTCAAAGAATTGCCAGATTACAGCATTTCTGTGCCCAGTTATGTGGCCAAAAACCGTATTATCTTCGGATATCAGGGGGATTATCGGGATATTGCTATTGAAACGTTGACCGAACTACCGGACTCCGTAGAAACCATCATTCTTAAAGATCGGGAGAAAGATACCTTGAACTATTGGATCAGTCCCACAGATTTGGATTCCATCATATTCACCGTGACCAACGCAAAAATGGAAGCCATTGATACCTTCACCGTAAAAACCCGAAAATTGCCTTTGGACTCGCTCACATTGAGCAACGGTGTTCAGGGTAAATTTAGCTTTGAAGACAGTTTCAGTGTTTTGGCCAATACGCCGATTGCTTCTGTGGACACTACCAAAATAGGACTTGTGGTGAACGATTCTTTACTGGCTCCCTATAGTTATGCGATTGATTCGTTGGAGAACAAAATTGATTTTGATTTTGATGTTGAACCCAATCAAAGCTATCGATTTGCCTTCCTGCCAGGGGCAGTGACCGATTTTTTCGGGATTCAAAATGATACGTTGGACTACAACATCTCAACAAGCAGTTATGCCGACTACGGCAATTTGCGGTTCAACCTCAGTGGGGCTGTTCAATACCCTGTTATTATGCAGCTCTTGACCGAGAAAGGGGAGGTTCAACGGGAAATTGTTGCGAGTGAACCCCAAATCTTTGAGTTCAACAACCTTGATCCCGGCAATTATATTGCGAGGGTGATTTTTGACGGGAACGGGAACGGAAAATGGGACACCGGAAGCTATCTCAAAAAAATACAGCCCGAAAAAATCAGTTATTTTCCTGATGTAATTGAAGTACGTGCCAATTGGGAAATGGAACAGAGTTTTATCCTAACAGAGTAAATTGGTCCCTATCCTCCAAAAATCGCAACTTGTTTCGGGTGGTTTCAATATGCTTCTTATCCAAAGTAGCATATAAAATCCCTTCCTCTTCTGAATAGGCCATTTTTTTACCCAATGTGTCATACACCGCCGAATGTCCGGAGTATTCATAGTCCAACCCGTCCAATCCTATCCTGTTGACGCCAATGCTGTAGGCCATATTCTCAATGGCCCTTGCTTGAAGAAGGGTGTCCCAAGCAGAAATTCTGGGTTTTGGCCAATTGGCCACATAGATGAGGGCATCATATTCTTCCACATTTCTGGACCAGACCGGAAATCGCAGATCATAGCAGATCATGGGACAAATCTTAAACCCTTTATAGTTCACAAACAGCTTTTGGGTGCCTGCTTCATAGACCAGATCTTCACCTGCCAAGCTAAAAGTATGTTTTTTGTCATAGGTTTTTACATAGCCATCAGGGAAAACAAAGAACAGCCGGTTAAAATATCTGTTGTCTTCATGATAGACAATGCTGCCCGTTAATGCTGCCCGTTTTTCCCTGGCCAATTTTTGCATCCAGGCCACAGTAGCATTCCCTTCGGGATGTGCAATGTTCTGGGGTTCCATGGTAAAGCCGGTGGTGAACATTTCCGGAAGGATAATCAAATCCACCTCATCAGGTATGGAGGTAATCTTTTTTAGGAACATTTCCCGGTTGCCCAAGGGGTCTTCCCAGTGCAACGGGGTTTGAACAAGTGCTAATTTAAGTGTTGATCTCATTTGGTTTTTTTCAATAATTCCACCAAGGGCTGCATCCCTTGTTCCTGAGCGTAATCCAAAGCCGTATTGCCTCTGGCATCCTTTATGGAAGCATCGGCTCCATGCTCCATTAGCAATTTGGCTATCCCTTGTCGATTAAAGGTAACGGCATAAATAAGGCAGGTGGCTCCCATGGCATTGATGTGGTTGACATTGGCCCCTGCATTGATCAATTGCTCTGCGATGTCCGTGTACCCTTTAAAACAAACCCCCATTAAAGCCGTATTGCCAGAACCGTCCTTGGCGTCAACCTCCGCTCCTTTCTTCAGCAAGAGTTCCACCAATTTACCGTGACCGTAGTAGGCTGCCAATAGCAAAGAGGTGGACCCTCTTTGGTCTTTGGATTCCAATAACTTATGATCAGTAGCCAATAGTTTTTCAACTAGCTCTGAATCCCCATTTCGTATATGGTTGAATAAATTATCCGTATTGCTCATCTTATTTGCGGAAGTTATAAAAAAACTGCCACAACCTTGGGGGATGCGGCAGCTTATCAAGTTAATTTTCCTTTTCTTACTATTCCGTAGAAATGTGTCTATTTCTATTTTAGGTCAAAACGATCTAGGTTCATTACTTTGGTCCATGCTGCAACGAAGTCGGCAACAAACTTTTGTTTGCCATCTTCAGAAGCATACACTTCGGCCAAGGCACGTAAAATGGAATTGGAACCAAATACCAAGTCCACACGGGTACCGGTCCACTTTAGATCACCAGTCTCACGGTCACGGCCTTCGTACAACGATTTTTCATCGTTGGCGGCTTTCCATTCAGTGGCCATATCGAGCAAGTTTACGAAGAAATCGTTACTCAAAACCCCAACTTTATCGGTAAGCACACCGTGCTTTGAGCCATCAAAGTTGGCACCCAGCACACGCAAACCACCTACAAGAGCGGTCATCTCGGGTGCGGTAAGGGTCAACAATTGGGCCTTATCCACCAACAAATGCTCGGCTGGCACTTTTACGCCTTGTTTCACATAGTTACGGAAACCGTCATATTTAGGTTCCAAGTAATTAGTGGCCTCAACATCGGTTTGATTTTGGCGGGCATCGTTACGCCCTGGTGCAAAAGACACTTCGGTTGGAACACCGGCATCGCTAGCAGCTTTTTCAACTGCGGCAGTACCGGCCAAGACAATCATATCAGCCAAAGAAATTTTCTTTCCGCCACTGGCATTACTGTTGAATTCGTTCGTAATGGCTTCAAGTGCTTTTACCACGTTTCCGGTGCCTTTGTTCACCTCCCAACCGTTCATGGGTTCCAAGTTGATACGTGCACCATTGGCACCACCACGCTTATCACCACCACGGAAGGTGGACGCAGACGACCAAGCAGTGTAAACCAAATCGGAAATTGAAAGACCGGAATCCAATACTTTTGCTTTCAATGCTTTTACATCAGAGGCATCAACCAAAGTGTAATCTACCGCTGGAATGGGGTCTTGCCAATCCAATTCTTCTTTTGGCACTTCGGGCCCAAGGTAACGGGAACGTGGTCCCATATCTCGGTGCGTCAGCTTAAACCAAGCACGGGCGTAAGCTTCGGCAAAAGCTTGTGGGTCATCCAAGAACTTACGTGAAATCTTCTCATAAGCTGGATCAAAGCGCAAGGACAAATCAGTGGTCAACATGGTTGGTTTTCTGTTGGGACCACCAAAAGCATCGGGGATGATGGCTTCGGCATCCTTGGCCACCCATTGGTGTGCCCCCGCAGGGCTTTTGGTCAATTCCCATTCGTATTTAAACAAGAATTGGAAAAAATCGTTGCTCCAACGTACCGGTGTGGATGTCCAAGTTACCTCAAGTCCAGAAGTAAAGGCGTCACCAGCCTTTCCTGAACCATTTTTATTGACCCATCCCAATCCTTGCAATGCCAAATCTTCTGATTCGGGATCGGCACCAACCAATTCTGCATCGCCATTACCGTGGGTTTTACCGATAGTATGTCCCCCAGCAATAAGGGCTACGGTTTCTTCGTCGTCCATAGCCATGCGTTTAAAGGTCTCTCGAATGTCGTGAGCAGCAGCTACGGGATCAGGATTTCCGTCTGGTCCTTCAGGGTTTACATAGATGAGCCCCATTTGTACAGCTCCTAAAGGGTCTTCCAAATCGCGTTCTTCTTTGTTGTGCGAATAGCGGCTGTTGGGCGTATCGCTTAAGGCCAACCATTCGCTCTCGCTTCCCCAATATACATCTTGGTCTGGCTCCCAAACGTCCTCACGACCACCGGCAAAACCAAAAGTGCGGAATCCGGTTGATTCCAAGGCAACGTTTCCAGCCAATATCATAAGATCTGCCCAGGATATTTTCTGACCGTATTTTTGTTTGATGGGCCACAACAAGCGACGGGCTTTGTCCAAGCTCACGTTGTCCGGCCAAGAGTTAAGGGGGGCAAAGCGTTGTTGACCACGGCCACCACCGCCACGACCGTCTCCAGAACGATATGTACCTGCACTGTGCCATGCCATACGGATGAACAAACCGGCATAACTGCCAAAATCGGCAGGCCACCAGTCTTGCGAATCGGTCATAACCTTCAAAAGGTCTTTTTTAAGCGCTGCGTAGTCCAGCTTTTTGAACGCTTCGGCGTAGTTGAATTTTTCTCCAAGCGGGTTGGATTTTTCTGAATGCTGGCTTAAAAGTTCCAACTTAAGACGGTTGGGCCACCAATCTTCATTTTGTGTACCACTCCCGGCCACTTGTTTTATTTCTCCGTTCAAAAAAGGACAAGCGCCCTCATCTGCACCATTTGCCAATTCTTTACTCATGATTCGTATGTTTTTAGATTAAATTTTAGCCTTCGTAAATTTACGAAATTACCCCTCTGAAACATAGATAATTAATATTAAAATACTATAAAATTATAGATTTAATTTATTTTTAAAGTGGTGCTCCATAGATTTTCCTTTTTGCATAAATAGACCCATAATTTGGCGCATTTACCCCCTAAAAGGGTGCTTATTTACACTATCTTTAGTATGGATTGTAATTTCAATCCAAAAACACTGTCACAACAAACTTAAAAACCACACAAATGAAAAAATTTATTCTACCCCTGGTAACCTTGGTGTTTTTTAGCTTTAGTACGGATACTGCCGAGCTTACTGAAGAAGAGCGCCAAATGATAAACAAACACTTGACCGAAACCCGGGACCACATGTTGAGCGTCTTGGATGGCCTAACGGATGAACAACTGAGCTTTAAACCTGATGAGGGCACTTGGTCCATTGCGGAAGGGGTTGAACACCTTGCTATTCTAGAAAGCACTTTTGGGGATTTGGTCCACAAAACCGTTGCCGCTGGTCCCAATCCTGCGCTGAAGGACTCCCTTGTCTTTACCGATGAGCAGATTATGCCCATGGTCACTGACCGAAGCAACAAAGTGAAAACTTCAGAACCTTTTGAGCCCAGTGGCAAATTTGGCTCTTATGAGGCAACTCTCCAGGCTTTTTTGGATAAAAGAAGTGAACTCATTGATTATGTAAAAACCACAGACGACGACCTCAGGAACAGGTACAACAAAGACCTTCCTTTTGGTGCCGTGGATGGCGTTCAGCTCATCGTCTTTACGGCGGCCCATACCGAGCGCCACGTATTGCAAATGGAAGAGGTGATGGCCCATTCAAATTTTCCGGAATAAGGCAACAAAACAATACGATTTCATTAACATTAATTGGCAAACCCTTTCCATTTCGGAAGGGGTTTGTTTTTTACCTTTGATAGAGATAAACACTATAAAACAGGAACACCATGAAAATATTAAAATCATTGATACTGGTAGCCTTGGTCACTTTTACCACCACTGCCATTGCACAGAATGCAAAAGATAAAAGAATAATGAACGATGCCCAGAAAGCAAAACAAACGCTTTTAGACGCTGATTCGGGGTTGGAGAGCTTCTTTGAAAACTCCGCAGGCTATGTTATTTTTCCCAATGTCGGGAAAGGTGGTTTCATCATTGGTGGCGCCTCTGGAAACGGGGTGGTCTACGAAGACGGTGAGGCTGTAGGCATGGCCGACCTTAAAAAATTGAACATTGGTCTGCAAGCCGGTGGGCAGGCCATTATAGAGGTCATCTTTTTTGAAACTCCTATAGATTTACAGCGTTTTAAGGAAGAAAAGTTCCAATTTGCCGCTGAAACCTCAGCCGTTGCCCTTAAATCTGGTATTGCCTTTGAGGCCAAGTACAAAGATGGGGTTGCCGTTTTTGCACTTCCGAAAGCTGGTCTTATGGCCGATGCCTCCGTAGGAGGACAAAAATTTGGCTACAAACCCTTTTAAAAATTTAATCCCTAACCCCTGGGGAGAAATCCTCGGGGGCGTTTTGGGGTTGTTTAATGGTTCCGGCATCTCCGGAATCGTTGTAAATGGTCCATTCAGTAAACGTGTAGACCGGGTTGCCTTCAATCACATCTGGATTTCGAATGGCACGTCCATCCTCAAATTCGTGGTTGGTCCCCGTACCATCTTCCCCGATTGCTCCAAACATATCGATCACGGTCCCGAAAGGATCCACGAGTTCCAGATTGTCATCCCCATTGGAATCGGCCGGGCTGTTGGTGGAAACACCCAAATCTGGAGGAAATCCGTAGACCAACTCAAATTCTTCGGCGTTGGGTGATATGACCAAGGTGCTCTCAGCACCAATGATCAATCCGGATAAATCAATGGAAGAACTTACCTCGGTATTGGCATTGGTATACCGCCGAAGGGTCCATAAGTTTAAATCAAGGGGTTCGGAAGCTGAATTGTAGAGTTCCACAAATCGCGCTCCAGAATTATTGTCCGGATCCGCCAATTCCGAGATAAAAATTCGGGTCGATGTGAATTCGGTAATGATCTCTGGGCATCGATCATTGGAAAAATCAAGGTCTTCCAAATCCCGAATCACCAATTGAGGGTTTTTCCCGTCTTTAATCAAAATTCCTGTAACAGAACCATTGTTTTCTGGAAGCAATTCTGCTTGAAAATCAGCATACCCACTGTTCAGCATTCCAATTTCATTTTCGGCACAGTCTTTCAAAGTCCGTTCCGTTTCTTCTTGAGCAATGGCAAAAGGCTGCCCCAATTCATCTTCCACAAACTCCAAACTATCTATCTGTATCAAAGTGTTCCAAGGCATGTTTTCTATTTTAGAAATAGTGGTTTGGGTCGGTAGAACCGCACTGTTTTCATCACAAGACAAAAACACATGCTCTGGAACCTTCAATCCCGGCAACCGACCTACGGAAATATTGCCAAAAGAGGTGAAAGTACCCCCAAGTTTTAGATTTTCGCCACTTTTTCCGAGGTACAATCCTTTCAATTTCACCAAAATTTTGCTGCCTTCGGGGTAAAACAAATGGGATTCCCTAAAATCAATTTCAATCTGAATGCCCATGGTGGGGTTTTCTGGAGCGTCTTGCAGGTAGAGCACATTAAAAAAGTTTCCCGCTTGGTCCGAAGAAATCACATAGCCTTCCAAAACCAAATCGTCATGAATCTGCATCACCTCATCACCGACCAATGAATCCAGTTCAGCAAAAGTCAGGTTGGGTTCCAAGTTTGCATCACATTGCTCTTTGGGAACATCAAAATCTACATTTCCAACACAGGAAGCTACCAAAATCAAACTAAAAAGACATGAATAACTGCATATTTGCTTTCTCATAATTCCATAATTAAAAACTGATTGCCAGATTCAAAAAATAGGTTCTTCCGTAGCTATACCAATACTTTGGGGCGAAGGATGGGGTGCCGCTCAGATTATCTTGTTGCAATTGTCCAAAATTTCCATTGCGGCTTTGCTCATAGCCGCCGGTCCTGAACACTGAATCGAAAAGGTTATTGATGCTCACAAAAGCACTGATGTATTTTTTGCCCCACAACCACGATTTTCCACCAATGAGGTTGAGCAGATACATATCATCCAGGGGTTGCTGCCGCAACAGTTTCGCGATGTTCTCGTCGGTAGCATCAGGGAAACGTTCGCCAGTGTCCGGATCCAAAAGAAAACTCGGCGTGCGCGTGATGGTAGATATGTTAACGTAGCTATGGGTTAGGTAATTTGTGGTGGCGCCTACCCACCAATACTTGGGCGATCTGTATTCAACTCCCAACGCCAGTGCGGTTTGGGGGCCTTGGGCCAATTTAAACTCCTTTAGTTTGGCAATGCCCAAATCTATGGTTCCCTCCGGGTCTATGAGTTCCTCTTCGGCGCCAGCAGTATCAAAATTTATCTGAACAAATGGGTCGCTGGCATACACATACTGCCCAAAATTACCAACTGCGGATATTTTTACATTGGAGGATGCCTCGTATTCCAGCCCAAATTCTATCCCTTTATGTAATTGATCCAATCCCGTGATGACTTCCTGTACAAAGTCCGAACCCAAACCGGAGTCCACAAAAAAGAAATTGATGTCCGTCATATTCTGAAAGCGGGTGTAGAAAGCACTGATTCGTCCTGTCAAATCTGGCAATCTGATGAAATAATTCAAATCCACCGTGGTGATGGTCTCTTTTTGGATATCGGGAACAACTGCATTGTTTTCCCTAGGATTGATGAAGGTGTTCTGAAGTGTGGGCGCACGCTCAATTTTAGCTCCATTTGCAGTAAACCAATGCCTGCCCGTAAGAAAGTAGCTCACCCCTCCCTTTAGCCCAATAGTGGAGAATGAAACTTTTTCACTTGGACCAAAGGAACTTTCCGAGAAACGTTCATTGGCAAACAATCCATTCCGTTGCACAGCAAAGCTGGTCATGGAAGCCGATGCAAAGCCGCTCCATTTATTAGCTGACACTGAAACTTGCCCAAAAGCCTCAAATTGGGAGGCATCCAAGGTGTAGTGGTAATTGAAGATTTCCCCTTCCGTTTTTTCCAAATTTCCATTGCTGTCATTGAGCGTATTGGAAAACGCATCAATATCCTCATGGAAACTTGCGCCCAACAAATCCTGAATTTCCGCATAGTTGTCTGAGGACATTTTTCTGAAATTGCCCCCCAAACCCATGCTGATGGTCTCATTGAAATCATAATCCAAACTGGTTGAAAGGGTCAATTGAGTATCGCTGGCCACATCATTATAAAGTACATAGGCAGCTTTGCCATTGGCATTTGGGTTGGTGTTCGCAGTGTAAAGCTGTTCCCAATCCATTTGCGGGTTATCCAAAAAAGCATCTTTAGCCAGATTTGCATTGATGAAGTCCGCCCCAATGGAACTATTGATGTAGTAGCTGGGCAAATATCGGTAGTAGGTAGGGTCGGGATTTGGGGCATTGAAATAGCCCAAACGACTTCTGGAATTGGAGCCAAATTGATAGGCTACCCCTAAATTCCAGTCCAATTTGTCCAGTTTTAATCTATAATTCAACAGAAACAGGGGCTCAAAAATATCGCGTTCCCTTGAATTTCTGATTCTCCCATCTTGGCTTCCCCAATACGGGTTGTACTGATTTCCCATAAGCCCAAAAGCCTCTTCCGTAAGGGCTGAGGAACGTCCCCTTCGGTTGCGCGCCATAATGGACGTGAGCATTATGCTGTTCTTTGGGTTGAATTGGTATTCCAATGAGCCAAAAAAGGAATAGGCATCATACAAGGTGCCTTGTACAAACCCTTCTTTGGCCCATCTTCGTGACGCTGAAAAGGTATAGGCCAAGCCATTTTCCCGTAACCCGGAATTATAGGTGGCCATCAGCCTTCCTCGGTAGGTTCGGTTGGATGCAGAACTGGACAAACGGATACCGGGCCGCATCCCCGAGGGGCTTGTATCGATATTTGTAGTGCCCAGAATCCCTCCAAAGGCATACGGGTTCTCGGTCAACCCATAGGTGTATTCCTGATTTCGGACCACATCATTGAGTCCGCCCCAGTTGTTCCATTGAGGCCTCCCATCAAAAAACTTGTTCATGGGAATGCCGTTGATCAATACATTACCGTTACGGGAATCGTACCCACGAACCTTAAAAAACGCTTGGCCAAAATCAAAAGCGGCCCTATTGAGAAATATGTCCCTTGTGGATTGTAGCAGCCCCAAAGTGCCCGAAACGGTTTCCCCATCATCCAAAAGATCTCCGTCTGTGAGGGTAATCAAGTTGTCGGTCTTTTCCCTTTCAATGTCCCTTTCCAATACAATGTTTCCTAAATCTATGGTCTCGCCAGAAAGGTGAAGGGAAAATCGTTTGGGAAGAAAATCCAAGCCGGAAATGGTCAACAAAATATCACCAGAGTGTTGAAGATGTGCCTGAAAGCGCCCGTTTTCGTCCGTAAAAAATTCTTGCGAAAAGTCTTTACTAGTAATTGTGGCATTGTGGATGGGTACATTGGTTCCCCTTTCCTGTACGCGCCCCAGAATGGTAGTGCCCTGTTGTCCATAATGCATGGCAACACAACAGAACACAGCCCAGAACATCACTGTTCTCATAGCTGTTGAGTAGGTTAATTAATAAAAAGGGGTTGTAATTGCCTTACAGACTGCGCGAAAATTTCGCAATCTTACTTATTTTAGTAGCAAAATCAAAATAAAATGCGATTATTAATATGCCTACTTGTATTAATATCGACCTCACTTTATGGACAAAAGTCCAAAACATATACCCTAAGAACCATAGCGTTCTACAATGTTGAAAACCTGTTTGATACGGAGAACGATTCACTCACTTTTGATGATGACCGTACTCCTGAAGGCCGTTATCACTGGACCGAAGAACGGTATCGGCAAAAGATCGAGCACATTTCAAAGGTGCTTTCCAAAATAGGGGAGGACACTTCCAAGACTTCGCCAGATGTAATTGGATTATGTGAAGTTGAGAACCGAAAAGTTGTGGAAGACCTTATCCATCACCCAAACTTGAGGAGCAAAGATTATGGCATTGTACATTTTGATTCTCCCGATGCCCGGGGAATAGATGTTGCCTTGCTCTTTAAAAAATCCTCCTATTTGCCTACTTCCTTCAAAAGCCACCGGCTTTTATTGTTTGATGATCTTGGTGATCGGGTCTATACGCGTGACCAATTGGTGGTTGGTGGGCTAATGGATGGAGAGGCTATTTATTTTGTGGTGAACCACTGGCCTTCGCGACGGGGCGGTGCCTCCAAAAGCAATCCCAAACGGGTACGGGCCGCATTGCTGAACAAACGGATCATCGATTCCATCCAAAGGTTGAACTGGAAGGCCAAAATCATTTGTATGGGAGATTTGAACGATGACCCACGGGACGACAGTTTAAAGAGTATCTTGAAGACCAAGGGCAAGACAAAGCAACTGGACAGTCTGGGGCTTTTCAATCCCATGGAGCAATTGTACCGAAAGGGAATTGGTTCCTTGGCGTATCGGGATAAGTGGAACCTTTTTGACCAGTTCTTTATGACCGCCAATGTGGTCAATAGTGAAAAGGAGACCTTATCTTACTGGAAAGCGGGCATCTTTTCCCCGGCTTTTATTAGAACCAATGAAGGAAAATACAAAGGCTATCCGCTTAGAACCTATTCCGGGGGAAGTTATACGGCAGGGTACAGCGATCACTTTCCGGCTTATTTGTTTTTGATTAAGGAAGTTATCCATTAAGCACATCAAATGTCAACTTGAGCGCAGTCGAAAGGTGGCGAAACATCTCGACTGCGCCTGTCTGCCGACAAAGGCAGGCTCGATGTGACAAAAAACTTAAAATATATAAGAAACTATTTTTTCTATCTTTAGCCTATGCCCTTAAGACTTCCCAAAGACGAGGACAAGCATATTTCAGGATCGCAGGACATTGCCCTTATCATGCAAAAAGTCCTCTGGCGACAAAACAAACTGCATCGTCAAAAGGAATACTTTTGGACCATTGGCCTGAATGCGGCCAACGATATAGAATATATTGAACTGGTCACTATCGGAACTGACAACAGAAATATTGTCTCTCCTGTTGATGTATTAAGTTTACCTGTTTCTAAAAAGTGCAAAAAGATTATTCTTTGTCATAATCACCCATCAGGTAAGCTTGAACCGAGTGATGCAGACCATCGTTTTACGGAACGGATACATGAAGCCGAAGCTATATTAGGCATACAGCTGTTGGATCATATCATCATTACAGAGACAAATTATATCGCTATTTAATTATTCGATTATGAGATTCCCGCCCCTGTCTGCCGACAGGCTGGTGCGCGGGAATGACACCTTGGTAGATTAACTAAACCACTGCCCCCACGGAATACGGCTCAAGATCAATAATAGCCCCAGGCCATAGAAAATGGTAATGGTCCTGAACTTTTTGTCGTTTTCCATAAACTTTTTGTGACGGGACCACCCTATAGTGATCAACACCAAGGCTATAATGTTGGTAAAGGGGTGCTCCACGGCCAAGAGACGTGCAGGGGCATTTAACCCTCCCATGCCCAATGTTTGGATGGCCTTAAGGCCATTGGCGGAGACAAAATACAGAATAAGCCCCACCAAAAGTTGAATGTGGCTTAAAATGAGCGCGAAGAGGCTTATCCGCAGGTCTTTTTGAAGGGTAAAATCCTTTTTGCCCAACCAACCTAATAAGGCATTGACCACAGCAATGATAAGTACGGCCAATACAATATAGGCAAGATACGAGTGAAGGTTCTTGATAATTTCCATTTTGAGTATAGTTTTGGTTCTAAAAATACGGATTTTGAAAATAAAAAAACCCTGCCAATGGGCAGGGTTTTATATATTCTTTCAGTTATGTTTAAAAATCGTAACGCAAAGTAACGTTCCAGGTTCTTCCCAAACCAAAGTATCCTTGGTTTGAAACTGCAATGCCTTCGTATAATTCATCACCAGCTTCAGCAAAATTGGCCGTAGTCAATCTAGAGATGTATTCCTTATCCAATACGTTGTTCATATTGGCCCTGATTTTCAAATTCTTGGTTTTATCAATTCCCAAGGGAAGATTGAAAGTTACCCCGGCATCCAATAAACTGAAGGATGGCAACTCAAGATTTTCCTTGATGGCCCCCACATCAGCATATAGGTTGTCGTAATATCTAAAATCAGAGTCAATGGAGAACATATTGGTAATTCTGTACGAAAATCCAAGTCCACCGGAAAGTTGGGCCGCGCCACCTACTTTCCCTCCATCAATATCTTGGTTCTCAGTGCTGATAACATTGCGCTCCTCATCGGTAACTTGGGTCACTGTCTCACCCTTGTACTGCCAATCGCCAATAGAGGCAAAAGCGTTCAAGCTAAGTCCACTAACCGGTCTTACCTTTGCATCCAGCTCAATACCAGTGTGCAATTGCTCTGCTCCAAAGTTAGAAGTATAGGTAACCACATCATCCACAACATCAGAGCTGGTAACCACACGATCTTTCCAAGAGGTACGGTATAGGTTCACATTACCGGAAAAAATGGAACTAGAGTATCCATAACCCGCTTCCAAACCAAAAATCTTTTCGTTTTCAGTCAACGGATTAATTTGGTTAGTGAAATTCAAATAAATGTTGTCATGATACGGTTGGCGGTTGTAGTATCCTGTATTAAAGTAAAAACTGTGCTGCTCTGTTGGGCTATAGCTAAAACCTGCTTTGGCATTATATCCAAAGTTGTTCACTTTTTCTGAATCCACACCAGGCTCTATTCCAGCAGGAAGAGGCTCTCCAGTCCATTGGGAAGAGGTGCCATCAATCAAAGATTGGTCTGCATACTGATAAGGGTCAAATCTTTGGTGATATTGATTGGAAATAGATCCTTGGAAGAAAGCAGAAAATTGATCGGTTGCATACTCCAATTGAGTGAACAATCCTCCATAAGAGATTCGCTCATCATTGCTATAGGCGATTTTTTGATCTTCGGGATAGCTATTAAAAGCGGCCTCCCATCCTGATGGTCTGAAAGACTCAGTTGCAATTACTTGTTTGTAGGTTCCAAATGTACCATAAGTTTGATGGTCATTATTTTGGTCTCTCAAACGAATATTTTCTTGCCAAGAGTTTAGACCGTGAAAATCAGAAACTACCCTAAAGTGTTTTCCGTAGTAGGTTCTTAAATCGAACCCTACGTTCCAGCTAAGATTGTCAGACAATTGCTTTTCGAAGTTTGAAATCAACCCATACCAGTTGTGCAGGTTCATTGACGCTCTGGTAACATATCCACCACCGGCGGCAAAATAACCCCCAGCTCCATTGGGCACACTGTTGTTGAATGCATAAATGGCATCGTAATCAATATAACCATCTTCTGTTCTAATACGGTTACCACGGTCCCCGGTACCACCACCGTTACCCCAAGAGGCATACAATACGGTTGACAAACTAGAAGTGTCATCAATAGTCCAGTCCCAGTTCAAGTTAGCCACGGGCTTGTGGTAGAAGTTTCTTCTTTCCGTCAAATACTGACCATTGTATGTTCCCCAGTTGTTATTGTAACGCATCCCATATTCTAGGTAATCGGAGATGGGTTTGGTAAAGTTTTGATCGTGGAACTGAGGTGCACCAGTAATCAAAAAGTTGAAGTTATGACTGTCACTGGGCCTATACCCCACAGAAATAAAGTAGGTTTGGCCTTCTCCAAACATTCCTTCATTGTAGCCATCTCCTTGCCAGTGGGAAAGCATAACACTTAGGCCCCATCCTTTATCGGAAACACCAGTATTATACCCGGCAGAAGTTTTAATATAATTGTTATTGGCCACTGTGGCATACCCAAAACCACCTTCATTCATCTCGGTAGCCTTGGTCACAAAGTTCACTGTACCCCCTACAGAGGAAATAGCCAATTTAGAAGACCCTAGACCCCTTTGAATTTGTACACCAGAGGCAATATCGTTCAATCCAGACCAGTTTGACCAATACATTAAACCATCTTCCATACCGTTGATGGGTTGCCCGTTCAAAAGGAATGCTGTGTTGTCTTGATCGAACCCTCGAACCCTCATATTGGTGTCACCAAATCCTCCTGCCTGTCCTGAAACATAAACAGATGGAGTGTTCACCAAGGTCATGGTAACATCTTGAGTCCCTATTTTCTCCTGTATAGTCTTTATTGGTATAGAAGAAACTGCGATTGGGGTTTTTCTATCAGCAGCAAGGTCAATGATACCCGTACCTACAACCACTACACCTTCCAATTCTTCGGCGTCGGGCTGCAAAGAAATTGTCCCTACGTTCCCAGTGGTGCTGAAAGAAACATTCTGCTTAACAAACCCAATATAGGAAACCACCAAAGTCCCGGAAGCTTGATCCACTTCCAAAGTAAAGTTTCCGTCAAAATCTGTAGAAGTACCTATGGAAGTACCCTTAACTACCACACTGGCTCCGGGAAGCGGGCCGCCAAGCTCGCCATCCACCACAGTACCAGTAATCGTTCCTTGTGAAAATGCCATTGCGGACACAAAAATTGCCACAAAAGCCAAGTAAATTTTTCTCATTTTTTAGTGTTTAAGTGTTTAATTTGCCCTGCAAAAGTGCTTCATTTTTGACATACAGCGATTAAGTCAAAGTTAAATGAAAGTGTTACAGTTAACACAAAATTAACAAAGAAAAGCAGTTGACAAACAAATGCTTAAGGTTTTTCCTTACAAATCAAAAACTGCCTGTTTAGCTCTTAAAAAAATGGAGAAGATTCAATGTGGAAGCGTCATGTTTGCCAATTTCTGAATTTTCAATGTCGGCCAAAATGGTCTTGGCCAATTGCTTGCCCAATTCCACACCCCATTGATCATAACTGAAAATGTTCCAAACAATTCCCTGCACAAAGATTTTGTGCTCATAAAGGGCAATCAAGGCCCCTAAGTTCTTGGGGGTGAGTTTCTGAATCAAGATGGTGTTGGTAGGTTTGTTGCCTTCAAACACTTTGAACGGGAGCAACGATTTTTGTTCTTCTTCGGATATATTCTGTGCTTCCAATTCCTTTTTGACCTCATCAGCGGTCTTTCCGTTCATCAATGCCTCGGTCTGGGCGAAGAAATTGGCCATTAATTTATTGTGATGGTCCACATCGCCATGCAATGATCTCTTGAAGCCGATAAAATCGGTAGGGATCAATTTTGTGCCTTGATGGATCAATTGAAAAAAGGCGTGTTGGGAATTGGTTCCCGGCTCTCCCCAAATAATGGTCCCGGTCTCGTGCCCCACTCTATCTCCAGCTCGGTCCACACTCTTCCCGTTACTTTCCATAATGCCTTGTTGCAAATAGGCCGAAAAACGATGCAGGTATTGTGTGTAGGGAATGATGGCCTCGGTCTCTGCACCATAAAAATTGTTGTACCAAATGCTCAACAAGGCCAAAATAACAGGAATGTTTTCTGAGAAAGGGGTTTCTTTAAAATGATTGTCCATGGCATGGGCACCGGAAAGCAGGTCATCAAAATTTTGATAGCCTACCGAAAGGGCAATGGAAAGTCCAACGGCACTCCAAAGCGAAAAACGGCCTCCAACCCAATCCCACATGGGGAATACATTGTCATCCGCTATGCCAAACTCCTCAATTTTTTCAAGATTGGTGGAAACGGCAACAAAATGTTTGGCAACATCTTTTTGCGATGCGTGTTCCAAAAACCATTTTTTAATGGTGAGGGCATTGCTCAGCGTTTCTTGGGTGGTAAAGGACTTGGAAACGATAATGAACAAGGTGGTCTCTGGATTGAGTTCTTTCAAGACCTCATGCACATGATCACCATCCACATTGCTGACAAAATGGGTTTTTAAGTGGTTCTTGTAGAATTTCAAGGCTTCGGTGACCATCGCGGGCCCTAGGTCTGATCCCCCAATACCAATATTGACCACATCGGTGAAGGCTTTTCCAGTAAATCCTTTTTTATTTCCAGAGATTACTGCTTCGGAAAACGATTTGATCTTTTCCTTTACTTCGTAAACCTCCGCAACAATATTTTCACCATCCACATAAACTTTATCATTCTTTTTTGCCCGAAGTGCAGTGTGGAGTACGGCCCTTCCCTCAGTCTGATTGATCAATTTCCCTCCAAAATAACTGGCCATGGCTTCTTTGAGCTTTACTTCTTCGGCCAAATCCAGTAAAAGGGAAAACGTATCTGCTGTGATCCGGTTTTTTGAGTAGTCCACCAAAAAATCATCCCACTGAATGCAGAATGTTTTTCCCCTATCAGCATCTTGGGCAAAAAGTTGTCTTAGGTGGGTGTCCTTGTTTTCGTTATAGTGTTCTGAAAGTTTTTTCCAAGCGTGGGTAGTAGTTGGGTTGATTTTGGGTAAGGCCATTACTGGTTATAGGTTATGAGCGTTTCTTCGAGTTCGGGGGTTGGTTCTATTAATTCGATACAATCTAATTGATCGCGCAACGGTTGAATGTGCAATAAATAGTCGGCACGCAATGAATCTGCGATGGGTTCCGCGGCGGGGAGTTCTTCCTTAAGGGGGTCTACCTGTCTTCCATTCTTCCAAAAACGATAGCAAACGTGTGGGCCTCCTGTGTTTCCCGTCATTCCGACCCAACCAATTACATCACCTTGACGCACAAAGTCACCTCGTTTTACGTTTTGGGCCCTCATGTGTAGATATTGGGTGCTGTACGTGTCGTTGTGTCTAATTTTTACGTATTTACCATTTCCCCCCCTACGGGTCGATTCGGTAACGGTTCCATCTGCAGTGGCCACAATGGGCGTGCCAATGGGAGCGGCATAATCAGTTCCTTTGTGGGGCCTTACTTTATACCCGTAGTAAGCAATCCTTCTTTTCAGGTTATACCGGGACGATAACCGATACTTGAATTTAACCGGAGCCCGCAAAAAGGTGCTTCTTAAATTATTCGCGTCTTGATCAAAATACTCTAAAATATTGTTGGTTGCATCTGAGATGTAAGGAAAAGCATAGATGGTTTTTCCTTTGTGCTCAAAATATGCTGCCTTTACAGCACCAATTCCTGCATAAATGCTATCATTGATATAACGCTCATCAAATATCACCTTGAATCTGTCACCTTTGTCCAATCGTCCAAAATCAATAGTCCAGGCATAAATATCGGAAAGTGCAAAGGTTAGGTTGTAATCTACTCCCAACGTATCAATGGACATGGACAAACTATGGTCAATAATACCACCTATCTCACGCTCGACCAATTTCACCTTTTTCTTGCTCTTGTAGGCTTTTACACTATCCCTTAAATCAACAACAGTATAATTGATCTTGTCATTTTGATAAATGAAAATTTCGGCGATTTCAGAGGTGTCCTTGGATTTAAGAATGGTATACGGTTTGCCCACCTGAATCTTTCGTACATCAAAAGTGTCTTTATAGCTTTCTGAAATTGTGGCGATTTTTGGATAGTCCACCTTGTTTTTCAGCATAAGTTCCCCAAAACTATCGCCTCGACGAACAGTATCGTGGACTACATTAAAGTTGTCCAAGTTAAAACCGAAATGGGTGATGGGTGGTTTTTCAATGGTTTCCACCTTAACCAACTCATCACTTACCAAAACCTTGTCTTCTTTGCACGACACCAGAACCACCAGTGCCAAAATTGCCCCAATAATTATTCGCATTCTAATCTTGTTCCTTTTCCTTGTATTGCTTGTTTGCCGGATTAAATATATGGTCCACCCACTGTTTTCCCCACGTATCCAGCTCATTTTCTGAGTACAAAGTTGGGAAAAATATTATTTTCTGAAAACTGGGCGGTAAAAACTGTTTCCAATTGGTGCCTCCAGTGGCATCAATTTCTTGGTTTTCCTTGGCCAGATACCTGTAGGCGGAGCCCATGTGCATCAACGGCCAATTTACGTTGGCGTTCATGTCCAACTCTTTTAACGCTTTTATGAGCTCATTATTATTCCTGGAAGCTTCGGGCAGTTGCAGGTATTTTTGGTAAATGGTGCTGTCCTTGACCTGGTTGGCAATACGCAACAACCTTGGGGTATAGCGAATCTCAAATTGTTTCAAGGTCAAGGTTTTTTCTCCGGTGTCCCTGTCCGTGGCCCCTTTCTTCCAATATATATGCTCAAAAAGTTCCTCAACGCCATCTTTGGATGAAAAATCATCACGTTCTGTATGGTGCACCAAATTTTCCAAAGGGGTGGCGTAGATCTCTATCATTCTGTATTGGGCGGACTGAAATCCACTGGCGGGCAGCAAGGCCATCCGGTACCGAAGGAATTGTTCCCGCTCCATGCCTTTTATCATTATACTGAATGAAGAAATGAGGGCCTTGAAGTAGTTATTGATCCTATTTGCCTTTTCAATAAAGAACCGAAGGTCTTGGGATCGGTCCTCTACAATCTGCTTTTGTTCGTGGATGATCAGTTTAAAATAGAGCTCGGTAATCTGGTGGTACATGATGAAAATCTCTTCATCGGGGAAATGGGTCCGCGGCACTTGAAGGCTCAACAAGGTATCCAAATGTATGTAGTCCCAATACGTAAGGTATCTCTGGTAGAGCAAACCATCGAGGTACGAGCTTAGGTCTTGTCCAGAGTTTTTGTACTTTTCTTCAAGCTTGTTGATTTGGGACTCAATTCGCTCATCATTCTTCATCCAAACTAATCTAATCCATTATTATTTTAAACTGGTTTCTTAGTCCGTTGTAGGCCTCCAAATCTGCTTTTAAGGACCCTACGGCCAAATCGGCCTTTATCCGTACTGGGATTTTATTCAAATCGTTTGAAACCCAAAGGGTAAGGCTTTCTTTTTCCTTAAAAACACGGCCCGATTGAACCAAGGGTCTAAATTTAAGACATTCCACCTTTCCAAACTTGGTCCGGAGCACTTCTTTTCCCAAATATTTCAGTTTAAATTGAAAAACGCCATCATCATCGAACAACATATCCAAATTTATGAAGTCGCCTTCCTCAAACTCTTCAAGGTTATAGTTGTTCCTCATAAAATAGGAAGCAGAGATAAGGTCCTGGATTTTATTGTGTACCGGAATCCGCTTTTGTGTCCCATTCTTGTTGTCCCGAAGAACGGCCATTTCTTCTTTGTAATTGAAGTCGATTTCTATATCCTTGGTGTAGCCGCCTTCGTCTATTTTTCTGATAAATCGATACGGCTTTCCATTTTTACGGCCAAAATAGCTTTCATAGGTGTCGTCCACCTTAAAAAAAATACTGGCAAAACCGGTGGTCTTCCCCTCGCCCACAACATGGTATACTGGAATGCTGTCCAGGGTGTCCGAGGTTAAGTGCAATGTGGCATAGCTTGCATTGAGAATTCCATAGTGGATTCGAAATTTTAGCCATTCACCCGATTTGTACGCTGGTTGGAATTTTTGCCCAAATGCAGACGTAGCCATAAGTAGGATGAGTACGATCAATGTCTTTTTCATGACCCTTTTTATTGAATAAAATTAATAAAATCGCTTTTGGGGCTATGCGCTTTACACTTATTTAAACAAAAGTTATTCCAAAATATTATGTACAAAAAAAAGCCCAGTCTTAAAACTGGGCTTTTCCTAAATAACCAACCAAACTTTAAATTATGAAAAACCAATACTTAAAGTTATAAGGGAACCACCCCTTATGTGATGTAAAGATACGCCATGGTTCTGTAGGAAAATAAGTTTTTAACGGACTTTAACTTAACTTGTTCCATTTTGATGGATTTGCCGGCTTTTTTTGGCAAATTCTTAAGAAAAATGGGGTGTTGGATGAATGCCCCCAAATTAGAACCAATAGCCTATACTGAAGAAAATACTGTCATTTTTTATCTCTGGGGTCCAAGAATAATATACTTGGATGGGCCCTATGAACGACTCAAAACCATAGCCTATTCCATAACCGGAAAAACTGGGCTCTGAAAACCAGTCCCCTGTCCTAAAAAGGTCATCTTCCACATTGGCAAAATTTGCCGATAAGAGCAGGTGGTTCTTTGGGGCAAATCTGTAGTCCAATCTTCCATAGAGCTTTACAAAACTGTTCCCGGGAAGACTTAGAAAGTCATATCCAAAGAAGGGAACAAAATTGTTCACAAAGTCGTTTCCAAAACCGCCAAGCACAAAATCAAAAGAGGTGATGGCCGAAGTCCCTAATTTAACCCCTCCTTCAGCTTCCAAATTAAAGCTGAGGTTGTGGGAAAAGGGAATTACAGTTCCCAATTTTGCCTTTGCGACGGAAAACTCCCTGAAATTATCATTGAAATCCGATGAAAAGAGATATAGATGAAAATCACTGTCAAAATACAGGCCCTTGGTCGGAAAATATTTGTCGTCATAGGTGTCCAAGGTGATTTTTCCAAAAGCACTGAAGTAATTTGAGTTTTCAAAAAATGTCCTTTCCGGAGGGTCTATCAACGATTCTTCCGCCGCTTCTCCATCCAATTGGTTAAGGGTTCTTGTGCTGTAACGCAACAGTTTGTGCTCTGCCCCAATGGTAAAGGCAAATTCCTCTTGCAATACGGTCTGTAAATAAATCTGGTTGGTCAAATCGGTAACATCCAAATTTATTTCGCGAATATTGGGATCATTGGGCACACTAAAGTTGGAGCGAATCAAACCAAAATCAACTTCCTCATCAAAATCGGTAAACTTGGAGTTGATCCCAAAACTCCAATAGTATCCTTTGTCCAGATAATATTGCATATTGTACCGCAAATGGTCTCCTAAAATAAAATCAAAGGAAGCCACATCATCCTTCATCAAAAAATTCTTTTTGGTAAGGTTTATTAGGGCCGCACTTTTGTACAGGTCATCATAATGTGCGGATAGTTTCAAGAACATTTTGGTGGGGTTCTCCTTTAGTTTTAGAATCAAATCCGTGCCAAGCCCGTTGGAAATCAACTCATACCGTATAGCTTTAAAATTCCCCGTTGCCGATAGGTTGTTGATACCTTGCTTTAGATCATTGAACGAAATTTTTTCTGCCAAATTAAACCTTAGCTTTCCTTTGATATATCCCCGGGTATATTGATCGTTCCCCCTAATGATCATCCTGTTAATGGTTAGGCTGTCCATGGGTTGGATCCGCTTCTTGCGTGTTTCCGTTTTATTCTGGCTTTGGGCCAATGTTTCCAATTCTTGCATCATTTCCTTGGCGGCCTCTTCCCCACTTTTCACAATTGCTGCGCTTTTTCCAAAGTCGATTACCGAAAATTCTTCAATGTCCGGTCTGATGTATATATCCGTTGCTTCGGACTTCTTTTTCATATCGTTAACCGTCCTGTAGTTATTGATCTGCAGTAAAATTTCCGTAGCCGATAACAGGGATTCCCTTGTAGATAAATCGTGCTGCACATCCACACCAATAATGATATCGGCCCCCAAATCTTTTATTTTGTCGATGGGGTAGTTGTTGACCACTCCACCGTCAACCAGTATATCCCCGTCAATTTCGGACGGCTCAAAAAGCGATGGAAACGTTCCGCTGGCCATGATGGCCTCGGGCAGGTATCCATGGTCCAACAATACCTCTTGGCCTGTTTCCACATTGGTGGCCACGCACAAAAAAGGGATGGGCAATTTTTTAAAATCGTGCACATCCTTGACATGGAACAGCAAGCGGACCAACTCGTTAAAAATGTTCTGGCCTCCAGAAATTGCTTGCGGAAAGGAAACACTGAAATCTGTAAAGGGCAGGGTCAGGGCATATCGTTCAGAATCTTCTTTCTCATAAAAAGTCTTGGCTCCCCGGGGCACGTTGTCCTGGATAAGTTTGGTGAAATCGGTTACCCTAAAGATGGAATCAAGTTCTTGTGCAGAGTATCCCGAGGCATATAAGGCTCCCACAATGGCTCCCATGCTGGTGCCCCCAATATAATCCACCTTTACTCCCGCCTCCTCAATTACCTTGAGGACCCCAATATGGGCCAATCCTTTGGCACCTCCACCGCTAAGGACCAGGCCAACTTTGGGCGGCACATCCTTTTCAGGGGCCTGGGCCATGCCCATAACCTCAAAAAATATAAAGGTCAGTGTTAAAAAAATATATTTTAAGCCCATAGCGGTATCAGTGAAAGGATTTATAGATTTTTTTTGCCTTAGCCATCCCCACGGATTCAGCTAGACTTTCAATGGTGGCCTCTTTTATTCTTTTTACCGATTTAAAATTCTTCAGCAATTGTTCGGTGGTCTTTTTCCCAATACCCTCTATGCTTTCCAGTTCGGAACCAATGGCACCTTTGCTTCTCTTGTTCCTGTGGTGGGTGATCCCAAATCGGTGGGCTTCGTTCCTTAGTTGTTGTATAATTTTTAAGGTCTCTGACCTTTTATCCAAATACAATGGGACCGGATCGTCCGGAAAATAGATTTCCTCCAACCGCTTGGCAATACCAATGATGGCTATCTTTCCTCTAAGTCCTAGCGCCTCCAAACTTTTTAGGGCTGATGACAGTTGGCCTTTTCCCCCATCAATAACAATGAGCTGTGGCAGGGGCTCCTCTTCGTTGAGCAATCTTTTGTACCGCCTAAACACCACTTCCTCCATACTTGCAAAATCATCCGGGCCTTCCACTGTTTTTATATTGAAATGTCGATAGTCCTTTTTGGAGGGCCTTCCATTCTTAAAGACAACACAGGCGGCCACAGGGTTGCTTCCTTGGATGTTGGAATTGTCAAAACACTCAATATGTGTGGGCTCGGTAGAAAGCCTTAGATCCGCTTTCATCTGGGCCATGATTCTTTTGGTATGCCTGTCCGGATCTGTTATTTTGATCTGTTTCAATCGATCCTGACGATAAAAACGGGCATTGCGTTCTGAAAGTTCCAAAATCCTGCGCTTATCTCCCAATTTTGGCATACTTACTTTTAGGGTATCCTCAACGGCAACCGGAAAAGGCAGATAGATCTCCTTGGATTGCGAATTGAACCGCTGCCTGATCTCCGTAATGGCCAATTGCAACAATTCTTCATCGGTCTCATCCAATTTCTTCTTGATTTCCATGGTGTGTGACCGAACAATGGATCCGTGGGACAATTGCAGAAAGTTTATATAGGCATGGGTCTCATCGGACACGATACTGAACACATCCACATTATTGATCTTGGGATTGACCACGGTTGATTTGGCCTGATAGTTTTCCAAAACATCTATTTTTTCCTTGATGCGCTGGGCCTTTTCAAACTCCATTTCCTCTGCAAAAATTTTCATTTGCTGTTTAAAGGCCTGCAACGAGTTCCTTAGGTTTCCCTTTATGATCTGTCTGATGTCCTCAATCTGTCCGCGGTATTCGGCTTCGCTCTGCAAGCCTTCGCAGGGGCCCAGACAATTGCCCAAATGATATTCCAAGCACACTTTGTATTTTCCGGCCGTAATTTTTTCTTCGGACAGGTCATAGTTGCACGTGCGCAGTGGGTACAAACTTTTGATCAAATCCAAAAGGGTCCTCACCGTTTTCATGCTGGTGTAGGGGCCATAATATTCCGACCCGTCCTTGATGAGTTTCCGGGTTGGGAAGACCCTGGGAAAACGCTCATTCTTAATGCAGATCCAGGGGTAGGACTTGTCATCCCTCAGCATTACATTATATCGAGGCTTCAACTTTTTGATCAAGTTGTTTTCCAAGAGCAGGGCATCAGACTCTGTGGGAACCACAATATGCTTAATGTGGTGTATCTTTTTGACCAATACCCGGGTTTTGCCGTACTCCTGTTTTTTGTTGAAATAGGAAGACACCCGCTTTTTTAGGTTCTTGGCCTTGCCCACATATAAAATTTTCCCATCAACATCATAAAACTGGTATACCCCTGGACTGTTGGGCAGTGAACTGATTTGTACATTGATGGATGGGTAGGACATAGATGCTTCAGGAAATTTCCTTAACCGACTTTGAACAAAGTTAAATTTTAATTGGCGTGTTTTTTGTTAAACTTGATGCTTTCTTATTTTGGCTTAACCGTTGGCACACTTCCCTTTACCAATACAGTTTCCCTATAAAGGAAACCATTTTTTTAATTTGTCCAAAACTGTGGTTTTCACATAAAAAAACTATGGAAAACCCACAATCCGGAAATTTGAATGCGTCTAAATTGTTAAACAATTGGTAAAAATTGTGCATTTCATCGATAAAAAGTGCATTTCATGGTGAATTTTAAAATTGTTTTACCTACATTTAACGATATAAACACGATGCGATGGAAAACTATGTTATCGTTTTGGGAATGTACTTGATTTTGATGCTTTTCTTCAAAATCTTTTTTTCGGTGTCTACCCGAGGAGAGTAGCTCTGCATTTCCCCAAAACACTACCCCAGAATCTTCAACATTCAATTAGATGTTGAAACATGAACTAAGAAAAAAATACAAGAGTCTGAGAGCGGAATTTTCTTCTCCCAAAATTTCAGATTTGAGTATCCGTTTAGCAAATCATGTGCTTCAAATCCCGGTTTGGGATTTTTTTTATTTCCATATCTTCCTGAGCATTGACGAAAACAAAGAAGTGGACACACTTCCCCTCATTACCCTTTTGCAAGGAAAAGATAAGCATGTTGTGGTTCCAAGAACACATGGCGCAAACGCTTTGGAAAACTTTTTGTTGACCGATAGCACCGTAATCAAAAAGAACAAATGGGGCATTCCAGAACCTGTGGATGGCATCTTGATCCCAGAAAACAAAATTGATGTGGTCTTTGTTCCCCTCTTGTCATTTGACCTTCAAGGAAATCGTGTAGGGTATGGAAAAGGGTACTACGACACCTTTTTACGAAAATGTAGAAAAGAAACCCTCAAAATTGGGCTTTCTTTGTTTGGGCCAGAAGAAAACAACATCACCGATGTGCATGAAAATGATGTGAAGCTGGATTACTGCGTTACCCCGGAAAAGATCTATACATTTTGATCGGTCACTTCCTGTCCTTGCTCTGATTTTTTTGGAAATGCCCTTTTGTTGAAGACAATCAATATGCCCACACCGGTACTTATGGCCGTATCGGCAATATTGAAGACCGGTTCAAAAAACCGGAACCGTTGTCCACCCACGGATGGAATCCAATCGGGCCATGTGGCATCAATCAAAGGAAAATAGAGCATGTCCACTACTTTGCCGTGAAACAGGGTTCCATACGGCTCGTTGGAAAACAGTGTGGCCACTTGGCCGCTGCTATGATCAAAAATGATTCCGTAAAAAACAGAATCGATAATGTTTCCCAAAGCCCCGGCTAAAATGAGCGATACCGCTAAAATAAGGGTTCTGGGGGATTGTTTTTTAATGATGTCCCAAAGCCAATAGGCGATGCCAAATACGGCAAAAATCCGAAAAATCGTCAAAACAAGTTTTCCAGCCGATTCCGAAATGGGCAATAAATCACTCAGTTTGGTCCCCCATGCAGCGCCTTCATTCTCAATAAAAAGTATTTTGAACCACCCCAAAACATCATGGGATTCCCCCAAAATAAAATTGGTCTTGATGTAGACCTTGCTTATTTGGTCAATAAGTAAGATCACTATAATGATGATGAGGGATTTCCTTAGATTCATGCCGTTAAAAAGAGGTTGCAAAAATAGGTATATTATTTTGTTTTCCTAAGATGGATGTTGCCTTCCACCGTTTTCAAGATATATTGGTTGTGTCCCTCTGGGATTTGGTTATTATCAACTTGCCCATAGGTGCTTTGCGCAAGGACACTTCCGTTTTCGGCATTCAACCATATATCGCCTTTTTGGGTGGTCACTTCAACGGTTTCAGAAACATTGTTCAACACGCACCTACCATCGGAGAGCTTTACATCCAGGTTTTGATACTTGCCCTCGATTTCAACATTGCTGTTGGTTCCAAAAATGGAGACGTTTTTGTACTGGGGCACCGTAATGTGCAAGGCAATGGAAACTACCTTATGGGCGCTTAACTTGTCGTTGGGGTTAATAAAGTTGGGGTGGAAACCCGCACTGATGCGCACTGTTGTCCCTTCTTCTTCTATAGAAATAAGCAAATCCTTGGCATATTCCCCTTCAATACTTGCCTCAACTTGAACCTGTTTGGTCTTGGCCGTATACAGATCAATCTGGTAGCAGTACCGTGAGTCAATTTGAATGGATTCCGTTCTGGGACCTATAAAAGCTTTCTTTACCAGTTTTTGCCCCTGTACATGTACAAGAAAAAAAAGCCCAAAGACAATGAAAAAGGATTTCATAAACAAAAAAACGCCCAAAGGCGCTTTTATTATTTCTGCATGTTCTTCGCCTCAATGCTCAGTGTGGCATGGGGGACCAGCTTCAATCGCTCCTTGTTGATAAGCTTTCCGGTAACACGGCAGATGCCATATGTCTTATTTTCAATGCGCAAAAGTGCATTCTTAAGATCCCGGATAAATTTCTCCTGACGGATGGCCAATTGTGTATTGGCTTCCTTGCTCATGGTCTCGGACCCTTCCTCAAAGGCCTTGAACGTGGGTGATGTATCATCCGTACCGTTGTTCCCATCGTTCATATAGGCACTCTTCAAAAGTTCCAAATGGCTCTTTGCCTTTTCTATTTTTTCTTCGATCAAGGCCCTGAACTCATCAAGGTCTTTATCCGAATATCTAACTTTTAGTTCTTCTGCCATTTTCTTAATGTTTTTGAATAAACAATTTTGTATTCACTTCATCAAAGGCAATTGCTATACCTTCTTCAAGTTGTTCCTCAAAGTTCAGCTCGGCGGTCAAGGTTTCCGTTTTGATGTAATCCTCGTTACTGGAAACCGCATTTTCCACAAAGCCGTCCTTCAATATTTTAATGTCAATTTTATCTGTTACCTCAAATCCTGATTCCTTTCGGAGGTTTTGGATTCGGTTCACGAGTTCCCTTGCAATGCCCTCTTTCCTTAGGGTTTCATCAATCGTTACATCCAAGGCCACGGTCAATGGGCCAGAGCTTGCAACCAACCAACCTTCAATGTCCTGGGAGCTTATGTCTACATCGGTTAACTGTAAAATAACGCTTTTATTTTCCAATTGTAGCATTAATTCCCCTTCGCGTTCAATTTTTTGTATGTCCTCTTGACCCAATTTTGATACGGCCGCGGCAATCGCCTTCATATCTTTACCAAATCTTGGGCCCAACACTTTAAAATTAGGTTTTATTTGTTTCACCAGTATTCCTGAAGCATCATCCAACAACTCAATTTCCTTCACATTTACTTCGGATTTCACCAAATTGGAAACAGCCTCGATATCACTTCGTTGCTCATCATCCAAAATAGGGATCATGATTTTCTGAAGCGGCTGGCGCACCTTTATTTTTTCCTTCTGACGGATGGAAAGCACCAAAGATGAAATTTTTTGGGCCAATTGCATCTTACGTTCCAAGTTCTTGTTCACCATATTGGCATCAAAAACCGGGAATTCGGCCAAATGAACACTCTCAAAACCGTCTTTTTGGGTTGTGGCGTCCAAATCCTTGTACAACTGATCCATAAAGAATGGGGCAATCGGAGCAGATAATTTAGCCACTGTTGCCAAACAGGTATATAAGGTCTGGTAGGCAGAAATCTTGTCCTGCTGGTAATCGCCCTTCCAGAAACGTCTTCTGCTCAAACGAACGTACCAATTGCTCAAATTTTCCTGAACATAGTCGGAAATCATCCTGGCTGCACGGGTAGCTTCGTAATCGGCATAAGCTTCATCCACATTTTTGATCAAGGTGTGGAGTTCGGATAAGATCCATTGATCGATCTCTGGCCTATCTTTCAACGGAATATCGGCTTCGGAATAATCAAACTCGTCAATATTGGCATAAAGTGCCATAAAGGAGTAGGTGTTGTAGAGCGTTCCGAAGAACTTTCGTTTTACCTCAACAACGCCTTCAATATCAAATTTCAGGTTGTCCCATGGGTTGGCATTGGAAATCATGTACCAACGTGTGGCATCGGGGCCATGCTCTGGCAACACCTCGAATGGGTCAACCGCATTGCCCAATCGTTTGGACATTTTTTTGCCTTCTTTATCCAAAACAAGCCCGTTGGAAACCACATTTTTGTACGCAATGCTATCAAAAACCATGGTGGCAATGGCATGAAGGGTATAGAACCAACCTCGGGTTTGATCCACACCTTCAGCAATAAAGTTGGCCGGAAATGCAATTCCGTCATCAATGAGTTCCTTGTTCTCAAAAGGATAGTGCCATTGGGCATAGGGCATGGAACCACTATCAAACCAAACATCGATAAGGTCTGCTTCGCGCTTCATGGGTTGTCCTGATGGAGAAACCAAAGTGATGCCATCCACTATATTTTTGTGCAGGTCTATTTTATCGTAGTTGGACTCACTCATATCGCCCACCACAAAATCCTCGAACACATCCTTGTCCAACACACCCGCCTCAACCGCTTTGGCCATTTCTGATTTCAATTCTGCTACGGAACCAATCATCAACTCTTCCTTGCCATCTTCGGTACGCCAGATAGGCAATGGAATACCCCAATACCGGGATCGGGAAAGGTTCCAGTCGTTTGCATTGGCCAACCAGTTCCCAAAACGGCCTTCTCCAGTGGATTTTGGCTTCCAGTTGATGGTCTGGTTCAACTCAAACATGCGGTCCTTAACATCCGTTACCTTTATGAACCAAGAATTCAACGGATAGTAAAGGATGGGTTTGTCGGTACGCCAGCAGTTCGGGTAGCTGTGCACGTATTTCTCGACCTTAAAGGCCTTGTTCTCTATTTTTAGCTTGATGGCAATCTCAACATCAACCGACTTTTCAGGTTCTTCACCCTCATCATAGTATTCGTTCTTTACGTACTTGCCGCCAAACTCCTTCATTTCCGGTCTAAACTTACCTTGAAGGTCAACGAGCGGAACCGGATTGTCATTTTCATCCAAAACCAACAAGGGTGGAACTTCTGGTGTGGCCTGTTTTGCCACCAAGGCATCGTCTGCACCAAAAGTTGGGGCAGTGTGCACGATTCCCGTACCATCTTCAGTAGTTACAAAATCCCCAGCAATGACCCGGAACGCATTCTCTGGATTTTGGTAGGGCTGTGCGTAATCTATCAATTGCTCATACCGGATGCCTACCAAATCCTTGCCCACAAAAGTTTCGCCCACCAAATATGGAATCTTTTTATCACCTTCTTTAAAGTTGGACAATTCTTCCTCAGTTTCAACCTTGGAAAACTTTCCCGAAAAATTGTAGCTGACCAAGTTTTTGGCTACCACTACATTGATGGGCTCAAAGGTGTATTGGTTGTACGATTTTACAAGTACATATTCAATTTTTGGGCCAACGGTCAATGCCGTGTTCGATGGGAGCGTCCATGGTGTGGTCGTCCAGGCTAAAAAATAAATATCCCCATCAACTTTCTTCAAAAATTCTGGAAGCGAATCGGTTTTGGCCTTGAACTGGGCCGTAACCGTGGTATCCGTAACATCTTGATAGGTTCCTGGCTGGTTCAGCTCGTGGGAGCTTAACCCGGTACCCGCCTTTGGCGAATACGGTTGTATGGTGTAGCCCTTGTATATGAGTCCTTTGTCGTAAATCTGTTTAAGCAACCACCAAACGGATTCCATGTACTTGGGCTTGTAGGTGATGTAGGGGTCGTCCATATCCACCCAATACCCCACTTTCTCGGTCATTTCGTTCCAAACATCCGTATAGCGCATTACCGCTTTTTTACAGGCTGCGTTGTATTCCTCTACCGATATTTTTTTGCCGATATCCTCTTTGGTGATGCCCAATTCCTTTTCCACACCAATTTCCACAGGCAGTCCGTGGGTGTCCCATCCCGCTTTTCTCTTCACCTGAAAACCTTTCATGGTTTTGTACCTTGGAAATATATCCTTGATGGTACGTGCCATTACGTGGTGAATCCCGGGCATTCCGTTTGCAGATGGTGGGCCTTCGTAAAAGACGTAGCTCTCCCTGCCCTCCCGTGTGGAAACACTTTTCTCAAAAATCTGTTTGTCTTTCCAAAAGTTCAGAACCTCTTCTGATACCTTGGGCAAATCCAATCCCTTATATTCTGCAAACTTCATATATATTGCTACTTCTTCTCGAATTCCAAGTTTGCAAAATTATAAATTTAGATGGAATAATACCCCTCCCTTTTGGGTATTAGTATTTCCTTAATAGCCTTAACCTAAATATGATATGTCCCACATTACTGTTTACGTTAAATTCACTATCTTGGTTTGCACTAACACAAACCATTAAAAAAATGAAAAAAGTTGTGATTGCAGTGATGGCACTGTCTTTATCCATGTCCGTTATGACCTCCTGTAAAGAGGCTGCGGACAAGGCCAAAGATGCTTCCGAAGAGGCCAGTGAAACCCTTGAAGAAGCGGGTGGAGGTCTAAAAGATGCCACAAATGATGCTGTTGATGCGGTAAAAAAAGCAGGGGACGAAGCCATGGAAATGGGCGAGAAAGCTGCGGACAGCATTAAAAAAGCCGGTGAAGAGGCCATGGACAAGGCTGAAGAAATGGGTGAGGATGCCAAAGAAATCACCAAAAAGGCCATAGACAGCCTAAAAATGTAACAAGAAGTAAAAAGGGTGTCTAAAAAGATAGGTTTCCGTCAACCTGAACTTGCCTGCCTGGCCGGCATAGGCAGGTTTCAGGTTCTCATAACAATTGGTTTATCAGTATGGTGAGATTCTGAAATGCCTTGCCTGCCGGCAGGCAGGAATTCAGAATGACGCATTTCAATACTTTTTAGACCTCTTTGCTTTTTAAAATACATACCCCAATCCCAAAATAAGGTTGGTTCCAGGAGCCACAATGCCCGAAGAATACATCCGGTAACGTTGGTTGGTCATGTTTTCCAAACTCAAAGATGCCTTTAAGGCATTGGTAATTTGGTATTGCGACCTAAAATTCAGGGTGTACCAAGATGGCGAATAGGGGTTTCCGTTGGCATCACTGGCGTAGATGTAACCCTTGCTCTGTTCAGATAAGGCCAAATCAGCATTGCTTACCTCTCCGTTATAGTTTACAAAAACATCTGCTTTAATTTTCTTATTCTGCCAAACCAAATGGGCATCACCAAAGGTGGGAGCCGCATGGCGGGCCGGACTATCGGTACCATCATCGTCCTCTTCAATACCCTCGGTAAGGGTAAGGTTTGATGAAAATGACCAATGCTCATCCAAAAAGGCCTCCATTCCAAATTCAAAACCATAGACATAGGCCTTGGCTGCATTCTGTATGGCCTGTACATTGCTCAGTTCGCCATTGTAATCAATCTCGGTTTCCCCATTAAAACTAAAATCCCTTCGAACCAAAGCATCCACTAAATAGGTGTAATAGGCGGATCCCTTTAAAACAAATCGATCACTAAAATTTTTTCGGATTCCGATTTCTCCATTATAGGCATATTCAGGTTCCAAATCAGGATTGGGAACCACCACAGAACCGGGTTCGGAATCAAATATTTTTCCAATATCATCAATATTCGGTGCTCTAAACCCCGTAGATCCGTTCAAGGTAACCTGCAAATCTTCCCTTGGAAACCAACTGAAACCCAAACTTCCAGTAAGTGCTCCGGTTACAATATCGGCCTCATCAAACGGAAAGGGATAGAATGTTTTTTCAAATTCGGCATCCACCCAGACCTGACTGTAACGAATTCCGGAAAGCAAAGTGAAATTAGGTTCCACTTGGTATTCCCCATTAATATAGCCCGCAAAAGTCTGCCACGTTGATCCATCCGGATAACGGGATGCGGTGCGTTCCACTTCATCCGTTTCAATGTTTCGCATGCTTCCTTTGGAATTTACCTTGTTCAAGACATACTCGGCGCCATAATACAAATGCAGACCGCCCAATTTTTTGTTCTCAAAATCCAAGTTCATTGAAAGGGCATCCACTTTTTCTTTGGTGGAGAACAATTCCACATCCCCAAACCCCCTGTCATGTCGACTCTCCTCAAAAAACTGGTATGCGGTTGTAAGTTTTACGCGGTCATAGAATTTACTGTCCCCTTTTTTGGTGATTTGAAAATTGCCCATAAACCATTTTTGGGGACCGTAATACCATTCTGCTGACCGAAGGCCCTGTCCATCACCCGTAGGGCGGATCAATCGGTCATATCTGGGATAATCCGAGGTTTCGGAATAATACAAGCCCAAATTATAGTTCCAGATATCATTTGGGCGATACGCAAATTTTTGAAGAAAATTGAGCTGATCATATCCTGTGGAGACCTGTTTTTTGGGGTCGTCATTGGCCACCAACACATCCATGCCATTTTGTTGGATGACATAATTGTTCCTGAGATAGGAATCCGGTCCATGTTCTCCCATCTTCAGGTCATCAAAATTATTATAGGTAAAGCTGGTGAAGGAAGCCCATTTTTGCTGCCCAAAATTGAACTCCACATGACTGGTGCTCTCATTATTGACCGATGCAAATCGATAGGCTGCCTTTCCTGAAAAAGCCAAGCTATCGGTAAAGGAAAAATGGGGTCTTTGCGTGTAAAAGTTCATTACCCCGCCGATGGCATCGCTCCCATAGATCACAGAGCCTGGTCCGAAAATGATTTCGGTCTTGTTCACAGCAAAGGGATCGATGGAAATCACATTTTGGAGGTTTCCGCCCCTAAAGATAGCATTGTTCATCCGAACACCATCCACAGACAACAGCAATCTGTTGGTGGCAAAACCCCTGATCATGGGGCTTCCGCCTCCCAATTGACTTTTTTGCACAAAGACCTTTCCGCTGTTCTGTAGCAGGTCTGCCGAGGTTTGTGGTGCGGTGAAAGAAATGCTCCGGGCATCAATAGTCTCGATTTTTTGGGGAAGATTCTTTTTTTGTTGCTCCCATTTTGAAACGGATAACACCACTTCCTGAAGTTCCTCGGAACGCAAGTGGAGGTAAATTCGATTTCCATTTTTTGCTATTTGAGATTTGTTGATCACATAAATCTCATAACTGAGATGTTGAAAGGTAATCTGTTCGTTCGGGTTGAAAACTCCCAAATCAGTTTTTCCGTTATAATCCGTGATCGTGGTTTTGGATTTGTCTTTGTTAAAAACGGCCAAATTGGAAATGGGTATTCCCGAATCGGCATCCAATACAATTACTTCTTGAGCATAAAATGAAAAGGAAATCAATAAAAAAAATAGGGTTAGGATTAAGGTTGGTTTGTTCATTTTATTGAAAAACGGCATTTAATACGGCAAGGGACTTTGGTTCCCTGAATCCATGCACATGCAACCGGAAATAGAGAATGACCATTTTTAAGAGTTCCCGCCTGTTAGACTTCGTTAGTTGTATAGCCTGTAATGCCTCAAAATTCGTGCCTAAAAAACCCTTAAAGTTATCTAACAATTCGCTCTGAATCAATGGGTTAAGTGATGGGGTTTGACAAAAACTCCCCTCCTGAAGGTCAAAGAAAGGCGCGTTTTTAAAAGAAGTATCTGGATAGAAGCCCAAATACTTGGTGAGATTCAATAAAAAAAGGAGGTGAAAATTAGGGTTTGCGGGATGCTCATCCAACCACAGGAGTGCATATTCCAAATAATTGAAAAGGCTATGGTTTTGCTCCTCTTCATGGATGCTGTTGCCCAGCATTTCGGCCAAGAAAAGTACAATGCTGTTTTTTACAATATCGGTGTGGAGGGTTTTATAGGGCATGGCCACCTTTACCTCCCGTATGCTTTCCAAAGTGCCTTTGTTCTTGTGGATGGCCACAATTTCCAATTGCATCAATGGGAGAAAATAACCCGGTTTCAATTTTCCCTTCTTGGACCCCATGACTCCTTTCAACAAATAAGTTTTAAGTCCATCCGAAGCCGTAAATGCCTTCACAATAAGACTGGTGTCGCCATATTTCAGGGAAGAAAGTACTATGGCCTTGGTGGTTATTTGCATAGGGGGTCAAAAAAAAGCAGTTACAGAAAGGGCAAAAATAAACACTCCTTCCGGTAACTGCCAACCAAAAACTCTGGTTGATTATAGGAATTATATCACTCCTTGGGCCAACATGGCATCCGCAACCTTAACAAAACCAGCAATATTGGCTCCTTTTACATAGTTGCAGTAGCCATCCTCCTCTTTTCCATATTCAATACAAGAATCGTGGATGTCCGCCATGATCCCTTTTAACCGCTCATCAACTTCCTTTCGGGTCCAGCTGATACGAAGGGAATTTTGTGACATTTCCAATCCTGAAGTGGCCACACCTCCTGCATTTGAAGCTTTTCCTGGAGCGAATAAAATTCTAGCTTCATGGAATGCGTGGATGGCTTCTGGGGTGGAAGGCATGTTTGCCCCTTCGGCCACGGCAATGCACCCATTTTTAATCAATGTCTTCGCGTCATCACCATTTAATTCGTTTTGGGTGGCACATGGCAATGCAATATCACAAGCAACTTTCCATGGGGTTTCCCCTTTGTGGAATTCTGCTGATGGGTATTTGTCCACGTAATCTGAGATTCTACCTCTCTTGTTGTTCTTCAAATCCATGACAAAGGCCAGCTTTTCTTCATCAATACCGTCTTTGTCGTAAATAAACCCTCCTGAATCGGAAAGGGTCAATACGGTTCCTCCCAGTTGCAATACCTTTTCGGCTGCGTATTGTGCTACGTTCCCGGAGCCTGAAATCACGACTTTTTTACCTTCAAAAGTTTCATTTTTGGTCTTTAGCATGCTATCGGCAAAGTAAACCGTGCCATAACCGGTAGCTTCAGGGCGAATCAATGAACCGCCCCAAGAAAGGCCTTTGCCGGTAAGTACACCGGTAAACTCGTTGCGTATTTTTTTGTACATCCCGAACAGGAACCCGATTTCACGGGCACCCACACCTATATCGCCAGCTGGGATATCGGTGTTGGGACCAATATGTCTGCATAGTTCTGTCATAAAAGCATGGCAAAAACGCATGATCTCATCATCTGATTTACCTTTTGGGTCAAAATCGGAACCTCCTTTACCACCACCCATGGGGAGGGTGGTCAAACTATTTTTAAAGACTTGTTCAAAGGCCAAGAACTTCAGTACACTGGCATTTACAGTGGGATGAAAACGAAGTCCTCCTTTGTACGGTCCAATGGCTGAGTTCATTTGTACACGATATCCACGATTTACATGGATTTCACCGTCATCATCTATCCATGCCACCCGGAATGAGATCAAACGTTCCGGCTCCACCATTCGCAAAAGGATATTTTTTCCATAATAAATATCATTTTTAGCGATGTAAGGGATTACGGTTTCAGCTACTTCTTGAACCGCTTGGATGAATTCAGGTTCGTGGCCATTTCTAGCGATGACCTCATCCATAAATGTTTTAATTTTTTCTTCCATATAACGGATTGCTATTTTGTTGCTGGTGCAACTTTAATTAGAGACAGTTTTATTGAATTTTGAATTTGACCGCAAAATTATAGTATTTACATAATTATACTGGTCTTTTTTTGTAAATTTTTCAATAAGGCTATCCGATGGCCTGTTCCAAATCCGCTATGAGATCCCCTGCATCCTCAATGCCCACGCTGAGACGAATCAGTGCATCCACCACTCCACTTTTTTCTCTTTCTTCCTTTGGAATACTGGCATGCGTCATGCTTGCAGGGTGGCCGGCCAAACTTTCCACACCTCCCAAGGATTCGGCCAAGGTGAAGACTTCCAATTTCTCCACAATTTTGATAGCATCTTCATAACTGCTTCCCTTGGGTACAAAGGATATCATTCCCCCAAAACCACTCATCTGGCTTTTGGCCACGCTGTAGTTGGGGTGCGACTCAAATCCGGGCCAGTACACTTTTTCAATTTTGGGGTGTTTGTCTAAATATTTTGCTATCGCTTCACCATTTTCACAATGCCGTTGCATGCGCACATGAAGGGTTTTTATTCCGCGAAGGGTTAAAAAACTATCCATGGGACCACAAACAGCACCACTGGCATTCTGAATAAAGTATAGCTTGTCAGCGAGTTCCTTATCCTTCACAACCAAGGCTCCAACAACAAGATCACTATGGCCGCCCAGATATTTGGTGGCCGAGTGCATTACAATATCCGCGCCCAAATCCAAAGGTCTTTGCAAATAGGGCGTGGCAAACGTATTGTCCACTGCCAGTAGTAAATTATGTTTTTTGGCCAAGGCTGATGCTGCTTTAATATCGATGATATTCATCATGGGATTGGTTGGGGTTTCCACCCAAATCAGCTTGGTTTTTGCATTAATGTGGGCTTCAATGGAATCCATGTCCTGCATTCCTATAAAATGGAATTTAATCCCATATTTTTCAAAAACCTGTTTGAAAAGCCGATAACTTCCTCCGTACAGATCGTTGGTGGAGACCACCTCATCGCCGGGCCCCAATAATTTTATCACCGCATCAATGGCCGATAACCCGCTGGCAAAAGCCAATCCATAGTTTCCGTTTTCTATACTGGCCAAGGCATTTTCCAAAGCGGTCCGGGTAGGATTGGCACTTCGGGAGTACTCAAAGCCCTTATGTCCGCCCGGTGTAGTCTGGGCATAGGTGGAGGTTTGGTAAATGGGAGGCATAACCGCACCATAGGCTTTGTCTGGATGTTGGCCTCCGTGAATGGTCTTGCTGTTGAATCGTAACTCTTTTTTGCTCATTTTCTTAGGATCTTCATACAAATGTATTGCTATCTTTCGGAGTTTTCAATGAAGTCTTATTTTTGACTACCCTAAAACCTCACTCATGAAAAAGTATCTTGGCGTACTTCTATTCCTTTGGATTCTTGTTGGTTGCCAAACCGAACACAAACTTACTTTTGAACCGCTGAATTTACAGGGGGAATCTTGCCAGAATTGTCCTGAAATTACAATAAACATTCCACATGCGTTGGATGATACAGGTGTGGCCACTGCCATAAACCGCAGTCTGCGGGAAGAGGTGATTGCCTTATTGTCCTTTAGTGAAAATGAGGATGTTGGGGATATTGATCAAGCCATGGCCTCTTTTACGGATAGTTACAAAGAGCTAAAGACCAAATTCCCAGATGAAATTGGCTGGGAAGCCAAGATAAATGGCGAGATCATCTATGAGGATGCCAATTTGGTGACCATTGTGGTCAATTCCTATACGTTTACTGGAGGAGCGCACGGGTATGGTTCTACGAGCTATCTTAATTTTGATAAACGAAAAGGAACCGAGTTGGAAAACTGGGAGCTTTTTGATGACCCTGAAGGGTTTGAAAAATTTGCGGAGACCAAGTTCAGGATTCAAGAGGACATTCCCCAGGATAGCAACATCAACGCTACTGGTTTTATGTTCGAGGGCGACATGTTTCATCTACCCTACAATGTGGGGTATACCCAAGATGGGGTACAATTGATCTACAACCAATATGAAGTGGCCTCCTATGCCGATGGGCCCATTGTATTGACATTACCCTATGCCGAAGTCAATGTGTACCTAAAAAGAAAGGTGAAGTCTTGAACATTTTCACCAATAAAACTCATTTCAAGTAATACCGAATACCAACTCCCAACAACAACATAGAGTCGTTTAGATCACTGTTAAAATGGTAAAACCCATTTATGGGAACAATCAAGGAGAAGGCATCAGAGATAAAGAAATCCATTTCAAAAGAGGCATATCCCCCATAAATAAAGCTGCTTTCGGCGGTTAAGGCATCAAAGGGAAATTCAGTTTCCCCATTGTTGATGTACTTGTACCCTACGGAAGGCCCACCCCCGAAGAAAATAAAGAACCCCCGTTTGGGAGAGGTCAAAACCGTAGTGAAATACCCAAGACTGAACAGATAGTCCTCATAAGGAAACTCAACTCCAGAATTGGGCTGCTCTTTAGAAAAAGTAGCGGCCAATGAAGCTTGGAGATGATCCGTCGTGCTACGAGAATAATTTAAGTTGGCCTGAATACCGTAGCCATCGGTTTTGTAGGTCGGAACCACCCCAACAGAAAAGTTACCGCGCTGGGAATGGATTTGTTCTAAGGTAACCAATACTAAGGTGCAGTATACCCAGTAGATAAGGTAGGTTTTTCTCATTTTGATAAAGATTTGGACTAGACATTACTTCGTAAATGTCATTTTGGGGTACTGCGCAATCGCCATTTATAACATTAAAGATACAAAATGGCTAAAAATGGGGGTATGCTACCCTAAATTAAAGCGAAGTGTTCTATTAAAATGAATGTGAAATCCTAACGGTCTTTGGCAAGCGCTTTTTGCAAGCCGCGGATGGCCCCCAAATGAATCCCTTCATGGTAGGCACTGAACGCAATGGCATCTTCAGCACTGGTCAAGGTTATATTGACCGAAGTGGTAAGTTCCTTATAATTTTCCACATTCAATCTACCCTGATCGTAATCCAGCTTAATGTGCTTCACTGTGCTAAAAAGATAGGCAGCGATTTTTTCCACTTCCTGTGCAGTGGGCTCTCCTTCGGGGAAAGTTCCCTTTCGGTATGTATTGATGAGGTCTTCCTCAATGGTATAATCCAGCCCGCTTAAGCCATACACCAATAATTGGGGGGTCACCACTACGTGGGCAATGTTCCACCAAATATTATTGTTGAATCCCTCGGGGATTTTATACAGGTCTTCCTTTGGGGTATTTTGCAATAGGTCGTGCAGTATTTTTCTATTCTTGAGGAGGATGTCAAATATCTTTTCCATTACATTGATCAAAAAAGCTTCGTTTCGTTAAAACACATCTATTTTTCTAGATATGTAAATATTTGAATTATATTTGTCTTATGGATATCGTTGAAATCAATAAGGTTTTGTCCAATAAAACTAGGGTTAATATTTTAAAATGGTTAAAAAACCCGGAATTAAATTTTCCGCCCCATAAAGATATTGATCATTTTGATGATGGTGTATGTGTGGGCAATATCCAAGATAAGACCGGATTGTCACAATCCACCGTATCAACCTATTTGAACTCCATGCAGAATGCCAATTTGGTGATTCCCACAAGACATGGCAAATGGACCTACTACAAAAGAAATGAAGAGGTCATTACGGCCTATATGAACGCCATTAGAAACGAGCTGTAATTTTTTATGAACTCATATTGACAAATAGCGAAATCTGAATATTATGGAGTGCAATGTAACCTATATCTGCCCAGACCAAATTGTTCCAATCCAAAAAACAAGGAGCATATTGGTCGAGAAAATAAAATGCCTATTGACTTCCTTTACAGTCGAAGGGGCAGAAGACATATCAAAAATCAAGTAATAATTTCCAAAAGAACACAAAATGAAAACTATTGGATTGATCGGTGGGATGAGTTGGGAATCCTCAAAAATATACTACCAGCACCTCAATGAAATGGTAAGGAGTCAATTGGGAGGCTCACACTCCGCAAAAAGCATTCTTACCTCAGTCGATTTTGATGAAATTGAACGCTATTCCTTTTCTGGCGATTGGGATAAAATTGGAGATTTAATGGCCGAGCATGCCAAAAAATTGGAAATTGCCGGTTCAGATGTTGTCCTACTGGGTACCAATACCATCCATTTGGTGAGTAACTTCATCACAGATGCCATTACTGTCCCCTTTCTTCATATTGCCCAAGCCACGGGGGAAGCCATTAAGGCAAAGGGAATGGCCAAAGTGGCACTTTTGGGGACCAAATTTACCATGGAGAATGATTTTTACACCAAAATTCTTACCGAGGATTTTGGCCTTGAGGTCATTGTTCCAGATCTAGGGGATAGGGACGCCCTGCACTCCATCATCTATAATCAATTAGTAAAAGGGATTTTTACCGATGCATCAAAAATGTTTTGTTTGGACATTATCAAAAAAATGGAGGTGCAAGGGGCCCAAGGTACCATCTTGGGCTGTACGGAGCTTCCCATGCTCATTCCAGACCATGAAGCCTCGATCCCTACCTTTGACACTACTAAAATCCATGCCCAAAAAGCGGTTGAATTTGCACTTTCTTAATGGGTTTTGATTCATTTTTGACTTCCTTTGTGCCTTAGAACGTGATTATGAAAAAGATTTACCATCTGGGCAGCTGCTCTACCTGCCAACGCATTTTAAAAGAATTGGAACCTTTGGATGGTGTCCAATTGCAAGAAATTAAGACAGAACCAATGACCTCGGAGCAATTGGAGGAAATGGCCTCCCTTGCCGGAGGATACGAGCCTTTGTTCAGCAAAAGGGCCATGCTCTACCGACAAAAAGGATTGCACGAGAAACAACTTTCCGAAAACGATTATAAGAATCTCATTCTTGAACATTATACCTTTTTAAAACGACCTGTTATTCTGGTTGATGGGCAAATTTTTATCGGCAACTCCAAAAAAGTGGTCCAGGCCGCAAAAGAGGCCCTTCACCCATGAGCAAAAGAACACTGGCAATTTTGGCCGCCATCGGGGCCACGGTTATTTATGGCCTTAACCATACTATTGCCAAGGGTGCCATGCCAGATTATGTGGGGCCCTATGCTTTTATCATGTTGCGGGTGGGAGGGGCCACCCTCTTGTTTACCCTGATTTCCTTTTTTGGGCCCAAAGAGAAAATCGAGAAAAAGGATTGGGGACGAATTCTGGCCTGTTCCTTTCTGGGGATGGTCATTAATATGTTGGCTTTTTTTAAGGGCCTACAGCTTTCCACACCCATCAACAGCGCGGTTTTGGTGACCATTACCCCTATTATTGTGGTAATTCTGTCCGCTTTATTTCTTAGCGAACGGATTACATTAAATAAGGGGCTGGGTATTTTTTTAGGCTTTATTGGTGCACTGGGACTTATCCTTTTCGGTGCCGAAATCCGACAAGATGCCCCTAACATACCGCTGGGCAATTTTCTGTTCATTGTAAATGCCACCTGTTACGGCTCTTACCTTATCCTGGTGAAAAAGCTATTGGAAAAATACCATCCCTTCAACCTGATGAAATGGTTGTTTGGCCTAGGCTTCATCATGAATTTTCCCATAACCCTGCCAGAATTTTTGGAAATTGAATGGGCCACCATGCCCCTTTGGGTATACGGTTCCGTGGCTTTTGTGGTGATCGGCACCACCTTCTTGACCTATCTGTTCAATGTGTTCGCCCTTACAGAACTCAAGGCATCAACGGTTGGGGCCTTTATCTATGTACAGCCCCTTATTGGTATACTGTTTGCCCTGTTCTCTGGCAAAGACCACCTTACCTTGGTCAAGATTTTGGCCACTTGCCTGGTATTGCTGGGAGTGTACCTGGCCGGGAAACGACCCAAGCCCAAAACCTGATCTAGTAGTTTTTCCCAATCTGTTATTCATCAAGTTGTATGGGGTGTTTATCAATTAACACCTCAAAATCCCATTTTTGGACTGTAGCTTACCGCTTTAATTGGCTGCTATACTTGGCCGAATAACTACATCATGAATCTATTACTACTTTATGGAATCGGTATGGGCCTCCTGCTGTTTGTGGCACTACTTTGGTTTGAAAAAAAACTGGTGAAAGCCTTTGAAATAAATCCATTGTTGGAACTAGGGCTAATTTATCTCGCATTTTATTGGTTGCCAGATCTGGCAAATGGGTTTCTTCCCGAATCATGGAAAATGGCGCAAATTGATACCCCTTTTCAACTTGAGGGGCCATTAGGTTTTCTATTACGCCTGAACAAGCCGCAAATGTCCGTGGTGGAATTGGGTTTTTCCGTTTTTCTTGCATGCATCGTTGGGCGTTTTATCTATGTAATGACAAGCAAAAAAGCACTGTGGGGAAAAATTGGGGACAAGGAAAACAACTAATGCCCCCTATGTTCCTTAAATGAAGAAAAATAAGGCTATAAATCTTTTGGGATTTGGACAAACTTTCTGGTATCGGCCTTGGTCAAAACCTTGAAATCGTCAGCCTTTTCCATACGGCCAAAAGCTTGCAAGAATTCCTCGGGCAATCCGATCAATTTTCGCTCCTTCAAGTCTATCCAAGCCCCCATCATTTGGCAACGGGCAAAATTTTTACCCTCGCTGTCGTAAAAATCATGGTGAAACTCAAAGAACATCCCGTCCTCGCTCATTCCCTTAAAGTCCAATGAAACCTTTACGGGCTTTCCGGCAAACACTTCCTTAAAATAGTACATGTGTTCATAAAAGATCACGGGGCCAATGTTGTGTTCTCCCATACTTTTTTGGTTAAAGCCCAGTTGTCCCAAATACGCCAACCGGGTATGGCTCATAAAGTTAACATAGGCCGAGTTGGCCAAATGACGATTGGCATCCAAATCGCTCCATCGAATCTCAAATTCCTTAAAAAACATAGCAGTTATTTGTTATGCATGCATAATAGATGACAAAAATACCATAGTTTTATAAACCAATTCCAATGAAGTCGCATTAATAATTCTATTTTTAAACATAGTAACACAAAACCCATGAGCCAAAAAGCCGAATTCATCAAAGACCTATCGCTACCTGTTGTAGCCGCCCCCATGTTCCTCATATCCGGCCCTAAATTAGTGGTGGAATGTTGCAAAAATGGCATTGTTGGAACATTTCCTGCCCTCAACCAGCGTACCAGCGAGGGGTTTGAGGAATGGCTCATTCAAATAAAAACAGAACTACAACAATTCGAGGAGGAAACCGGTAAAAAGGCCGCTCCTTTTGGTGTAAACCTGATTGTTCACCCCACCAATCCCAGATTGGAGGCCGATGTAAAACTCTGCATGAAGCACAAGGTCCCTTTGGTGATCACTTCACTTGGAGCCGTGAGCATGGTGGTGGATGCCATCCATAGTTATGGAGGGCTGGTGTTCCATGACATCATCAAAAAACGGCATGCGGAAAAGGCCGCCGAAGCAGGTGTGGATGGTTTGATTCTGGTTTCTGCTGGTGCCGGAGGGCATGCCGGGAACATCAACCCCATGAGTTTGGTGACCGAAGTGAAAAAAATCTTCGATAAGACCATCATCCTTTCAGGGTGTATCAGTAACGGTAGGGATATTGCGTCAGCGATGCAAATGGGGGCCGATTTAGCCTATATGGGGACCCGTTTCATCAATACCGAAGAGAGCAAGGCCACTGATGAATACCGAAAAATGATCATTGAAGCCGGAGCCAATGATGTAGTGTACACCGCTGCCATTTCCGGAGTTCATGCCAACTTTTTGGCCGCCAGCCTAAATGCCGCCGGTATTTCGGAGGAAGATTTGAAAAAAGACCATAAAATCGATTTTGGCAAGGAACTCGATACCGAGGCCAAGGCATGGAAAACCATCTGGTCTGCCGGACAGGGCGTCACGGCCATTGACAATGTGCTGCCAGTTTCAAAGTTGGTGGAAAACCTCAAGAGCGAGTTTAAGGCGGCCATTCAAGAACAGGCCAAGCTGTTGGAGACTTTCCCCAAGGACTGAGTACACTAACTTTTCTTTTGTATTTTGGTAATAGCTAATCAACTTTTGTATTTCCATGTATATTAAAAGAAATATATCCTGGGGCATCATTTTGAGGTATGCCTGGAAAAACCTCATCTTCTTTGTCCTGTATGCCGGTGCTATTTTTTACCTCTATTATAACTTGGGCTGGACGCATATCGATATTCCATTCCAACCACTATCCGTAATTGGTATCGCCGTTGCTTTTTACATTGGGTTCAAGAACAGCCAAAGCTATGATCGTTTTTGGGAGGGTCGAAAAATCTGGGGAGGTATCGTAAACTATTCTCGCACCTGGGCCAATAATGTGCTGAGCTTTGTGGAAAATGATAGAAATGCCCAAATTACCTTGATTTATCGGCATATTGCCTGGATCAACGCCCTTCGCATACAGTTGCGGCAGCCCAATAGCTTTTCCATTCGCGAGAACCGAGCCGTGGAGCGCTTATTTGATAGGCACGGGGAAAGGAATCCAGCATGCAGTGGTATGGAATTGCTCTTGTCCGCAGAGGAAATAGCCGACTTGGAAAAACGGAAAAATGTGGCCACCCACCTAGTAAAAAATCAAGGGCAGCACCTAAAGCAGCTATTAAGCGAGGACAAAATAACTGAATTTGACAAGCAGGTCCTCCACAATAACCTAGAAGAAATGTACAACCTCCAAGGCATGTGTGAGCGTATTAAGAATACTCCTTTTCCTCGGCAATACGCATATTTCAGCACCGTGTTTACTTGGATCTTTATTCTGCTGTTACCCTTTGGATTGCTCAACGTTTTTGAGACTCAATTGAAAAGTCTGGATGCAGGTCAAAACTGGTGGTATCTTGGGCTTATGGTCTTCTTCTCTGTATTGATTTCCTGGATGTTCACCACTATGGAAAAAGTGGGTAGCAACAGTGAAGATCCTTTTGAAGGCCGAATCAATGATGTACCCATGACCGCACTCTGTCGCACAATAGAAATTGATCTTCGTGATATGCTGGATGAACAGAACCTTCCAGAAAAAATACAACCACAGCATAACATTTTATATTAATGCCCCAAGTTTCCTCAGATTACACTCCGCCACTAATTTTTAGGAATGCCCATCTAGCCACCATTTACTGTGGTCTTTTCAGAAAGGTCAATGGAGTGGTCCAAAAGCGGGAACGGTTGACCTTGTCCGATGGTGATTTTTTGGATTTGGACTGGAGCGAATCCATTACCCCAACCCAAAAACTGGTCGTTTTGCTCCACGGGTTGGAGGGTGATGGCCAACGACCCTACATTACGGGAAGCGCCAAACTTTTTAACCTTAATGGGTTTGATGCCTGTGCCGTTAACTATCGTGGATGCAGTGGAGAACCCAACATGCTTTACCGCTCCTACCACTCTGGGGCTACTGAGGACCTTAGGGAAGTCATCGACCATATTCTCAAGACCAAAGACTATTCGGAAATCTACATTAAAGGCTTTAGCTTGGGTGGAAACCTCGTTCTTAAATATTTGGGTGAGGACCATACCATTCCGAAGGAAATAAAGGGAGTCGTTGCCGTTTCAGTGCCGTGCAATTTGCACAGTTCGTGCCAACAACTTTTATCTTTTCATAATATCCACTATGCCATTCGGTTTAAAGGAAATTTGATTGGCAAGCTCAGACAAAAACAAGCAATGTTTCCAGAGCTCATCACCGATTCCGATATCAATAAAATCAAAACCCTAAAGGATTTTGATGATGTCTACACCAGCAAGGCCCATAATTTTAAAGATGCCCTGGACTATTACACACAATGCAGTTCCCTGCAATTTTTGCCCAACATTAAGGTGCCGAGTCTTATCATAAATGCACTGGATGATTCTTTTTTGGGGCCGGAATGTTATCCTTTTTCCGAAGTGGGACTTAATCCAAACTTATATTTGGAGACGCCAAAATATGGCGGACATGTCGGTTTTTTGGGAAAAAAGAACATTACCTATACCGAGAAAAGAGCCTTGGAATTCTTTGACCTTCTGTAAGTTGGATTATTCTGCAAAGGTGAATGGTTATATCTAATACAAAAACCACTATAAAATTAGTCTTCAATTACCTATCTTAGTTGCTGTAATTTAATCAAACTTCAACAGAATTGATCAAGATGAAAAAAATACTCCTTTTCGTAGCATTGGGAGCCCTTGTGGCCAGCTGTGGCGGAAAAAAAGAAGAAAAAAAGGATGATGGTTTTGAAGTAAGCCGTACCAAAACTGAAGAGACAAAGGCCAAGGCTACCGAAGGTGTGCCCGTTGATTTGGACAATAAAGGGGTCGGTCCCATTGAAAATGTGGATTTCGGCACTGAAATTGATGAAGAAATGGCTGCCCGTGGAAAGGCGAAGTTCGAATCCATCTGTGTGGCTTGCCACATGGTGGACAAACGCATGATTGGTCCTGCCATGCAAGGAGTCTATGAGCGTAGAAGCCCAGAATGGGTCATGAACATAATCTTGAACCCCGATGGAATGCTCAAAGAAGATCCCATAGCAAAAGCCTTGTTGAAAGAATACAATAATGCGATCATGCTCAACCAAAACCTTACCGAAGACGAGGCCAGGGATGTGGCTGAGTACTTAAGGACGCTGTAGAGCATTGCCCATAAAATCTTTGAAATGCTGTTGTTTTCTTGTAAAGCAACAGCATTTTTTGTTTAATAAACATTCCACATTATGAAAAAGTGTCTTTTTTCAATTTTAGTCTTTACCCCCCTCTACTTTATCTCTGCCCAAAGTTTTCAAGGGGCTTGGGAAGCGACAAAAACCAATGAAACTGGGGTTGAAGTACAATACGTAACCATTGTTTCCGATGGCTATTTTTCCGAGGCCTTCTTTGAAAAGGAAACCGGTAAATTCCTAGGCACGATGGGCGGAAACTTTACCTCGGAAAATGGAATGCTTACCTATACTTTGGAATTTGCTTCCTTCGATTCCGCTCTTGTGGGGACAACCAACAGTGCACCCTATGAATTTGTTGATGGAAAACTCCATATTGATGACAAAATATGGTCCCGCTTGGACGACGGCTCTCCAGGGGATTTGGCCGGGGCATGGTTGATTTCTGGACGTAAGCGCGATGGTGAAATCGTGAAACGTGACACCTCTGGACCTCGAAAAACCATGAAAATTCTCTCAGGAACCCGATTTCAATGGATTGCCTTCAACACCGAAACCAAGCAATTTATGGGTACTGGCGGAGGCTCCTACACCACTGTTGATGGCAAATATACCGAAAACATCGGTTTCTTTTCCCGAGACGACTCCAGGGTCGGAGCAAGTTTACAGTTCAATTATGAGCTCAAGGATGGGGATTGGCATCATTCTGGATTAAGTAGTAAAGGGGACCCTATTTACGAAGTCTGGAGCAAAAGAATGGAGTAAATCACTTTCTTCTCCATTTATTAACCTGATAGCGTGTGGGTTCATGACATTTTTTAGTATTTTTCTGAACCATTAACTATAATTTTCTGCACAAATGAAACCCTTGGTCATCCTTTTTTTCTCTGTGCTGGTTTTGGGTGCTTCCTGTAATCCAAAACCGGACGATTCCGAAGCGCTCTTCAACACCACTTGGGAATTGGAGTACATTTCTGGACCACGCATTGCCTTTGATGGGCTTTTTCCAGAGAAAAAACCGCAGATTGCTTTCGACAAAGAAACCTCAAAAGTTTCCGGTACCGACAGTTGCAACGGCTATTCCGCTGACTACGAATTAAACCAAAATGCCCTCTCTTTTGGTGAACCCGGCCCCACCACCATGATGTTCTGTGGAGGAGGGGAACGACAATTCCTCAACATGATGCAAAAGATAGACGGATATGCCATGGAAGATGGCAAGCTCACGCTTTTGATAGGTGACGTCCCCATGATGCGTTTTAAAAAAGTTGAGCCATGAGAAAGGGACTTATCATCATAGGAATGCTGCTCTTTTTTATGAGCTGTATCGAGAAGAAAAAACAAGAACCAACAGAAAATGAGTCCGTTGAAACAACTGCCGATACCGTACAGGTCAAGTCTAAAAAAATGGAACCTTTGGCAGTAACTCCAGATGGAAGCTATTTTAAGGCCACGGGTACTGAGCCTTTTTGGGGACTAAAAATTCTGGAGGACAGGGTGGAGTTGAACATGATGGAGGACACCATCACCACTCCAAATACTGAGCCCATTAAGGCACAGGACTCCAACATAAGCATGTACCGTATCCAAACCGAGGCTGTGCAGCTTGATGTGATCATAGCGCAGAAGGAATGCACCAACGCCATGTCCGGTGAAAAATCGCCCTATACCGTTACCATAGCCTATAAACGAACGGGTGAGGATGAAACATTTGCCTTGGAGGGTTGTGGTTCCTATGTTACGGATTATAGATTACATGATATTTGGGTGCTAGAGGAGATGGATGGAAAGACGGTTTCCAAAGAAGATTTTAATGGAAAGGATGTGCCCAACATGGAAATCAATATCAACAACAACCGGTTTTCGGGATTCTCTGGATGCAACAGAATGACAGGAAGCCTATTCTTTGAAAAAGATTTGCTCCGTTTTACCCAAGTGGCCGGTACAAGAATGGCCTGTCCGGACATGGGCAAAGAATCGGAATTTTTGAAGAATCTTCAGGCCATTACCAAATATTCCATAGCAAATAATAGATTGTATCTGTCCAATGGCAGTCAGGAAAAGCTTCTTGTTTTCAAAAAAATAGATTGAATATGAAAAAAATAGCACTTGTCTTCTTCCTGATAATATTGGCTGTAAACTGTAAAACCAAAGAAGAAAAGAACAGCGCTGAACCGGAGATTTCAACAGAAATGACCGAAGAAAAAATGGAAACCTCATCTCCAATTTTGGAAACAGGGTGCTATATCTATGAAGCCAATGGTAACAAAATCCGTTTTGAAATCACCGCTGTCTCAGAAACTGTCCTCGGAAATCTAGATTATGCCCTCAAAGAAAAGGATGCCAATACAGGGACCTTCGCTGGCGAGTTGAAAGATAGTATTCTTATTGGCAGCTACACCTTTGTTTCCGAAGGCATGGAGAGCACTCGTGAAATTGTCTTTTTGTTGAAAGATGATCAACTGATCGAGGGCTATGGCGAATTGGATGAAACGGGAACGGCCTTCAAAGATAAAAACGCATTGAGTTTCAGCTCGTCCATGCCTTTGAGCAAGACCGATTGCGATTCTGAAATGTAAACACTACTGGAATGAAACACCTTATTTTGTTGTTCTTGTTGCCCTTCGTTATGAATGCCCAGGAAAGCGAAGAACAGAAATCACATTTTGTGGCCCTCTACACCGTTGGCGCGCTTTGGGACATGGACAAACAACCCAATGACCAACCTTATTTTAAGGAACATTCCGCTTTTTTGTCCAAACTCAGGAAAGAAAACACCATTGTGATGGGTGCTCGGTACAGTGATACCGGAATGATCGTTCTTCAAGCCGCTGATCTGGAATCTGCAAAAAGCCTATTATCTGAGGATGTTTCACTGCAAAACCAATTGTTCAATGTGGAGGTGCACCCGTTCAATGTTTTTTATAAAGGATGTTTTGATTGAGCGGATTGGAAAAGCTTGCACTTTTGCCCCCTCTTTTTGGCAATAAATCGGTTAGGTTTTGATTTTCAAATAGTTATTTTTGATTGACAGGCTTACTAAAAACAATCGATATGAATTCAAAAATTATTTGCCTTTTCGCTTTGCTCAGTTGTTTTGCGGCGAGGGCACAATCCGCTTCTGAAAACACAGAACACAATGAAGTGGTTTACAATGCAGAGAAAGCCAAAGCGTATGGTGCTGATGACTACGGGATGAAAAAATACGTTTTTGCCTTTCTGAAAAGAGGGCCAAACCGTGATCTTCCCGAAGAGAAAGCAGCGGAATTGCAAACGGCTCACCTGCAAAATATCGGAAAAATGGCACAAGAAGGAAAATTGGTGCTGGCCGGTCCCTTTTTTGGCAACGATGACCTGCGTGGAATTTACATTTTTGATGTGGATTCCATTGAAGAGGCACAAAAACTCACCGAAACCGACCCAGCCATACAAGCCGGAAGCTTGGTCATGGAATTAAAAGAATGGTATGGTTCCGCGGCACTCAAGGAAGTGAATGAAATTGGCCTTACCCTTGCCAAAAAATCAATCACCAACTAATTCAATAGCATGAAAAACTGTTCTATCCTAAAACGCTTGGGCTTGGTTTTCTTTTTTACTTTAGTGACACAACTTCAAGCCCAAGACATGAAACTACCTTATCATGAAATTCCCGATTATCCCGAAACCTACACGGCCGGTAATGTTGCGGCCCGCATGATCGATGGGCTGGGATATCGCTATTATTGGGCATCGGAAGGACTGACCCAAAACGATTTGGAGTACAAACCTTCGGAAGAAGGAAGGAGCAGCTTGGAAACCTTGCGGCACATTTATGGTTTGACCATCAATATTGTTAATGCTACCACAGCCACGCCCAACACCCGAATGGATTTATCGGCTTTCTCGTATGAGGAGCTTCGCCAAAAGACCTTGGAAAATCTTAAAACAACAAGTGATAATCTGCTGGGGGAAAGTTCCCAAAATCTTGAGGAGTTCAACATTATTTTTCAAAGGGGTGACCAGCAGACGGTGCTTCCTTTTTGGAACCTGATCAATGGCATGATCTCGGATGCTATTTATCACACCGGGCAGATTGTTTTAATGCGCAGGACGAGTGGAAATCCGCAAAACCCCAACGTAAATGTGCTGTTGGGAAAGACAAGGGAATAACCCTTTTACTTGTCCACTGCTACTTTGTAGGTTGGATCTTCCAACACATTTACTTCAATAATGTCATCGGCGTTGGCCAATAGTCGCCTACAGTCCCGGCTCAAATGCTTCAAGTGCACTTTTTTGCCCACTTTGCGATAGCGTTCGGTGATTTTGTTCACGGCTTCAATGGCCGACATGTCCACCAGTCGGCTTTCAGCGAAATCGATCACTACCTCATCCGGGTCATTGATGACGTCAAATTTTTCTGAAAAGAGTGTGGTACTCCCAAAAAAGAGGGGGCCGTAGATTTCATAATGTTTTGTCCCATCCTCATCAATGTGTTTTCTAGCCCGAATACGTTTGGCATTGTCCCAAGCAAAAACCAAAGCTGAAATAATAACCCCCACCAAAACGGCCAAGGCCAAATTGTGGAGAAAAACGGTTACCAAGGTCACCAGTACCATCACCAAAACATCAGATTTTGGCATACGCCTAAAGGTTCGCAAGCTGGCCCATTCAAAGGTGCCCAGTGCCACCATGATCATCAGACCTGTAAGTGCGGCCATGGGTACTTTTTCAATCAGGCCGGAGCCAAACATGATAAATACCAAGAGCATTAAAGCAGCTACAATGCCTGAAAGACGTGCCCTTGCACCATTGGAGGTGTTGATCAAACTCTGTCCGATCATGGCGCAACCCCCCATTCCAGAGAATAGTCCAGAGAGAATATTGGCCGTACCCTGGGCCACAGCTTCTTTATTGCCCCTACCTCGTGTTTCGGTAATTTCATCAATGATGTTCAGGGTCAAAAGGCTTTCAATCAAACCAACACCCGCCATAATTGCGGCGAAGGGAAATATGATCTGCAAGGTTTCCAACGTAAAAGGAAGATCAGGAATATGAAAAGGAGGAAATGTACCTTGGATGGAAGCGATATCCCCAATGGTTCGTGTGTCCAATCCAAAGAAAAACACAATGCCAAATACCAACAGAATAGCGGCCAAAGACGCGGGAACCACCTTGGTCAATTTAGGAAGCCCCCAAATAACCACCATGGTCAACAGTACCAATCCCAAGAAAATATATAGTGTGCTTCCGCCCAACCATTCGCCATCCACCGTTTGGAACTGACTCATCTGCGACATAAAAATTATCACCGCCAACCCGTTCACAAAGCCAAATATAACGGGATGGGGCACCAAACGCATCAATTTTCCAAGGCGAAGTAGTCCAGCTGCCATTTGCAGAAGTCCCGCCAAAATTACGGTGGCGAAAACATATTCCACCCCATATTGCTGGGCCAGGCTCACAATGACCACAGCCACGGCACCGGTTGCTCCAGAGATCATTCCAGGTCTACCACCCAAAATTGAAGTGACCAAACCCATGACAAATGCGGCGTACAATCCGGTTAAAGGGGACAAACCTGCAATAAAGGCAAAGGCAATGGCCTCTGGCACCAGGGCAAGCGCAACGGTTAAGCCCGATAAAATTTCTGTGCGATAGTTTACCTTTTGGGAAAAATCAAAAAGGTTGAGGTATTTTTTCATGGCTTCTTTCTTGAAGCGGGCAAAAATAACATTATTAAATGCAAGACCCTAATTGGCTGGAAGTTTTTAAGGATTTGATAATCTACCAGTTGGTCAACCCCAATAACTTTTCGCCAAGCGGACTTAATTTGGCGGTTTCGTATTTGGTTTGCTCCCATTTTCTGGGGTCTCCTGGGAACGCATAGCCTTCGGGGGCAATTCTGTTTTTCCACGAGTTGATTCGCCATGTACGCAGTTCTTCATTGTCTTCTTCAGCGGGCATCATGGAAATGTATTGTGCAATCCGCACCTTATTCCCTGATTTGTTGGGACGAATGCCATGGGGTTGGGTACTGTTGAAAATCAGGAGGTCACCGGATTCCAGTTTCACTTTTACGATTTTGTCCTCCAACCCTGTTACATCGGGCTGAAAATGGTCCCGGTCCTCTGGCTGGCTCCGCTTCCAAGTATCATAATTTCGATACAGCCACGGAATGCATTGGAAACCGCCCATGTTTTCATCGGTTTGGTCGGCCAGTGCCAACACCCCCTGCACATTTTGAGGTTTGGTCTCGGGGTCGTAATCCCAATGGATAAATCCCTTTTTGTTCTCCCCCGGGCGTTGGGGCATATTCAAATTGGCACGATCTATGGTCACCCAAAGTTTTTCAGTGCCCCAAATATCCACAAAGGCATCGTACACTTTTTTTGTTTGTCTGTTGTTCCACAAATGCTGGTGGTTGTATACCTCCACCATTCCGGTTCCCGTTAGCTCTTTCATTTTCATTTCCGCCCGCGGGGGAGCGTACCAGGTGTCGGGGTCGTTCGGGTCTTTTTCATCAAACTCCCATAAAAAATCGGCCGTAGCCTTGGCCTGTTCCTTTGGAACCGCATTTTTTATCACAATGTATCCGTTCTCGATCCAAAATGCCCAATCCTCTTCGGACAACACCCGCAACGGTTCTCCATTGGATCGATCATTGAGTTTCTTTTTACTACTGGTCGCCGTGGATGGATTTCCCGGTATTGCTTCGTGGGCCTTGTTGGCCATTTCTATTTTTTGTTGCATGATGTATTTCTGTTTTCTTGGTTGAACAATGGATACCCCAAAACTATGTGGGTAATTTTCGGGTTTCCACCCTAGTGTTGACCAATGTTTGAACTATATTGATTTTTATTGGCTATTTTTAAAAATAATTAAGCAATACAATGAAAATTCAATTGGAAAACATACAACCGAACGACAAGAGTTCTTTTCATTTATTGCACAACCCCAAATTGAACGACCTCTTTTTTTGGCATTTCCATCCCGAGTTTGAACTGGTGTATATTGAGGGTGCCAATGGCAAACGGCACGTTGGGCGGCACACCTCCAATTTTAAGGGCAGCGATCTAGTTCTGATTGGCTCCAACATTCCCCATTTGAATTTTGATCACGGTATAAAAACAGCATATCACAAAGAGGTTTTGCACATAAGTGCTTCTTTTAAGGAAAAGGTTTTTAGTGAAATTGAGGAACTGGAAGATGTATATGGGCTGTTGGAAAAATCGCAACACGGAATCGCTTTTTATGGGGAAACCAAGAAAATTGTTGGCAGCATCATGAAGCAGTTGCAAGCCATGGGAAGGTTTGAGCAGTTCCTTAAAATTTTACGACTCCTCAAAGTTTTGGCCAAAAGTGATGAATTTACCCTACTGCACACCAATCCCATTATCAACAACAAGGCCGAAAAACAGCAAGAACGATTGCAAAAGGTATATTCCTATATTGATGAGAATTATTCCAAAAAAATAGTCTTGGACGACATTGCCGCATCGGTCAACTTGGGCAAAGAGGCTTTTTGCAGGTATTTCAAAAAAAATACGGGGAGCACATTCACCAATTTCTTAAATCAATATCGGATAACCCAAGCCAAACGGTTGTTGCTGACGGGCAGGAACATAGGCGAAACCTGCTACGAATGTGGTTTTGAAAGTTTATCTTATTTTAATCGGACTTTTAAAAAGATAAGTGGAGAGAATCCTTCGGATTACAAAAAAAGAAACGCCCCAAGCTGAAGTGCCCGGGGCGATTCTTAACTAAATAACCAACCAAAAAACTTGTTTGTATAGTCGCAGACTATATTATTTCCTTACATTTTTATTTGTCGGACAACGTTCATGACAGGATTTTTGGTTTTTACCCTTTTCTTGCCTGTCTCATTGCCCAATTTCAAGTACTGCTGAAACTCTCTTCCAGTGAACTCATAAATAGTTCCGCTAAACATATGGTACAGCTCAACGGTACTGTCATTAATAACGTATATCTCAAAATAATCATTGCCCAAGTAGTCATAATCGAGTGTTAAAGTTTTTGGAATTATGGGCCACATTTGGACCAAGCACCACTACAAAATCTATAACTTTTTGATAATCAGTAATTAACAAAGGAGTGATATATTTTTTAGCTTTGCTGACTAAATTAGGTGCATGGAAAACAAACTGAGGTTTGGCGTTTTTGGAGGAGGAAGCTGGGGAACGGCCCTGGTTAAAATGTTGTCGGAGAACATGGATACCGTTGGATGGTACATGCGAAACGAATCTGCCATCCGGCACATCATGAAGGAAGGGCACAATCCCAATTATTTAAGTTCGGTGGAGTTTGATGTGGAAAAACTGGTTTTGAACCATGATATCAATAAAATGATAGATGCCTCGGATGTATTGATTTTTGCCATTCCCTCTGCTTTTTTAGATGGGGAACTAAAGGTCCTGAACACTTCTTTGGATGACAAAATCGTTTTTTCAGCCATCAAAGGGATTGTTCCGGAAAGCGGGCTTATTGTTGGGGAACACTTTCATAAAAATTATAATTTGCCCTTTAAAAACATCGGGGTCATTACAGGTCCATGCCATGCAGAGGAAGTCGCTTTGGAACGACTATCCTATCTTACCATTGCCTGTGCCGATGCGGACAATGCCAAGTTGGTGGCCCAAGCCTTGAAAAGTGATTACATCCGCACCAAAATTTCGGATGATATCATTGGCACCGAATATGCCGCCATGCTGAAGAACATTTATGCCATTGCCGCCGGAATTGCCCACGGCCTTGGGTACGGCGACAACTTTCAAAGCGTGTTGATGAGCAATTCAATCCGTGAAATGAAACGTTTTATTGATCGGGTCTACAAAATGAAACGCAACATCAACGCATCTGCCTATTTGGGGGACTTGTTGGTGACGGGCTATTCCACTTTCAGTAGAAACCGCTTGTTCGGGAATATGATCGGCAAGGGCTATACCGTTAAAAGTGCCATGATGGAAATGAATATGGTCGCCGAAGGCTATTACGCCACGAAAAGTGCCCATGATCTAATGGACAAATTGCAAAAAAAGTCCAAAACGCCCATCATCAACGCGGTGTACCAAGTACTTTACAAAAACAAGAACCCGAAAAAGGTGTTTGAGAAGCTGACGGAGAAGTTGGATTAACCCCGCTCCAACGAAAAATCGGAATGCTCTTTTAGTTGAGCGCCCAATTCCTTGGAAAAGGCATCCATTTCTTCAGATGAATAGTTATAAGCTTTCTGGAATTCTTCCAAAATAGGAGATGTATAGCTTCGGACACTGTCTATATCAAAATAAAGGCGTCCCGTGCGTCTTATAAAGAAATCCAACGGATTCAGTGCCATCTCATGGGCAATGGCAAATTGTGCCTCTGCCCGGATCATCCGTTCATGCACATCAGAACCGGCAATTGAAGAATAATGCTCTAAAATGGTCTCGGTCTGTTTGCCATAGGTGGTCACCAAATACCATGCATCATATTCCGTGAAACCACTGTCCTTGATACGATCAAATAGTTGGGCAATGTATTTTTTTACGTGTTTGAACTTTATAAAATCGCTTCCGCATAACCGTATCTTGTCCGTGGTACAAGGCTCCAATTCCACATTGTGGTCCTCTTCCATGTTCCGAGCTATTCGGTTTACGGCCCGCTCCGCCATTTTCCGGTAGCCTGTCAACTTCCCCCCGGCAATACTTACCAATCCCGTTTCGGAAGTGAAGATTTCATCCTTACGTGAAAGTTCTGAAGCCGATTTCCCCTCTTCATGAATCAACGGGCGCAATCCTGCCCAAGAGGAAATGATGTCGTCCAACTCCAAATTAATGTCCGGGAACATATTGTTCACGGCTGATATCAAATAAATGGCATCTGCAATATCGGTGGTCACATGATCCTTGTCCAGATTAAAGTTGGTATCCGTAGTGCCAACATAGGTTACCTTTCCCCTTGGAATGGCAAACATCATCCTGCCATCAGGGATATCAAAATAGACCGATTGTTGGACGGGAAGTTTTTCCTTCGGAAACACCAAGTGAACGCCCTTGGTCAAATGCAAGCGTTTTCCCCTTTTGGAATGGTTAATGGAACGAAGTTCATCCACCCACGGCCCTGCCGCATTGATCACATATTTTGAGGAAACACTACATTCATCCCCAAAAACTTCATCATAAAATTTTACCCCTGCCACACTTTCATTATCATACACAAAATCGGTGACCCTGGCATAATTGAAGGCCTGCGCACCAAATTGGAGGCTGGTTTTGAGGTTCTCCAAAGTGAGTCGGGCGTCATCGGTGCGGTATTCGGCATAATAGCCCGCCCCGTTCAATATTTTTTTGGGCAAAAGAGGCTCCAGTTTAAGGGCTTCTTTTTTCTCCAGCATCTGCCGTTTATCATCCCCAGAAACTTGGGCCAGAATATCGTAGACCTTTAGGCCGATGGATGTCAGCCATTTTCCGTAGGAACCGCCCTCTATCAATGGCAGCAACATTTTTTCTGGAATGACCAGATGGGGTGCAAGTTTATGCACAATGGCCCTTTCGGAGCCCACTTCCTTCACCAGCCAAAAATCGAATTGCTTTAAGTAGCGAAGCCCACCATGGATCAATTTAGTGGATTTACTACTGGTGCCCGAAGCGAAATCTCCCTTTTCCAGCAACAAAACCTTGAGACCACGCGATGATGCGTCCAGAGCAATCCCCGCCCCAGTGATCCCTCCCCCAATGACCACAAGGTCAAAAGTCTCTTTTGAGACTTTTCTGAGGTTTTCCTTTCGGTTTAGGTTTGAAAACGGAATGTCTCCACTCATACTATTTTATTTGGTGAATTCATACTCGCGTTCCACCTTGCAAATCCGGACCTTGTACCAGGAATACCATTCTTTGATGCCCTTTTTCTGCGCCTCTCTGTGATCCATATTGGCCTTCCAGTGGGCAATGGCCTCCAAACTTTCCCAATAGCTTATGGTTACGCCCAACCCATCCCTGGCACTTTCAAAATCCAAAAATCCGGGCTGTTGCCGGGCCAATTGTTCCATTTCCTCGGCCATTTGGCCGTAACCATTGTCACCCTCGGTGCGGGTGTTGGTGAAAATGACTGCGTAGTAGGGTTTTTGTAGCTCCATATTTAAACGATATATTCCTTTTCCAAAAAATAATTGACCACGGCTTCCTTCATCAAAACCGACTGTTCGCCTGCCTTCAATGGTGGTAATTGCTCCTTTATTTTGTAGTGGGGCCAACCCTCTTCATCAAAAAAATCAAAATCATAGTACCCATATGGCTCCAACAGCCTACAAATGGCGATGTGCATCAGATTGATTTTCTCGTCTTTTTTGAAGCTGCGGTGAAAATGCCCCAGTTCCTGCACCCCGACCAAATAAATGATCCCATCCATTTCCAAGGGGTCACCATCGGAAAACTGTGCTGACAATTTTTCCACCAAAAGCTCCCACCGTTCCTTTAATTTTTCGTCCCTTGCCATGTTCTTGATAAGAATTCCAAAGGTACAAATCAATATTCTATATTTGTTAAAACCCGTTTATGAGCTTTTTGGATATTGTTTTGGGAATTCTATTGGTCTGGGGCCTTTACAAGGGCCTTAAAAATGGGCTTTTCGTAGAAATTGCCTCCTTGGCGGCCCTGATTGCTGGGATTTATGGTGCCATCCATTTTTCTTATATCACCGGGGATTATCTTTCAGAACGATTGAACTGGAGTGATCAATATATTAAGTTGACAGCATTTCTGATCACTTTTTTTGGCATCATCCTGATTGTAAATTTTGCTGGTAAATTTTTAACGAAGATTGCCGATTTTGCGATGCTGGGGCTTTTGAACAAGATTGCAGGTGGTATTTTTGGCGCTCTTAAGGTTGCCATCATTTTGGGTGCCATGCTCATTTTTTTTGAACGACTTGCCACTCCTCTAAATCTCATCAACGAGGAAACCAAAAAGGAATCGGTCTTCTATGAACCCCTAAAGGAAATTGGGGCCTTTGTTTTTGCCCTTGTGCTTGAAGAAGAGGCAGAACCAGAAACCAAGCCAAGCACGAACTTCGAAGTAATATAAAGTGTGCATTTTTCCCGATGAACGTGCACCGTCTTCACAAAAAAAGACATAGAGTATTCCATTGCTGCATTTCAACGTAAGAATTTGCCTTCCATGGACATTTTGTGGTAAAGGAAAAGCCTTCACCTACATTGGTCCACAGAACACTTAGGGAGCTTAGAACACTCCCGGAAAACACCCCGAAAAATGAAAAGATTATATGGCACACTAATGGCCGTAGGCCTGGCATTGGTGGTGAGTATGTGCAGCACCTCATCCATCCAAGAAGAAGAACAAGAGTACACCGAAGCCCAGTTGGGCAATGAAAAAGTGACAATTGACCCCGTTGCAATGGAGCAAGAACTTTTGGATTTGGTGAACGACCATAGATCTTCCATTGGGGAAAACGTACTTCAAAATAGCCCCTCTTCCTATAAATATGCAGAAGAGCACAACCAATACATGATTTCGCACAACAAATTAAGCCATGATAATTTTAACGACAGAGCCACCAAAATAGCGGCAGAGACCAACGCAGTAAGTGTTTCGGAAAACGTGGCCCGCTATTACACCTCATCGGAAATAATCTTGGAAGCCTGGCTCAACAGTTCTTCTCACAAAGAGGCTATGGAAGGAGATTTTACCCATACCACCCTTAGCGTGCAGCTGGACAAAGATGGTAGGCCGTATTACACACAAATATTCCTGAAAGTGGAATAACTGACCAAATTCATTTGTTTATAAAAGTAATAAAGCCCTATGATCATAGGGCTTTCTTTTTGGCCAACCCTATGTTTCCACAAAGGATTTTTTTACCTTTCGTAAAATATTCGATTATGGCGATACAGGCTCCTTTTAACCTGAATAAATGGATCGAGGAAAATCGGGAAACCCTAAAACCTCCTGTTGGAAATAGAAATTTATACAAAGAGGCCGATGATTACATTGTTATGATCGTTGCCGGGCCCAACGCCCGAAAAGACTATCACTACAATGAAACGGAAGAGCTATTTTACCAATTGGAAGGGAATATTGAGGTCCACATTCAAGAAGATGGACAAAAAAGGACCATGAAATTGGGCCCCGGTGATATGTACCTCCATCCGGCAAGAGTCCCCCATTCCCCTGCGCGCCAAGAAGGTTCCATTGGTCTTGTGGTGGAACGCAAACGCGCGGACATGAAAGTGGATGACGGATTGTTGTGGTTTTGTGATAACTGCAATCACAAGCTTTATGAGGTCTATTTTACCCTTAATGATATTGAAAAGGATTTTTTGGGCCACTTTAAACATTTTTATGGCTCCGAAGAATTACGTACCTGTGACAATTGTGGAACGGTAATGCCCGTGGATGAACGATTTGTAGCCAAAGAAGAATAATGCTTGTCCTTGCCAAAATAATTGTAGCCGTTGTGGCCTTGCTCCATCTCTATTTTCTATGGTTGGAGATGTTCGCATGGACCACAAGGGCCAAAAAAGTGTTTCGGCAATTTCCTGAACATTTGTTTGAACCCACCAAAACCCTTGCCGCCAACCAAGGACTGTACAATGGTTTTTTGGCAGCGGGACTCATTTGGTCTCTCATCATTCAAGATGCTATGTGGCAAGTATATGTGGCACTTTTCTTTTTAGGATGTGTGGCTGTGGCCGGTATTTATGGCGGGGTTACGGCTTCAAGAAAAATATTTACTGTGCAGGCACTTCCAGCGCTTATTGGGATTGTACTGCTCCTACTTCACCTTTTCCGATAAAACAGCATTATTCCATCAGGATAATTTGTAATTTTGAAAAAATATAACAATTCACGAATAAAAAGTTATAAATGTCAGAAACTGCTATTGATTTTGGAATGGATAAAGCCCTTCAACAACTTGGGCTCAAAGAGATAAATAATGGAACATCCACAGGAAAAGATTGGTTTTCCAACGGAGAGATCATCGAATCCTATTCACCTGTTGATGGCTCCCTCATTGGTAAAGTAAAATCCACTACAAGAGAGGATTACGAAAAAGTCATCACCACTGCACAAAAAGGATTTAAAAGCTGGAGAACAATGCCAGCCCCGCAACGCGGCGAGATTGTTCGCAAGTTTAATGATGAACTCCGCCGTTTAAAGGAGCCTTTGGGCAAATTGGTGTCCTATGAAATGGGAAAAAGCTATCAAGAAGGTTTGGGCGAAGTACAGGAAATGATAGACATCTGTGATTTTGCCGTAGGCTTATCCCGTCAATTGCACGGGCTTACCATGCACAGCGAACGTCCGGGTCACCGCATGTACGAGCAATACCATCCCCTTGGGGTTGTGGGCATCATTTCCGCCTTTAACTTCCCCGTGGCCGTTTGGTCTTGGAACACCGCCCTAGCCTGGGTCTGTGGCGATGCTTGTATTTGGAAAGGTTCGGAAAAAACCCCTATGACCTCTGTTGCCTGTCAAAACATTGCAGCTCGCGTTTTCTCTGAAAATGGTGTTCCCGAAGGAATTTCTTGTTTGATTACCGGAGATTATACCGTAGGTGAATTTATGACCAAGGATGAGCGTATCCCATTAATTTCAGCTACGGGGTCTACCCGTATGGGAAAAATTGTGGCCAAAACCGTAGGTGAACGTCTTGGAAAATCGTTACTGGAACTTGGTGGAAACAATGCCATCATTGTGACTCCCGACGCCAATATTAAAAATACCGTTATCGGAGCCGTTTTTGGAGCCGTGGGCACTTGTGGGCAGCGTTGCACTTCAACACGTAGGCTGATTGTTCACGAAGACGTCTATGACAAGGTAAAAAATGCGCTTGTTAATGCCTATCAGCAAATACGTATTGGGAATCCGCTGGATGAAAACAACCATGTGGGGCCACTAATTGACAAGGATGCCGTAAAGAACTATTTGAGCGCCTTGGAAAAGGTTAAGGCCGAAGGCGGGAACATTTTGGTTGAAGGCGGCGTACTGGAAGGTGAGGGCTATGAAAGTGGTTGTTATGTAAAACCGGCCATCGCCGAGGCTGAAAACCATTTTGAAATTGTTCAGCACGAAACATTTGGTCCCGTTTTGTACATTTTAAAGTATAGCGGCGACCTACAAAATGCTTTAGATATGCAAAATGGTGTTAGGCAAGGGCTTTCATCGGCCATAATGACCAACAATTTACGGGAAGCGGAACGTTTCCTTTCCGTGGAAGGTTCGGATTGTGGTATTGCCAATGTAAATATCGGAACCTCTGGAGCAGAAATTGGGGGAGCCTTTGGTGGAGAAAAAGAAACCGGTGGAGGTCGTGAAAGTGGTTCAGATGCCTGGAAAATCTATATGCGAAGACAGACCAATACTATAAATTATACAACGGAACTACCTCTCGCACAAGGCATAAAATTTGATCTATAGCGAATTTTAAATATAAAAAGCCCGGGGAACCGGGCTTTTTTTAGAGCTTTTTGGTTGATTTAATTATTGGGAGCAATTCTTTTTACCAGTTCATAGACTATGCTGTATTCAAATCCTCCCTCTGGCATGATCTCTCCCATTTTGGATTGGGAAACAACTTCCTGAAAATCTGGGTCCATACCCTCTGGATTGTACCTAAGATAGTTCATAACATCAGAAATCTTGTCAAAACCATCCCAAGTAAGAGCAGAGAATCTTGCTTGACTTCCACCGGGGTACACAACCGACATTAATCCCCAAGATGTCATGCCCATTTTCCCCGCCTTAATGTTTTTTTCAAACATTGGTTTCCAAAGTTTTTTGTTTTCTTCAATAAAGTTACCTCTACTCTTTGGCATCGCATAGTTTACTATAGCATACTTATAATCGCCGGGTACCATGTCTTCAATTTGAAGCCAATAGTCGAAAGTAATCTTGGCAAACGAATTGGTTTCCACCATATCTGGCGAAACTCCCATTGTCTTTACATTTTCGCTGGTCCAAACATCGGCGGGGTTAGCTTTTTCGAAACTTTCATACGTGTTTACAAAAACATAGTTTGGAGCCCCTTCTTCGGTTACCCCAACTTTTCTCCAAAGCGACCAAGTTGCCATCTTACCTTGGTCAACAGCAGCTTGAGCTACTTTAGCCCAATATTTGGTTTCTTTTTCTACAAATTCTGCCTCTCTGTCTTCTGGAACAGCCCTGTACTGAAAATAAGCTACTTGTCCAAATGAACAGATTGCAAGTGTTAATGCGATAGTTGTTAATAGTGTTCTTTTCATCCTTATGGATTTTTGTTTGTTCCCCTATAAGGTACAGAAAATCAGTGCTGTTTAACACTTTCTTAACACATTATTAACTTTTTGTTAAATATATATTCAACCGTATTAAATGCAAGCCGCCCATCTAGGATGAACACTGGATGGGCGATCTTTAAAAAACCAACTTAACTAACTCAAAATTAAATTTAATCAAACCCTATTCCAATGCCGTAACTTTGTCGGGAGAAATAGGGTTTCTTACCTAATATTTACTGCAAACTTCACCATATTTCCGTAAGTTTTTAAGAGCTATCTTATCAGTGGTCATAAAAAGTGTATAGTTGGTATTTTTTGATTGATTTTCTGATTTTATTTTTTTTCATTTTCAAGAAATCGCTCCCAAACTCCTCAGATTCTTAAAGTTAAATTCGGAATTTTAAGATTTTTTTAATACTTTGATATATAATTTCCCAAATCTTCCAAGCCCTGTTTTGATGCTTTGGCTTTATTTGGATACAACTGTAATGCATCCCTTAAATAATAGCCAATGAATGCTGATACCATAGACATCTTTTTTTGGATTATTTTGGCCATTGTTGGCATAACCATCGGCGTTGTGGGGTATCTCTTGGGCAGAACGAACAAATCCCCAAAAGCAGATACTACTTCCCTCATCAAAAAGCTTGAAATTGAAAATGCTAAACTCAGGGCCGACCTTGAGGCGTGCCAAAAACGGGTTACTTCGGTTGAGATGCCCAAGCCCAAATCCGTATCTGCAACTCCCACTTCTGTTTCCTCTTTTGATCCCAAGGCTGCCAAAGCTGCATTGGGCAAAAAAGTGAACAAAGATGATTTGAAAATAGTGGAGGGCATTGGCCCCAAAATTCAGGAACTATTCCACAATTTTGACATAAAAACTTGGAAGGCGCTTTCGGAAACATCGGCCAATAAATGCCAGGAAGTGCTCAACTCCGGAGGCAAACGATACAGAATCCATGACCCGGCCTCTTGGCCCATGCAGGCCAAAATGGCCCATGAAGGGCATTGGGAACAACTTGCCGAATGGCAAGAAAAGCACAGGGCCGGTAAATTTTAGCTACAGCATTCCGTTGGCCTCAACCCATTTGAACTTATATTGATCCTGCGAAAATTGCATCCGTTCAGATATTCGCTGTAATCTATCGGGAAGTTTCATCAAATAATCCCTGGCTTTTTCAGCTTGATCTGAAAGTCCCCTTAAATGACCTATGGCCCAATATTCGTTCAATTTTTTAAGGATGTCTATATAATCTTGTGCAGTGTACACGCCCAAACGTTGTGCACAATTGGAAAATTGCTCAAATGCAGTGCCAATACTTCCGCCAGATTCCCTCAAGAAATGGGCGGGCATCACGATCTTCTTTTTCATCATTTCGGCAAAGGCAATCACCATTCCGTTGGGGTCTTGCTCCAATATGGTTTTCACAAATTCCCTATAGGCCAAATGATGCCGCATTTCATCCCCTGCAATAATTGTACACATTTTTCCCAAAAGAACATTGCCTTTTTTCTTGGCCATCACCCCCACACGCTTGTGTGAAATATTGGTGGCCAGTTCCTGAAAAGTGGTATAGATAAAGTTTTTATAGGGATCTCTATCGGTGCCGATGTCAAAACCATCTGCTATTAAATGCTGGGTCGTAATCTCAATTTCCCGCATGTTTACCCTTCCGGATAAGTACAGATATTTGTTCAACACATCGCCGTGTCGGTTCTCCTCTGCGGTCCATGCCCGTACCCATTTGCTCCAACCATTGTCCTTGCCGTTGTGCTGATCTATTCCTTCCACATCCATTAACCAGGATTCGTATGTTGGCAGGGCTTCTTCGGTGATAGTGTCCGCTACAAGGGTCACCCAAAAATCATAGCCCAATTCTTTGGCCTCTCCACGAATCTGCTCTATTTGATCATAGAAATCATCACTTTGTGAATCGGGCAAAAAATCTGTGGGTTGCCATATTTTTTCTGTTGGAATCAAAAATGAATCCATAAACCCTTCAACTTTTGGTTCGATGGCTTGCATTACTTCCAACCGTATATTTTTTATTGACATATCGTATTTTTTAGTTTTTAATCAAGGTTTTTTTGAAATCTGGGGTTTGGGCACCTTAATTTCTGCCCTGCTCCCCGGGATAAAAGGTGTGGACCGGGTTACTTTGCCAAAACTCCTTGGTCTGCGCATCCATCATGGTCAGCCCTCCCCTAAAAGCAGCTCCTGTGTCCACATTCCATACGTTGGCAGCTTTTTGTGGCGGAACCACCTCTTCCTTGGACAAAGGAGTATGGCCAATGAAAACTTCTTTGTAGTGGGTCAACCTTTTGGGAAACTTTGGGTCCTCTGGCTTTAAATTGGAATCAATGGCAGTGGCCAACTCCCACAACGTCCTGTCCCAATAGAACGATTGATCAAAATATTCATAATCTATCCCCTTTAAATTCGTGTACCCGGCATGCAGATACAATCGATTGTCATCTGCGAGATAGTAGTTCTTCAATTGTGCGTAAAAATCAAGATGGGAACTCCAATCATCCCTGTTGTCCCTCAAATACGAATCCCGGGTGGCCACACCTCCATGGGCCAACCACTGCGGATTTTCCCTTCTGGTCAACAACCAATCCCTGCAAAGCTCATCATGATTGCCTCTAATAAAGGTACAGTTAAATTCCTTTTGCAGGTCGATTAAAAAGTCAACGGTTTCTACGGCGGTACTCCAAGCATCCACGTAATCCCCCAAAAAAATAAGGCGGTCTTTTGGGGTTACATTGGCTTTTACAATAAGTTGCTCCAATGCTTTTAATCCAGAATGGATGTCCCCCACAACCAATGTTCGCATAGAAAAATTTTTTACAAAAATACGGACAAAACGACCCATTGATAAGAAATTACGCTTAAAGTTTTGCCAACTCCAACAACAGGATTCTTCCAAAAGCTTACATCTTTTTTGGTCAACGAACAATTTTCTATGTACCTTAGGTTATTGCATTACAAAAATGAAAAAGGTATTCTGCGTTGGTGAATTATTGATAGATTTTGTTGCGGAAAAGCAAGGAAGCGACCTATCCAAAGCTACCGAATTCACTAAAAAAGCGGGCGGTGCCCCGGCCAATGTGGCCTGTGCCATATCCAAACTTGGCGGAAAAAGTATTTTCTTGGGCTGTGTAGGCAATGACCCTTTTGGACGTTTTTTGTTGGATGTGCTCAAAGCCGAAGGTGTTGACATCTCCATGGCACAACTGTCCAAAACCTTTACCACTTTGGCCTTTGTTTCCCTGGCAGAGGATGGGGAGCGGGATTTTGTGTTCAGCAGGGGAGCGGACAAAGAACTGGAATACGACCCTAATTTACGAAAAAGCCTTAAAGGCAATATTTTGCACTTGGGAGCCGCAACAGCATTGCTGGGAGGTTCTTTGGAAAAAGCATACGGAAAGTATCTTTTTGATGGACTCACCAAAGAAATGCTCATCAGTTTTGACCCCAATTTTAGAAGCGACCTCTGGAAAGAAAATAAGGAGCAATTCATTAAAAAATGTATTCCCTTTATTGAAAAATCCCATTTGTGCAAGTTCAGTTTGGAGGAGGCAGAATTACTTTCAGGGAAGAACGACATTAATGAAGCTTGTAATGTTTTTCACGGCATGGGTGCCAAAATCATTACGGTGACCATGGGCGGAGAGGGCACTTTGTTAAGTGTAAACGGTTCAAAAAAGATAATTCCCAGTATAGCCGTCAAACCAGTGGACACTACCGGAGCAGGTGATGCCTTTATTGGATGTTTGCTCTACCAAATCTCCGATCTGGGCAACTTTGATCCCGTTTTTGAAAATCATGATCTGCTCGAAAAGATGGTGGCCATGGCCAATAAGGCGGGTGCCATTACCACTACCAATTATGGGGCAATCCCGTCCCTGCCCACCAAAGACCAGTTGGAAAAATAAAATGAACCAAGCCGAATTACATAGACTGGTCTCCGCCCAGCTCAAACAGAAGAATCCCGAAGCACTTTTTGATTTACGACTGGCCACCAACCTAAGCCTCATTCAACAATTGTTTTTCTCGCTTTATCCCGAGGAACAGCATTCCGAAGCTTTTCGCAAATTGCTGAATCAGCTCCCAAAGTTATTTGCATCCAGACCCGCTTCATTAAAAAAACAAGATTTGGAACGATTGCAAGCCGGTAATTGGTACCAGTCCGAGAAGCTCATGGGCATGCAATTGTACGTGGAGCATTTCAACAAAGATCTAAAAGGGCTACAGCAAAAAATTCCTTACTTAAAAGAGCTCGGTGTCAATTTTTTGCACATCATGCCCATTACCACAAGGCCCAAAGGAGAAAGTGATGGGGGCTATGCCGTGAACAGTTACCACGAAGTGGACAAAAAGTACGGCACCAAGGAAGATTTGTTGAAATTGACCTCGGAGTTCCGAAAACAAGGAATCTTCCTAATGTTGGATTTTGTGGTGAATCACACTTCCAACGAGTTTCCATGGGCCAAAAAAGCCATGAAGGGTGACAAAAAATACCAGGGATATTATTACACCTTTGAGGATGATGTTATTCCGAAGGAATATGAAAAAACCCTGCCCGAGGTGTTCCCAGAAACCTCTCCCGGAAATTTTACCTACATCCCAGAAATGGACAAATGGGTAATGACCGTGTTCAACAGTTACCAGTGGGACCTTAATTACACCAATCCCGAAGTATTTATGGAGATGTTGGCCAATTTGGTGAAGATGACAAATATGGGCGTGGACGTGGTTCGTTTTGATGCCTTGGCCTTCCTTTGGAAAAAAATGGGCACCATTTCGCAAAATCTTCCAGAGGCACACAATCTCATTGCACTTTTTAGAATGTGTTTGCAAGTGGTGGCTCCAGGGACAATCCTTTTGGCCGAGGCCATTGTAGCTCCCACAGACATCGTTACATATTTTGGGGAAGGACAGAAAGCAGGCAATGAATGTGAGGTTGCCTACAATGCCTCCTTGATGGCACTTTTATGGAATTCCATTGCTACCAAAAAGACCCAGTTGCTCTACAAAAGCCTTACCCACGTACCTCCCAAGCCAAAAGACTGTACCTGGATCAACTACATCCGTTGCCATGATGATATTGGTTTGGGCTATGAAAACAATTTGATCCATGAATTGGGTTGGAACCCAGAAATGCACCGAAAATTTTTGTTGAATTATTATTGCCAACGCTTGGATTGGTCACCCGCCATGGGGCAGGTGTTCATGTACAATCCCAAAACAGGCGATGGGCGTATTACCGGAAGTGCTGCATCGCTATTGGGCCTTGAAAAGGGGTTGATTCAAAAAGACCCAGTGCTCATTGAGCAGTCCATAGCAAAAATCATTATGCTGCATGGAATTACTTTTGCCTTTGGCGGAATTCCTTTGATCTATGCCGGAGACGAAATTGGCACCTTGAACGATTACTCCTATCTAAAGGACAAGTCCAAAAAGGAGGACAGCAGATGGCTCAACCGGCCTATGCAAGATTGGGGGGTTGTTTCCCAACTAAAAAACAAAGAATTACCTCAATCCAAAATCTTCCACACACTGCAAAAGTTGATCCGCATCCGAAAAGAAAACCCTGTTTTTGCCGATCACAATGATTTGTTATTATACCATACCGGAAATGACCACATTCTTGTTTTTGAACGAAGCAACGACAAAAGAAAAGGGCTCTTGGTGGTTTGCAATTTTGATGAAAATCCGCAGGTGATCGAAACCAGTTGGATCAAAAAATTGGGCTATTTTGCCCAAGGAGAGCCCAAAGATTTGGTTTCTGGTCAAAAAATAAAAATCAATAGTGGTCTGTTGGAAGTTTTGCCCTTCCAAATGCTTTGGTTGAAAAGAGCTTAGTTGTACCTCACTTTTCTAAGAATACGTTGCGATTCCTTTAGGGATTGATACACATTGTTGTCATGGGCCTTAAGAATAGGTCTGGAGCGGTCCATCTGCTCTTTTGCCTCTTCAAAACCATTGAGGTAACAGATAAGGTAGGTGGCCGGCAAATGGGTAAGATCAATCTGTTCCGCTTGGGTGAGTACTATTTTCTTCTCAAGTTTTTGCAGGAGTGCATTGTTGGTATTGTACACATGGTACAGGGTTTTTTTATCATACTGTGGCGGCTCAAACACCAATTTACTGTTGATGGTATACTTGCCGTTTTCAGAAAAAGTGATTATCAATTCTTCCAAAGGGTAATAGTGCTGCTGTGATCCCAATCCCAATTGTACATACTCCAAGGTACGGAACGAATCATCATCGTAATTAATGGTAATCTCATCCAAAGCGGAATAGAAAAGCTTCACCTGTTCATTGATGAGCTCAATATCAACCCTTGAATAATAGGTTTTGTTCTTCACTTTTTTCTTGTTTCCGGCCCAGCAGACCACAAACTGCTCCTTAAAAACTTTATAGTCGATGGTAAGATCGGGATGCCTTGTGTTCATAAAGTTGATGACGGCATCCAAAGTAAGCTCAATATTGTTCCGGGCGTGTTGTTCTATGGTGGCCACGGCTTCTGAGTTGATGTCCTTCAACTCAATATCAAAAGCTTTGGGAAGGCTAATACTCCCTTCCCTAAAGAAAACAGCACCCCCGTAATATTTCCAGATGTTTTTTCTGAGGGCACATACCTTTCCATTGGACCGAATGGTGACCAAGCCCACCACTTTTCCTTCGGGCAAATGCGGAAATGGAATATTCTCATAGGAGATTATAGGTGGATTGTCCAGATAAGCGTTGACCAAATTCTGAATCTTACTGTCGTCAAAAAAGTCAACCCCTACTATTTCATTATCGGCATCCTCAACTCCAATGACAATAAAGCTGTTATTCTTGGGATTACTGTTGGCCAGGGCACAAACATGCTTTAAAAACTTGGCCTTTCCTTCTTTTTCGCCTATGGAAATAAAGCGCTTTTTATCGTAAAAGCTGTTCTCGTCATTATGCGCTAAAAGATTCTTTACCAGTAGGCGTTTGTTGATCATAACTTAAGGATTCGGGTTTCGGGTATTGGGTCCAATGCTAAAACAGCCTCAATCATATTTAACCCCTTTTCTTTCTGATTTCATCAGGTATGGCATAACTGATGCACTATCATTTTTCAGCTTTTAACCCAGGCCTTGGAAAGTTACTCCCTATGCACAACGGTACAGTTTGCTTGTGCCGTGGGCAGCACCATCAAATCTGCGATGTTGACATGATAGGGTCTGGTGACCACAAAAAGAATGATATCTGCAATATCTTCGGCTGTTAACGGTTGCAGTCCATCGTAAACTTTATCGGCCTTATCCGCATCTCCCTTAAATCGCACATCGCTAAATTCGGTCTCCACCATGCCCGGGTTTATGGCCCCTACCCTAATTCCGTAGGAGTTTAGGTCAATACGCATACCTTGGTTTAGGGCGTCCACGGCATACTTGCTGGCACAATACACATTTCCGTTGGGATACACTTCCTTTCCAGCAATGGATCCAATGTTGATGATGTGCCCTGCCCTACGTTCTACCATCTGGGGCAATATGGCCTTGGTCACATACAGCAATCCCTTGACGTTAATGTCCAGCATGGCATCCCAATCATCCAGGTTTCCCTTATCAATTGGATCTAGGCCATGGGCGTTCCCGGCATTGTTGATCAATACATCTATTGATGTAAATGACTCGGGCAGGCTTTCAATGGCCGAAAAAACAGCCTCCCTGTCCCTGACATCAAAGCTCAGGGTATGCACTTTTACAGTTTTCCCCAAGGTTTCCTTGAGCGCATCCAACCGTTCTTGCCGGCGTCCGCACAGCACTAGATTAAAACCTTGTTTAGCAAAAATTTCTGCTGTGGCCTTACCTATTCCACTGGTGGCCCCAGTAATTAAAGCACTTTTCTCCTTCATATATACTTCTAATTTTAAGGAACATCATGACCTTGGCTTGCCACTAAAAGGGCAAACCAATCCTGAAGTTCCATGTTCATATCAATGGCCTTCGCGGCCAAGGTTATTCGTTCTTTATTTGTAGTCCCTACCACAGGAAAAACTTTGGCTGGATGTTTCAATATCCAGGCCAAGAGCAATTGACTTTCATCCGCTCCATATTTTTCCATCAAGGGATCCATGGTTTTCCTTATTCTCTTCGTCTGTTTGTTTTTTTCTTGGAACAAGCTCCCCAATGGGCTCCAGGCCATGGCCATTCGATTGTTGGCAATGCAGTCATCAAAAGTACCATCGTACATGGGAGCATCATGGGTCAATGAAAATTCCACTTGATTTCCTGATACGGGAATGGCCTTTTTGTTTAACATGGCGATTTGTGATGGTGTAAAATTGGATACCCCAAACCAATTTATCTTTCCACTTACCATTAGATGGTCAACAGCTCCAGCAATTTCATCAGGATGCATCAACGGGCTTGGCCTGTGCAAAAGCAGCAAATCCAAATATTCGGTATTGAGCTTTTTCAAGGATTGTTCCGCCGACCAAATGATATACTCCTTGTCATATTGATAATGGTTCAACCGATTGTCCCTACCTCGTGTCATTTGGATTCCACACTTGGAAATCAGTTGAATATCTGCCCTTTTGATTCCACTATCAGCGAAAGCTTTACCAAAATCCGCTTCGGTGGAATAGCTTCCGTAAATATCGGCATGGTCAAAGGTGGTCAATCCAGATGCAATGCAGTGGTGCATTAAATCGATCATTTCATTTTTGGAAAGTTTTTTGCCCCAACTTCCCCATGTCATTGCTCCAGATATAATTCTGGAATACGTATCTGTCTGTTGCATATAGGGTGAAAGTATAAAAATAAACCCTTAAATCCTTCATAAAACTAGGGCTTTACCATTTTTTTTAACCATTAATTAACAGGCGAATTTTAAATAAATTTTCATTTTGCACCCCTTAGCTAAAACGCCAACACTAACACCGAACAATAAAGCTTCATATGGAAGAAAACACTACTATTGATATTAGTGCTGTGAATGAGAAAATTGCCCAGGAAAGCGCTTTTATTGACCTTCTCAAGGTTGAAATGAACAAGGCCATCGTAGGGCAGACACACATGGTTGAACGATTGCTCATTGGCCTATTGGGCCAGGGCCACATTCTTTTGGAAGGTGTTCCCGGGCTCGCCAAGACCTTGGCCATCAATACACTGGCCAAAGCGGTAAAAGGAAGCTTTAGCCGGATTCAGTTTACACCCGATCTTTTGCCTGCGGACGTCATCGGTACTTTGATATACAACATCAAGGAGAACGACTTCTCCATCAAAAAGGGACCTATTTTCGCCAATTTCGTTTTAGCGGATGAAATCAACAGGGCTCCTGCAAAAGTACAATCAGCCTTATTGGAGGCCATGCAGGAAAAACAGGTGACCATTGGGGATGAAACCTTTAAATTGGCACCCCCATTTTTGGTGATGGCCACCCAGAACCCAGTGGAACAGGAAGGTACATATCCGCTCCCCGAAGCACAAGTGGATCGTTTTATGCTAAAGACTGTTATTGATTATCCCAAGCTCAACGAGGAGCAACTCATCATCAGACAAAACCTTAAAGGTGCAACAGAACCCGTTAAGCCTGTTGTGACCCTAAAACAGATTTTAAGTGGGCAACAAGCGGTCCGGGAGGTCTATATGGATGAAAAAATTGAAAAATACATTCTGGATTTGGTATTTGCCACCCGATACCCAGAAAAGTACAATCTGGAAAACCTAAAACCCTTGATCAGTTTTGGTGCCTCTCCAAGGGGAAGCATCAACTTGGCCATTGCCTCCAAATGCTATGCCTTCATCAAAAGAAGGGGGTATGTGGTCCCCGAAGATGTTAGGGCGGTGGTCCACGATGTATTAAGGCACCGTATTGGAATAACCTATGAGGCCGAGGCCGAAAACATTACTTCAGAAGAAATCATAAACAAGATTGTAAACGAGGTAGAGGTACCGTAACGGTTCAATGTTTCTCGGTAAAAGTAAACCTATACTTTAACCAACCAGAAAGTTTATTCCTTGAACCCAATGGATACAAAAGAACTACTTAAGAAGGTACGTAAAATTGAGATAAAGACGCGACGTCTTTCCGACCATATTTTTGGTGGGGAGTACCACTCTACCTTTAAGGGAAGAGGTATGACCTTCAGTGAAGTTCGACAGTATCAATTTGGGGATGATGTGAGGAGCATCGATTGGAACGTTACCGCCCGATACAATGAGCCCTTTGTAAAAGTTTTTGAGGAGGAACGGGAGCTTACCATGATGTTGATGGTGGATGTGAGCGGCTCGGAACTTTTCGGGACCGCCAATCAGTTCAAGAAAGAAATCATTACCGAAATCTCTGCCACACTGGCTTTTTCGGCCCTACAAAACAATGATAAGGTGGGTGTGATATTGTTCTCGGATGAAGTTGAACTTTTCATCCCGCCCAAAAAAGGAAAAAGCCATGTCCTCCGAATCATTCGGGAGCTTCTGGAATTCAGCCCAAAAAGCAGTCGTACCAACATTGCCGAGGCCTTAAAATTCCTTACCAACGTGATGAAGAAGAAGGCCATTGTTTTTGTGCTCTCCGATTTCATTGCAGATGATTACAACAACACGCTCCGTATTGTGGGCAACAAACACGATGTTACCGGTATACGGGTTTATGATGAACGCGAAGAATCCATTCCCAATCTGGGCATGGTACAAATGCAGGATGCCGAGACCGGAACGCTACAATTGGTGAACACCCAATCCAAAAAAGTACGGAATGCGTATGGCCAATTCCACAAAGACAAAGTGAATTATTTTATGGATACGTTTACCAAATCGGGCTGTGGGGTAATCAATTGCAGGGTGGATGAAAGCTATGTGAAGAAATTGTTGGGCTATTTTAAACGAAGAGGATAAATGATACTAGAAAGGTTAAGGTTGAAAGGTCAAAGCGCTGCAATGCGAATAGCGTTGGGTGCCTTGCTGTGCCTTTTTCTATTACCACTTTCCACATTTTCACAGGACAAGCCCAAGGTTTCGGTTGAAGTGGACACCCTTTCCATAAAAATTGGGGAACAGATCCATTACAAAATTACGGTTGAAGCAGATTCCACAGATGTTGTGCATTTCCCTGAAGGCCAAACCTTCTCTCCCTTGGAAACCGTAGAGTCCATCATCGGGGATACCCTAAAAAACAATGATAAGGTTACCCTTCAACGCATTTATGCCCTCACCCAATTTGATAGCGGGGCCTATACTATCCCACCACAGCGCATCGCCATAAATGAACAGCCCTTTTTTACGGATTCCTTCAACATAAAAGTGGCCGATGTTGCCGTGGACACCACCAAACAGAAAATGTACGACATCAAACCTTTGATGCAGGTGGAAAAGAGCCACGCCGAACTGTTGAAAACATTGTTTTGGATTCTTTTGGGCCTGATAGTGGTCGGTGGATTGGTCTATTGGTTCTTCCTCAGAAAGAAACCGCTCACCGAAGAAGAGAAAGAAGCGCTTCTTCCTCCCTATGATCGGGCACTGTTGGAACTCAAAAAATTGGAAAATTCCAGATACCTCATTCAAGACGAGTACAAACGCTACTATTCTGAGCTCACCGATATTGTCCGAATGTATCTTGAGGATGAAGTTCACGTTTCCGCCATGGAAAGTACCACGGGGCAATTGATCGCCAAATTGGAAATGTTGAAGGATGCGGGTGAACTCAAAATCGATGATGATACCCTAGATCAATTTCAAAAAATATTGGAAACGGCTGATTTGGTAAAGTTCGCCAAGTCAAAACCAGCAACCTCTGTGGCTGAGCAGGACAGAAAATTAGTGGAAGATATCGTGGTAAAAACCCACGATGCCCTGCCAGAGCCCACGGAAGATGAGTTATTGTTGAACGAAGAATATTTGGAAGAACTTGCCAAGAAAAAACAACGGAAACGCATCTATTTGGCCGCGGCCATTTTTGCTGGGCTGGTTGTTTTGGGCGGAGCTTTCTCGGTGGCCTATTTTGGTTTCAAGCAAGTAAAAGACACCGTTTTTGGCTATCCCACCAAAGAACTTTTGGAAGGCGAATGGGTGTCCAGCTCCTATGGCTTCCCCCCTGTGGAATTGGAAACGCCCGATGTGCTTATCCGACAAGAGATGAAACTCCCGCCTGAAACCGAAGAATTGATCAAGGAGCTCCAAAGTTTTTCCTACGGAAGTTATGTGGGTATTTTTTCGGTATCCACGAGCTCGGTGACCTATAAAGAAGAAAAAGACCCTGATTTTAATGCCGCTGTTGGGTCAACCTTGTCCAATTTTGAAAAATTTGGACTCAAAAACATCATTACCAAACAAGAGGAGTTTGTAACGCAATCCGGTGTAAAGGGATTAAAAACCTACGGCACCGGAACCTTGGATGTCCCTGGCAGTAGTGAATCCAAAAGGGCCAAGTACAACATCCTTTCCTTCGGTGGAAAAGGGTTTATGCAGCAAGTGGTCATCACTTGGGAAGATGGGGATGATTATGCGGAACAGATCGTGGACCGAATATTGAACAGTTTGGACGTAAAAACACAAGTATAGATGTTTGAAAATATAGAATTTGCAAATCCGCAGTTTTTCTGGTTGCTCGTATTGCTTCCACTGGCTTTGCTATGGTATTTTTTCAAACGCAAAAATGAAATGGCCTCGCTACGGATTTCCAGTATCAAAGGTTTTTCGGTGCGTAACTGGGCCTCTCAAATAAAACCGGCCCTTTTTATTCTGAGACTATTGGCATTGGCTGCCATCATTACAGCTATGGCCCGGCCTCAGACCGAGGACATATCAACACGGACCAAGACCACAAAGGGTATAGATATTGTCATGGCCATTGACGTCTCCTCAAGTATGTTGGCTCGCGATCTAAAGCCGAATAGGCTTTCCGCCCTTAAAGAAGTGGCGGCCAATTTTATCGAAGAACGCCCCAATGACCGTATTGGTTTGGTGGGCTATGCCGGGGAAAGCTATACCAAAACACCCATTACCAGTGACAAGTCCATTGTGCTCAATGCGCTGCAGCAAATCACCTACGGTGAACTGGAGGATGGAACGGCCATAGGTATGGGACTGGCCACCGCTGTAAACCGGTTGAAGGAAAGCAAGGCCATCAGTAAAGTCATTATTTTGTTGACCGATGGTGTAAACAATTCAGGGTTTATTGAACCAAAAACCGCTGCCGATCTTGCCGTGGAATTTGGAATCAAAACCTATACCATTGGGTTGGGCACCAACGGAAATGCGCTTTCCCCCGTGGCCTATAACAGGGATGGTTCCTTTAGATATGGGATGCGCCAAGTGGAAATTGATGAGGATTTGCTTAAGGAAATCGCACAGGTGACCGGCGGAAAATACTTTCGGGCCACGGACAATGAGAAGCTGAAGGAAATCTATGAGGAAATCAACAGTTTGGAGAAAACAGAAATAGAAGAATTCAAATATTATAAATACGAAGAAAAGTTTAGGCCACTGATTTTTTTGGCAGGGGTCTTGCTATTATTGGAATGGGGCTTGCGCAATTCCCTGTTCAAAAGTTTTATTTAAGAAATGATTCAGTTTGACGAAAAAATATATTTCTACCTCTTGGGCATTATTCCGGTAATGGTCCTGGCCTTCTTTTTTCTTCAAATCTGGAAAAAAAGGACCCAACGCCAATTTGCGGACACCAATTTGTTGAAGCGATTGGCCCCGGACAGATCAAGTTTTAAGTCGACCCTAAAGTTGATTTTTCTCTTGGCGGGGCTCTCCTTTCTCATTTTGGGATTGGTGAACCCCAAAATCGGAACCAAACTGGAGACCGTTAAACGCGAAGGGGTGGACATTGTTTTTGCGGTGGACGTTTCAAAAAGCATGTTGGCAGAGGATATTGCCCCAAACCGATTGGAAAAGGCCAAAAGGCTGGTCTCTGAAATCATCAACCAATTGGCCAGTGACCGCATCGGAATCATTGCCTATGCTGGGCAGGCCTATCCCCAATTGCCCATCACCACGGATTATGGAGCAGCAAAAATGTTCCTGCAGAGCATGAATACGGATATGTTGTCCTCCCAAGGTACTGCCATAGATGCCGCCATAGACTTGGCCAGCACCTATTATGATGATACCGAACAGACCAACCGTGTACTTTTCATTGTTTCTGATGGAGAGGACCATTCTGAGGACAATACCGTAAGTGCTGTGGATAACGCCACCCAAAATGGCATCCGTGTCTTCACCATTGGGGTTGGAAAAGCTAAAGGAGCTCCCATTCCCATCAAAAGAAATGGCGTTGTGGAAAGTTTGAAGAAAGACAATCAAGGAGAAGTGGTCATCACCAAATTGAACGAAGCCATTTTATCCGAGGTTGCGGAGAGAGGCAATGGGGAATATATTGATGGTTCCAACACCGAAGAGGCGGTGGAACACATCAAAGAGCTATTGAACCAAATGGACAAAACCGAATTTGAAGCCAAGCAGTTTGCCGAGTACAAAGACCAATTTCAATGGTTTCTTGCCGCAGGCTTTTTATTTTTATTTTTGGACATCTTCCTCTTGGACCGAAAAACACAATGGTTGAAAAAGCTAAATCTTTTTAATGAGCATGACGATGAATAAGATGAGATTGATATTTGGCCTGTTCTGTTGTGCCGGGATTGCCCATGCGCAGGATGAAATTGCGGAGAAAGAGGCCGAAAAAGCACTAAGAACCTCCACAAACCTCACTTACGAGGCCAATGAAGAGCTTACCTCAAACGATTTTCCCATTGCCGAAGCCAATTACAGAAGGGCCATATCAAAAAGTAAAGAAAATGTTGCCGCACCCTTTAATCTAGGGAACGCATACTACAACCGGGAAAGCTACGGTGAAGCTTTTGGGCGATACAAACAGGCCGGTGAATCAACAGAGGAAAAACCTGAAAAGCACAAGGCCTTCCACAATATGGGCAATGTGTTCATGAAAAGCAAGGAATACGAAAAAGCCGTAGAGGCCTATAAAGAAGCTTTGCGAAGCAATCCCAACGATGACGAAACCCGGTACAATCTAGCACTGGCCAAAAAAATGCTGGAAAAGGAACAGAACGATCAGAAGAACGATCAGAATCAGGATAATAAAGACAACCAGGACCAGCAGGATCAAGACAAAGACCAAAACAAGGACCAAAACAACGAAGGGGACAACGAAAAGCAGGATGAAGGAAAGCAAAATGAAGATGAGAACAAGGACAAGGGTGATGAGGGTGAAAATGGAGAGGATAAGCCTGAAGAGAATCAGAAAGGAGATGGAGAGGAGAAAAAAGAGCAGGAGAAAAAACCCAATGAGGGCGACCAACCTGAGGAGCAAAAACAACAACCAAGACCCAATCAACTTTCCAAGCAGCAGATTCAGAATCTGCTAGAGGCCATGCAAAACGAAGAAAAAAAGGTGCAGGAAAAAATGGAGGCCAGAAAAGTGAAGGGCAAAAAAATTAGAAACGAAAAAGACTGGTAATGTACAGGTTGAGGGGCAAAATACTGGTGTTCATGACCGCAATCCTTTTTGTGGCCCACCCCGCCTATGCCCAAGACGATCAGGTTTCGTTTGAGATGAACCTCAGCAAGGAAAAACTGGGCATCAATGAACGCCTTCGGGTAGAATTTACCATGAACAAGGATGGTGACAATTTTAGTCCTCCTCCCTTTGAAGGTTTTAAGGTGGTCATGGGGCCTTCACAATCCATCAGTTCGTCATGGGTCAATGGAAAACGAAGCTTTTCCAAAACCTATTCCTATATTTTAATGCCTACGGCCAGAGGTAATTTTACCATAAAGCAGGCTACCATAGAAATTGGCGGCGAAACCTATAAAACCCTTCCCAAAACTGTGGAAGTGACCGCTGCTGTGGACAAGCCCAATGATCAAAAGACCGTTGACGATGTTGCCGACGAGAGTCTCCATTTGGTGGCCGAAGTCTCCAAAGGAAGCCCCTACCTGAATGAAGCCGTCACGGTTGTCTACAAGCTTTATGTGAGTCCCAACATCAGTGTCACCAATTACAGACCGTTGGACAATCCCAAGTACAACAATTTTTGGAGCCAAGAAATTCCCGTGACCAAGCACACCGCCCAAAATGGCACCTACCAGGGCAAACCCTACCGCTATGTGGTATTGAAAAGAATGGTGCTTTATCCACAAAAGGCAGGACAACTGGAGATTGAGCCTCTTTCCTTGGAAATTTTTGTGGATGTGCCCACCAATCGCCGGGACTTTTTTGGGGGACGTATTTATACCCAGACCAGTAAAACGGTTTCGGCAGGAAGAAGAACGCTAAATGTAAAGGCGCTTCCTGAAACTGGAAAACCTGCCAATTTTGGCGGTGCCGTAGGGGATTTTGAATTCTCGGTCACTGCCAGCAAGAACCAATTGAACGCTTCAGAATCGCTTCAGGCTGTTGTAGAAGTATCAGGAAAAGGGAACTTAAAATTGTTCCAGCTTCCGGAACCGGAACTTCCCAGTTCCCTTGAGGTGTACGAACCCGAATACGAAGAAAACATCCAGACCTACACCTCAGGAATGGAGGGGAAGGTGAGCAACAATTACACCATCGTACCATCATTTAGGGGGAAATATCCCATTCCCAGCATTTCTTTTAGCTATTTCAATCCCAATACAGAAAGATATGTGACCCTCAATTCCGAGGAGATAAACATTGAGGTTTTGGAAGGGCCTATGAGTACCTCATCCAACAATGCCATTGGAACACCCTCAAATCAGCAAGTTGTGGTTCCCACCGGAAAACAGTTCCACTTTATAAAATTGACCCCCAACCTGAGCCCTATTGGTATAGATTACTTTTTTGGGTCCAACACATTCTATTTGCTCATGTTCCTTCCTTTGTTGTTGATTCCCATCGCCATTTTTTCGTTTAAGAAAAGAGAGGCCATTGCCCGCGATGTGGAAGGCAATAAAGTGAAAAAAGCCAATAAACTGGCCAAAAAGTACCTGTCAACGGCCAAAAAGGAACTGGGCAACAAAGAAGCTTTTTACGTAGCGTTGGAAAAAGGCCTGCACAATTATCTGAAAGCCAAACTAAAAATTGAAACCTCAGAGTTCAGTAAGGAGAAAATCATATCCATTTTACTGAACAAAAAAGTGGACACTGCGGATGTGGAAGGCTTTATTGATTTGCTAAAAAGCTGCGAAATGGCTCGCTACAGTCCATTTTCAGACGTACAAATGCAAAACGATTATGATAAGGCCAGCGAGGTAATCTCTAATTTGGACAAGCAATTATGAATCTAAAAAAGTTGATTGTTTTATTGGGTCTCTTTTCATTTTTCTTGGGGTTTTCCCAAAACAACAGCCTGTTTGACCAAGCTACGGAGCACTACAATAAAGGAGAATATTCCAAAGCCATAAAAAATTACGAGCAAATCCTGGAAAATGGGGAGCACTCGGCACAGCTTTATTTTAATCTTGGAAACTGTTACTACAAACAGAATGCCATAGGCCCCAGTATTTACTATTACGAAAAAGCCTTGCTACTGGATCCAAATGATAGTGAGATCATCAACAATTTAGGCTATGCCCAGAATATGCGGTTGGATGCCATTGAGGAAATGCCAAAAACCGAAATTTCCCAAATCTACAATACGGTGGTGAACCTTTTTTCTTTTGATCAATGGGCCTATTTGGCTGTTGCACTCATCTTTTTGTTTGTGATCGCCTATTTGGCATACTTCTTCCTCCGATATGCCAATCAAAAAAGAATGGCTTTCATAACCAGTATCTTTTCACTGGTCTTGGGAGCGTTGTGCATTTTAATGGCCTACATGCAATACCAAGGATTTAAAAAGGACAACCCTGCAATTGTTTTTAGCAAAGAGGTACAGGTCTCATCCGAACCCAACAACAATAGCGAAAATGTCTTCACTTTGCATGAAGGGACCAAAGTCAACGTTATGGACCACTTGGACGATTGGAGCAAAATAAAGATTGCAGATGGCCAAACAGGGTGGTTGTTGACCGACAATATTAAGTTGTTGAAGGACTTTTAAAAGTTATTTAACAATTTTTTACGTGCCACAGCTTATTTTTGCGCAAAATGGTGCTATGCTAAGGCTATTGGCTATTCCTTTTATTTCGGTGATCTTGGTCACAATTTTGATGGCCTCTCCCTTTGTGCCCCTATTGGGCAGGGAGTACTGTACTGCATTGATCATTGGGTCTTCTGAGGAAGAAAACAATAGCAACGAAACAGCTCCAACCAAAAACTTTGAAAGCAAATATTTTTTGCTCCGGAATTTTTTTCCGGTAGATGCATCCTTTCAACAAGAAAAAAACCTAAACTCCATGGGGTATATTTTCCCTGTTTTGGAGTATACCATTGAGATACTTGACCCTCCCCCCAAGGGATTGATTTGATCCTCACTTACATTCAAATCAATTTCTAACGGTCTTCAAACAATCTAAAAACTTGAAGACACAACTATCATATTATTATGTTCAAGTATATTAAAAACGACTTGCCTGCCAGTATAGTGGTCTTTTTCGTGGCACTTCCCCTATGTTTGGGTATTGCCCTGGCCAGTGGCGCTCCTCTTTTTTCCGGGCTTATTGCTGGTATCATTGGAGGAATCGTTGTAGGCTCGCTCAGTGGTTCACAAATTGGTGTAAGTGGGCCGGCTGCAGGACTTGCTGCCATCGTATTGACGGCAATAGGCACCTTAGGTGGTTATCAAAACTTCTTGGTTGCCGTGGTTTTGGGCGGAATCATTCAAATTATCTTCGGTTTGTTAAAGGCTGGGGTAATTGCCTATTATTTTCCTTCATCTGTAATCAAGGGAATGCTCACCGGGATTGGGATTATTATCATCCTTAAGCAAATTCCCCATTTTTTTGGCTACGACGCCGACCCTGAAGGGGATTTCGCCTTTTTTCAAATAGATGGTGAAAACACCTTCAGTGAAATCATCAATTCCATTAATTTTATCAGCGCCGGGGCCACCATAATTGCCGTGGTTGCATTGGCCATCCTTATTTTGTGGGACAGGGTGCTGAGCAAAAAAGCAAAAATATTTCAGCTCATCCAAGGTCCTTTGGTAGCCGTGGTATTGGGAATCCTCTATTTTGCCATTACCCAAGACAATCCTTCTTGGGCTATTTCAAAAGAGCATTTGGTAAGTGTTCCTGTTCCAGACAGCCTTGAATCTTTTGCTGGCCTGTTCAGTTTTCCTAATTTTTCGGTTATTACCAACCCAGAGATTTGGATCACTGCCTTTACCGTTGCATTGGTTGCCAGTTTGGAAACCTTATTGTGCGTTGAGGCCACTGATAAATTAGATCCCGAAAAACGTGTAACCCCCACCAATAGGGAATTATTGGCACAAGGTGTTGGGAATACTTTCTCTGGTCTGGTTGGTGGTTTACCGGTGACACAGGTTATCGTGAGGAGTTCCGCCAACATACAATCTGGAGGTAAAACAAAAGCTTCTGCCATTATCCATGGCTTTTTCTTGTTGGCTTCGGTTATTTTGATTCCAACGTTGCTCAATATGATTCCACTGTCGGTTTTGGCGGCCATCCTATTTATTGTAGGATATAAACTGGCCAAACCAAGCCTATTCAAGACCATGTACAATGCGGGTTGGAAACAGTTTGTTCCTTTCGTCGTAACCGTGGTTGGGATAGTGTTCACCGATCTATTGGTAGGTATAGGACTGGGTCTGGGTGTTGGTATCGTGGTCATTTTGATCAAAAGTTACCAAAACTCACACTTTCTTCATATTGAGGATAAGAGCAATGGAGCCCACAAAATAAAGATGACCTTGGCCGAAGAAGTGACTTTCTTTAACAAGGGAGCCATCCTGAAAGAGCTAGATCGCATCCCTGAAAATTCCTATCTTGAACTGGATGTTCGGAAGACCAGGTATTTGGATAATGATATTATCGAGATATTGGAAGATTTTTCAAGTAAGGCCAAAAGTAGGAATATTGATATAAAACTTATTTCCGAAAGAGGAGAAGTTGAAAACCCTCCCAGTTACATTGAATTTTTTAATCTAAGACCGAAAAAATCGGCATAAAATATTGATATGAAAGCACACACCAAAGAAACACAAGCCACCATGACGCCCCAAAAAGCGCTCCAATTTTTAAAGGAGGGCAATGAGCGTTTTCAACAAAATTTAAAGGCCAACAGAAATCTTTTGGAGCAAGTGAACGATACCAAGGATGGGCAGTTCCCTTTTGCCACTATTCTGAGTTGTATTGATTCCAGAGTATCAGCCGAATTGGTATTTGACCAAGGCCTTGGAGACATTTTTAGTGTAAGGATTGCGGGCAACTTTGTCAATGAAGATATTTTGGGAAGTATGGAATTTGGATGCAAATTGGCCGGAACCAAGGCCATTGTCGTTCTAGGCCACACCAGTTGTGGTGCCATAAAAGGCGCCTGCGACCATGCTCGACTAGGAAACCTGACCAAATTGATAAACAAGATTGAACCAGCCGTAGCAGCGGTTACTGAACCTAAGGATGAGGATTTGAGAAACTCCAAAAACTTGGATTTTGTGGATGCTGTAGCCGTAAAAAATGTTGAGATGACTTTGGACAACATCAGAAATCAAAGTGATGTTCTAAAAGAGATGGAGGACAAAGGCGAAATTGCCATTGTGGGTGCCATGTACGACATCTCGGATGGTAAGGTGACGTTTTTATAATCTTCTCCTAAAAAATAAACCACCCAAAGCCCGACGACCTTAAGGTCGTTGGGCTTTTTTATATTGTATATTTGCTGTCTACGAGATTACACAGTCTTAACCATATTATGTTCAAACATTTAAAAGGGGATTTATTCGGAGGTATTACTGCAGGTATTGTGGCCCTGCCACTGGCACTTGCTTTTGGGGTAAGTTCTGGGCTCGGACCCAGTGCTGGGTTATATGGCGCTATATTTATTAGCTTTTTTGCATCCCTCTTTGGAGGAACAAGCACACAAATTTCTGGCCCCACTGCCCCCATGACTGCCGTGAGCATGGTGGTTATTGCCGGAATTGTGGCCATAAATGATGGGGACATCAACCAGGCCCTTCCAGCCATTCTTACGGTTTTTCTTTTGGCCGGGATCATGCAGGTGGGTCTTGGTCTTATTGGCTTGGGAAAATACATTAAATACATTCCTTACCCTGTGGTCTCTGGATTCATGACTGCCATCGGGGTTATTATACTGGTCACACAAATTTTACCGGCCGTGGGGTATTATCCAAAAGAAGATACCGCCTATGTAAATCAATTTATGCCCGAGGCCGAGGAAAGAATCTTGGAGAATATCCTCAAAGAAGAAGCTGGCGAAGGTATTTTGGTCTTGGAAAATTTTGAAGAAACCATTAGGCGGGCAAAACGAATAAGCCCGGCAGATATGCAAAAAGAAGCCAGTACCTTGGCCGCTAAAAACGCTTCGGGGGTAATTGGCTCCTTTAAGGTGCTTCCCAGGGCCCTAAAAAACATAAATTGGCTGGAACTGGGGCTTGCTTTGGCCACTATTCTTATTATTTATGGTTTTAAGCGTATCACCACTGCAATTCCCAGTACTTTGGTGGCACTGATCATTGTTTCAGGGGCGGCCTTTGGATTTGGGGTGAACTATCGCCCCATTGAACAAATTCCAAGTGGATTGCCCATCCCCAATCTTGAAATATTTACGGGCTTTCAACTCAGCTCCATCACTCCCTATATTTTTACAGCCCTTACCTTGGCCTTGTTAGGTGCGATTGATTCCTTGCTTACCTCGGTGGTGGCCGATAATATGACCCAGACCAAGCACAAACCCAATAAAGAATTGGTGGGACAAGGCATTGGAAACAGTATTGCCGCCATTTTTGGTGGTATTCCAGGTGCCGGGGCCACCATCAGAACCGTCGTCAACATTAATTCGGGAGGTAAAACAAAGCTGTCCGGTATGGTTGCCGGTATTCTTCTCCTTATTATTCTATTGGCCCTTGGCCCTGTGGCATCCCAAATTCCAGCTGCTGTGTTGGCCGGAATCTTGGTCACTGTGGGGATAGGAGTAATGGATTATAGAGGACTAAAGGCAATTCCCCACCTTCCCAAGGATATCAAATTAGGACCGTTAAAGCTCAGTTCAGAAGTGATTATCATGCTGGTGGTCATGGTTCTTTCCTCTATTTGGAACCTTGTTTATGCGGTAGGAATTGGTTTGGTGATCGCCTCATTGATGTTCATGAAAAAAATTGGGGACCTTACCGCACAACGATCCGATGTAAAACCCTTGCGTGAAGAAGCTTGGTCCGATGAAAAAAATCTTCCCGCAAAAATCAAGGAAGAAGTTTTCATAAAACATATTAAAGGGCCCCTGTTTTTTGGTTCTACCAATGAGTTTCAACAGTTGGCCTCCCAAATACCCAACAATGCATCCACGGTGGTCATTAGAATGGGAAGAATGCAGTATATGGATCAATCCGGTCTGTATGCCATGGAAGATGTGCTGCAAGATCTTTTACGAAAAGATATTACTGTGCTATTGGTGAACATACTGGATCAGCCCAAGTACATGATGGAGCGCATTGACATCATCCCCGATCTAATTCCAGAAGAACATATCTTTAAAAATTTTAAAGCTTGTATGGACTGGATAGGTAATAACAATACAGACGACGAATAACAGAACCAACCGATTCTTTGCATGTCCTTGTTAAGATTTCCCAACGATTCAGGACCCATTTATTTGGAAACAGTTCAAGGTAGGCTGCCCGTTGAGCCCTTCAACACCTACAGCAACCTTGTTTTTTTAGCCTTACTCGTATATTGGGGAATCAAAATCTATAAAAATCCAAAACAACATCTATTCTTGGCATGGGTGCTTCCCATAATTGGCATAAGCTATATTGGAGGTACAATTTACCATGCCACACGAAGCCATGAATTCTGGCTTAGGCTCGACTGGATGCCCATTATGCTACTATGCGCTGCACTCGTCATTTACTTTATCTTTAAGCTTGTACGGACTTGGTGGCAACGATTACTTTTGATTGTTACACTTTTGGGGATGTCATTCCTACTACGTATTCTTCCCATTCCTGGTCCATGGCGAATTTCATTGGGCTATGTGATCACAGCGGCAACAATATTGTTTCCATTGGTTTGGTATTTGGTAAGGACCGAAGGAAGAAATATGGTTTTTGTCATCTTGGCTTTTGGTTTTTTTGGGATTGCTGTTTTTTTCAGGAGCATAGATCTTGCCCAGACTTTCTTTCCCATGGGCACCCATTGGTTATGGCATTTTTTTGGTGGTGTTGCAGTACATTTCCTTATTGCCTACATATTCAAGGACAATTTGCTAAATTTGTCCGCCAATACAGCCATCAAACATGATTGAGACCATAAAGGAACATTTGGCTGAAGTGGAGAAATTCACCTCAACCTCAAAAGATGAAATTGAAGCTTTCCGAATCAAGTATTTGGGAAAAAAGGGGCTTTTGAACAGCTTTTTTGCTGAGTTCAAAAACGTGCCCAATGGGGAGAAAAAGGAGTTTGGGCAGGTTGTCAATCAATTGAAAAATGCTGCCACCGACAAAGTAAACGCGCTAAAGGCAGCTCTTGAAAACCAAGTGGAGGCCAAGGGCAAATACGGAGACCTTACCCGTCCCGGAGAGCCCATTACCTTGGGGGCCAGACATCCCATATCCATTGTTAAAAACCAGATAATCGATATTTTCTCAAGAATCGGGTTCAATGTTTCCGAAGGACCCGAAATTGAGGACGATTGGCACAATTTTACAGCCTTGAACCTGCCGGAATACCATCCTGCACGGGATATGCAGGACACATTCTTTATCCAAACTGACCCTGATATTTTACTTCGGACGCATACCTCGTCGGTACAGGTGCGCTATATGGAAAGCCACAAGCCGCCCATCCGTACCATTTCTCCGGGAAGGGTCTATCGGAACGAGGCCATTTCTGCCCGATCACATTGTTTTTTCCATCAGGTGGAAGGTTTGTATGTGGACAAGAACGTTTCCTTTGCCGATTTAAAACAGACACTGCAGTATTTCACTTCGGAAATGTTCGGGAAATCAAAGATTAGATTGCGCCCGTCCTATTTCCCGTTTACTGAGCCCAGTGCTGAGGTTGATGTGTATTGGGGACTGGAAACCGAAACCGACTACCGCATGACCAAGGGAACCGGTTGGTTGGAAATAATGGGCTGCGGCATGGTGGACCCCAATGTCTTGAAGAACTGCGGAATTGATCCCGATGTCTACTCCGGTTTTGCTTTTGGTATGGGGATAGACCGCATTGCCTTGCTCTTACATCAAATTTCGGATATTCGATTGCTCAGCGAAAACGATGTCCGCTTTTTGGAGCAGTTTAAAAGTGCTCTGTAACTTCTTTTATTCTTTTGACCTAACCTTCAAAAAACAACATAAAGTTTTAACAGAAGTTTAAGTTCGTTTGGTTTGGCAACTTCCGAACCAACACTAATTTTGTGCCTTCAAAATCCATTTTATGGAAAAATCGAAGGAAGAAATAATCGAAACTTTAGGGTTGCATTTGGAAAAAGAGAACAATCTACCTCCATTGGCTGCCCGTATCTATGCAATTTTGATCTTGACCAATGAAGACGGTCTCACTTTTGAGGATTGCATAGAAAAAAGAGGGGCGAGCAAAAGCTCCACCTCAACTTCCCTGAACCTTTTGGTAAACATGGGGTTAATTACCTATTTCACAAAGCCCGGTGATAGAAGACGCTATTTTTCTACAGCAAAGAAGAAAACCTTTTTTCTTACCAAACTTCAAGAAAACTTGAACCGTATGGAAACCGAAAAAAACATTATCACCTTGGTTTTGGGCTACCATAAAAAACACAGTCCAAAAAAATATGAAGAAGGCCAAATAAGGACTCAGGTTTATCTGGATTATGTGAGCGAGAACGAAAAAATCCTGAAAAAATCAATCAAAAGATTAGAATCCATTTTAAATGAGCAATAACTCCAAAAATCCCAAGCGCAACAATAACCCTAACATGAAAACAATAAAATCAATCTTAGTAGCAACAACTGTGCTTTTGGTGCTGTCCTGTGGGGGCAAAAACCAACAGCAAGCCGCGGTGCCCCAAACACCTTCGCTAAAGGTGACCACCCTTGAAAAGGAGGATATTACACTATACAACAGCTATTCCACAAACATTCAAGGAGAACAAAATGTGGAGATCTGGCCCAAAGTCTCTGGATTTGTCCAAAATATATATGTGGAGGAGGGGCAACAAGTGAAAAAAGGGCAATTGCTCTTTAAACTGGAAACGCAGACACTCTCGCAAGATGCCGAAGCTGCCAAAGCTGCCGTTAATGTGGCCCAAGTGGAAGTGAACAAATTAGTTCCATTGGTAGAGAAAAACATTATCAGTGAAGTACAACTGGAAACTGCCAAGGCCCAATTGGAACAAGCTAAGAGCACCTATAGCAGCATTGTCGCCAACATTGGCTACTCCAATATAGTGAGCCCGGTAAACGGGTACATTGGTGAAATACCCTATAAGGTTGGTGCCCTGGTCAGCAGCTCCATGGGCGAGCCACTTACCGTGGTTTCCGACATTAGCGGTGTACGAGCATATTTTTCAATGACAGAAAAGGAATTGTTGCAAATGAAAATGGCCGGTACTGGAGTCGGTATCTCTTCTGAAAACTCACCAGAGGTGGAACTTGTAATGATCAATGGCGAAACCTATCCCCAGAAAGGGAAAATTGCCATGGTGAACAACATTATCAATTCAACCACCGGAAGTGTAACACTTAGGGCAGATTTTGACAACCCAGACCTATTATTGAGTTCGGGCAGTACGGGTACCATAAAAGTTCCGTCTACTTATGAGGATACTTTTGTAATCCCCCAGTTTGTTACGGTGGATCTTCAAGGCACCAAAATGGTTTATGTGTTGAACGAGGATAACACAGTAAACACAAAGCCATTGAACATTGTTGCGCAAACCGACACTCAATTCATTGTAAATGAAGGTCTGGAAGCCGGAAGCATCATAGTTGCGGAAGGGGTGTCCAAACTAAAAGATGGGCAAACCATCAATCCCATAAAACAATAATTGCCATCAATCACTTATAGCACAAAAATTTTATGTTCCAAAAATTTATAGATCGTCCTGTACTTTCCACTGTGATATCAGTCATCATAGTGATCCTTGGTATTCTGGGACTCGCCACCTTACCCGTAGAGCAATATCCCGAGATTGCGCCACCAACCGTTCAGGTAAACGCCAATTACACCGGTGCCAACGCCGAAACCGTGTTGAAAAGTGTGGTGGTACCCTTGGAAGAACAGATCAATGGTGTAGAGGGTATGACCTACATGACCTCATCTGCCAGTAACGATGGTGCCGCCAGCATCAGTGTGTTTTTTGAACTAGGGGTAGATCCCGATATTGCGGCCGTTAACGTACAGAACCGTGTGGCCCGGGCCAATAGCCTTTTGCCCCAAGAAGTGATCCAGACCGGGGTGAACACCCAAAAAGCCCAAAACAGTGCACTGCTCTTTTTCTCCATTTTTTCGGAAAATGAGAATTACGACGGCACTTTTGTGGAAAACTATGCCAAAATCAATCTGGTTCCCCGTTTGCAACGGATCAAAGGTGTGGGGAACGTCAACGTTTTTGGTGCTAAGGATTATTCCATGCGTATATGGATCTCTCCCGATAAAATGGCAGCATACAATCTTGTACCCGCTGATATCCAAGTTGCCCTAAGAGAGCAGAACCGCGAAGCGGCAACAGGGAAAATAGGTGAAAATGCCGATGGCATCTTTGAGTATGTCATGAAATACAAGGGCCGGCTTTCCGAAGTTGGGGAATATGAAAACATCATTCTAAAAACCACTGAAGATGGCGGTTTTCTCCGCCTAAAGGATGTTGCTGAAATTGAACTGGGCGCCTTCAGTTATGTGCGAAAAAATTCCGGTATGGGAAATCCCGGGGTTGCCGTTGGGGTATACCAGACCGCAGGATCCAATGCCAAGGAGATCATTGATGAAGTCGAAGCAATCTTGGTTGAGAGCAAGGCGGATTTTCCCAAGGGACTGGACTATGTCATCCCATTCAACACCAAAGACTTTTTGGATGCTTCCATCGACCACGTAGTGCAAACCCTGATTGAGGCCTTCATTTTGGTGTTCATTGTGGTATTCCTGTTTCTGCAGGATTTCAGGTCGACCTTAATTCCGGCCATAGCGGTGCCCGTGGCCATTATTGGAACCTTTTTCTTCCTGCAATTGTTCGGGTACTCCATCAATATGTTGACGCTTTTCGCCATGATTCTGGCCATTGGTATTGTGGTGGATGATGCCATTGTGGTGGTCGAGGCGGTCCATGCCAAACTGGAGCAAGGAGCCGATTCAGCAAGAACCGCAACAAAAACTGCCATGAGCGAGATTTCAGGAGCCATTATCTCCATTACCTTGGTGATGTCCGCCGTGTTCATTCCCGTGTCCTTTATTCAAGGATCCTCCGGGGTGTTTTTCCAACAATTTGGCATTACGCTGGCTGTTGCCATCTTGATTTCGGCCGTAAACGCTTTGACGCTGAGTCCAGCTTTGGCAGCCTTGTTCCTAAAACCTCATAATCCCGATAAAAACCATAAATCTGGATTGGCCAAGCGCTTTTTTAGGGCCTTTAATGTTGGTTTTATGGCCATTACCAACAAATACACGAATACCGTGGGCACCTTGGTAAAACGAAAATGGATCACCGTGGCCATGTTGGTTGGTTTTAGTGTATTGGCAATCATCTTGTTTAGGACCACACCTGCCGGATTCGTTCCCGATGAGGACCGAGGCATCATTTTTGCCAATGTGAGCATGCCCCCAGGCACCACCATTGAAAAGACCGAAGAAACTATTATGAAGCTGGATTCCATCTATGAATCCATGGAAATTGTGGAAGCCCGGATGAGCGTGGCTGGCTTCAGTTTGTTGAACCGTGTCAGTGCCGGTTCCTATGCCTTTTCCATCATGAAATTGAAGGATTGGAGTGAAAGGGATGCGGATTCGCTGTCCGTAAATGCCACCATGCAACGATTGAACGCCACTTCGGCCCAATTCAAGGATGCCCAGATCATTTACTTTACCCCGCCCAGTATTCAAGGTTTCGGGACCAATTCCGGGTTTGAGGTGCAGTTACAGAACAAAGGAACAGATGATTGGTTGGCCATCAATGATGTGAAAAATCAATTTTTGGGTGCCTTGAATGCACGGCCCGAAATTCAATATGCCATTTCCCAATTTGATTCCGGATTTCCACAGTACGATTTGGAAATCGATATCGAAAAAATAAAAATGGCCGGTTTTTCCGCTACCGATGTGTTCAATGCACTACAAGGATATTATGGCGGAATTTATGCCACGGATTTCAACAAATTTGGAAAACAGTACCGTGTCATGATCCAGGCCAAGCCCGAAGATCGTGCCGATGAAAATTCCCTCAACCACATTTATGTTCGTAACAACAACGGTGAATCGGTTGCGGTGAGTCAGTTTGTGGATCTTAAAAAGATATATGGCCCAGAAGTGGTAGAGCGATTCAACCTGTTGAGTTCGGTAAAAGTCAGTGGCGTGCCCAACCCAGGATACAGTACCGGGGATGCAATCAATGCCATTGAGGAAGTTGCGGCCCAAGTGCTGCCCACCTCTTACACATATGACTATTCCGGACTTACCCGTGAAGAGAGCAATGCCAGTTCACAAACCGCGCTCATATTTATTTTGAGCCTTGTTTTTGTGTATTTCCTACTCAGTGCCCAATACGAAAGTTACATTGTGCCACTTTCGGTGCTGTTGTCATTACCTATTGGACTTGCCGGTGCCATCCTTTTCATCAACGTGGCAGGGTTGCAGAACAACATCTATTTCCAGATTGCATTGATCATGCTGATCGGTCTCTTGGCCAAAAATGCCATTTTGATCGTGGAGTTTGCCCTGCAGCGAAGACGGGCCGGATTGTCCTTGTTTGAAGCTGCTGCGGATGGTGCCCGTGCTAGGCTCCGACCCATCTTGATGACCTCTTTTGCCTTCATTTTTGGTTTGATGCCTTTGGCCCTTTCCTCAGGAATCGGTGCCATTGGTAACCAATCCATAGGATTGAGTGCCGTAGGAGGTATGCTTATAGGAACCGTGTTCGGTGTATTTGTTATACCCGTGTTGTTTGTGGTATTCCAAGCCCTTCAAGAACGCATTTCAGGAAAACCCGAAGTAATCCATGAAGAAAGCAATGCCTAATCATTCATTGACCAAACAAAGTAGATTACCCATGAAAATAACATCCACATATAAATTCATTTTGCTGCTCACGGCACCTTTGCTGTTGCAGTCCTGTTTTGTGGCCAAAAACTATGATCGGCCCGAAGTGGAAACAGAAACTTTGTACCGTACAGATAACCTGCCCCAAGACAGTGTTTCCATGGCCAATGTTTCTTGGCGGGACCTGTTCAACGATGAACAACTGAAGTCCTATATTGAGCAAGGCTTGGAAAACAATCTGGATATCCGGATTGCACTACAGAGCGTAACGGCCGCCGAAGCCTATTTGAAACAGGGAAAGGCGGGGTATTATCCAACCCTGAGCGGAACAGCGAGCTTCACCCGTACCAAAAACTCGAGAAACAGCCAGTTTGGTAGCTTTTTTACCCGTCCTTTGGAACAATACGAACTCTCTGGTGCTCTTTCTTGGGAGGCCGATGTTTGGGGCAAGATCAGAAGTAACAAACGTGCCGCCGGGGCATCCTACCTGCAAAGTGTGGCCGCCCATCAAGCCGTAAAAACCGATTTGGTCGCTGCCATTGCCAATACTTATTACCAATTGATGGCCTTGGACAAGCAGCGGGAAATCGCAGAACAGACCTTGGAAGCCAGAAAAAATAGTTTGGAAACCACGGTTGCCCTTAAAGAGGCAGGTCAGGTGACCGAAGTGGCGGTAAAACAGACCGAGGCGCAGGTGCATACCACCGAGATTATCCTCATCGATTTGGAAAACAACATCAAATTGTTGGAAAATGCCTTTTGCATTCTGTTGAGTGAACCCCCACACGAAGTACAACGTGGAAGTTTGGACAATCAATCCATAGAAACAAATCTGCAAACTGGGGTTCCCTATTTGTTGTTGGCAAATCGACCTGATGTGATGCAGGCGGAATATGGGCTGATCAATGCTTTTGAACTGACCAATGTGGCCCAAAGCAGTCTATATCCTTCATTGAGCCTTACCGCTGCTGGCGGATTTCAAAGTCTGGAGTTCGACAATTGGTTGGATGCAAGCTCGCTATTTTCCCAATTGGTGGGTTCACTCACCCAGCCCATTTTTAATGGAAGAAGGCTGCGGACCCAAATGGAGGTGGCCAAAGCACAGCAGGAACAAGCCCTTTTGTCGTACAAAAAAACATTGCTCACAGCAGGAAAAGAAGTCTCAGATGCCCTGTACACCTACGATGCTGAAACCCAAAAATTGGATGCACGTTCCAAAGAATTGGACGCCTATTCCACAGCCGAGGATTATTCAGAGGAATTGTTGAACAATGGCCTTGCCAACTATTTGGAAGTGCTGACAGCCAGACAAAATGCCCTTAATTCGGAATTGAGCTATGTGGATTCACAATACGGTCAACTGAGTGCCATTGTAGAGTTGTATCGTGCCTTGGGCGGCGGATGGCGATAAATAACGATAGGGACGTGGACAGCAAAGAAGATTTACTGGCGTTTGCCATATCCAATTTTACCAAGTTCGGGAGCAAACGCTTTTCCATGGACGAATTGGCGCAAAGTATCGGCATTTCAAAAAAGACCATTTATAAATACTTCGACAGTAAGGAGGAGTTGGTTACCGAAAGTCTTCAATATTTATTGAAGAATGTTCGAAATGCCATTGAAAACTATGTTCGAGAAAATCCCAATGAAGAAGAACCTTTACAGACCATTGTTTTCATTTATAAATTGGCTTTGACCAATCTGCAAGCCATAAATCCATCCTTTTTTTATGGGCTTAACAAGTATTATCCAAAAGCATCCAAGGCCTATGCTGATTTTCGGGCGGACATCATCTGGAATGTGGTATTCCCCCTTTTGGAAAAAGCTCAAAAAATGGGACAGATACGGCCCAACGTGAATGTAGAACTGACGTGCAAGGTTTTTTTATCGCGGATGGAAGACACCGTCTACGCCAAAACCAATCTTTTTGAAGAATACAGTGTTCAGGAATTGCTAGATCATATTGTGGTGAACAACCTGCTTGGAATACTTACCCTCGAATACCTACAGGACTGCAAGCTGGATAAATAACTTTTTCTGAGCATTTTGCACCAACTTTTCCAATTTCAAAAAATAGAAGACCTTTTTTTTTGGATTGCTGGTGTGTTTTTGGCTGTGGGCATGCTTTTACCCTTACTCAATGGACTGACCGCCAAATGGGCCCATCCCAAATTGGTCAGGCCCGCTACCGAGAATGCTTAAAAGTTTCGGGGATTCTCCACTCAAATGATTATCTTTCATCAAGATACACTAAACCTTGAACCATGTTTTTTCGCTTGATTTTCCTCTACATTTTATTGCTATCAAGTTCCATTTTTGCCCAGAAACAAGAAATAAAAGTAGATCAAGACCGATTGGAAAAACGGATTTTTGATCTCGCTGAATTCGGAATGCAAGAAAACGGGGAGACAGAACGGGTGGCCTTTAGCGATGCTGATATTGAGGCCAGAAATTGGGTGGTGCAAACACTCAAGGGTTTTGGAATGGAAGTCAAAATTGATGTGGCCGGAAACATTATTGGAAAGCGAAAAGGAACCGATGCTTCCAAAAAACCCATTGCTTTTGGGTCGCATATTGATCGTGTACCCAACGGCGGAAATTACGATGGCTGTGTGGGTTCCATGGCCGCTTTGGAAGTGATTGCAACCTTGAATGACAACAACATGAAGACCAAGCACCCCCTGGAGGTCATCATCTTTCCTAATGAGGAAGGTGGTGTTATGGGCAGTAGGGCCATGTCTGGCAATTTGACCAAAGCCGCCTTTAACGTAGTTAATTCCACGGGATATTCCATGGGTGAGGGCATTATGCGTTTGGGAGGAGATACCACCCGAATTACCGAGGCCATCCGAAAAAAGGGGGATATGGCCGCCTTTTTGGAACTGCACATTGAGCAAGGTGGCATTTTGGAAAAAGAAAATCTCAACATAGGTGTCGTGGAAGGCATTGTGGGTCTAAAATGGTGGGATGTGGTCTTTACCGGTTTCGCCAACCATGCCGGTACAACACCAATGAACGCTCGGCAAGATGCGCTCTTGGCAGCTGCCAAATTTATCGTGGCCGTGAATGAGGTCACCAACAGTTTTGATGGCCCCCAAGTGGGCACGGTAGGTCGAATTAAGGCAGAACCCGGGGCGCCCAATGTTATTCCAGGAAAAGTGGTGACCAGTTTGGAAATTCGCGATTTGTCCTCCGAAGTGATTGAAAAAGTTTTCCAAGCCATCAAGGCCAAAGCCCAAGAAATTGCTGAAGCCTCCAATGTTACCATTGAATTTCACCCTTTGGACACCACAGCAGAACCCGCACTGACCGACCCTCAGATCCAAAAAGAGATTGAAGGTTCCGCCAAGGCGTTGGGGCTCACCTACAATTATATGCCCAGTGGTGCGGGACACGATGCCCAAGATATGGCACGCATTGCCCCCACAGGAATGATTTTTGTGCCCAGCAAGGGTGGCATCAGTCATTCCCCAAAAGAATTTACTTCAGCAAAAGACATGGCGAACGGTGCCAATGTGTTGTTGAACACTATTTTGGCCTTGGATAAAAAATTGGATTGATAATATCATACCCTAACCTAATCACCTTAGGATTAAATGAACAAATTTTACTTCCTCCCACTCATTTTTTTATTGGCAAACCAATTTTCTTATTCACAATCAGAAGCAAAAAAGAAAGAAACTATCCTAGCTTATTTGAGTGAACTATCCTATCCCGAGTTTTCAGGCTCCATATTGATTGCCGAAAAAGATAGTGCAATTTTTGAACAGTCATATGGGTATGCAAGTTTAGAATATGATATAAAGAACAAAAGGCACACACTTTTCAATATAGCATCAATTACAAAGACAATGACGGCTGTTGCCACCCTGCAATTGGTAGACAAGGGTCTTTTGGATTTACATACTCCCATAGGCAAATACTTGCCATCTTATCCTAACCAGAACGTCCGTGATTCCGTTACGGCCCATCAATTGTTGACACATACTTCGGGATTGAACAATTTTTTGGTTGATGACTTTAAAACGATGGGTAAGTTGAACTTAAAGGAAACCAAAGACTATTTACCATTGTTTTCTTCCGAGCCCCTTTTGTTTTCACCTGGAACACAATACTCCTATAGTGCTGCTGGCTATATTGTTCTTGGTCTTTTGATAGAAAAGCTGAGCGGTTTAAGCTATCATCAATATTTGGATGCACATGTCTTTGAAAAAGCTGGTATGGATAAGACGCTGGCCATACCTCTGGATTCAATTGTAAAAAACAAAGCTAGTGGTTATACCAGCTATTTTGGTGAAGCTGACCATCTCTCTAAAAATGATTCATTTCTTAGCAAAGCAAACCCAGCAGGATTCTACTATTCAACCATAAAGGATCTTCTAAAATTTTTCACCGCCCTTAAAAACTATCATTTAATTTCCGAGGGCCTGACCAACAAAATGATGTCACCTTTGGTAAAAGGGTACTATACACATTATGGATATGGAATCTCGGTAGATAAACGATTTAATCAAACTATTGTTGGGCACACTGGTGGGTGGTATGGCATTCAATGTGAATTGATGCATTTTCAAGATGACGAGATAACTGTAATTATACTTTCAAATGTTGATACGGCTGAAGGTAAGGGAATGAACAAAATTTCAAATTTCATCAAAAATGTACTAGCCAATAAACCCTTGACCCATTAAAAAAGAATCGCTCTTTATTTTTTAAATCAATCTGGTAAGTTGCATTGGCAATAAGGGCAATACTGAGCCAATACGTTCCCAAAATCAGCAAACTTGCGTAGGCAAAAGGCGCTTTAAACTTATTGATGGCCAGCAGGGTATCAGAAAACATGAACAACAAAACCGCTACTGCAATCCACACATATGCCTTTCCCTTATCTCTCAAATACAGGCCAATGCCCTGCCACGCCATACTGGTAATGACCAAAACATAAACAAGAACTGGCAGCATGAAATCTTCCAAATCTGGTTTGAGCCATAGCAAAATAGCTGTTCCTACGGAGAAAAGAATCAAAAAAGAACCCCAATGGGACCGAAACCCTTTAAGATGAATAAATCCTGCTGTAAAAAGGATATGGGCCATTAAAAAAGCGGCCAATCCAAAAACAAAATAAGCTTGGTTGAGCAGAAGGATATCACCCAAAAGGCAAAATCCAAACGCAAAAATCATAATGAACTTGAACTTTGAACGTTCGCTTTTTAGCGTGAAAAACAAAAGAGATGTGATAAAAACAGTGGTCAATGGCTTAAAAAATGCATAAAGGTCATGTCCTACAAACTCAAAATAAATGGCAATACAGGCCGAAACCGCGCTCAATACATTGATGTTCCTCTGCCAATTTTTAGGTTGTTTCACCATTGTGTAAACGGTTTTTTGCTCAATTGGGAATTATAATATTCAGGCTTTCCCGTTACTTCTTCCCCCAGCCATTTGGGTCTTTCAAAAACCTCATCCTCATGGTTGAGTTCCACTTCGGCCACCACCAACCCTTTATTTTCGCCCAAAAACTCATCCACCTCGAATAATTTGTTGCCCAAGGGCACTTCAAACCGCACCTTTTCCAAGATGACATCTTCACATAGATCAATCAAATTGGTGGCCTCCTGTAAACTGATTTCGGTTTCCCACTCAAAGCGGGTGGTCCCTGACAGATTACTGGGCCCCTTTACCGTCAAAAAACCTTGGTTTCCTTTGATTCGAACCCGAACCGTTCGCTCGGGATCAGTGTTTAAAAATCCTTGTGCTATCCGTACTTGCGATGTGGCCTCCTGTTTGTAGGCATCCGAGACCACCAAAAACTTGCGCTCTATTTCCAAGTGTTCCATCAAACTAAATATACCCTAAATTTGAGTATGGACTTGGATTTTCCCTTAAGAAAAATCATTCATGTGGACATGGACGCCTTTTATGCCTCCGTGGAACAGCACGACAACCCCGAGCTGAAGGGAAAACCCATTGCCGTGGGAGGAGGGTCCAAACGGGGTGTGGTCTCCGCGGCCAGCTACGAAGCCCGAAAATTTGGGGTAAAAAGTGCCATGGCGGGGTATATTGCCCAAAGAAATTGCCCGGATTTGATTTTTGTAAAACCTCGATTTGACCGATACAAGGAAGTTTCAAATCAGATACGAAGTATCTTTTTTGAGTATACCGATTTGGTGGAGCCCCTCTCTTTGGACGAGGCTTATTTGGATGTGACGGAAAACAAAAAAGGGAATCCTTCCGCTACCTTGATCGCCAAGGAAATCCGTCAGAAAATTTTGGATAAAACCGGGTTGACGGCTTCGGCTGGCATTTCCATCAATAAGTTCATTGCCAAAGTGGCCAGTGATTACAACAAACCCAATGGACAGAAAACGGTGAATCCAGAAGAGGTCATTCAATTTTTGGAAGACTTGGATATTAGAAAATTCTATGGGGTTGGTAAGGTCACCGCCGAAAAGATGTACCGTTTGGGCATTTTTACGGGAAAGGACCTCAAACAAAAAACCATTGAGTTCTTGGACGAACACTTCGGGAAAAGTGGCAAATACTATTATTATGTGGTTCGGGGCATTCACAACAGTGCGGTAAAACCGCATCGTATTCCAAAATCGGTTGGTGCGGAACGTACTTTTTTTGAAAATTTGAGCAGTGAAATCTTCATGTTGGAAAAACTGGAAAACATTGCCAACGAGCTGGAACGAAGGCTTCAAAAGTCAAAAATTGCCGGAAAGACCATCACACTAAAAATAAAATATAGTGATTTCACCCTCCAAACCCGCAGTAAAACGCTTCCTTATTATATTGCCAGCAAAGATCTGATCTTGGAAACGGCCAAAGAACTGCTGTACCAGTCCACTTTACAGAACTCTGTGCGCTTGTTGGGAATCTCTCTGGCCAACCTCAATACGGAAAAGAAAAAGGAAGAGACCAAGAAAGAATCCGTGTCCGTTCAACTAAAATTTGAGTTTTAAATTGCTATACGATAATTTCTTGCTTACTTTGTGTAAGCAGCCCCCTATAATTTTATGACAAATTTATGCTATGCAACGACCCGAATTGCACCTACACATCATAACCACTGCGGGCAATCTTTTCTATACGAACGGTTATAATTCCACCGGAATCAATGAAATTATTGAAAAGTGCGACATTGCCAAGGCTACACTATACAGCCATTTTAAGTCCAAGGAGGACATTTGTGTTGCTTATCTTGAACAACGCCATGATGCCTTTATGGAATCCTTTAAAGGTTATGTAAGCCGACGAAAAAAAGGCAAAAATCAACTGTTGGCGATTTTTGACCTATTGCAGGATATGTACCGTGAGGAAAATTTTCAAGGGTGCTGGGGACAAAAGACCTTGGGCGAGCTTTCCCCAAAACAGAAAAAGATCCTTGGGGTCATTCAAAGGCAGAAGAGAGACCTGCTGCTGTTCTTGGGCGAGGTTGTGGGAGAAAACCTTCCCACTATTTCAAAGGCTGAGACAGAAAAAATCTCCGGAGGGCTTTATCTCTTGTACGAAAGTGCCATTACCGAAAGCCACCTCTTTAAAAACGATTGGCCCATTTATATGGCCAAAAACATTGCCCCTGCTCTTTTTGCTGATGCTGAATTAGACTAGAAAGATTGTCCAAAATTATCAATCCGCTTTCGTGTCAATTAGAGAAATTCGTGTCAAAAACGAAAAAATGGATTTGTATGGAGATTTCATACCTCCATCAGTTTTGCCAATGGGCGTTAAAAATAATCTTTACTGTCAGTTAGAGCGGAGTCGAGAACGCTTTACGCCATCAATTGACAAAACATCTCGACTGCGCTCGATATGACATTTCCACCTAATTGATTTTAGGCTTCAATAGTTTCCAAAGGCTGCGCCACTGGAAAATCAACAGGAATTTCTGTGGTGTTGTTGATATAATTGGAAATGGTTTTATCTCCAACCAAAACAATCGTGTCGATCAAGTTTTCCTTGGTCCATCCGGCTGCAAAGAAATTATCAACCACATGGGCATCTGTTGCCCCTCGGTTTTCGGTTGTATTTTTGGCCAAACGTGCCAAAGCATCCAATTTTTGGTCAAAAGAAGCCTTTCCAGCCCTAAGTTCCAGAATCTGCTCATCGGTAAAGCCGTTCATTTTGCCAATGGCGGTGTGTGCGGACAAACAATACAAACAGTTGTTGACCTGGCTCACGGCCAAATTCACCACTTCCTTTTCTTTGGCTTTCAATGAGGTTTTGGCGTTCGCAAAATTCAAGTAATTGCCCAAAGCGTTTTCTGAGTGGGCAAAGGTGGCGTAAAGGTTGGGAACAAAGCCCAAAGCTTTTTCCAAATTGTCAAAAATGGCCTGGTTGGCCGAACTTACTTCTTCTCTTTTAGGTACATTGATTGTGCTCATAATTCTAATTTTTAAAATGAATTGTTATAACTGGATTAATAGGTCTGTACAAAAGGTTTTTCGGCATCACAGTAGAAATCGTGATGGTATTTTTGTTCACAGTGTTCCGCAGCCTTTACGGTCTGTGTCACAGTTTTTTTGGGTGCTCTAAAAATCTCAATGAGATTGAAAATGGATTTTCCCGTGGACTTCATCTTTTATCTGTTTTAAATTACAGGGCAAAGATGCGGCGGAAAAGAGCGTGGGGGTTAGGAAGGATTTCCCGATGGCTTGACCAATTTTCCCTTAGGCCGTGAGAAGAAGGTTTTCACGGTATTCTGAAGGGGTCATCTGGGTCATTTTTTTGAAGAATCGACTGAAATGGGCCGGGTCATTGAACCCCAGTTCATAGGCGATTTCCTGATTCTGCTTATCGGTGTAATTGATAAGTCGCTTTGCCTCCAAAGCTATACGGTCCAAAATAATCTGTTGTGGCGATTTTTGGTTGTAAATGGAAAAGAGATTGGAGAGTGTCTTAGGGGATTTGTACAACATTTCGGCATAATCGCTCACCTTTCTCTTGGTCTTGTAGTGCAGGTCCACCAAAAAATTGAACCTTCGGATGGTGTCTATTTGCTCATTTCCAAGGGTTTTTACGATGAGCTGTTCCTTGGCCAAACGCGTGCTCATAATAATCAATCTTTTTAGGAGCATCTGTAGCATATCACCTTGGATATTGTCCGGGGTTGAAAACTCCTCAATGAACATATCATGCAACAAATCGAACTTGTTCAACTGATCTTGGGGAATGGTGATGATGGGGACATCTTGGGTTCCAAAAAACAGTATGCCGTTGCAGGAAACCTCGCTGTCATGATCAAACACACAATAAAATTCCCTGTTGAAAAGGATGGCCGAAAGTGGTAACTGTGCTTGGGAATACGAAACATGCTGTAGGTAGGTGACCGTGACAATTTGATTGGGCTCCAGCTCCAAATCCATTCCATCTATCTGAATGGTCAAGGGGCAATCGTTTCTGTTCCACAAAAATTTAATGGTCTTTGCTGTAATGGAAAATCGTTCTTGATCCCTTTTAATGTCTTCTGTAAAGCCCAAAATGGCCCCTAATCTGGAATCTTTGTATTCGTGTTTCATGGGTTGATCGTTCCTTTACAGAGCCTTTAGTCAACCTTTTTTGTTCATACTTACATGGCATATTCCGTCCATCAACAAACAAAATCTTAAACAAGACTGTTAATGTCTTGTCCATATTTCATCAATTTTATAGTATTGGGTATGAATGCACGTTTTTATGAAGAGGCCGTAACCCAATTTTACGGCAAAAGAAAGTTAGGGAGCTCTCCCATTTGTTCCATGGATTTTTATGCTCCTTTCTTTGACAGTATATGCCAAAACCTCCACGATGTTGAAACCTTGGATAGACTTTCAGACAAAGAGAAATGGGAAAACCTCTTCCCTTTCCGCCAAGAAATCATGGACAAAAATCATACGGTAGTCGTTACCGATGCAGCTATAAACATTGTTTATGCTACGCAGAACATGTATTTTATGAATGGCTATAAACCAGAGGAAATCATTGGCAAAAAACCTACACTATTTCAAGGCAAGGGTACGTGCCAAGAGACCAAACAGTTGATTTCAAAGGCCATCAAAAACAGAGTGCCCTTTGAGGTGGTTTTGGTGAACTACAAAAAAAATGGAGCCCCTTATCAATGTAAAATCAAAGGAGCTCCTATTTGGAATAAAGACGGAAAGTTGGTCAACTTTATCGCCTTTGAAAAAGAAGTTGCTTAGTTCCTCTTTCTCTTAAAAATTACAGTGCTCTATTTCGGTCACCCGAAGGGTGTTCACCATTCCTTTATCTTTTATGGGCATGGCCGCAAGACTGATGAGCATGTCCCCAACACCCAAAAATCCTTTTTTGCATGCAATTTGGTTCACATCTTCTATGGTTTGGTCCGTGGACACAAACTTGTCGTAATAAAAGGCCTTCACCCCCCAAAGTAAGTTCAACTGGGTCAGGATTCTTTTGTTGGATGTAAACACCAAAATGTGGGCACTGGGTCGCCAAGCGGATATCTGGAATGCCGTATACCCACTATTGGTCAAGGTGGAAATGGCCTTGGCCTGAATCTCATTGGCCATCAGTGCCGCATGGTAGCAAACGGACTTGGTAATGTATCTTTTGGTCCTGATATGGGGTGGTGTCTGGGGCACCTTGATTAAACTGGAACCTTCAACACTGTTTAAAATACTTGTTATTTTCTCAATGACCTGAACAGGATAATTCCCCACGGAAGTTTCTCCGGACAACATCACGGCATCGGCTCCATCCATGACGGAGTTGGCCACATCGTTCACCTCTGCACGGGTTGGTGTGAGGCTGGTGATCATGGTTTCCATCATCTGTGTGGCAATGATTACAGGAATTCTGGCTTTTTTGGCCCTGAGCACCAATTTTTTCTGAATCAAGGGAACCTCATGCGCTGGGACCTCAACACCCAAATCACCACGGGCCACCATCAATCCATCGCAATAGGCAACGATTTTGTCAATATTTTCAACCGCTTCGGGTTTTTCGATCTTGGCCACAATAGGAATTTTGTGGTCGGTGTGCTTACTGATCAATTCCTGAAGGTCCATCAAGTCTTGACTGTGGCGCACAAAGGAAAGTGCAATCCAGTCCACCTTATGCTCAATGGCATAGATGGCATCTTTGATATCTTTTTTGGTCAGCGCCGGCAATGAAATGGCCGTATTGGGCAGATTCACCCCTTTTTTGGATTTTAATGGACCTCCCTGAATCACCGTTGCCGTTACCTCATCCTTTCCATTGGTGGATTTTACCTCAAAGATGAGTTTTCCATCATCCAACAAAATACGCTCCCCTGGTTTCACATCAATGGGAAAGTTTTTGTAGTTCATGTACACCCTTTGGGCCGTGCCTTCAAAAGGCTCTCCGGTGGCAAAGGTGATTTCGTCCCCGGGGGCCACAACGGCCTCGCCACCCATTACGCCCACTCTAAGTTTGGGCCCCTGCAGATCTGCAAGTATTGATGTATTTACCTCCAATTCCTCATTTAACTCCCGTATCATCTTGATACGTTCTGTAACATCATCATAAGAGGCGTGTGAAAAGTTTATTCGAAAAACATCCACTCCTGCCAAAATCATTTCTTTGAGAACTTCTTTCTTACTGGTGGCAGGGCCCAACGTTGCTACAATTTTAGTCTTCTTTCTAGTTGGCATTTTTAAAAGATTAAATTTCTTTTTGATTTTAAGGTTTCTGTGTCAATGGGATATGCGGTGATGACCTTGGATATTTTGTTAATGGATTTCACCTTTTGTAAAAATGCTGGTTCCTCAGCGGCATCAACCTTTAAAAAATAGTCGACCTCTTTCCGCTCTCCTATCAGATAATTTGTCTTCATGGTCATTTCGTCACCAAAGAAGCCATCTGACGGAACAACTTCTTCAACAACACATTTGTTGGAGATCAGCGTCCAGTAGATGTCGTTCATTTCATCATCCCAATCAAACACAGAAAATGATAGATTTTCATCAAGGTGAAGGTCTTTTGCCATCCTTTTCAAATACAATCCGCAATTGGAGTTTATGGCATAGGTCATGGCATAATCCTCCAAATTACTGTGTATGGCGATGAGCTTAAAACTGTCATCATAAAAGTCTGCCGATATCTTGTGCGTCGTCAACATGCCCTTAACACGAAATGTAAATATACTCTTAATCCTATTGACTGCCTAGTTGAAACAAAACAATACACTTTTAAAACCAACGAAAACGTTTGAGTTTACTTTTATTTAAAGTTACTGGTTTTCAATTTTGTTCTGCAGGGCAAAATAGGCTCTTTTGGAAGCTTTTTCTTCTGCCTTCTTTTTGGAAGTTGCCCTAGCCTTGGCCATGATCCTATCGCCAATGGTGAGCTTAACGGCAAAGTGTTTTAGCTCGTCGTTTCCTGTGTCCTCGTACACATTATAATTGAACGATTTCTTCTGTTTTTGGCACCATTCTATAACGAGACTCTTGTAGCTGATGACCTTTCCTTCCAACTGTTCTATGTCCACGTAGGGCTCTATGACCCTCTCATTGATGAACTTTTCACAGTATTGGTACCCGCGATCTAGGTAAATGGCCCCCACCAAGGCCTCAAAGACATTGCCATGTATATTTTCCCCAAAATGGGATTTGGGAATCCGGCTCTCCACAAAACGCAAAAGATTGAGGTCTTTGCCCAATTCATTGAGGTGTTTTCTGCTCACTACTTTTGAGCGCATTTTGGTCAGATATCCTTCATCCCCTTCGGGGACCTCGTTGTACAGGTGTTTTGAAATGATGGTCCCCAACATGGAATCGCCCAAAAATTCCAGGCGTTCGTAATTCATGGGGTTTCCTTCGGAATCCTTTTTGTTCACGGAACGATGTAGAAAGGCCTTCTTGTAAATTTCAATGTTCTTGGGCTTGAAACCAAGGATTTTTTTAATCCCCAAAAAAAAATCCCCATCCGTTTTCGGATGGGAATTGAATATTTTAGAGGTGAGCTTCATAAGTACAAAACTACTCTATTTTTTTGAACAAAATGCAGGCATTATGTCCCCCAAACCCAAAGGTGTTGCTCATAGCCACATTGACCTCCCTTTCCTGCGCCTTGTTCAGGGTCAGGTTGAGTGAGGGGTCTATTTGCTCATCCACAACACTGTGGTTTATGGTCGGAGGCACCATGCTGTGCTGCATAGCCAATATGGAAGCGATGGCCTCAATGGCCCCTGCCGCTCCCAATAAATGCCCTGTCATGGACTTGGTTGAGTTGATGTTGATTTCTGGTGCATGATTTCCAAATACTTTGGAAATGGCCTTCAGTTCAGCAACATCCCCCAACGGAGTGGAAGTCCCATGCGTATTGATGGCGTCCACATCCTCTGGTTTCAACCCGGCGTTTTGCAAGCAGTTTTCCATCACTTTCACCACACCTATCCCTTCGGGATGGGGAGCGGTCATGTGGTAGGCATCGCTGGACAAACCACCGCCCAAAACTTCAGCATATATTTTTGCGCCCCTTGCTTTTGCGTGCTCATATTCTTCCAAAATGAGTGCACCACCTCCTTCACCCAGCACAAACCCATCTCGGGTTGCATCGAATGGTCTTGAAGCGGTTTCTGGACTATCATTTCTTGTGGAAAGTGCATGCATGGCGTTGAACCCGCCCATACCGGCAATGGTAACGGCAGCTTCACTTCCTCCGGTCACGATTACATCACAATGACCCAATCGAATATAATTGAGTGCATCGATCATGGCATTGGCCGAAGAGGCACAAGCGGAAACCGTAGTGTAGTTGGGGCCCATAAAGCCATGTTTGATGGAAATGTTCCCCGGAGCGATGTCTGCGATCATTTTTGGTATGAAGAAAGGGTTGAAACGTGGTGTTCCATCCCCTTGGGCATACCCGATCACTTCATTCTGAAAAGTTTCCAGACCACCGATACCGGCACCCCATATAACACCTACCCGAAATTTATCCACATTGTTCAGGTCGATCCCGGAATCTGCAATGGCTTCATCGGAAGATACCAGTGCGTATTGGGCAAACTTATCCAGCTTTCTGGCCTCTTTTCTGTCGAAGAAATCCTCTGGATTGTACCCTTTGAGTTCACAGGCAAATTTTGTCTTGAACTTCTCCGTATCAAAATATGTAATGGGCGCAGAACCGCTCTTTCCGGTCCGTAGTCCTTCCCAATAAGCTTCCAAATTGTTACCTATGGGGGTCAATGCTCCCATTCCGGTAACCACTACTCGCTTTAACTGCATTGAACTATTTTTTACCCTTTTGAACCTAAATTATAAAAAAAATTATCCATGTGCCTATCATCACATGGATAATTTATAATCTTTAGTAATATATCATATAATTACTTCGCTTCTTCAATGTAGCTAATGGCCTGGCCAACAGTTGCAATGTTTTCTGCCTGATCATCAGGGATTTGAATGTCAAATTCTTTCTCAAACTCCATGATAAGCTCAACAGTGTCCAAGGAATCCGCCCCTAAATCGTTGGTAAAGCTCGCTTCTGCTACTACTTCATTCTCATCCACACCTAGTTTATCAACGATGATAGCCTTTACTCTTGATGCAATGTCTGACATAATTATAGTGGTTTTAAAAATTTAATTGTTGGCAAAAATATAAAACTTTGGATTAAATACACTATTTGACGATAAAATGTACCCCAAATTAAACATCTTAAGATTCAGTATCTTACTTTAGCCGCCTGAAGTTAGTCCAAAATCATATCAATTCCTAACAGATGAAACAAATTGTCATCTTGGCATCGGGAAGCGGGTCAAACGCCGAAAACATCATCACCTATTTTAAGGAAAACCCAATGGTGCAAGTCTCTGCCGTGCTAACCAACAAAAATACCGCCAAGGTTTTGGAGCGGTGCGAACGACTCAAAGTTCCTGCTTTCTTTTTCAATAAAGCTGCTTTTATCCACTCCAATGCGGTGGTGCAGTTGCTCAAAAGCCTAAATCCTGATATTATTGTACTGGCCGGGTTTTTATGGAAGGTACCAACCAACATCATTGAGGCTTTTCCTACCCAAATCATCAATATTCACCCCGCTTTGCTTCCCAAATATGGCGGAAAGGGCATGTATGGGGCTAAAGTGCATCAGGCCGTAAAAGAAAATGGTGAGAAAGAAACCGGCATTACCATACATTATGTTAATGAGCATTACGACGAAGGTGCCATCATTTTTCAGGCAAAAACCCCAGTGGAGCCCTCGGATGATGCAGATAGTATTGCAGAGAAAGTGCACCAATTGGAATATGAGCATTTCCCAAAAGTGATTGAAAAACTTCTTTTATAATGGCGAAAAAACAGAAGTTTTATGTGGTATGGAAAGGCAAACACCCCGGCATTTTTGAATCTTGGGACGATTGTAAGGCCCAGATAGAAGGGTTCAAAGGCGCCCAGTACAAATCATTCGCCACTTTTGCCGAGGCCAAAAAAGCCTTCAACAGCAATTATTTGGAATACAAGGGCAAGTCCAAAGGAAAATCTGAGCTCTCCCCAGAGGAACTATTAAAAATAGGAGACCCCAATTACAATTCCATTGCCGTGGATGCCGCCTCCAGTGGAAATCCCGGAAAAATGGAATATCGTGGGGTGGATACCAAGACCAAGAAAGTACTCTTCAAACAAGGGCCGTTCAAGGAAGGTACCAGTAATATTGGTGAGTTTTTGGCTTTGGTACACGGATTGGCCTTTCTGAAAAAACAGAACAGTGATCGAATCCTATATTCAGACTCCCGAATTGCCATTGGATGGGTACGCAAGGGAAAGTGTGGCACCAAACTCAAGAAAAGTACCAAAAATGCTGCCCTTTTTGAATTGATCGAACGTGCCGAGGATTGGTTGAAAAAAAACCGCTACACCACTCCAATTGTGAAATGGGAGACCAAAGCATGGGGGGAAATCCCAGCTGATTTTGGCAGGAAATAAAGATTTTGTAGCGAAGAGATATAAGATGCTAGACAAAAGACCAATTTACTTGGACTTGATTTTGAACTTGAACTTATCACCTCTTTTTCTTAAATCCTATGCCAATGATTCCAATATGGAATATCAAACCGTATATTTGCACCAAAATTTAGTGAATGGGTGAATTGCTGATTGTCGGTAGCGTGGCTTTTGATGCCATTGAAACTCCGTTTGGCAAGACTGGTAAAATTTTGGGTGGCGCCGCACCTTTTATTGGGTTGGCTGCTTCACAATTCAAGGCAAAATCTGCCATAGTTTCTGTTGTAGGGGATGATTTTCCGCAAGCATACCTGGATTTATTGACAGACCGAAACATTGATATTTCTGGCATTGAAGTGGTAAAAGGCGGAAAAACCTTCTTTTGGCAAGGCAAATATCACAATGATCTGAATTCCCGAGACACTTTGGTGACCGAACTCAATACGCTTGGGGATTTTACCCCGGTTGTCCCCAATGACTTTAAAAATGCCGATGTGGTCATGTTGGGAAATCTGCACCCCAACACCCAGATGAGTGTAATTAATCAGATGGAAGAACGACCAAAGTTAATCGTTTTGGATACGATGAACTTTTGGATGGACAATACCTGGGACGAATTAATGGAGGTCATAAAGCGGATAGATGTCATCACCATAAATGATGAGGAGGCCCGCCAACTGACCGAGGAATATTCCTTGGTGAAGGCGGCTGCCAAAATCCAGGAAATGGGCCCTAGATATGTGGTCATCAAAAAAGGGGAGCACGGTGCCCTGTTGTTCCATAAGGAGAACATTTTCTTTGCCCCCGCCCTTCCTTTGGAAGAAGTTTTTGATCCCACAGGTGCCGGGGACACGTTTGCTGGTGGCTTTTCGGGCTATTTGGCCGAAACAGGTAATATTTCCTTTGAAAACATGAAAAATGCCATTATACATGGATCCAATCTGGCTTCGTTCTGTGTGGAACGATTTGGCACGGAACGGATGTTGGAATTGCAAAAACATGAGGTGGAAGCCCGCCTGATGCAGTTTAGGGATTTGACCCAGTTCAATATTGAATTAACATAAATTCGCGCCCTGAAATTTTCGGGGCTTTTTTATTATTGGTTTGTTATGAGTGATGCGATTAAGCACGAATGCGGAATATCACTGATCCGTTTGCTTAAACCCCTGGAGTATTACAAAGAAAAGTACGGTACAGCTTTTTACGGAGTCAATAAAATGTACCTGATGATGGAAAAACAGCACAACCGCGGACAGGACGGAGCCGGTTTTGCGAGTATTAAGTTGGATATGCAGCCCGGCGAACGCTACATGAGCCGGGTACGGTCTGCACAACAACAGCCCATTCAGGATATTTTTGATCAGATCAATGCCCGGATCAATTCGGTATTGGCCGAGAATCCCGAGTATGAAAACGATGTGGCAATGCAGAAACGCCACATTCCCTACATTGGTGAATTGTTGATGGGACACGTGCGCTACGGCACCTTTGGAAAAAATAGCATTGAAAGTGTGCACCCTTTCCTCAGACAGAACAATTGGATGCACCGTAACCTCATCGTGGCCGGAAACTTTAACATGACCAATGTGGATGAGCTTTTTGGCAATTTGGTGGAGTTGGGACAGCATCCCAAGGAATTGGCAGACACCGTGACCGTGATGGAAAAAATTGGCCATTTTTTGGATGATGCCGTGGCCAAGCTCTACAAACAGATAAAGAAAGAAGGATACAGCAAAAGGGAGGCCTCCCCTTTGATCGCAGAGCGATTGAACGTGGGCAAAATCCTAAAAAAAGCTTCAAAAAACTGGGATGGCGGCTATACCATTGGTGGTCTCTTGGGCCACGGCGATGCTTTTGTGATACGCGATCCTGCCGGTATTCGCCCTGCCTATTACTACCAAGATGATGAAGTGGCGGTAGTGGCTTCGGAAAGGCCTGCTATTCAGACGGTGTTCAATGTACAATATGAGGATGTCAAGGAATTAGATCCTGGGCATGCGGTCATCATCAAGAAGGATGGATCTTTCTCCTTAAAACAAATTCAAGAACCCACCGAACGAAAAGCGTGTTCTTTTGAGCGCATCTATTTTTCACGCGGAAGTGACAAAGAAATCTATCAAGAGCGAAAAATGTTGGGGAAATTGGTGTTCCCTGAAATCTTGAAGTCCATTGACAACGATTTGGAGAATACGGTCTTTTCTTATATTCCCAACACTGCCGAAACTTCGTTTTTTGGGATGGTAAAAGAGGCCCAGAATTATCTCAACAAAAGAAAGGAAGAACAAATCTTTGAACTGGGGCCAACCATTACACGGGAACAGTTGCACAAAATTTTGGATGTACGCCCCCGAATTGAAAAGGTGGCCATTAAAGATGCCAAGCTGCGCACGTTCATCACCCAAGATAGCAGTCGGGATGATTTGGTGACCCATGTCTACGATGTTTCGTATGGTTCCGTAAAACAAAACGATAATTTGGTGATCATTGATGACAGTATTGTGAGGGGCACCACCCTTAAAAGGAGCATCCTTAAAATTTTGGATCGATTGTCTCCCAAAAAAATCATTGTAGTATCATCCGCTCCACAAATACGGTACCCGGATTGTTATGGGATTGATATGGCCAAACTTGAGGATTTTGTGGCCTTTAAGGCAGCAAAGGTACTTCATGAAGAGGCGGGCACTACGGACAAGATAAGGGAGATCTATGAAAAATGCCTTACCCAAACCAAAAGTAAGGATAAGGATGTGGTAAACTATGTGAAGGAGTTTTATGCTCCGTTCACGGCGCAGCAGATTTCCAAAAAAATAGCTGAAATCCTAAGTCCAGAAGGGATAAGGGCCGAAGTGGACATCATTTACCAAAGTATTGAGAGCTTGCATGCAGCCTGCCCCAAAAACTTGGGGGATTGGTATTTTACAGGAAATTACCCCACCCCGGGCGGCAACAGGGTTGTGAACAGGGCATTCATCAACTTTTTTGAGGGTAAGAACCAGCGCGCTTACTGATCCCATGTTTGCATTCAACCAAATTGTATGCAGTTCATCGATGAAACAAGTAGATTAACGGGTTTTTGTACGATGGGCAACTCGCAAACCTACTTTAGTATCGCCATAGCATAAGTAGGTTAAGTTCATGGTAAGATTTGGGGCAAAAAAGGTGGAAGCTATTCCACCTTTTTTATTTTCTCTCCGCCCCATTTTATCTCTCCTTTTATGGCTCTTCGTAATCCTTTTCTTCATTTAAAGTATCTCTAGGAGGCATGTTTGGCAGTTCAACCAAATAAAGGGAGTTTCATCTAAAAGCTTGCCGGGCAAATGGTGCCTTGCAGTACATTTGGAGAACCATAGCATAAGTAGGTTAAGTTCATGGTAAGATTTGGGGAAAGAAGGCGGAGAATTCTCCGCCTTCTTTATATTTGACTACCAACGCTTTAACAATTTTATCGATGAACTGCACGTTTTCTTTTTCATTGAAAAATCAAAAATTTATCCAAAACCCTTTGTTATTTCTCACAATACCAGTATTTTAGTCTCGCCATAGCATAAGTAGGTTAAGTTTATGGTAAGATTTGGGACGAAAAGGGCGGGGGCTTCCTCGCCCTTTTCTATTCTAAAAAATTCAACCCATAAAAAAAGCCGAACACTAAGTGTCCGGCCTTCATATCTTTAGGGTTGTTATTGCCTATTTGCCCGCCTTATAATTCTCGGCGACCTTTTCCCAATTGATCACATTAAAGAATGCTGAAATATAATCGGGTCTTCTGTTTTGATAGTGCAAATAATAAGCGTGCTCCCATACGTCCAAACCTAAAATGGGATGTCCTCCACAACCTACGCCGGGCATAATGGGGTTATCTTGGTTTGGCGTGGAACAGATTTCCAATTTTCCACCTTTGTGCACGCACAGCCAAGCCCATCCCGATCCAAATCTAGATCCTGCGGCAGCGGTAAATTTTTCCTTGAAACCTTCAAAGGAGCCAAAAGCCCCGTCAATTGCGGAAGCCAATTCCCCAGATGGGGCTCCTCCTCCGTTTTGGGACATCACCTCCCAAAAAAGGGAATGGTTGTAGAATCCTCCTCCGTTGTTTCGTACTGCACTGTTGGACATGTCCAAATTGGACAGAATATCCTCAATGTCTTTTCCATCCAAATCAGTTCCGGCAATGGCATCATTTAATTTGGTAGTGTAGCCATTGTGGTGTTTGGTGTGGTGGATCTCCATCGTCCTAGCATCTATATGTGGTTCCAGCGCATCGTATGCATACGGTAGTTTTGGTAATTCAAAAGCCATAATTTTGTGTTTTTGTGTTATTACTTGATTCGTGTAAAAATACGGGTTTTAACAAACAAATTCACCTAAAACCATGTTAAGTTCAGGTTGGGAATCCGTAATTTGTAACAAAATTTTCCTTGAACCATTCCAATTTTAAAATATACGGTGCTTCTGCAGGTTCGGGCAAGACCTATGCCCTGGCCAAGGCGTACCTAAAATTGCTATTGTCCAACGATTCCCCTGTCAGTTTCAGGCAAATTTTGGCCATTACCTTTACCAATAAGGCCGTGGATGAAATGAAAACACGGATTCTGGAGAACCTCTATAACTTTGGAAAGCATCCCCTGCCTGAAAAACAGGAACCGTTGTTCAAGGAACTCTGCCAAGAACTTTCATTAACGGAAGATCAATTGCGACAAAGGGCCAAACTTATCCTCAAACGGATTTTGCACAATTACTCCTTTTTTGAGGTTTCCACCATAGATAAGTTCAACCACAAACTCATAAAGACCTTTGCCCGGGACCTTCGGCTTTCCCAAAATTTTGAAGTGGAACTGGACACCGACCTGCTACTGGAGGAAGCTGTGGGCAGACTCTTGGAACGAGCCGGAAGCGACAAGGAACTTACCGAAGTACTCATCGACTTTTCTTTGGAAAAAATTGATGACGATAAAAGTTGGAACATTGCCTACGACCTTTTGGACATTGGAAAATTGCTGTTCCAAGAAAACCATGCGGAACATATTGACCGATTGCGTTCCGAATCCATTCAAGGTTTTAAGGATATTCAGAAAAACATCGCCTCTCAAATTGCGTCTTTTGAAATCAAAGTAAAAGAAGCTGCGCAAAATGTGCTTCAAGAAATTGAAAACCAAGGTTTTGATCATGCTGATTTTCCCCGGCAAACGCTTCCCAATCACTTTAAAAAAATTTCTGAAGGAGAATTCAATACCAAAACACTCTACAATAACCAACTGGGGCAAAATCTGGAAGAGGGAAAAATCCTGAAAGCAAGCGACAAAAGAGACATAACATTGTTGGGGCAAATGGTTTTGGAAGCCTTTTTGTCCATCAAACAAAGCCTGTATCAACGCAGTTACCTAAAGAACATGTATGGCAACATTGTTCCACTGACGGTGTTGAACGAAATCGCCAAGGAAATCAAAAATATTGAGCTGGACAGGGACATTGTTCCCATCTCATCCTTGAACGCCATTCTTTCCAAAGAAATCAAGAACCAGCCCGTACCTTTTATATATGAACGGATGGGCGAAAAATACCGTCATTATTTTATTGATGAGTTCCAGGACACCTCACAAATGCAATGGGAAAATCTGGTTCCCTTGATTGGCAATGCCCTGGAAAGTGAGGATGAACGCCATCAAAAGGGATCCCTCTTTTTGGTGGGCGATGTAAAACAAGCCATCTATCGCTGGCGAGGCGGTAGGGCCGAGCAGTTTTTAGACCTGATCAACGGGAAATCGCACCCTTTTGTGGTGGAACCCACCGTTCACTCACTGGACACTAATTGGAGGAGCTTTGACCAGATTGTGGCGTTCAACAATTCATTTTTTACCGCTGTGGCACCAGTCCTTGAAAATGAAGCGTATCGAAATCTCTTTTTGCACGATGCACACCAAAAACCGAACAACAAGCCCGGAGGGTTTATCCAACTCTCCTTTTTGGACAGCAAAGTTGAGGACAAGGACGAGGTCTATTGCCAACAGGTTTTGGAAACCATCAACCAAATCACTTCCAAAAAACATCCTTTTTCGGATATCTGTATTTTGGTGCGGGACAACAATAAAGGAATGCTCTTGGCCGATTTTTTGGCGCAGCACACTATCCCCATTCTTTCTTCGGATGCGTTGTTGCTCAACAATAATGACAAGATCACATTTTTGATTGCCCTGTTGAAGCTATTTGAAAATAGCCGTGATCGAGAGGCCGCCTATCAAGTTTTGTTGTTTTTGGCCCAGGAACAAATAGACAAGCACAATTTTATTTCCAAAAACATAGATTGGATCGAATCTTTTCTCTCCAAAGAATATGGATTTCACATGGGTCAACTGAAAGGGCAATCCGTTTTTACTATTTTGGAAAATGCCATTGTACAGTTTGATCTTGCTTCCGATTCCACTGCATACCTTACTTTTTTAATGGACGAAGTGTTGGTGGTGGAAAAAAGGGAAGGCCCCAGTGTATTTTCTTTTTTGAAGTATTGGGAGCAGAAAAAATCATCCCTTTCCATTGCGGCCCCGGACCATGTGAACGCAGTACGGGTCATGACCATTCATAAGGCGAAAGGGTTGGAGTTTCCGTTTGTCATTTTTCCCTTTGCCAATGCCCTATTGGATGATAAGCGAAAGAAAAAGAAATCTTGGGTGCCGGCAACCGGGACTGAAAAGGATTTGGGATTGGAAGAGTTTCTCATCAACACCAATAAAGAGATGCTGGCATACAATGATGAAACAGCACAAGTCTATGGGGATGAAGAGCAAAAATCGGTGTTGGATGCCATGAACGTGCTCTATGTGGCCTTGACACGTCCCATTAAAGGGCTTTTTGTGGTCACTGAAACGGGCAAAGATGTAACCTCCATTGAAAGTGCCACTTCGTATTCCGATCTATTTCAAGGCTATCTGCAAGAACGGGGGGTTCCAAAAAACGAACAGGAAGTCTATGCATTTGGTACCCTTCCTGAGGTTGAAGATGGCACGGTGCAAATCGCTACGAGGGATAGCCATATTGACTATATAACCCGACCCAAGAACGACACAAGTTTTACCATTGCCACCACCTCTGGGCGTTTGTGGGATGATGAACGAAAAGAGGCCATTGAGCTTGGGAATCTGATTCATTTTGCCCTGAGCAAAATCACGTATGCCAAAGACGTTCCGCATGTGGTGGAAAGTCTTCAACTGGCCGGTCATTTTGAAAAGGATGCCTCGGAAGAAGTCAAACAAAAACTGATGGATGTGGTCACCCACCCCGACTTAAATGCTTATTTTTCAGAAGATTACCAAATCATCAACGAACGTGAAATTCTGACTGTGAAGGGGGCATCCCTTCGCCCGGACCGGATTGCCATCCTGGGCAGGGAAGCCAACATCATTGATTATAAAACTGGAAAGCCATCGACTTCGCACAAGGAACAAATCACCCAATATGCGGATGTGCTAAAAGAGATGGATTTTACCATCAAAAATGTCATTATTGTCTATATTGACCAAAATATTAATCCCGTTTTCGTCTAAACAAAAAACTATGTCCGGAAAAATAAAAGAACACTTGGCCCAAGAGCTGGAAGGCATTAAAGAAGCAGGGCTTTTTAAGAAAGAACGCATTATAACATCGCCCCAGGGAGCGGTCATAAAAATTTCCACAGGAGAGGAGGTCATCAATTTTTGCGCGAACAACTATTTGGGGCTTTCCTCCCATCCAGATGTGATCCAAGCGGCTAAAGATGTCATGGACACCCATGGTTTTGGAATGTCATCCGTAAGGTTCATTTGCGGTACGCAAGATATCCATAAAGAGCTGGAACAAAAAATCGCCGATTTTTATGGCACGGAGGACACCATCCTATATGCCGCCGCCTTTGATGCCAATGGAGGGGTTTTTGAGCCCCTCTTGACCGCCGAGGATGCCATTATCTCTGATTCGTTGAACCATGCCTCCATTATTGATGGGGTCCGCCTCTGCAAGGCCAAGCGATACCGATATGCCAATAGCGATATGGCCGATTTGGAAGAACAGTTGAAACAGAGCATAAAAGATGGTGCCCGGTTTAAAATTATTGTTACCGACGGTGTCTTTTCCATGGATGGGCTTTTGGCGCCATTGGACAAAATCTGTGATTTGGCAGATACATACGATGCCATGGTGATGATTGATGAATGCCATGCCGCAGGTTTTATAGGAGAAACAGGCCGTGGAACCTTGGAAGAAAAAGGGGTCATGGACCGCATCGATATCATTACCGGAACCTTGGGCAAAGCCTTGGGCGGTGCCATGGGAGGTTATACCACCGGTAAAAAGGAGATTATTGAGATGCTTCGGCAACGATCCCGGCCTTATCTGTTCTCCAATTCCTTGGCGCCTGCCATAGTTGGAGCCTCCATTAAGGTTTTTGAGATGTTGGATAAAGACACCTCACTACGTGATAAGCTCCAAAACAACACGGAATACTTCAAAAAAGGCATGAAAGAAGCGGGGTTTGACATTATTGATGGCGATTCCGCCATTGTACCTGTTATGCTATACGATGCCAAACTCTCCCAAAAGATGGCAGATATGCTGTTGGATGAAGGTATTTATGTCATTGGATTCTTCTATCCTGTGGTTCCAAAAGGCAAGGCCAGAATTCGTGTTCAATTGTCCGCAGCCCATGAGAAACAGCACCTTGACCATGCAATAAATGCCTTTATTAAGGTAGGAAAGTCGTTGAAAATCGTCTAAAATCGTTGAAATGCAACAATTCTTCTGGTAAATGAGTCAAAAAAAAAGAATGTTAGATTTTGTTAATAAGTCTTAACAACTTACATTTGCTGCTGATAAACACTTAAACTTAAAATTTTGAGCATGAAACATCTTAGCAAATTATTGGTTGTTGCCCTGGTATTTGTAGGGATCAACAGCATACAAGCGCAAGACGAGAATAATCCATGGCAGATTAGTTTTGGGGTGAATGCAATTGATGCATATCCAACCAATGACGAGAATAACCCATTTTCAAGTACAACATTGTTTGATGAGTACTTTAATGTGTCTGACCACTGGAACATCTTGCCTTCTGTTTCCTATGTAGGCGTTTCCAAGTACATTGGTGATGGATTCTCCATAGGTGCACGTGGTTCCTTGAACAGAATCGAGAAAATTGGTGAAGCTTCTGTAGACGACCTTTCTCACTACGCTGTTGATGGTACCATTAAGTACAACTTCCTAAAAAACACAACAATTGACCCATTTGCTGAGATTGGTGGTGGTTACACTTGGGTTGATGAAATTGGTGCTGGTACAGTTAATGGAGGTATTGGTCTTAACATCTGGTTTTCCGAAAACATCGGTCTTACCTTGCAGACCCAATACAAGCACGCTTTTGAGGACTATTTGGTTAAGCATTTCCAACACCTAGCAGGTCTTAGCATCAAATTTGGTGGTACTGACACTGACGGTGATGGTATCTATGACAAAGACGATGCTTGTCCAGAAGTTGCTGGTTTGGAAGCTTTCAACGGTTGTCCAGATGCAGACGGTGATGGTATCGAAGATTCTAAAGATGCTTGTCCTAACGAAGCTGGTTCCAAAGAAATGAACGGTTGTCCTGATTCAGACGGTGACGGTGTTGCCGATAAAGATGACGCTTGTCCTAGCACTGCTGGTCTTCCTGCTCTAGCTGGTTGTCCTGATGCTGACGGTGACGGTGTTGCTGACAAAGATGATGAATGTCCTAACGAAGCAGGTCCTGCTGCCAACAACGGATGCCCATGGCCTGATACTGATGGTGACGGAGTTCTAGACAAAGACGATCAGTGTCCAGATGTTGCTGGTACTGTAGCCAACAACGGTTGCCCAGAAGTAACTGAAGAAGTTCAAAAACAATTGAACGACTATGCTAGAACTATCTTGTTCGATACTGGTAAATCTTCTATCAAAGCAGAATCTACTTCTGTAATGGTTGACATTATCCAAATCTTGAACGAGTATCCTAATGCTAAGTTTACCGTTGAAGGTCATACTGACAGTGTAGGTAGCGAAAGCTTGAACCAAAAACTTTCTGAAGAAAGAGCTAACTCTGTAAGAACCTTCTTGATTGATAAGGGAATTGCTTCTGACAGACTAACAGCTATTGGATATGGTGAGGCTAAGCCAATCGCCACTAACAATACAAGAGCTGGTAGAGCCCAGAACAGACGAGTTGAAATCAACTTGATAAAATAATAAGAAACAAAGTTTTCTTTAAAAAGGCTCCGCAAATGCGGGGCCTTTTTTATTTTTAATCCATGCATCAAAGTTTTCTAGAACATGTACTGGGCGACCTCCTTGATAAAGGCACGGATTTTTCCGAATGTACCTTTATCCTTCCGAGCAAGCGTTCCGGAACCTTTCTGAAAAAGCATCTGGCCAGCACACTCGCCCATAACATTTTTAGCCCCAAAATACATTCTATTCAAGATTTCATTGCAGATATCTCTGGTATGGAGCAAACCTCCAATCTAGACCTGCTGTTGGTTCTTTATGAAGTCTACAAAGATGCCCAAATGGACGAGCCAGATGATTTTCCCTCCTTCCTTAAATGGGGGCAAACCCTTTTACAGGACTTTAATGAGATGGACGGATACCTTATTCCGGCCCATGACCTTCTTAATTACCTCTCCGCCATAAAGGAAATCAACCACTGGTCCGTAAAAAAAGACAAAACGGAATTGGTCCAAAACTACCTTCAGCTTTGGAACAAATTGGAGGTTATTTATAACACTTTCACTGGGGTACTGAAAAAACAAAAGCGAGGTTATCAAGGTCTCATGGCCAAGGTCGCGGTTTCCCATTTGGATGACTGTTCCAAAAATCACAAAACCAATCCCATTATTTTTGTTGGTTTTAATGCTTTGACTTCTGCCGAGTCAAAAATTGTACAGCATTTTCTTGAGCAGGGCAATGGGCAAATCTATTGGGACATAGATTCGTATTTTCTCAATGACCCCATCCATGATGCAGGTCTTTTTATCAGGGGGTATCAACGCAACTGGCCCTATTACAAGAACAAGACATCGTTAAATCCACAAAGTAATTTTTTATCACCAAAAAAAATTTCAATTACTGGCGTTCCCAAAAGCATCTCACAGACCAAATATGTGGGGCAATTGTTGAATGAGCTGAATTCCAATACTTCTATTGATTTTTCAAAAACAGCTGTTGTCCTGGCCGATGAATCCCTGCTCTCACCCATGCTCCAAGCCGTACCCCCGTCCATCAATGCCGTGAACATTACCATGGGGCTGCCCTTGAACAAAACCGTTTTGTACTCCTTTTTCATGGCACACTTAGAGCTTAACGCCAATACTTCGGAACGGGGGTGGTTCTACAAATATGTTTTGGAACTTATCGCAAACCCATACTGTCTAACCCTTTCGGCTTCAAGTAAAGTAGATTTTGCCCCAATGCTGGCCAAGGAGATCAAAGAACAGAATAGGTTGTACATCAATAGTGATGTCCTCAATACATACGCCGATGCAAATGAGGTGTTGGAAATTATCTTTCCAAAAGAACGCATTTCAGTATTGCAATGGATAGATAATTGCCTCCTTCTCATTGACCGATTGAAAAGCATCTATCAGCAGGAGAAAAATGCCTTGGAACTGGAGCAGATCTATAGGTTTTACATCCTGTTCAACCAATTGAAGGAATATTTGGGCCATGTGGATTTCATCAGTGAGCTCAAATCCATCAAAAATCTGTTCAAACAGTTGGCCGCCATGGAAACTTTGGATTTTATCGGGGAACCCCTGACCGGACTTCAAATCATGGGGATGTTGGAAAGCAGGAACCTGGATTTTGAAACGGTCATCATCACATCGGTGAATGAAGGCATCCTGCCTTCCGGAAAAATGAACAATTCTTTCATCCCTTTTGATGTAAAACGGGATTACGGCCTGCCCACCTACAAAGAAAAGGACGCCATCTACATCTATTATTTCTATAGACTGATGCAGCGGGCAAAAAATGTGTACATCATCTATAACACCGAGCCCGATGTGTTGGAAGGCGGCGAAAAAAGCAGGCTCATCTCCCAACTGTTGACCGATGACAACATGGCACCGTTCGTTACACACTCAATTGCTGCGCCACAGGCCAACATTACACCAGCCCAGCCTTTGGAAATAACTAAGGATCCATTGCTGCTGGATGATATCATTGCCTTTGCCCATAGTGGGTTCTCTCCTACCTCGTTGACCAATTATGTGCGGAATCCAATAGATTTTTACACCAGAAACATCCTTAAAATCAATGATTTGGATGAGGTGGAGGAAAACATCGCCGCCAACACCTTTGGCACCATTGTCCATGATAGCTTGGAGGAGCTGTATACCCCTCTTGTTGGAACCACGCTCTCCAAAGAAAGTGTTACGGGATTAAAATCCAAAATTCCGACTGTGGTAGAACATCATTTTCAAAAGAATTTATCCGGGGTGGATATTTCAAAGGGGAAATTCCTGCTGGTCTTTAATGTCATTGTAAAGTACTTGGAGAATTTTATTGACATTGAAATACGTCAACTCCAACGCCATACCATCAAATTGTTGGCCTTGGAAGAGAAATATGACGTTCCACTCAACATTCCAGAGTTGGATTTCCTCGTAAAACTGAAGGGAACCCTAGATCGGGTTGATGAATTTGATGGCACTACGAGAATCATTGATTACAAAACAGGAAAGGTGGAACCCAAGAACGTAAAACTCACCGATTGGGAAGAACTCATCACCAACTACGACAAAAGTAAAGCTTTTCAGTTGTTGTGCTACGCGCTGTTGTATTCCAAAAAACACGACACCAATTCCGTTCTTGCCGGAATCTATTCCTTTAAAAATTTAGGAAAGGGATTGTTTTCCTTTTCTCAGGATAATAACAATCCCCTTATTGATGCCGAAGTTTTGTCCACTTTTGAGACATACCTAAAACAACTCATCTTGGAAATCTGTAACTCCTCTCTCCCCTTAACCGAAAAAGCGGTCTGATTATTTCAAATCTGGTCGTGTGGGCCGCACCTCTATCTTACTTGGCAAGGTCCGTGGGTGCATGGTAAGCAGATCAACGACCAATTTACCAATGTCCTCGGGCTGAATTTTCCATGCGTCATCATCCGAAGGCTCATTGTTGTTAAAATGACTCGCCACTGAACCGGGCATGATCGTGGTTGTTTTGATGTTGTGTTTTCTAAGGTCCAGCATGGCCGCTTGGGTAAACCCTACAACACCAAATTTGGTGGCATTATATCCGGCACCTCCAGGAAAAAAGTTGGTCCCGGCCAAACTTGCGAGGGTCATATAATAGCCTTCAGATTTTTTCAAGGCCTCAACAGAGGCTTTTAGGGTGTGGAACACTCCGTTAAGATTGGTGTCGATCATTTGGCGCCATGTCTTTTCACTCATTTCATCCACGGGCTCAAAAATTCCAACACCGGCATTGGCCATGACCATATCCAGCTGCCCCCAAGTCGCCAGAATCTTATCTACGGCCGCTATCTCGTCCTTTAACTTTGTAACATCCGAAATTATACCTAAAACACGTTCACCATCGCCGAGGTTTTTTACGGCCCAATCTACCCCTTCTTGGCTTCTTCCGCTGATGGCCACTTTCATGCCCTCTTTTAATAGACATTCGGCGATGCCATATCCTATGCCCTTGGTTCCTCCTGTGATGTATGCTACTTTTCCTTCTAAATTCATTATAGTTTGTTTTATTCCCTAAAGTTCAAAAAGGAATTGACCAAAAACAAAAAAACCATCCTAAAAGGATGGTAAAGTTTGGGATGAATCCCAATCCAACTAAAACCATGAATCATGTGGCTGGACATTACCAAGATTCGTAGTCAAATAATTTCTTACTTTGCATGGGTGAACAAATATTTAGACCATCTGCCCCAGTCAAAGCAAAAAGAACTGGGCCTATTGACCACGCTACTCTCCACTTTTAAAGAAGTGGAAATGGTACTGCTTTTTGGCAGCTACGCCCGTGGCGACTGGGTAGAGGACAACTATGTGGAAAAGGGCATCACCTACGAATACCGGAGCGACTATGACCTCCTTGTGGTGCTCACCCATGAGGATCTGCAACAAAAATTCCGCATAGAGGACAAGGTAAAGGCCGAGCTCACCGCCACGGGCCAAGTGCGGACCCCCGTGAACCTTATCTTCCACGGTATAAAACACCTGAACCAAGCCCTACGACTGGGCAATTACTTTTTTAAGGACATTAAAAAAGAGGGGGTTGTGCTGTACGATTCCGAAAAGTTCAAACTGGCCACGCCCAAACTCCTGACCCCCCAAGAGAGCCAACACAAGGCACAAGACCATTTTGACCAGTGGTTTACGAGTGCGAATAATTTCTATTATTTATTTGAACAGGCACTATCAAAAGAGATTTATAGTGAAGCGGCCTTTCAACTCCACCAAGCTACGGAGCGCTACTACACCACCATATTATTGGTGTTCACGGACTACCGCCCCAAAGACCATAATCTGGAGACCCTCGGAATAAAAGTGGCCATGTGCGACAAGCGTTTTGCCGTCTTCCCCACCCAGACCGAAGAAGAAAAACGCCTTTTTGAGCTGTTGAAGCGTGCTTATATAGATGCCCGCTATAAAATGGAGGAGTACTACATCACCAAAGGTGATTTGGAGTATTTGTCCGCCCAAGTGGCGGAGCTACAACAGTTGACCGAAACCATCTGCCTGGAAAAAATTAAAGAGATTGGGGAGTGCTAAAAAACGTCATGCTGAATTCATTTCAGCATCTTCTGCATTTGGTCAGAAATATTTATGGGAACCTGAAACCTGTTCAGGTTGACGGAAAGCCCTGCTTCCTACAAAAAGTGATAAATTTATAAGGATACGGAAAAGATTCTCAATCTTGAATAATCAACCTCCAAAAGTTTAAAATTAGTATGATCCAAGAAATCATATTGGGTATAGGAGTCATAATCGGGCTTTTATTTTATAGAAAAACCAATCCTAACTTATTAAAATTGATTTTAGCAGGACTTTCAGTAAGCTATGTTTTAGGGCTACTTAATTATCCCCTTACAAGTACGATTGGGTTTACTGGATTCGGAGTTTCTTCTCTTGCGTTCGGGATATATTGTGCAACAAAAAACAAATGGCTCAGTGCAATAATTGGCTTTTTTGCATGCACAACCATTATTCATGGAATTATGAACTGGCCATTTTATGGCGAAATGCAGTTTATAATGATTGTGCCTATCATTTGTTATATTATGATTTGCCTAAATTGGAGAAAACATCTAAATGAATTCTCTATTTTGACAATTCTGACATCTTATATGGTAGCTTTATTTGTCGATTTGATTTCAAAATGGATTCAATAAATTGAAAAAACACCCCTCTGCTACCGCAAGATTACATCTTGTGGCAAACACAACAGAAGCAATAAAAAAAGTACTTCGTTATTGAGGTGCTTCCAATTTTTGGTGGAGAATACCGGATTCGAACCGGTGGCCTCTTGCATGCCATGCAAGCGCTCTAGCCAACTGAGCTAATCCCCCTTAAGTGAGCGCAAAGGAAATACTTTTTTCCGAAAGTATCAAAAATTGCGCTGTTTCCTTAATCTTTTTTAACGCTCAATACCAATACAGGAATCGGCACAAAAAACTCAGCTTTGCGTATGGTGTTTTTTTCCCACAGTTTCTTGAAGAACCCACGTTTCCTTCTAAAAACACACAACATATCTGGATGTTCTTGTTGAAAATGTTCCATTACACCAAGATAGGTAGTGGCATTTTCCGTAATGGTCAGTTGTTTGCTCAAATCCATGAGTGCGGTGTTCACTTTAAGATCATCCTCTGAATATCCAGGCCGCTTCACCAAAAGCAAACTTATATCCGACCTAAATTTGTTCTTTATGCTTACCAAAGGATTTAGGATGCTGCTTCGCTTCAAAATTCCAGAGCCAAAAGCCGTCAATATCTTTTTTAGGGGCTTAAACTGTGTTCCTTTTGGGACAATCAGCGTGGGAATATTGGTCTGTTTAATGATACGGCCCGAGGTGTTCCCCAAATAAAGTTCTTCTTGAATATCGTTGCTTCTGGGAGCTATGATGATCAAATCTATCCCCAATTCTTTGTTGATATCCTTAAGCCCGTCAATAATATCGCCGTTATAGGTGGCCATTTTAATTTCCACACCCTTGGTCTCCACCTTTTCAATAACCTCTTTCAAGTGCTCTTTACTGCTTTTGGCCACTTTCTCCTCAACATTGGCCAAGCTCCCTACCGCGGTAGTGACCGAAAACACGTCCATCACAAAAACCTTGGCGCCAAAGTTGGCTGCAAAGTCTATGGCATATTGCAATGTGTTTGAAGAATCTGGTGAAGTTCCAATGGGTACGAGTATATTGTTCATTATTTGGTGATTGAGATTAAACCCTAAATTTACAACTTAATTGAAATGATACCATGATCAGGCATGCAAAGATATCTGAAATAAAGGATATCCTGAAAATCACCAAGGCCTGCGCCACAAAAATGCAGGAAAATGGAATTTTTCAATGGAACGAGCACTACCCGTCTGAAGCTGCATTTGTCCGGGATGTGGAACGAAATGAACTCTATGTCATCGAAGAAAACGGCTCCATTTTGGGTACCATTGTCATTTCAACATACATGGACGAAGAATACATCCCCATAAAATGGTTAACGCCCAATGGCAACAGCACCTACATCCATCGCCTTTCGGTAGATCCTGCACATCAGGGCAAAGGATTGGCCCAACAACTGATGGATTTTGCTGAAAACTATTCCCGGGAACATGGGTTTGTATCGGTCCGTTTGGACACATTCTCCCAAAACCACAGAAACCAGCATTTTTATGAGCAACGGGGCTACCAAAAACTTGGGGATATTTTCTTTCCCAAACAAAGTGAACATCCTTTTCATTGTTATGAATTAGTGCTGTAACTTACTGTCGATTTGAGCATACAGGTAAATTTTAGAAGCATTTCATAGTATTCCATTCGGGTTTGGGAGGTTTCATTATAAAAGCAAAACATTATGAAAGTATTATTTATTGGAGGAACAGGAAATATTAGCACCCCTTGTAGCCGTTGGGCCATTGAAAAAGGGATGGATTTATACCATTTGAACAGGGGTTTAACAGGGGTTGAAATTCCTAAGGTGAAAACTATTATTGGAGACATCAACAAGCCAGAAACATTATCAGAATTGAGTAAACATACATGGGACGCAGTGGTCAATTGGATTGTGTTTACACCAGAAGAAATGCAAAGGGATATTGAGCTTTTCAAGGGAAAAACAAAGCAATACATCTTTATTAGCTCGGCTTCTTGCTACCAAACACCCTTAAGCTATCCCATTATTACTGAGTCTACACCCGTTTGCAATACTATTTGGGAGTACTCCAATAATAAAATTAAGTGTGAAGAATTGTTGATGAAAGCCTACCGTGAGCAGGATTTTCCATTTACCATTGTAAGACCTTCATTTACTTACGATACCATTATTCCTATTGCCATTGGTGGGGTTAAAGAATATACCACGGCAGACAGAATTTTAAAAGGCCAGGAAATTATTATTCATGGTGATGGCACTTCGGTTTGGGTTACCACACATGCTGATGATTTTGCTGTAGGATTAGTTGGCTTGTTGGGACTTACCCAAGCTATAGGGCATACGTTTCATATCACGTCTGATGAAGTTTTAACCTGGAATTCCATTTATAAAATTTTGGCCGATAGTTTAGGTTGCGAGCTGAATGCAGTGCATATTACTTCCGATTTTATATGTAATCTTGAGCCTAGTTTTACAGGTGATTTATTGGGTGATAAAACCGAAAGCGTCATTTTCGATAACACCAAAATCAAAACATTTGTGCCAGAGTTTAAAGCAACTATTCCATTTGCTAAAGGAATTAAAAGAACTTTGGAATGGTTTCAGGAGTCGGAAGACAGAATGTTTGTGAATCAGGAAACCAATAAAAAAATTGATCATATTTTAAAATCATACAAAGCAAGGACTTAGTTATTAAAAATTGTTTGCGAAGAACCCTGAAAATTTGCTTTTAAAGAAAATTCCTAAGAGTGAACATGGATTTGTATGCGTTACGCTCGACACCTTCTCTTAAAACCACAGAAACCAACGATTTTACGAGCAGCTAGGCTGCCAAAAATTGGGAAATATCTTCTTTCCCAAACAAAGTGAGCATCCTTTTCATTGTTATGAATTAGTGCTGTAACTTGCCGCCGATTTGAGCACACAGGTAAATTTTAAAAGTATAAATACGCTTGCGATTCCCGCTACCATTTCGGGGATTGCAGAACCCCTTCTCTCCATTACGGACACGGCCATAGTGGGCAATATTCCGGTGGATGGATTGGAGTCTTTGGCCGCTGCCGGTATTGTGGGGTCTTTTCTGTCCATGCTCATTTGGGTGCTGGGCCAGACCCGAAGCGCCATTTCCGCCATTATTTCCCAATATTTAGGGGCAGGAAGGTTGGATGAAGTAAAAAACCTGCCCGCCCAAGCCATTTTTTTCAATATTCTTTTGAGTGTTATCATCTTGGTGTCCACCATTTTTGTTGTTGAGGATATTTTTAAACTCTTTAAAGCCTCAGGAAAAATATTGGAGTATTGCGTTTCGTATTATTCCATTAGGGTCTGGGGGTTTCCATTAACGCTGTTCACCTTTGCCATTTTTGGCATTTTTAGAGGTTTGCAGAACACCTTCTATCCTATGGTAATTGCCATGATTGGCGCAGGGCTGAATATCCTTCTGGATTTTATTTTTGTTTACGGAATAGACGGATTCATGTCCCCAATGTATTTGGAAGGTGCTGCTTGGGCCAGCTTGATCTCTCAGGGTATCATGGCTATTTTGGCCCTTATTTTGTTGGTGAAAAAGACCGAAATCAGTATGAAATTGGTTTTTCCACTCAATAAAGAAATCAAAAGATTGGTTTTGATGAGCCTTAATTTGTTCGTCCGTACTGCTGCCCTCAATGCAGCTTTGATGCTCGCGGTCAGAGAGGCCACCATTTTGGGTGATCGGTTCATCGGGGCACACACCATTGCCGTGAACCTATGGCTGTTTGCCGCATTTTTTATTGATGGCTATGCCGCAGCCGGAAACAGTATGGGCGGAAAACTTTTGGGGGCATCGGACTATAATGGACTTTGGAAGCTGGCCAAAACCATTTTTAAGTATGGTATGGTGGTAAGTCTGGTATTAATGCTTTCAGGATTTATTTTTTATAGACCTATTGGTCACATTTTTTCAAATGAGGAAATTGTGCTCCAAACATTTTACAGCATCTTTTATATTGTCATTCTTGGACTTCCCATGAACACCATTGCCTTTATTTTTGACGGCCTGTTCAAAGGACTGGGCGAAATGAAATATTTGCGGAATGTACTGCTTTCAGCCACGTTTTTGGGTTTTATTCCCGTCTTATATCTAGGAAAGTTTTTAGGGTGGGGCTTCTATGCCATTTGGATTGCTTTTGTGGTCTGGATGATGATCCGCGGCTTTGCCCTGGTCTGGAAATTTAGACAAAAGTTCATGCCCTTGGTTCAAAACGCTTAATTTAGTATTTCACATGAACAATGAACTCATAACTCATAACTCATAACTCATAACTCATAACTGAAACTAATGTCCACAGACAGACCTAACGGAAGTTTATACACCAAAATAGAAAACAAGGTGGCAACCATCGAATTTGGTCATCCGGCCAGTAATTCTTTTGTATCGGAACTTTTAGAGCGATTGGCCAACGAATTTGCAAAACTCTCGGATAACGAAGCCGTTTCTGTAATCGTGTTGAAATCTGAAGGGGACCGTGCTTTCTGTGCGGGAGCTTCTTTTGATGAACTCGTGGCCATCTCAAATTTGGAAGAGGGTAAAGCCTTTTTCAGTGGGTTTGCCCATGTGATCAATGCCATGCGCAAGTATCCCAAACCAATTATTGGGCGGGTTCAAGGCAAGACCGTTGGCGGTTGTGTTGGATTGGCCGCCGCCTGTGACTATGTGTATGCCACAGTGGATGCCGCCATAAAATTATCGGAGATTTCCATTGGTATTGGTCCATTTGTTATTGCCCCGGCTGTGGAACGAAAAATAGGCAAGGCTGCCTTGGCCGAGCTCGCCTTGGCCCCAACCGAATGGAAAAATGCGTATTGGGCCCAAGAAAAAGGATTGTTTGCCAAGGTATATGATTCCATATCAGAAATGGATAAAGAGTTGGAGTTCCATGTGCAGCGACTGGCTTCCTACAACCCCAATGCTTTGTCCGAAATGAAACGCGTGCTCTGGGAAGGCACGGACCATTGGGACGAGTTGCTGGCACAGCGTGCAGAGATTTCTGGTAAGTTGGCGCTGTCCCCAGAAACCAAGGTCGCCCTGGAAAAGTTTAAAAAATAGTTGAATGTTCTCAATCAATCATAAAAATGGCTCTGATTCTGAACCGGTTTCAGCATGACGTCTTTTGAGCATTCAACATGATTATGGATATTTAAAAATTTACACAATGAATGATTTGATTTTCCCGATCCTGGCCCTCTTTGTAATCGTGGTTTATGTGGTCAACAGAATACGAAGCAATAGACGGTTTAAAAAATAGGAACTATATATAATATATATTTTATATATTTGAGTAAAATAGGGTTTTAGAGACCGAATTTTATGGAACATCAAATTAAAAAGCTTATTGAAGTTGACAAATCGCTTGTGGTAAAACTAAAAGTGCTTTCTGCTTTTGAAAACCTGAGCGTTAAGGCCTTAATGGAAAAAGCCATTGCTGAATACGTGAAGAAAAAAGAACTTGAGCGCTTCGAAAAACTCTCAGAAGAAGAGAAAGAAGACCTAGGGCTCCTACTTCTCATGCAACAAGCGGACAAAGAAGACTTTGTAAGTGAAGATGAGGTTTTCAAAATTCTTGATGAATGAAAATCAAATATCATAAATCACTTGAAAAAGATTTAAGAAAGATTAATGATAAAAAGATAAAACAAAGACTAAAACTTGTCATTCTAGAAATGAAAGAGGCCAATGTTTTGGATGAGATTACGTCTGTCAAAAAACTGTCAGGACACCCCAATGCTTTTAGAATGAGAATAGGCTCGTACCGTTTAGGTTTTTATTACGAAAACAATACCATCCTATTGTCTCGTTTTGTAAAGCGAAATGATATCTATAAACTTTTTCCTTAGACCAATTTGAAAAACATCACCCTTCCAAAAGGCAAAAAAGTCTATTTCGCCAGCGATAACCACCTTGGGGCACCTACCCGAAAGGACAGCTTGCCCCGGGAAAAGAAGTTTGTGGCCTGGCTGGACAGCATCAAACACGATGCCCATGCCGTTTTTTTAATGGGCGACCTTTTCGATTTTTGGTTCGAATACAAAACCGTGGTGCCCAAAGGCTTTACCCGTACACTGGGGAAATTGGCCGAACTTTCGGATATGGGCATCCAGATCACCTATTTTGTGGGCAACCATGATCTTTGGATGAATGGCTATTTTGAAGAAGAGCTCAACATTCCGGTGTACCATAAACCGCAGCAGTTTTTAATCAACGATACTTCTTTTTTTATTGGCCATGGTGATGGGCTTGGCCCTCACGATAAGGGGTTTAAACGCATGAAAAAGGTCTTTACCAATCCTGTGGCGCAATGGTTCTTCAAATGGCTTCATCCTGATTTGGGGGTTCGTTTGGGCCAACATCTTTCCGTAAACAATAAAATGATTTCAGGTGAGGCTGATGCAAAGTTTTTGGGTGAGGAAAAGGAATGGCTCGTTTTGTATGCCAAACGAAAATTGGAGCAACAGCATTACGATCATTTTATTTTCGGCCACCGTCATCTGCCGATGGAAATCAAACTCAACGAAAAATCGACCTACACCAACCTTGGGGATTGGATCAATTATTTCACATTTGCTGTTTTTGATGGGGAAAAACTAACGCTGGAAAAGTTGAAAAACTAATCCTTTTCATGCTCATCAATGTCTTTTTGAAGGTCCAACTTTCTAAACGAAGGTGAAACTATTGCCGTTGTTCCTGCTGTCAATAAGGTCATACAACCTCCAAAGACCACCGCTGTGACCGTCCCCAAAAGTTTTGCGGCCAATCCACTCTCAAAAGCGCCCAACTCATTGGACGATCCCACAAAAATTGAATTTACCGAAGCTACCCTTCCCCGCATATTGTCGGGGGTCTTTAATTGTAAAATGGTCTGCCGGATAATCATGGAAACCCCATCCACAGCTCCACTTAAGAACAAGGCAATCACAGACAACCAAAAAAGTTCCGAAAGTCCAAACACGATAATGCAAATTCCGAAGGCAAATACTGCCATCAATAATTTTTTACCTGCGTTTTTATGCAATGGAAACCGAGTAGACCCCAACATGGTGATGGACGCACCTACGGCTGGGGCCGCCCTCAAAATCCCAAATCCTTCAGAGCCCACATGCAAAATATCCTGGGCATAGATCGGCAAAAGTGCTACGGCACCACCAAAAAGTACTGCCACCATATCCAAGGTCAATGCCCCAAAAATGGCCTTGTTACCAAAGACAAAACGCAGGCCATCCTTTAAACTTTGCATGACAGGCTCGCCAATTTTTGGGTTTAAAATGGGTTTTTTTGGTATCTGTAATAGAAAAATAAGTGCTATCAATGAAAAGGCAAAGATGACACACATGGACCAATGCACCCCTATCCAACTAATGGAAAATCCTGCCAAAGCCGGTCCCAAAACCGCTGCCAACTGCCATGTGGAACTACTCCATGTAGCTGCATTTGGATAGATTTTTTTGGGAACCAATAAGGCAATCATGGCAAAAGTGGTAGGGCCCAAGAAGGCTCTCACCAACCCGCCCAAAAAGACCATGGCATAAATGGCAACCAATATTTTGCCGGACGACCAGGTATCTTCAAGGCCTGGCCAACTTAACAAAAATAGGCCAAGGCTAATTACTGAGAACCCAAGGATACAGGTAATCATAAGATTCCGCTTTTCCCGTTGGTCCACCACATGCCCAGCAAACAGGGCCATGCCAACAGCCGGGATCACTTCCATCAACCCAATGATGCCCAAGGATAAGGGATCCTTGGTCAAGGAATATACCTGCCATTCAATAACAATGAATTGCATGGACCAAGCAAAAACCAGCGCAAAACGCACTACCAAAAAAATGTTGAACTCCTTAAAACGGAGCGCAGCGTATGGATCCATAAATGTCTAGCGAATGTCTCTTAATTTCAGTTGAAGGCTCACCGATCCGTTCCATTCATTTTCATCCAACGAAAATACGGCATCAAAAGGTTTTTTATCCTTGACCAGGCTTAATTTATCTCCCAAATTAAAGCCAATGGCGCCAATAGGTCCAGACCCTTTCTGCGAAACGGATGCCTTTAGGTGTTTTTCATCTTCACCCACCCCTCTGGCATACCCGGTGTCCTGTAGTCCTTCAGCCATAAAAACCGGGGTCATATTGCCGGGACCAAAAGGGGCAAACTGCTTCAGGATGCGCATTAATTTTGGGGTAATTTGGTTGAGTTCCAATTGGGCATCAATGGAAATTTCGGGCTGTAACAAATTTGGGTCGATGGATTCCGCGACTACTTTTTCAAATTGTTGTTTGAAGGTTTCGTACTGTTCTTCCAAAAGGGTAAGGCCGGCAGCGTACATATGCCCTCCAAACTGCTCAATACAATCCGAACAGCCTTCCAAGGCATTATAGATATCAAAGCCCTTTACGGATCGGGCCGAAGCGGACAATTTATCCCCGCTTTTGGTAAAGACCAAGGTTGGCCTGTAATAGGTTTCTGTAAGTCGGGAAGCCACAATGCCAATGACACCTTTGTGCCAATGTTCATTATAAACTACGGAAGTGAACCTGTCTTCCTCAGCATTTTCCTGAATCTGCAATAAGGCTGCTTCAGTGGTTTCTTGATCCAGACTTCTTCGTTCTGAATTGAACGATTCTATCTCTTGGGCAAACTGTTGGGCGGTATTGAAATCGGTTTCCGTGAGCAAGGCCACTGCATGCTGTCCGTGCTTCATCCGACCTGCCGCATTAATTCGGGGGGCAATGATGAACACCACATCGGTAATGGTCAGGGTTTTCTTTTTGATTTGATCAATTAGGGCCAGAATCCCAATTCTGGGGTCGGTATTGATGACCTGTAGCCCAAAATGGGCCAGAATCCGGTTTTCACCTGTAATGGGTACAATATCCGCCGCTATGGCCGTCGCCACCAAATCCAGATAGGGAACAAGGTCTTCAATGGTTCTCCCTTGCCGGGAACCCAACGCCTGAATCAACTTGAATCCTACCCCGCACCCACACAGCTCCTTGTAGGGATATGGGCAATCTTCTTGTTTTGGGTCGAGAATGGCCACAGCATTGGGCAATACATTCCCGGGTCTGTGGTGATCACAAACAATCACATCAATCCCTTTTTCTTTGGCATATTGTACTTGTTTTATAGCTTTTATGCCGCAATCCAGTGCAATGATCAAGGTGACATCATTGTCCGCAGCAAAATCCATCCCTTGGAACGAGATGCCATAACCCTCCAAATAGCGGTCTGGAATATAGGTGGCCACGTTGGGATACGTTTCTTGCAAAAATGAAGCCATCAAGGCCACGGAAGTGGTGCCATCCACATCATAATCGCCATACACTAAAATATTTTCCTCATTTTCAATGGCCTGTTCTATACGTTCCACGGCTTTTTGCATATCCTTTAGTAAAAAAGGGTCGTGCAAATGGTCCAACTCAGGCCGGAAAAAAAGTTTTGCCTCTTCATAATTTCGGATGCCCCTTTGCAAGAGCAGGTGTGCCACTAAATCATCAACATTCAATTCCTTTGAAAGGTGATTTATAGCTTCTTGTGTAGGTTTGGGTTTTATGGTCCAACGCATAATTATTAAAGTTCAAGTGCAAGTTCAAGCTCAAGCTCAAGTTAAGATTTCGAGTTGCTTCTTATTTTTGATTATTGTAGCAGTGATTTTTATCAATTGTTCAACTTCATCCAATAAACTTATGCGCATTTCTTTATTGCCATAGCCTATTTCATTTAAAATTTTGAGGTTTACTCTTGATTCTTTCAGTTCCCTTAATGATATGGTAGCCCTGTGTATATAATCTTTTTTTGTGTGTGTTCCTTGGACCCCACCAAAATTTAAAGCCGCACTACCTACAGAACGAAGTAATTGATTTCCATAATATTGACTGCTAAAATCGTTGGATAAATCATAGCAAAAAGAAGTTATGCTAGCTGCCAAATCAACAAACCTTTCCTCTAAATCAAACTTTTTTTGGGTCATAAATCATTTTATTTGATTTTGAGGTTGACCTAGTTTTTAAATTGAATATCCGTAATCAATCATATTGCCCTGTCACTTCGAGCGCAGTCGAGAAGTTATTGGATTCAACGTCTCAAAAATAAGGTCTCGACTGCGCTCGACCTGACAGCTTTTTGTTTACATGATTGATTGCGGACAATCAGTTTTTTAAATATACACATTTACTCAAAATTGAGCTTCATGCTTGTACTTGGGTTTGAGCTTGAACTTGAACTTTCCCGTACTTTCATTTATGATGATACAGAATCTTAATGTCCATCTTGGCAAACTGTCTGAACATCTCCATAACACCACAGTATTTTTCTACCGATAGGTCCACAGCCTTTTTCAGTTTGTCCTCATTAAGATTGGAACCGGTAAAATGGTATTCCACAGTAACGGAATCAAAATACTTAGGGTGCTCCTCGGTAAGATTGGCAATGGTCTCAATGGAAAAATCATCCACTTCCAGTTTCATTTTCTTGATCAAAGAGGCAACATCCAATCCAGAGCAACCTGCCAATGAGGAAAGCATCAAAGCTTTGGGCCGCAACCCCGCTCCCGATCCGCCATTTTCAGGTCCAGCGTCAATTCTTACGGTATGTCCGGATGGATTATTACTTTCAAAGGCCATTTCGCCCAACCATTTGGTAGTGATGTGATTTGTCATACAATCAAATTTTTGTTTCTTGTAGCATATCAAAAATACGATTTAAAATCGCACTCATGGCCTTAGTCTCCCCTCTTGACCCCAATCATGACCCAGAAACCCGACAGCTGGCAGAATTTTTTAATGAAACCTTGGGTTTTTGTCCCAATTCAGTCTTGACCATGCAGCACCGGCCTGCCATTTCAAAGGCGTTTATCAACCTCAACAAAGCGGTCATGGCCAACGAAGGACGGGTCACTTCGGCCTTAAAACGCATGATCGCCTGGGTGAGCAGTAATGCCACGGGGTGCCGTTATTGCCAGGCCCATGCCATAAGGGCAACGGAGCGCTATGGCGCGGAACAAGAACAACTGGACAACATTTGGGAGTACCAAACGCATCCTGCCTTTTCGGAAGCGGAACGGGCAGCACTGGATTTTTCCTTGGCTGCCTCGCAGGTGCCGAATGCGGTAAACGCAGAAATCAAGGAACGGTTGTACCAGCATTGGAATGAAGGCGAGATTGTGGAAATGTTGGGGGTGATTTCCTTATTTGGCTACCTCAACCGTTGGAACGATTCCATGGGAACCTCCATTGAAAGTGGGGCCGTGGAAAGTGCCGAACAGTACTTGGGAAAACACGGTTGGGAGAAAGGGAAGCATGATGGGTCTAAATATTAGATAATAGATTTTAGACTTAAGATAAAAGACAGGTCGAAACCTTTTCCTGCAATTCTGGTAAAACATCCTCTTCAAACCACAGGTTTTTACGTAACCAAAACCGATTTCTGGGGGAGGGATGGGGCAACACAATATATCTGGGCAAATAGTTTTTATAGTTCTTCACGGTCTCAGTAAGGTTCTTTTTCATGGCATCCCCCAAATAATAGCGTTGTGCATACTGTCCGATAAGAATGGTCAGTTTTAGGTTCGGCATATCTTGGAACAAAGGGTCATGCCATAAGGGGGCACATTCAGATCTTGGGGGCAAATCCCCAGATTTTCCCTTACCAGGGTAACAAAATCCCATGGGAATCAGGGCAAATAAACGCTCATCATAGAATTGCTCATCAGTAACACCCAGCCATTTCCGAAGTTGTTTTCCGCTCGGGTCATCCCAAGGAACCCCTGTCTGGTGTACTTTGGTACCGGGAGCTTGGCCAATGATGGCGATTTTGGATTCTGGATGGGCCGCAACAATGGGTTTTGGCCCCATAGGTAAATGGTCCCTGCAATGGGAGCAGTCTCTTATTTGAGCAAGCAGTTGGTCCATACTTTTTATAGGTCGTGAAACAGCGCGGTTGCTAACACCTATTTTTTTCCACCGACCACGATCACAAATTCTCCCTTGGGTGGATGGTTGGTAAAATGTTCCAACACTTCCGCAAGGGTGCCCCTAACAGTTTCTTCGTAGAGCTTGGTGAGTTCACGGGATACGGAAGCAGGTCTGTCCGCTCCAAAATAGTCCACAAATTGGGTCAAGGTTTTGATGAGCTTGTGTGGGGATTCATAAAAAACCAAGGTGCGGGATTCTTCGGCCAATTGTTCCAATCGGGTTTGACGGCCTTTTTTTATGGGCAGAAATCCTTCAAACACAAAACGGTCATTGGGCAGTCCGCTGTTCACCAACGCAGGGACAAAAGCTGTGGCTCCGGGAAGGCATTCCACCTCAATCCCATTTTCAACGCAAGCGCGAGTCAATAAAAATCCTGGGTCGGAAATTGCAGGTGTCCCCGCATCAGAAATAAGGGCCAAAATAGCTTCTCCCTTTAGTTTTTTTACCAATGCATCGACCTGTTTGTGTTCATTGTGCATGTGGTGGCTCTGGAGCGGGGTGTTGATTTCAAAATGTTTGAGCAATTTTCCGCTGGTCCGGGTATCCTCGGCCAGTATCAAATCCACTTCCTTCAAAACCTTTATGGCCCGAAGGGTGATGTCTTCAAGATTTCCAATTGGGGTCGGAACCAAATATAGTTTTCCCATGGACCTAAGTTACGGCCTTCCTTTTAAAAAAATGTTCCAGTAGTCCGTGTTGATTAGGCAAACCTACGCCCGATCAGGGCAAGAAGCCGCGCTTCATATTCCTCCTTACCTTCCCAATTATCGTACTCGGGTTTCACCATGTTGGTGATAAAGGCAATGGAACGCTCCTCGGTCTCTATGGTGTTCAATTGGGACAACACTCGGGTATAGTCCTCCATATTGCCATTGAACAGGTGTTTTACAAACGCTAATTTGTCATTGAGCCCTATTTGGAGATCTTTTACAAAAGTATCGTTCAAGGATTTTGATTTGCTCTTCTGTTCGGGGTGTTCAACCGTTTCAGCAACCCCAACATGTTCCTTATCATTTTTCATCAAGTCCGGTTTGGCCACAAACTCAGCAAAAACCTGTTCCAAAGCTGTTTCAGTGGGCATTTCAGACACCATGTCCTTTATGGTTTCCATGCCCGGGGTCATGATATCCTCTTCATGTGGATTGCTTTCAGGCACTGAAATATTTCCACTCAATACCGCATTGGCCACTTTCTCAAAACGTGAGGCGATCACATTTTTGGAAACATCCACCTCAACATCGCTCAATTTCTCATCAATAAACTTGAGGACCGCTAATTTCTCATATATTTTTCTGGACTTGTCGTACAATTCCGCTAAATCTTGATCTTCTCTGGCCGTGATAATCTCCGTAGACAATTTAATCAGTTCCTCCCTTAATTTCCGTATCATAGCTAACTTTCTTTATTATAAAAATATAATCATTTTATGTTTACCCTTGCGAACAAAAGGTTAAATTTTAACGCAACTGCCGTGGGTGCTTTTTTTTAGTAGCTTTGTGTTTCGTTTTCTATACAACGGAAAATCACACAATTTCGTTCAAAAATACGGTATGTTTCTCGAAAACACGGTCAACCCTAAAGAGCAGTTTGGATGGATAGAGGTTATCTGTGGCTCCATGTTTTCTGGTAAGACCGAAGAACTCATCCGAAGGCTGAAACGGGCCCAGTTTGCCAAGCAAAAGGTAGAGATATTCAAACCCATTGTGGATACCCGCTACCATGAAGACATGGTGGTCTCCCACGATGCCAATGAAATTCGATCCACTCCCGTGCCTGCGGCCGCGAACATCCGCTTATTGGCCGATGACTGTGATGTGGTGGGGATTGATGAGGCCCAATTTTTTGACGATGAAATTGTAACGGTCTGCAACGATCTGGCCAATCGTGGCGTGCGTGTGGTGGTTGCCGGACTGGATATGGATTTTAAGGGCAATCCCTTTGGACCCATGCCTGCCCTTATGGCTACTGCGGAATATGTGACCAAGGTGCATGCCGTTTGCACCCGAACGGGAAATTTGGCCAATTATAGCTTTAGAAAATCCAGCAATGACAAGCTCGTACTTTTGGGCGAGATCGAGGAGTACGAACCCTTGAGCCGGGCTGCTTTTTATAAAGCCATGCTCAGGGAAAAGGTCAGACAAATGGATGTGAAAGCCGAAGAAGTGGACGCTAAAAAGAAAAATGCCGATGGGTAAGATTGGGGAGACCACTTTACAAATAGACCTGACGGCTTTGGAGCATAACTATACGTATTTGCGCTCCAAAATAGCTCCAAAAACCAAGTTTTTGGCCGTGGTCAAGGCTTTTGCCTACGGCAGTGACATGGTTTCCATTGCCCAAAAAATGGAACAACTTGGTGTGGACTATTTGGCCGTAGCCTATGTAAAGGAAGGGGTGTTGTTGCGAGACGCCGGAATAAAAACCCCAATTTTGGTGCTGCATCCCCTGCCCTCAAATTTTGACGAGATCATAGACCGATGCTTGGAGCCCAGTCTGTATTCCCGAAAGATTCTCAGTGAGTTTCTCCAAGTGGCTAAATCAAAAAATCAGAAAGATTATCCGGTTCATATCAAATTCAATACGGGACTGAACCGTTTGGGTTTCAATGAGACCGATGTGGACTTTGTTTCTGAAAAATTGAAAGGCAATAAGGCGGTGAAAGTGGCCTCTGTGTTTTCCCATTTGGCCGCCTCTGAAGATTTGGATGAGAAATCCTTCAGCCTCAACCAAATAAATGCCTTCAAAAGAATCAGTGATGGACTCACCCAAAAATTGGGGTATGCCCCCATGCGACACATGCTGAACACTTCGGGAATCCTCAACTATCCCGAAGCACAGTTTGAAATGGTGAGAAGTGGTATCGGCCTGTATGGGTATGGAAATGATGCCAACATTGATGCCCAGCTGAGACCTGTTGCTTCGTTAAAAACGATCATATCCCAAATTCACCATATCGGAGAAAATGAAACCGTGGGGTACAACAGGGCCTATACTTCGGAAAGTGCCAGAACAACGGCCACCCTTCCCTTGGGTCATGCTGACGGTATTGGAAGGCAATACGGCAATGGAAAGGCCAGTGTGCTTATCCACGGCAAAAAAGCCCCTATCATTGGAAATGTGTGTATGGATATGATCATGGTTGATGTAACCGGCATTGATTGCCAAGAAGGGGATGAAGCCCTTGTCTTTGGATCGGGCAATTCAGCCGAAGATTTTGCGGCTGGTGCCAAGACCATCTCGTATGAAATCCTTACTGCTATCTCTCAACGGGTTAAAAGAGAGGTTATAGCGGGTTGATTTTTCCCATTTTTCTCACAACCAATCCCATTTTTGAGTATTTTGTTTCCCTATTAACCAAAACCTTAACTATAAATGGGATTTATAAAAGAATTTAAGGACTTTGCCATGAAAGGAAACCTGGTGGATATTGCCGTAGGTTTCGTCATGGGTGCCGCTTTCAACAAAGTGGTCTCCTCATTTACCGGAGGGATTGTTTCTCCGTTGATCGGTCTGTTGTTCAAATCAGATTTCAACGATTTGAAATATGTGATAACCGAAGGAACCGTGAACGATGCAGGGGAAACCGTTGGGGAAATCGCCGTAATGTATGGGCAATTCCTTACCAATGTCATCGACTTCCTCATTGTTGCCTTTGTGATGTTCATGATCGTAAAAGCCGTGAACCGTATGAAGAAAAAAGAAGAGCCTGCTCCAGAACCACCAAAAGGTCCTACGCAGGAAGAGCTTTTGGCCGAAATTCGGGATTTGTTGAAGAAATAAAATCGTAGGTGCTGATAAATTCAGCATCCCGCTACATCACTAATAACCCTTAAAAACCATCAATGTGTTTCGCTGATACATTGATGGTTGTTTTATTTATAACATTTTGTTATTTTTTGATTATTGGATGTGGAAATACTTGTTTAAATCGAAGACTACCGTACCTTTGTCCCAAGAAATTATAAAACAATGAAAGTAGCAGTTGTTGGAGCCACCGGAATGGTTGGCGAGGTCATGTTGAACGTATTGGAAGAACGCAACTTCCCCATTACCGAATTGTTGTTGGTTGCCTCGGAACGATCCGTGGGCAAAAAACTCACCTATAAAAATGAGGAATATACCGTAATTGGACTGGAAGATGCCGTTGCGGCCCAACCTGATATTGCCATTTTCTCGGCTGGTGGTGACACTTCTTTGGAGTGGGCCCCAAAATTTGCCGAAGTCGGTACCACGGTAATCGACAACTCCTCCGCATGGCGCATGGACCCTACCAAAAAGTTGGTGGTGCCCGAAATCAATGCGAGTGAATTGACCGCAGCCGACAAAATCATTGCCAATCCCAACTGCTCCACCATCCAATTGGTGATGGCGTTGAATCCGTTGCACAAAAAATACAAAATGAGACGTGTCATCGTTTCCACTTACCAGTCCGTTTCAGGGACAGGCGTAAAAGCCGTGGAACAAATGGAGAACGAAGCTGCTGGCATTAAAGGTGAAATGGCCTATCCTTATCCCATCAACCGGAATGCATTGCCCCATTGCGATGTATTCTTGGAAAATGGCTACACCAAGGAAGAAATGAAACTGGCCCGTGAGCCCCAAAAAATATTGGATGACCGTACCTTTTCGGTGACGGCTACCGCGGTTCGTATTCCCACCGCAGGTGGACACTCAGAATCAGTGAATGTGGAGTTCCATAACGATTTTGACCTTTCCGAAGTGCGAAAACTGCTTAGCGAGACCCCAGGAGTTGTTGTTCAGGATAATCCCGAGACCAACACGTACCCCATGCCTATGTTTGCCAATGGCAAGGATGAGGTTTTTGTGGGCCGTATTAGAAGGGATGAGACCAATCCCAACACTTTAAATATGTGGATCGTGGCGGATAACCTTCGTAAAGGGGCCGCTACCAACGCAGTGCAAATTGCGGAGTATTTGGTGGAGAATCATTTGGTGCCCAACGCTTCCGAAGCAATTTCATAAAATACGTTAAAGGTATTTTCGGTATATAGGCATTGTCGGTTTTTATGGTATTTTTATCCGAATCAATCCAATAAAAATGAGAACCGCAAGCCTATTGACTGTTGTAGTCTTGTTTGCTGCATGTCAAACCACTCCTAAAAGAGAACCTATTACCGTGAATTACCCCACTACCCAAAAAGTTGATACCGTAGATACGTATTTTGGAACAGAAGTTCCTGACCCTTACCGTTGGTTGGAAGACGACCGAAGTGCCGAAACCGAGGCTTGGGTGAAACAACAAAATGCCACCACGTTTGGGTATTTGGAAAAAATTCCTTTTCGGGAAGACCTGAAAAATCGACTCGAAAAACTATGGAACTACGAAAAAGTAGGCTCACCTTTCAAGGAAGGCGATTACACCTATTACTACAAGAACAACGGATTGCAGGACCAATATGTGGTCTACCGCAAGAAAGAAGGTGGCGAAGAGGAAGTGTTTTTGGACCCGAATACCTTTTCGGAGGATGGCACCACTTCGTTAATGGGACTCAACTTCACCAAAGACGGTTCCAAAGCGGCCTATCTTATCTCCGAAGGCGGTAGCGACTGGCGGAAGGCCATCGTCATTGATGCGGAAACCATTGAAGTTGTTGAAGATACGCTGGTGGACATTAAGTTCAGTGGCATTTCGTGGAAAGGAAACGAGGGCTTCTTCTATTCCAGTTATGACAAACCCGAAGGAAGCGAACTATCGGCCAAAACGGACCAGCACAAATTGTACTATCACAAATTGGGCACACCCCAATCCGAGGATGAGGTCATTTTTGGCGGGATTCCAGAGGAAAAACATCGCTATGTTTGGGGTTCGGTTTCTGAGGATGAAAATTATTTGTTCATTTCGGCTTCGGTTTCCACTTCGGGCAACAAGCTGTTTATGATGGATTTGACCCAAGAGAATCCCGAGCTTGTCACCATTTTGGACGATACGGATTCCGATACAAACGTTGTTGACAATGAAGGGTCAAAATTATTTCTGGTCACTGACCGAAATGCCCCCAACAAAAAAGTGGTGGTGGTTGATGCTTCCAACCCGGCCCCAGAAAACTGGCAAGATCTCATCCCTGAGACGGAAAATGTGCTCACAGTGGGAACCGGAGGTGGCTACCTCTTTGCAGAATATATGGTAGATGCCATTTCCAAAGTACTGCAATATGATTATGAGGGCAATTTGGTACGTGAAGTGGAGCTGCCCGGTGTGGGAAGCGCTGGTGGTTTTGGAGGAAAAAAGGAGGAAAAAGAATTTTATTTCTTCTTCACCAATTACAATACCCCAAGTTCTTTGTACAAATATGATGTGAAAACGGGGGAATACGAACAGTATTGGAAACCCCAAATCGATTTTAATCCAGAGGATTATGAATCCAAGCAGATCTTCTATACCTCCAAGGACGGCACCCAAGTGCCCATGATCATCACCTATAAAAAAGGACTGGAACTCAACGGCAAAAATCCAACGATTTTATATGGTTATGGGGGTTTCAACATCAGTTTAACCCCTTCCTTCAGCATTGTCAATGCCGTTTGGATGGAACAAGGAGGTGTGTACGCGGTTCCCAATCTTAGGGGTGGTGGTGAGTACGGTAAAAAATGGCATTTGGCGGGAACAAAACTCCAAAAGCAGAATGTTTTTGATGATTTTATCGCCGCTGCGGAATACCTCATTGAGAACAAATACACTTCCAAAGAATATTTGGCCATTCGGGGTGGGTCCAACGGTGGACTTCTCGTGGGAGCCACCATGATCCAAAGACCAGATTTGATGCAAGTGGCATTACCTGCTGTGGGCGTTTTGGACATGCTCCGCTACCACACCTTTACCGCGGGCGCGGGATGGGCCTATGATTATGGCACATCGGAGGATAGTGCGGAAATGTTCAACTATTTAAAAGGGTATTCCCCGGTTCACAATATAAAAGAGGGTACGGAGTACCCGGCCACCTTGGTGACCACGGGCGACCATGATGATCGCGTAGTCCCTGCCCACAGTTTTAAGTTTGCGGCTGAACTTCAGGAAAAGCAGGCAGGAGACAATCCTACTTTGATTCGGATTGAGACCAATGCCGGCCACGGGGCAGGAACCCCGGTAAGCAAGACCATTGAGCAATATGCCGATATTTTTGGGTTTACGTTTTATAATATGGGGTTCAATGAATTGCCCAATCAGGCGGTACTCAAAGAATTTAAGGACTAACAGGGTTTACACGGATTCCTCATTTTAATATGCTCAAAGTTCACATCCCTTCATTTCAGTATAAATCCAAACCTATTTTGGAGGACATTTCCTTTGAAGTGTCCCCGGGTGAACATGTGGCCCTGATGGGCGAAAGCGGTTCGGGCAAGAGCACGCTCCTGAAAATCATCTACGGTCTTTTGCATGTGGAAAACGGTTCCATTTTTTGGGGTGAAAAAGAGGCATTGGGGCCCAATTTCAATCTGGTTCCGGGAGAATCGTACATGAAATACCTCTCCCAAGATTTTGATTTGATGCCGTATACTACCGTTGCGGAAAATATTGGGCAACATTTATCGGTTTTTGAGCGGGAGACCCACGAAGACAGGATTGCTGAACTTTTGGCGCTGATTGAATTGGAAGTCTATGCCAACACCAAGGTGAAGAACCTCAGCGGTGGGCAACAACAACGCGTGGCCCTGGCCCGGGTCTTGGCCCAAGAACCCGAAATTCTTTTGTTGGACGAACCTTTTGGCCACATTGATAACTTTAAACGGAACTCCCTCCGAAAAAATCTGTTTATCCATCTAAAAGAAAAGGGGATTACCGTGCTCACGGCAAGTCACGATCCCAGTGATGTGCTTCCGTATGCGGAACGAACCCTTATTTTGGAGAAGGGTAAGATCATTGCCCATCAAAAAACCAAGAAACTATACAATAATCCACCCAACCATTACACCGCCAGCTTGTTTGGTGAGGTAAGCAAGGTTCCCATTAAATTGTTGAAGTCCTATTCCCAACTCGACAAGACGGTGCTGGTGTATCCACATGAATTCAAGGTTTCCAAAAGTTCAGGGATGAAAGTGGAACTGACCCATTCCTTCTTCAAGGGAAGTCATTACCTCAACATAGGCAAGGCGGAAGATGGGACGCTGTTGTATTTCAACACCCCAAAAAAGCGAAAGTTGGGCGACACCATTTTTCTTAATGTATCTTTGAAGACCATCAATAGGCGTCTTCAGGGTGAACAAACAACAAGTCCATAGCGAATTACAATTTAAGGCCGTGCGAAGCAGTGGTGCTGGTGGGCAGCATGTGAACAAGGTTTCATCCAAAGTGGAACTGTCTTTTGATGTTCCTGCTTCCGAAGGTCTATCCGATGTGGAAAAAGAGCGCCTGCTTCAAAAATTGAAGACCAGAATCACCAATGATGGTGTCCTAATGTTGCAATGCGATGAGGCCCGAAGTCAACACAAAAACAAGGAATTGGTGGTAAAACGGTTTTTCGAGGTATTGAAAAAGGGCTTGGCGGTTCCCAAAAAAAGAAAGCCCACAAAACCTACCAAATCTTCCATTGAAAAACGATTGAAATCCAAAAAGAAGGCTGCGGAGAAGAAGGCCAAACGCAAACCGCCGGATGTTGGGTGAAGTTTATCCCTCTTGTTCATCCTCAATCTTCCAAATAAGTTCCCGCATTTGGTCCAAAAGCTCAGCTTCCTCAAAAGGAATAAGCTGGGCTGCCACCTCCAAAACGGTCTGGACGTGTACATGAGGCTCCCTAATGTTTTTGTGTTCTTCCATATTGGGATTTCCCAAGGCCAAAACGCAGACATTGATCATGGCTTCAATATGAAATAGCAGGTCTTGGTGGCCTTTAACGTGAAAATACTCCACACCAGAACCTCCTTTTTTTGGTTGCAAGGTTTGGTAATGTTCTTTCATCAAAAGCTCCAAACTTTTCAAAAAAGCCGTATCGATATTTTTCATGGTTAAAGATTTAGGTTGCTTTAACCAAAGAAACGTGATATATCTGAAAAAAGCGCGGACGATAATCCGCATCAAATAGAATGAATTCTAAACCACCTCCAAAACCGAATGGGAGCTTCCATTAAAAACAAAAGTGTCCCCAACTTCCTTTCCAAAAAGTAATTGTGCAATGGGCGACCCGGAAGAAATGCAATAAATAAGACTTCCATCCTGTTTAAAGACTCCTGCGGAAATAGCAATGAAATAGTGGGCCAAACTTGTTCTCACCAAACTCCCCAACCGAATTTTATCGGACTTTTTCCCAATATCGATTTTTTGGAGAACCGCTTTGGTCCTGTTCAACTCCTGAAGTTGCTGTGCCAGTTTTTCCTGTTCCAACTGTACCATGGCGCGCCCTGTTTCGTGTTTGTCCCCTGCACTGCTCTTGGTCTCGGAATCCAAGGATTCCTGAAGCGAAGCCCCGCTGCGCTGCAAACGTGCTGTTCTTTGGTCCATATAATCCCAGCAAAACTGTAAAAGTTCTTTTTTCCTTTCCATTGCTGTACAAAATTATGCGAAAGTAAGCCTAAAAACAGTTTCGCGGTTGGGCACGGAATGAACTTGAATACCCCCTCCGTGCAACTGCATCACCCGCTTGGAAAGGCTGAGCCCAATTCCGGTGCCCTCACTTTTGGTGGTGAAAAAGGGCACAAAAATCTCATCGATCACATCTGGCGGAATTCCAGGTCCGTTGTCCCGAATATCGATATATTTTTTGCCGTTGTTCTCAATCCCCGCCACCATGAGCACCCTGCCCTTTTCTACAGAAGCAACGGCCTGTAGTGCATTTTTGCCCAAATTGATCAGTACTTGACTGATCAGTTTTTCATCAATGAACAATTCCAAATCCTCGGGGTGACATTCTACCTGAAATTCTGTTTGCCCATCATGCAATCGGGCCGACATTAAAACATCGATTTTTTCCAAAAGATTCTTTGCGCTTACTATGGTTTTGTTCGGTTCTGGAACATGCAACAAACTTCGATAGGATTGTACAAAGTCCATAAGGTCCCCACCTTGTTCTTTGATGACCTCCAATCCTTTCAGCGTATTTTTTATCTGACTTTCCTCCAATTCTTCCATTGGAGTGATTTTTCCATTTTTTCTATAATATTTGATGATGGAGTCCGATATGGAAGCAATCGGGGTTATGGTGTTCATGATCTCATGTGTAAGAACCCTGATCAATCGAACCCACGACTCTGTTTCCTTCTCGTCCAACTCTTTGTGAATATCCTGCACTACGACCATCAAAAGTGATTTTCCATCCAAGGTCAATGGTGTGGATTTGATGGCCAGTTGGGTTTGCTCCCGCTCATTGGACAGCTGAAAAAGTTTTCGCTCAAAAGGTTCAAACGATTCAAAAATTTTATAGAGGTTTTCATCTACTTGACTCAATTGTTTAATATGGTTCAACGGGCTATAATCCAATAATTTCTCAAGCGTTGGGTTGGAAAACAAAATGTGCCCTTTTTCATTGTAGGTCATGATGCCAATGCTGGCCTGCTTTAAAATTTCCTGATAATATTGCTCCCTGATCTGCAATTGAAGGTGCATTTCTTGGATAAGCCCATTGACACGATTTAGACTTTGGTTGAGCTCCTTGAACGATTTTATGGAAATCCGTTCCGGGAACCGGAGGGTAAAATCCTCATTCCGGATGGCATCAAAAAAATAGGCAATCTTCCGATTGGTCCTATTGATGAACACTATGAGTGAATACACCTGGGAGACCAAAAGTACCAGGGTTAAAACCAACATTAAATGCCACTTCTCGGCCAAAGCAAAAGGAAAGGCCACGGCGGTCAACGTGATCAAAAGTACACGGATGATAAGCTGAATATAAAAGTGTCGGCTGGCCATTATTCGTTCTTTTTCTTCAACTTATTGTAGAGCGTCTGACGGGAAATTCCCAATTGGTCGGCAGCAGCGCTGTAGTTTCCATCATTTTGATCCAAGGCACGGAAAATCATCTGTTGTTCCATTTCATCAAGTGTCATTGGCCCTTCATCAATAGACTGCATGGGCTTGGCATGCAGCAAAAAATCAGAAGGTTTTAGCACGTTGCCGTCGGAGAGGATCACGGCCCGTTCCATGGTGTGCTGTAGTTCCCGAACATTTCCGGGCCATGGGTATTCCATTAATTTTTCCTGGGCCAAATTATTGATTCGCAATCCAGCTTTATCATACTTATGGGCAAATCGTTTCAGAAAGAAATCGGCCAACACCAAAATATCGTCATCCCGTTCTCGTAAAGGGGGCACTTCTATATTGATGGTGTTGATGCGATACAGAAGATCCTCGCGGAACAGTCCGTCCACCACCATCTGTTCCAGATTGCAGTTGGTGGCGCAGATCAATCGAATATCGACCTTCACGGGCTTGTTGGATCCCACGCGGACCACAGATCTATTTTGGATGGAAGATAGTAGTTTGGCCTGCATTTGAAGGGAAAGGTTTCCAATTTCGTCCAAAAACAAGGTGCCTTGATGGGCGGCCTCAAACTTTCCGGCACGGTCTTCCTTGGCATCGGTGAAGGAACCCTTGACATGACCGAAAAGTTCGCTTTCAAACAGATTTTCGGCAATGGAGCCCATGTCCACATTGATGAACACCTCGTTTTTTCGGGAAGACAAACGGTGCAATTCGCGGGCAATGAGTTCTTTCCCGGTTCCATTTTCACCGGTAATCAGGACATTAACATCGGTCTTTGCCACCTTGCCCACCAAGTTCAGCACCGAGGTCAACGCTTTGGATTGGCCAATGATAAAGTTCTTGTCCTCATTAATGACCTGCTTCAGGTTGCTCTCCTTTTTCTTAAGGTTATGGATTTCCTGTTTGGACTTTCGCAGTTCATAGGCCGAACGAACCGTGGTCATCAGCCGTTCATTGTTCCAAGGTTTCAGCACAAAATCCGTGGCACCTTGCTTTAGGGCGGTCACCGCCAAATCCACTGCGCCGTAGGCGGTCATCATGATCACCGAGGTGTGGGGCGATTTCTTTTTGATCTCATTGAGCCAATACAAGCCTTCGTTGCCCGTGTTCACCCCAGCGGAAAAATTCATGTCCAACAGCACAATATCAATGTCTTGCATATTGGGAAAAGAAGAAATCTGATTGGGATTGAACAGGCTTTGAACACTTTTGTATTCAAACTGCAATAAAATCTCCAAAGCACTCAATACGCTTTTATTATCATCTATGACCAAAATCTTGGCGTCTATCATTTTGCTGCACTTGATATTTCTCCTAAAACTACGAATTGGGGCGATACAATTGTTTAAAGTGTAAAATAATTGGACATTTTTTGTACAAAAATTTTACACCTTCTCTTTGTTTATGCCGTCAATTCATTTTTAATGTTCTGATTATCATTGAACTATGATTTTGGCACAAGAATAGCCACTATGATTGGCACAGGAATAGACTATGAACCTCAAAACACACATTTCCGTCGCACTATTTTTTATCCCTGTCCTGGTATTTTCACAGGAGACATGGACTTTGGATGAGTGCGTGGCCTACGCCATAGAACACAACCTTCAGATAAAGAACACGACCTATAACAAAGATTCCAGCAAGGAAAGTTATCGGCAGTCGGTCCGGGACCTATTGCCCTCGGTAAATGGGTATACGGATTATCGGATTCGGTACGGTAGATCTGCGGATCCCAACACCAACGATTATGTAAACACAGAGTTTTTCAGCAACAACTATTCCCTGAACGCGAATTTGGATCTTTTCCGTGGTTTCCAAAAATTGAATGCGATCAAGGCCTCCAAGTTTATCTATAAAGCTACCCAAGAAGATATCTTACAGGAAAAGTTTTTGTTGGCCTTTCGGGTGATGGGTGCCTTTTACGACATTAAGTTTTATGAAGGCCTTGTGGCCAACTCACTGGAACAACTCGAAATATCACAGGCCAATTATGATTTGGCGAACAAACAGGTGGAGCTGGGCCTAATGGCAGGCGCCGATCTGTACGAAGCCGAATCCAATCTATTGGGCGACAAACTTTTGGTGACGCAAAACCAAAACCTGCTTGCCAATGCCAAGTTGGTCCTTCTCCAAGAAATGAATCTTACCGAAGTAGATGACATTGTACTCCAAGAAAGCTTGGAAACGCTTCCCGAAGAAGCCATTGAAGGTGTTTCGGTGGATTCACTATACAAGACCGCCAGAGGCTTTGTGCCTTTGGTAAAGTCGCAGGAGTATCGGGTCAATGCGGCCAAAAAACAATTGCAGGCCATTCGTGGCGGTCTATTGCCTTCATTGGCTTTAGTGGCCGGATATGGAACCAGTTATTTTGAGACGAATGTTGACGATGATGGAAATATCATTCCTTTTAGAACGCAGTTCAAGGACAATACCTCAAAATTTTTTGGGGCCGAGCTGAGCATTCCCATCAGCAATGGGTGGGCCAACCACTCCAGGGTAAAGCAACAAAAAATTGCCTACCTCCAAGCCAAGAACAATCTGGAGATCCAAGAGCAGGAACTCTTCCAAACCATACAGCAACTGGTACAGACCCATGAAGCATTGATTGTAGAATTGGAACAGAGCAACAAAAGGGTACAAGCCCAGCAATTGGCCTTTACCATCGCCCAAAAACGCTATGAAAAAGGCCTTATAAATGCTTTGGACCTTTTTCAGGCCAAGAATTTGTTTGGGGTGGCACAAAACGAAAATTTACAGGTAGGCCTCCGATTGAGAGTGAACAAGAGCACCATAGATTTTTACAGTGGCTTGCCCATTTTTAATATCAACTAAACAATACCATGGATATACAATTAGAAAAAAAGAAAGGACTTAAACCAAAACATTACGGCTACATTGCTTTGGGCGTTTTGCTGTTGTTCTTGGGCTGGAAACTCCTTTTTGCCAATTCGGTATCTACTTACAGAACAGAAAAGGAGCGTCTTTCCATAACAAAGGTAAGTGCTGGCAAGTTTGATGATTACATTACCATAAATGGCAATGTGGCACCTATTGCAACCATTTATATGGATGCCTATGAAGGGGGTCGGGTCGCGGAAAAATTGATTGAGGAAGGCTCCATGGTAAAGAAGGGTGACATCATCCTGAAGCTGGAGAACATGGCACTCTACGAACAGATTTTGGCCAGTGAAAGTAATCTGGCCTTGAAGCAGAACGATCTCCGGTCCACAAAACTCACTTTTGATTCCAGACAGGTTGAAGGAAGAAGAAACTTGGCCACGGCTGAATATGATCTGCAACGGTTGAAGCGAAACTATGAGCAGAACCAAGAACTGTACAAGGACGAATTGATTTCCAAAGAGACTTACCTCCTTTCCCAAGAAAATTATGAGCTGGCCAAGAAACAATATGAAATCGTAAAGCTACAAACCGAGCAGGATGATGAGTTGCGCAAGACTTCACTTACCGGGCTCGATGCAGACCTGGAGCGTATGCAAAAAACCCTCTCCATGGTCTATGAGCGTTTGGACCACCTAAATGTACGTGCACCCGCAGATGGACAATTGGGATTTTTGGATGCTGAGATCGGACAAAGCATCTCCCAAGGGGAACGTATTGGGCAAATCAACGTACTTACCGATTTTAAAATTGAGGCCGAGATTGACGAGCACTACATTGATCGTGTCAAACGGGACCTTTCGGCCATCTTGGAGCGGAATGAGAAAGAATACAACCTTCGGTTGCGAAAAGTATACCCCGAAGTCAGGAATGGTCGCTTTAAGGTAGATCTTGTTTTTACCGATGAAAGACCAGAGACCATACGAGCCGGACAGAGTTACAACATTCGGTTACAATTGGGAGAATCCAGTGATGCATTATTACTGCCCAAAGGCGGCTTTTTCCAAAGTACCGGCGGACAATGGGTCTTTGTGGTGAATCCAAGCGGGGATGAGGCCCTAAAACGCAATGTGCGTTTAGGCAAGCAAAACTCAAGATACTATGAGGTCCTAGAGGGTCTCCAACCCGGGGAAAAAGTAATTACAAGCAACTATGACAGCTTTGGCACAGCAGAACGAATTGTGTTAAAATAATAAAGAAACGTAACAGTACAGGAATTTGTTAAGTCTATATACTAACAGCTAAAACAACCATTAGAAAATGATACAGATACAGAATCTAAAGAAAAGCTTCCGAACCGAAGAAGTGGAAACCCTGGCGCTCAACGGCGTAAACCTGAAAGTGGCCGAGGGTGAGTTTGTGGCCATCATGGGACCATCCGGATGTGGAAAATCGACCTTACTCAATATTATTGGGATGTTGGACAACCCTACTGAGGGAAGTTATGAGTTTGCAGGCCATAGGGTGGAAGGCCTTAAGGAAAGTCAACGAACCCAACTGCGAAAAGGCAATTTGGGTTTTGTCTTTCAAAGTTTTAACCTCATTGACGAACTTACCGTTTTTGAAAATGTGGAACTCCCACTGATCTATTTAAAAATGAGCAAATCGGAACGCAGGGAAAAAGTGAACACCGTCCTGGAGCGCATGAAAATTGCACACCGTTCAAAACACTTTCCCCAACAACTTTCGGGAGGACAACAACAACGGGTCGCCATTGCCCGGGCCGTAGTGACCAACCCAAAACTGATCTTGGCGGATGAGCCAACGGGTAACCTGGATTCCAAAAATGGGATTGAGGTCATGAACCTCTTGACGGAACTCAACCAAGAGGGCACCACCATTGTTATGGTAACGCACTCCGATCGCGATTCGCATTATGCACACAGGGTCATCAACCTATTTGATGGTCAAATTGTTACCGAAAGCCAGAACAAACCCATGAAAGCCATGATCTAGGAGTTTATTCATCAATCTCAATCAAAAAACCATCATCATGTTCAAGAACAATATAAAAATCGCTTGGCGAAATTTAAAAAAGCAGCCCTTTTTTACCTTTCTCAACACTTTCGGACTCGCTGTGGGTATGGCCGGGGCACTTTTAATCTGTCTTTATATCTACGATGAATTGAGCTATGACAAAATGTTTTCCGATGCAGACCGTATCCATAGGGTCAATGTTGATATAAAATTTGGCGGTGAGGCCCGAAATTTTGCCGTAACGCCGGCTCCTATGGCAGAAAGCATAAAAAATGACTTTGACGAAGTTGAAATGGTCACGCGGTTCAGGACCCGGGGCAGTATGCTAATTCGCAAATCGGACGCCCGCGCCAACGTAAAAGAAGAGGGATCTACTTATGTTGACCCTTCTTTTCTTGACATGTTTGGCATACCTCTTCTTGCTGGTGATCCAAAAACAGCACTGACACGCCCCAACACCTTAATTTTAACTGAAACCGCAGCCAAAAAACACTTTGGTATTGAGGATGCCGTAGGACAGACTGTTGTTTTGAATAATACAGAAAACTATACCGTTGTGGGGGTAATCCCTGATTTTCCCAGCAATTCATTTTTAAGGAACCACTCCATATTCCTTTCAATGACAGGATTCGGAGATGCTCAAATTGTCAATTGGGGCAGCAATAACTACCAGACCTACATCAAACTCATTCCATCTGCCAAAGCAGAGGATATGCAGGTCCAATTGCGCGGTTTCTTGGGAAAATATATGATTCCCGGGGTACAGCAGTTTTTGCCGGGAATTACCGAAGAACAATTGATTGCCGCCGGCAACTATGTTGTTTACAGCACTATCCCCATGACAGATATTCATTTGCACTCCCATCGTGTTGCTGAAATAAGTCCCAACAATGATATCCAAAGCATTTACATTCTTTCTTTTATTGCCCTTTTCCTTATTGTTTTGGCCAGTGTCAACTTTATGAATCTTTCTACGGCCTATTCGCTAAAAAGGGCCAAAGAGGTTGGGGTAAGAAAAGCTTTGGGGTCTAAAAAAGGGGAACTTGTCCGACAGTTTATGATGGAGTCCGGGGTGGTATCATTCATATCCTTGATCTTGGCCATTGGTATAGCATGTGTGGCAATGCCTTTCTTCAACGACTTATCCAACAAGGATATCACCATTCCCTATTTGAGTTGGGGCTTTTGGTTGGTTGTTCTGGCATCCACAATGGCATTGGCGTTTCTTTCGGGAAGCTACCCCGCATTCTTTATGTCCAGGTTCATGCCCATAAAGGTTCTCAAAGGGTCGGGTGAGACCAGTGTGGGTGGAGGAAAAATCAGGAACGCTTTGGTTGTTTTTCAGTTTATCATTTCCATCTTTCTTATCATAAGCACCATAGTTGTCTACCAACAACTCAATTATATACAAAGCAAAAATTTAGGGTACTCCAAAGACCAGGTTCTCATCGTAGATGATGTATACACGGCGGGCAACGGAATAGAAACATTCAAGGAAAAAGTAAAACAGTTGGCCTTTGTTGAGAATGCCAGTTTAAGCAGCTTTTTGCCAACCCCTTCTGACCGGAGCGATAGCACCTTTGCCCCTGAAGATGGTGCCACTGAGCAGGAAAATGCGGTGAGTATGCAGCGATGGGGAGTGGACCATGATTATATCCAGACCTTGGGTCTTGAATTGTTGGCAGGAAGAAACTTTGACCCTCTGTTTGGTTCAGATTCAACCAGCATCATTGTAAACGAATCTGCAGTTGCCATTATGGGGCTTTCTCCAAAGGAGGCCATCAGCAAACGCTACACTCCTGACATGGCCGTGGAAAATGCCGAGTTCTTTACCATCATAGGTGTGGTCAAGGATTTCCATTTCGATTCGCTACGGGAGAACATAGAAGCCCTTAGTCTCCATTTGCAAGATGGGGCAAGGTCCATGGCCGTTAAAGTCAAGGCGGGAAATTTTTCAAATGCCGTCTCCAGTATTGAACGCATCTGGAACGACCTTGTTCCGGGAGAACCCTTCAACTATTATTTCATGGAGGATTCCTTCAATGACTCTTACCAAGCCGAGCAGCGTTTAGGGCGAATTTTTATCATTTTTACCATTCTTTCCATCCTTATTGCTTGTTTGGGCCTGTTTGGTCTGGCCATTTTCAATGCTGAAAAGAAAACCAAGGAGATTGGCATCAGAAAAGTATTGGGTGCGGGTGTGGCCCAGATCACATATGCGCTTACCCTTGATTTTTTAAAGCTTGTCGGCATTGCCATATTGGTTTCGTTACCGTTAGGATGGTATGCCATGGAATATTGGCTTGAAGATTTCACCTATCGTATCAATATTGGTTGGAGCGTCTTTGTATTGGCATCGTTTTTAGCCCTTATCATCTCTATCCTCTCTGTGGGTTACCAAAGTGTTCGGGCTGCCGTGGCCAATCCGGTCAAAAGCCTTAGAACAGAATAATCAAATAAGAAAAACACACTAAAATGTTCAAGAACAACATCAAAATAGCCTGGAGGAGTTTAAAAAGCCAACCTTTTTTTACGTTCCTCAACACCTTTGGACTTGCCATAGGTATTGCTGGAGGAATATTGATCGCTTTGTTCATCTATGATGAATTGAGCTATGACAAAATGTTTGCCGACGCCGAACGCATCTACAGAGTTGACAGTGATATTAAGTTTGGCGGTGCCGAAATGAAAGCTGCGGAAGCAGCAGCTCCCATGGCCGCAACCATGCAAAGGGATTTTCCGCAAATAGAATCAACGGTACGGTTCAGGGATCGGGGGAGTCTGCTGTTACGAAAAAGTAATACAGAGACCAATACCAAGGAACTTCGGGTAACCTTTGTGGATTCCACTTTCTTCGATTTTTTTGGAATCAATCTTCTGGTGGGGGACAAAAGGACCGCTCTCAACGAACCCAACACCTTGGTGCTTACCAAAACCGCTGCTGAAAAACATTTTGGCGTACAAAACGCTTTGGGCCAGAGCATGTTGTTGAACAATACCGACACCTACACCGTAACCGGGGTCATAGACGACTTGCCCAAAAATTCATTTTTAAGGGAACATTCTGTTTTTATGGCAATGTCCGGTTATGCCGATTCCCACGATCCAAATTGGGGCAGCAACAACTATTTCACTTTCATCAAGTTGATTCCCTCTGCCAATGTCGAAGAGTTTCAGGAGCCATTGAACGGCATTGTGGACAACTATATATTTCCATGGGCGCAGCAATATTTTCCGGGCATGACCAAGGAATCCTTCATTGCATCGGGCAACTATGTGAACTTCTATACAAAACCCCTAACGGACATACATCTGTATTCCCATCGCGATGCAGAAATGAGTGCCAACAGCAGCATCCAAAATGTGTACATCTTATCTTTTATTGGTTTGTTCTTGATTGTCTTGGCCAGTGTCAACTTTATGAACCTTTCCACGGCACAATCCCTGAAAAGGGCAAAAGAAGTAGGGGTCAGAAAGACGTTGGGCTCCAAAAAATTAGACCTTGTCCGACAATTTCTCATTGAGTCGGGGTTGATTTCATTCATATCCTTGTTGGTGGCATTGCTCATAGTCATATCAGTACTCCCCTTTTTCAATGACCTTGCAGGAAAATCCATTTCCTTGCCCTATTCCAGTCCTTTTTTCTGGGGAACCCTGTTTCTGGGAACGTTATTGCTCGGTCTGTTTTCAGGCAGTTATCCTGCTTTCTTTTTGTCCCGATTCATGCCTGTAAAAACCCTTAAAGGAGGTTCTCAAGGAGATGTTGGTGGAGGCAATATCAGAAATGCGCTGGTGGTATTCCAATTTGCCATTTCTGTTTTTCTGATCGTGGGCACAATAGTCGTTTATCAACAATTACAATTTATACAGAACAAAGATCTTGGGTTTACCAAAGACCAGATAGTGCTTGTTGACGATATTTTTGCCGTAGGAGATCAAACCCAAAGTTTTAAAGACGAGATTCTTAAACTCAGCCAAGTGGAAAGTGCCACATTGAGCTATTTCTTCCCAACCCCTTCTTCACGCTCCAACAGTTCGTTTTTTCCAGAAGGGTCCAGAAACCAGGAAGATGCCCTTCAGATGCAAACCTGGGATGTTGATGAAGACTATATCCCTACAATGAATATGGATTTGGTGGCTGGGCGCAACTTCAATATGGATTTTCCAACGGACTCTTTGGCTGTGATTGTGAATGAGGCTACGCTAAAGGTTCTTGGTGTCGGACCTGAGGAAGCCTTGGGCATGCGGGTCTCTCAGGATTCGGAAATGGAAAACCCCGAATTCAACACCATAATTGGCGTGGTCAAAAATTTTCATTATGAATCGTTACGTGAAAACATTGGGGCATTAGGACTGTTTTTGGGGAGGACCTCTGGTATGCTGGCCGTAAAAATGAATCCGGGAAACTTTTCTTCCACTTTGGCAGGCATTGAAGGCCTTTGGAACAAGTTTGCCCCTGGACAACCTTTTTCCTATCGTTTTATGGACGATTCCTTCAATACTACCTATGAGGCCGAACAACGTTTGGGGAAAATCTTTCTGGTGTTCACCATACTTTCAATCTTGATCGCGTGTTTGGGACTCTTCGGTCTCGCCGCTTTCAATGCACAAAAGCGCACCAAAGAAATTGGCGTGCGTAAAGTCTTAGGGGCCACCGTGGGCCAAATCACTTTTAGGCTAACCACCGATTTCCTAAAAATGGTGGGCGTTGCCATTCTTATTTCAATGCCCATTGGTTGGTTTGCCATGAACAAATGGTTGGAAGACTTTTCATACCGCATTGAAATAGGCTGGTGGGTGTTTGTGCTGGCCGCAATTTTAGCCGTAAGTGTGGCCATATTGACCGTAGGCTACCAAAGTATAAAGGCCGCTGTGGTAAATCCTGTAAAAAGTCTTCGAACCGAATAAATCACATCAAAAACAAACCATCATGATAAAGAATTATTTAAAAATAGCCTGGAGAAACCTCACCAAGAACAAGGCCTATACCATAATTAATGTGGGTGGATTGGCCCTTGGTATGGCCGTAGCCTTAATTATTGGGTTATGGATCAGTGACGAATTGTCCCATAATGGTTATTTCACAAACAAGGACAAAATTGCCCAAGTGTACCAGTCACAGACCTTTAATGGCGAAACTGGAACCGGTCCTGCCCTGCCCCGACCCTTGGAAAAGGCATTTCGTGATGGTTACATGGACAATTTTGAATACTTGGTGATGTCTTCTTGGACCAACTCCCATTATTTAAAATATAAGGATATCAACATCTCCAGAACAGGCAACTTTATGCAGCGGGAGGCACCTGAAATGTTCGATCTAAAAATCCTTAAAGGTGAAAAAGACGGCCTCCGTGAAATCAACTCCATTATGCTGTCCTTGTCAACCGCCAAGGCGCTGTTCGGTGATGAGGACCCTATCGGAAAGGCAATAAAAATTAATGGGGAGTTTGATATGATGGTGACAGCTGTCTATGAAGACATCCCCTTCAACACTTCCTTCAACGAAGTAACGTACATCATGCCTTGGGAACAGTATGTTTCCAATTCGGAATGGGTACAAAATGCAGAGGACAATTGGGGCAACAACTCCTTTCAAATGTTCGTTCAAATTGCCGACAACACCACCATGGAACGTGTTACATCAACCCTAAAAGATGTAAAAAAGAATTTGAACGAGGATACCGCAGAATTCAACCCACAGCTCTTTTTGTTGCCCATGAAGGATTGGTACTTGCGCAGTCGTTTTGAAAACGGAAAACAAGTTGGCGGAAGAATAAAATATGTATGGCTTTTTGGGGTAATCGGCATTTTTGTGTTGCTTTTGGCGTGCATCAACTTTATGAACCTTAGCACCGCCCGCTCTGAGAAAAGGGCCAAGGAAGTGGGAATCAGAAAATCAATCGGTTCACAAAGAGGACAGTTGATCAACCAGTTTTTGGGAGAATCTTTCTTGGTGGTTCTTTTTGCATTTGTCATTGCTATTTTAATGGTGGTTTTATCATTGAACGGCTTCAATGAATTGGCCCGAAAGGAAATGGATTTCCCTTGGGGAAGACTTGATTTTTGGGGCGTTTCAATCCTCTTTATAATAGTTACAGCGCTTTTGGCAGGCAGTTACCCTGCGCTGTACCTGTCTTCCTTCAGGCCTGTTGATGTATTGAAGGGCACCTTTCAGACCGGGAAACATTCCGGTTTGGCGCGAAAGATATTGGTGGTGCTCCAGTTTACGGTTTCCGTGGCTTTTATTATAGGTACCGTCATTGTAATGCAGCAAATCAATCATGCCAAAAACCGTCCTGTTGGGTATGACAAGGAAGGTTTGGTTCAGGTACCTACCATGAGCCCAGAGTTTTATGGGAAATATGACTTGATGCGCAACGAATTCCTGAATTCTGGAGCTGTTGTGGAAATGTCTTCCTCCAGTAGCCCCACTACAAGTATTTGGTCCAACAGAAGTGGTTGGACATGGGAAGGCAAACCCGAGGGTTTTCAGGAAGATTTTGCATGGACAGAGGTCTCCCCAGAGTATGCAAAATCCCTCAACCTCAAAATTGTGGCAGGAAGGGATTTTTCCAGAGAGTTTCCTTCAGATTCCAATGCTATTCTCCTCAATGAGACCGCAGTAAAATACTTGGGACTCAAAAATCCTGTGGGCATGATTCTCAGGGATACAAATAAAGAAAATCCAGATGAACCCCTTACCGTTATTGGTGTAGTAGAGGACATGATTACCCAGTCTCCCTACAAACCTGTTAAACAGGGTGTTTATGCTTTTGATAAATACGGTGAACCTTACTACTATAACCTTCGGTTAAACCCAAAACAAAGTGCCAGTCAAAATTTGGCCATTGTTGAACGAGTCTTTAAGGAACACTTCCCCGATATTCCGTTCCAGTATGATTTTGTTGATGAGGAGTATGGCGAAAAATTTGCGGCTGAGGAACGAATAGGAACGCTGTCTGGCATTTTTACCGCCTTGGCCATATTGATCAGTTGTTTGGGACTTTTTGGCCTAACCTCCTTTGTGGCCGAACAGCGTACCAAGGAAATTGGTGTCCGAAAAGTGCTCGGTGCTACGATATTCAATGTTTGGAACATGCTCTCCAAGGACTTTTTAAAATTGATCATCATTTCATGTTTTATCGCTGTGCCCATTGCCTACTATGTGATGAACGGCTGGCTACAGGAATATCCCTACAGGGTCATTCTAAAATGGTGGGTTTTTGCCTTGGCCATGATCGGGGCTTTGTTGATTACCGTAGTCACCGTAAGTTTTCAGGCCATCAGGGCAGCTAGGGCCAATCCCGTGAAAAGTTTGCGGACTGAATAATTAAGAAATATGCTACTACAACTCAACAACATTTTTAAATGGGTCAACTCAGCTGGCCAACGTGTTTTTCTTTTGAAGGACATCAATCTTGAAGTGGAAGAAGGGGAGTTTATCTCTGTAATGGGGCCTTCCGGCTCCGGTAAATCAACTTTGCTGAATGTTATTGGTATGTTGGACACGTTTGATGAAGGCGAATATCAATTTTTGGACGAGCCGGTACATTCGCTCAAGGAAAAGAACAGGGCCAACCTTTATAAGGAATACATCGGTTTTGTGTTCCAATCCTACCACTTGCTGGATGAGCTTACGGTAAAGGAAAACCTGGAAATGCCCTTGCTCTATAAAAAAATAAAGGGTCCTGAACGAAAGGCCAAGGTGGCCGATATGCTGGATCGGTTCAACATTGTGGGCAAAAAAGACCTTTTCCCGGCCCAACTCAGTGGTGGACAACAACAATTGGTAGGTGTTGCCCGCGCCTTGATTTCCAATCCCAAACTTATTTTGGCCGATGAGCCCACCGGAAATTTGAATTCCAAACAAGGGGAAGAAATCATGGAATTGTTCAAGGAACTGAATGACGAGGGGGTTACGATCATACAGGTCACACATTCTGAAAAAAATGCGGAATATGGCTCACGAATCATCAATTTGTTGGACGGGAGAATGGTTTGACCGTTAAATCTCCCCCTATGCTTTGCATCTATAACCAAAGAAACAAGACCGCTTCGCTTATAGAATCAAGAAACTAGACTTGATTAACCATTTGTGGCATTGGTGAAATTCGTGTCAAAAGATTATTGGAAGTCCGAAGCCGGGAGTCGGGTGTCAGTTTGCAGTACGCAGTCGGCAGTAAATCAATAACTTAGTCCAAAGTCTGGTGTCTTGGTTCTTTTGTCTTGCCTCTTTGTTCTTG